>OUNM011236733.1_pt1 | contig 12357 bp, 12 predicted proteins | sample 1769961 | NCBI WGS metagenome assembly OUNM01 (sample SAMEA3914820, study PRJEB12502) | metagenome | biome: forest; material: soil | place: USA | collected 2012-03-12 | depth 0.3 m | reverse complement strand
GTGCGCCACTAAGGCCGAAGCCTTCGTTCGACTTGCATGTGTTAGGCATGCCGCCAGCGTTCGTTCTGAGCCAGAATCAAACTCTCATGTTTATGTCCAACCCGCAGACAGGCCAAAACCCACCCGCAAGCCAGCATCTCCAGGAGCCGTTCCTGCACATATCTGCATAAAGCATATACGAGACAGTGAACGACTTAATGCTTACCGATGCTCCGCGACCTAGAGGTTCGCAAAGACCGGAGCCGCCGCCCACATGTCCCTTCATCCAACCAACAATGAGAAAGATACCGCCGACGCCAATCTCCCCCTCCCTCTTCAGAGAAGGGCAATCTCAACATCAATGCAGCGGTAAACCGCGTCCGCCGTGTGGCGAAGCGCCGTTGACGAGGGGCTATCTATGGGCACAGCTCGCCCGCGTCAACGATTCGTCATGAACTTTTTCTGCAATCGCTCACTTTTTTACGAAATTGGCGACTTATCAGCCATTTAGGACGCTTCTGAGGCGCGTTTCGGGCCCCAGACGGCGACGAAAGAGGCCTTTTCCGCCCCTCCTCGCTCCCTATCGCGCCGCCGAATCTTCCGCTCTCCCGATCCTCAGGCGGGGCGGCGCATCTCGAACATCTCGCCGATGCGGGCATAGTCCGCCCGATAGCCGGCGCGCATCACGGGCTGGGCGGCGTGGGTGTCGAAACGGCCGTCGCGGAGGAACGCGCGACGGATGTGGACGCCCACCACCTGCCCGAGCGCCAGCCAGTTGCCCATGGCATTGCCGTCCACGTCGTTGAGCCGCACGACCTGCGTCAGCTTGCATTCCAGCGAGGCCGGCGCCTCGGCGACATGCGGCGCGCGGACCTTGCGGCCGGGAGCAGCGGTCAGGCCGGCCAGCGCGAACTCGTCCACATCGGGCGCGACGGTCGCCGAGCTGCGGTTCATATGCTCGGCCAGCGCGTGGCTCGGCAGGTTCCAGACGAATTCGCCGGTCTGTTCGATGTTGCGGATGCTGTCCTTATAGCCCTCGCTGCAGAAGCCGATCACCGCCGGCTTGCTCGCGAAGGCGCCGAAGAAGCTGTAGGGCGCCAGATTGGGCCGCCCCTCGTCGTCCAGGCTGGAGATCCAGCCGATCAGTCGCGGCGCCACGATCGCCTTGAAGGGATCGAAGGCCAGCCCATGCCCCTCGGCCGGATCGTAGAAATACACGTCGTCGGACATATCTGAGCGCCTTCGCCGATTCTGCAATGGCGCGCAGATAGCGATTGGCAGCCGCCCGCGCGACTACCCGGCGGCATCGAGGAGACCAGGCACGCCCTCCTCAATATTGACAGCGATAGTCCTGTTCGTTGTCTTATACTAAAGTCGAATTTGCTGACATATATTATGGCAGCATATCATCTTCTGGCGGATCGATTTGCGGTTTAATCGCTCCTTTACCGCAGTTGACCTAAGACTATTCCCGCCGCGCCAACGAACGGGACACCCGACGCGGCAAGGTTGCGCAAGGGACGGGACGTGGGGATGACTATCCAGCGCTGGGAAGGCGGGCCGCGTGGGGCGGCTCTTACGGCGTGGCGGAGGTTTCCGTCATGAACGCTATCGTACCGCTCGAGGAGCGATCGGCGGATCTCGTGCATGTCGCGGGCCTCGCCTCGCCACCCGTGATCGCACCCGCCTCGGCGCGGGCGCGGCTCTTCCTCCGCCATCACACGATCGAGCGCCCGGAGGCCGCCGTCGGTGTGCGTCTGGTCGGCGATGTGGTGATCGTCGCGGTCGCCGCGATCGACCCGGCCGCGATGCTGATGCTGGCCGAGATCCGCAAGCGCGTCGCCTCGCAGCTGATCGTGATCGCGGCCGATGTGCCGCCCGAGCAGCGCATCCTGGCCCTCACGCTCGGCGCCGATCATGTGCTCGACACCGAGGTCGACGAGCGGGAACTGACCGCCGTCCTGCGCAACGCCACCCGCGCCGCGCCCTCGCGTCATGCCGCGCCGCGCGCCGGCGAGACGCCGTGGCGCTGGCGGCTGGAAGCCGATCGCTGGGTGCTGGTCGCGCCCAACCTGCGCGAGGTGCGGCTGACCCGCAGCGAATATACCGTGCTCGGCCTGCTGATCGGCACGGCCGGCGCGATCCGCAGCCGGGCCGAGCTGCTCGCCGGCATCAACGGCCGCGCCGAGCGGGAGCGCGTGCTCGACGTGCTGATCTCCAAGCTGCGCCGAAAGGTGTGGGACTGCGCGCAGATGGAGCTGCCGCTGCGCTCCGCCCGCAACGCGGGCTATGTCTTCGCGGGACGGGTCGGCCGGGTGGCCGACCCTAGCGTCCCAGCGACAACCGCCACGCAACATTGAGCTGCCACCCCTTGTCATAGCCCGGATAGGGCCGCTCGAGCCGCCGCGCGCCTTCCAGGTCGAGCTGCGCCTTCTGGAGCCACGCCACGCGCACGCCGATGCCGGCCGATGCGATGTCGTAGTCCGCCGCCGGCGATGGTCCGCGCTCCAGATAACGGACGGTCGCCTTGTCGCCGAAGATGTAGAGCTCGCTCTGCGCGAAGGCCTTGGGCAGAGGAGGTCGCCAGGCCAGCTCGGCGCTCCCTGCCGCACCGCGATCGCCCGCCAGCAGCGCCACCGGGTAGGCGCGGCCGAAATCGGCGCCGCCGACGATGAAGCGTTCGACCGCCGGCAGCGCATCGTCCGCCCACTGCCCCGACCCCGCCACGCGCGCCACGAAGCGCTTGCCGAGCGCCCGGTCCAGCGAGATGCGACCGTTCACCTTGACGAAGCGCGGATCGGCGAAGGTCATGTCGGTGTCGGCATTGGCAATATCGAGCCCGCGGCTGACGCTGAACGACGCCGCGAGGCTGTGCTTCGCGCCCGCATCGGTGAAGCTCGCGGCGCCACGGACGGCCCGCGTCCGCTCGCGCGACAGCAGCGAGCCGAGCACGGCATTGTCGCTGTTCACCCCGTCGACCGACAGGCTGAGCAGCAGGTTGCGCGTGTAGGACCGGATCAGCGGATGCGTGAGCGAGAAGGACAGGATGTCGGCATTGCCCTTCACATGCGTGTGCCGGGCGCGCGTGGCGAGATGCGCGATCGATACCGCCGCGCGCGTTCCGTTGGCGCCGATCGGCGTCGAGTGGGTGAGCCCGGCATAGCCGTAATTCTTGAAATTGGATGAGGTCGCGAGGTTGAGATCGGTCTCGTCGCCGGGCCGGAGCGCGCCGTAGAGCTTGCCGGTGGCGTTGAACTCGCCCTCGGCCAGCCCTTCCTGCGTGCGGTTGTCGAAGCTCAGCGAAACCTCGTGTGTTTTCTGCTTGAGCACCAGCACGAGCTTCACCGCGCCCGGCCGGCTGCCGCGCAGCAGGGTCACCGCGACGGTGAGCCCCGGAATATCGCGGATCAGCGAAAGGCAGCGTTGCAGCGAGGCCCGGCGCAACGGCCGCTCGGCGGCGAGCGTGGCGGCATATTGGCGCACCAGCTTCACGGAGCTGTGCGACACGTCGCCGGTGACGATGGCCTGCTCGATAAAGCCTTCGGCCACGCGGACATGCACGATGCCGCCGTCGAAATTCTGCGCCGGAATGGCGAGCGTGTAGAGCGCGATTGCCGATTTCCCGTAGGCCGTCGACATGGCGTTGGCGAGCTGGTTGAGCGTCTCGCCGGTCGCCGGGCGGCCCAGGAACGGCCGGGCGGCGTCGCCCACCCGCTCGGGCACCTCGCTGCCGTCGAAGCGCACGCCGCGGATCGCCACGGCGCGATCGCCCACGTCCTTGTCCACGGACGTGACGTGATCCGGCACCGCGGTCGACGGTTGCACCATGGGAGGAGGTGTCTGCGACGGGAGGCGGTCGATCCGCCCCTGGTCGATCAGAAGTCCGGCCGGACTGCCGGGCACGATCTGCGCATAGGCAGACCCTGCTCCCCCCACCAGCAGTGCAGCGCTCAGGAATCGCAGCATGGCACCTCGCGAAAAGAGAAGCGGGCGGGCCGAAGCCCGCCCGCGCCAGGAAGGGCTCAGTGCTTCAGGCCGCCCAGAAGGCCGGTGACGGCCGATGTTCCCGAGGTGAGACCGCCCGCGCCGCCCAGCAGGCCGGTAACGGGCTGGAGCAGCGCCGTGGCGCCGCCGGTCGTGGCGCCGCCGAGCACCGTGCCCACGACGGGCAGGCCGGTCAGCGCGCCGGTCGCCGAGCTTCCGCCCGCGCTCGCGCCGAGGCCACCCAGAACCGTACCGACGACCGGCAGGCCACCCAGGCTGCCCCCCGCCGAGGCCGAACCCGACGCCGATCCCGACGTCGCGCCGAGACCGCCCAGCACGGTGCCCACCACCGGCAGCCCGGCGGTCAGCCCGCCCGACGACGCTGGCGGCAACGCGCCGAGGACGCTGCTCGTCACCACCGGAAGCACGGCGGTCACCACGCCCTGCACGGCGCTAGCGCCGGGAAGCGCGGTCAGGCCGGACACCACGCCACCCGCGCTGGCGCCGCCGAGCAGGCCGCCCACCGCCGGGATCTGCGTTCCCTTGGCAAGATTGAGGTTGACCAGCGTGCCGTCGCTGGCCGCGCCGGCGCCGAGGCCGAGATTGATGAGCGACGGCCCCTTGCCACCCAGCAGGTTGGCGTCGCCGAGCGCCACGGTCACGACAGGCGAAACCGATTGGGTCACGCCATCGACCAGCGGCGTCTGGCCGGTCGCAGCGCCGTTCAGCGCGTTGCCGAGATTGCTGACCGTCTGGGTCAGCGAATTGGTGACGGGCGCCAGCGCCGGCGCCGCGCCGTTGACCGTGTTGGTAAGGCCGGTCAGCGGGCCGTCGAGCCCGAGCGCGGCATTGCCTGCGGTCACGAGCACGGGGGCGAGCGGCGATGTCTGGCCGGCGGTGCCGACATTGGCGAGGAGCCCGGTGCCGCCGACGCCGCCGCTGCCGGTGATCGATCCGATCGGCAGAGCGCCGAGATCGCTGCCGCCCGAGCCACCCGAGCCGCCGCCCGCCGGCGGGGCATTGGCGCCGATGCCCGCGATATGCGTGCCGCCCGACGAGTCACACCCGCTCAGCGCCACCAGCGACGCCAGCAGCAGCGAGCCACCCAAGACCTTCGATCGATAGTTCATGACAACCTCCCTGGCCGTAGGAAGCCGTCAACGCGGGCTGGAACCGCGATATGCGCGGATTGCCCAAGTTCAATGAATATTAGCGATTGTTACTGGCACGCCGAACCGTGCCGCACCGGCGGCCAGCGGTCGCGTCAGGCCGCTTCGACCGCGAACAGGGTGACGCCCGCATATTTGCTGTCCTGCGGCTCGAACAGCGCGCTGCGGGTGAACTGCCGGTCCGGCGACAAAGCGAGATCCTTGAGGCCGGCGAGCTTGAAGGTGCCGAGCTTCAGCTCACGCGGCGGCTGGCCGTCGCGCTCGAGGGTCACGGCGTCGATGTAGAGCTCGTCATGGCGGGTGTAGAGGATGTGCGGGGCGAGCGTCACCACCATGCGGTTGTAGGTGGCGATGACGCATTTGTGCAGGGCGATCGCCTCGAACAGGATCTTGTTTTCCATGCTGTCTTAATTGGGACGCCCGCGCGCAATGTCCACGCCTCTTTTGTCGCGTTGCAGCAAAAGCATCCACGCCGCCGCGCGGTGCACCTTGTCCGCCGCAGCGGGAAGGCGATCCATCGCGCCGTTCATCCTGCTGCAATCGCCCCGCCCCTAGCGCCCGAGGCGACAGGGGCGTGACGTGCAAGGGGATTGGACATGAGGGGATCGATCATCGCGCTGGCCGCATTGCTGGTTTCCGGTGGAGCGACGGCCGCTTCGGCCGGGATCGGCGCCGAAGCCTATGGCGCGCGCGCCGACGGGCATTGGGGCGGCGAGCTCGGCGCGGGCTACAGCTTCGGCATGGCGGGCTTCAGCCTGACGCCCGGCGTGGGCGTGCTGACCGCCGACGACCATACCCGCGCCTATGGCCGGATCGAGGCGGCCTACCAGATCCCGGCGGTGGCGAAGGTCGGCGCGGGCGTGCGCATCAGCGGCGACCACACCCGCCCCTATGGCACCGTCGCCCTGCCGCTGCTCCCCAAGCTGGCGCTCAAGGGCAATGCCGGACCCAAATATTACGCGCTGGGCCTGACGCTCGGCTATTGAGGCGATGGCCGGGGATCGCCCGGCCACACCCCTTCAGGCATCGGCCACGACGGCCTGCCGCTGCGTGCCGAGCCCGTCGATGCCGAGCGCCATCACGTCGCCGGCCTTGAGATAGACCGGCGGCTTCTGCCCCATGCCGACGCCGGGCGGAGTGCCGGTGGAGATCAGGTCGCCGGGGTGCAGCGTCATGAACTGGCTCAGATAGTGGACGATGAACGCCGGCTTGTAGACCATCGTGGCGGTGTTGCCGTCCTGGTAGCGGTGGCCGTTTACCTCCAGCCACATCTTGAGATTGTCCGGGTCGGCGATCTCGTCGCGGGTGGCGAGCCAGGGGCCGATGGGGCCGAAGGTGTCGCAGCCCTTGCCCTTGTCCCAGGTGCCGTGGCGCTCGAGCTGATATTCGCGCTCGGAGACGTCGTTGATGAGGCAGTAGCCGGCGATGTGCGCCTCGGCCTCTTCCTCGGTGACGTATTTGGCCGCCTTGCCGATGACGATGCCGAGCTCGACTTCCCAGTCGGTCTTCACCGAGCCGCGCGGGAGGACGACATTGTCGTCGGGGCCGATGATCGCGCTGGTCGCCTTGGTGAAGAGCACGGGCTCGGGCGGCACGGTCGCGCCGGTCTCGGCGGCATGGTCCGAATAGTTGAGGCCGATGCAGAGGAACTTGCCGACCTGGCCGACGCACGGGCCGAAGCGCGGATTGCCCTCCACCAGCGGCAGGCTGGCCGGATCGATCGCGGCGAGCTTCTCGAGGCTGTCCGGGGCCAGCGCTGGACCGGCGATGTCGGCGACATGGGCGGACAGATCGCGGATGCGGCCGTCGGCGTCGATCAGGCCGGGGCGTTCGGCGCCTGGCGCGCCGTAGCGAACGAGCTTCATCGCAAATTCCTCAGTTGATCCAGCCGCCGTCGATGACGTGAACGGCGCCGGTGGTGAAGGCGGATTCGTCGCTGGCGAGATACAGCATCAGGTGGGCGATCTCACCCGGCTCGCCCAGACGCCCCATCGGCTGGCGCGCCACGAACTGCGTGCGCGCTGCTTCATAGTCGCCGGTGTCGCGCAGGCGCTGCTGGAGCGAGGGCGAGTCCACCGTGCCGGGGCAGACCGCGTTGCAACGCACGCCCTTCGCCACGAAATCGGCTGCGACCGCCTTGGTCAGCCCGATCACGCCCGCCTTGGTCGCGCCATAGGCGAAGCGGTTGGGGATGCCCTTCACCGAGCTGGCGATGGACGCGATGTTGACGATCGAGCCCGCGCCCTTCTCCACCATGCCCGGCAGGAAGGCGCGGATCATGCGAACCATCGCCGTCATGTTGAGAGCGACCGAGAAGTCCCACGCCTCCTCATCACAGTCGAGGATCGTGCCGGCGTGGACGAAGCCCGCGCAGTTGGCGAGCACGTCGATCGCGCCGATCTCGGCCGCCAGCGCCTTGATCGCGGCGGCATCGGTCACGTCGAGGCGGCGCGTTTCGCACCCGTCGAGCCCTTCGAGCAGATCCTCGCGGATGTCGGTGGCGATGACCCGCGCACCCTGCGCCGCGAACAGCGCGGCGGTCGATCGGCCGATGCCCTGCGCCGCCGCCGTCACCAGCGCGGTCTTGCCGGCGAGACGGCCGCTCATGCCAGCACCGGCCGGGCGCGGGTGGGCAGGCAGGCCGGGCCGACCGGCTCGAACGCCTTGTAGGTGAGGATGAATTCCCGATGGCCGAGCTCTTCGGACACGCTGCGTTCTCCTGAAGCCACCGCGATCACGCGGTCGTAGATTTCGTCGCCCACCTCGGCGAGGGTCGCCTGCCCTTCGAGGATGCGGCCGGCGTTGACGTCCATGTCGGCGGCGAGGCGGCGGCCCGTCTCCGGGTTGGCGCAGATCTTGATGACCGGCGAGATCGCCGACCCCACCACCGATCCGCGCCCCGTGGTGAAGAGCGTCACATGCGCGCCGCAGGCGATCAGCTCGACGATCTCGGCATTGTCCGAGATGTTGGGGAAGCCGAAGCGCGGCTCGCCGTCTGGCACCACGTCGAGCAGATAGAGCCCGCCGGTCGGCGCGAGGTCGCCCGGCTTGATGATGCCGCTGATCGGCGACGAGCCCGACTTGGAATAGGCCCCCATCGACTTCTCTTCCTGCGTCGTGAGCCCGCCTTCGGCGTTGCCCGGCGCGAAGCTGCCGAAGCCCATGATCGTGTAGTAGCGCTCGGCCTTTTCGACGCAGGCCTCGATTGCGCGGCCGAGTTCCGGCGTGATCGCGCGGTCGGCCATGATCGTCTCGCAGCCGACCAGCTCGCCCGTCTCCTCGAAGATGCAGGTCGCGCCGTCCGCCACGAAGCGGTCGAAGGCGCGGCCGACGGCGGGGTTGGCGGTGATGCCGCTCGTTCCGTCCGAGCCGCCGCAGATCGTGGCGACGACCAGCTCCTCGACCGCCATCGGCACGCGCGGGGCCTTGGCCGCCTCTGCGCGGACGCGGGCTACCGCTTCCAGGCCGCCGCTGATGGTCGCCGCCGTGCCGCCGGCCTCCTGGATCACCAGCAGCTCGACCGGGCGTCCACTCGCCTCGACCACGGCGCGCAGGCGCTCGCGGTTGAAGCTCTCGCAGCCCAGCGACACCAGCACCACGCCGCCGACGTTCGGATGGGTGGCGATCGCCTCCATCACTTTGGCGGCATAAGCGTTCGGATAGCAGCCGGGGAAGCCGACCAGATGCACGTCGGGATCGTCCGCCTTGTCGACGATGCGGCGCGCGACATGGTGCGCGCACTCGACGAGATAGGCGACGATCGTGACATTGCGGATGCCCTTGCGGCCGTCCGAGCGCAGCCAGCCCTGCATCATGCCCCGCCTCCGACCACTGCGCGGGTGTGACTGGCGATATAGTCGCTCTTCATATTGTGCATGTGGACCCACTCTCCGGGCGCGGCGGGCGCCGTCATCGATCCGATCGGCGCGCCATATTTGATGACCTTGTCGCCGGACTGGAGCGCGTGGCGCGCCACCTTGTGGCCGACGGTGATCCCCTCGCGCGCCGGCACGGTGCCACCGCCGATGGTGAGGACATCGCCCACCTCGATCGGCGCGACGACGACGAGGACATTGTCGTCCTCGTGCAGCAGGATGAGCTGGGTCATACGGGAGAATCCACGGAAAGGCCGTCGATCGCCGCCCACATCGCCTCGGGCACGGGGGCCGCGAGGCGGGCGACATTGTCGGCCACCTCGGCGGCGTTGGCCATGCCGGGGATCACGCTGGCGACCGCCGGGTGGCGGAGCGGAAAATGAAGCGCCGCGACCGGCAGCGACACGCCGAAACGCTGCGCCTCGGCCTCGATCGCGCGGGCCTTCGCCACCATCGCGGGGGGCGGCGCGGCATAGTCGTAATGGAGCTCGGTCGCCTCGGCGAGCGGCCGGGCGAGGATGCCGCTGTTGTACGGCCCGCCGACGATGACGCGCACGCCCCTCGCCTCGCAGAGCGGCAGCAGCGCCCCGGCGGCGCTCCGGTCGAGCAGGGTATGGCGGCCGGCGAGCAGGATCATATCGAGTTCGATCCGATCCAGCAGATCGAGGCAGATCGCCACCTCGTTGACGCCGATGCCGATCGCATCGACCGCGCCCTCGTCGCGCAGCCGGCGCATCGCGGAATAGCCGCCGTCGAGGAACTGGCCGAGCATCGCCTCATGCGTAGCGCCATGGGTGAGGCGGCCGATGTCGTGTGCGAGCAGGATCTCCACCCGATCGCGGCGGAGGCGGCCGAGGCTCTCCTCGTGGCTGCGCAGGATGGCGTCGTGGGTATAGTCGAAGACGGGCTCGAACGGCCGCGCGTCGACGAAGCCGTGGCGCTCGCCGGTCGCATCGGTCGGCACGAGCAGGCGGCCGACCTTGGTGGAGACGATGACGTCGTCCCGCCCCCCGATCGCCGCGCCCAGCCGCTCCTCGGCGAGGCCGAAACCGTAATGCGGCGCGGTGTCGAAATAGCGGATGCCGGCGTCGAGCGCGGCCCGGACGGCAGCCTGCGCCTCGGCATCGGGCATCGCGCGGTAGAGATTGCCGATCGCCGCCGTGCCCATGCCGAGCGGGGGAAGGTCGAGCCTCATGCGGAAGCCTCGGTCCCGTCGGACAGATGCAACCGCGCGAACAGCGCCACCACCGCGAAGGCGAGCGCCGGCACCAGCATCGCGGCGCGGATCGTGCCGGTCAGGTCCGACAGCAGGCCCATCAGCGCAGTGAGCGCCGCGCCGCCGATGATCGCCATCACGATCAGCGACGCGCCCGGCTTGGTGAGCGGCCCGAGCCCGCGCAGCGAAAGCACGAAGATGGTCGGGTACATGATCGACATGAACACGCTCGACAGGACCAGCGTCGCCACCCCGATCCATCCGCCGACCGTCGCCGCGACAAGGCACAGCACCGTGTCGATGATCCCGAAGGCGAGCATCAGCCGTGCGCCCGAGATCCGCGTCATCAGCGCCGAGCTGACGAAGCGCCCCGCCATGAACAGGCCGAACGAGCCGGTCAGCAGCCACGCCGCCTCGCGCGTGCCGAGCGAGGGCAGCGCGGCGGCAGTGTAGCGGATGAGGAAACTCCACACGCCGACCTGCGCACCGACATAGAAAAATTGCGCGACAACGCCGGCAAGGTAGCGCGGCCGGCGGAACAGTTCGCGGAAGGCGCCGGGGGTATCTTCCTCCGCCGCCTGCCCGCGCGTCGCCACCGCCGGAAAGCGCGTCGCCACGATCAGCGCCGCCCAGCCCAGCACCACGCCCGCGATGATGAGATAAGGCAGCCGCACCGCCGCCGCTGCCGCCGCCTGATCGCGCGCCGTGTCCGACAGGATGAGATGCGCGCCCAGCACCACCCCGGTGATCGAACCGAGCGGGTTGAAGGCCTGCGCCAGATTGAGCCGCCGCTCGGCGCTCTCGGGCGGGCCGAGCGCCGCCACCATCGGGTTCGCCGCGGTCTCGAGGAAGGCGAGGCCGCTCGCGATCACGAACAGCGCGAAGAGAAAGAAGCGGTAGCTCAGCGTCGCCGATGCCGGCCAGAACAGCAACGCGCCCACCCCGAACAGCAGCAGGCCGAGCACCACCGCATTCTTGTAGCCGTAACGGCGCATCACCAGCGAGGCCGGGATCGCGAAGCAGAAATAGCCGAGATAAAAGGCGGACTGGACCAGGCCCGATTGCAAGTCGCCGAGCGTGAACAGCGCACGAAAATGCGCAATCAGCACGTCGTTCAGATTGTTGGCGACGCCCCACAGGAAGAAGAGACCGACCGTCAACGTCATCGCGGGCCAGCTCGCCCCGGTGCGCATCTTATACTCGGTCATTCCTTTTCACTCCCCACCCCGTCGGTCACTATGCCCAGCGCGTCCTTCAATCGCACGACAGAACATTCGGCCGGGGCCGCAAGACCGTCGCCGCAGATCGCGGCAAAGGTCTCGGAAGGTGATCCGGTAGCGCTATCCGTCGGACCGCACGAGGAAGCCCCGCCCTGCAAATCCGGAGGAGAGGCCGTGTCCGTCGCATATCCTCCTGCACCCCTTTGGCGGACGCGCTGCCGGGTCTGGATCTCCCGGTAGCAGCAGCGCCAAAGATACGAAATATGAAAATACATTTCAGATGTGATTAGATTGCAGGAGACACGGCCTCCGCCTACAAGATCGCGCCAAAGCCGCGGGTCGTGCGGGGAGCGAGAAAGGGAGGCAGAGTGGCCACGGTAAAGGGGAAGTATCGCGCGCCCGCCTTACAGAAAGGCCTTGAGATTCTTGAATTCCTGGCCGGAACGGCGACGCCCGTGCCGATGTCGGACATCTCCGTCGCGCTGGGGCGCTCGGTCAGCGAAATCTTCCGCATGCTCCAGGTGCTGGAGGAGCATGGCTATATCGCGCGCAGCGGCGAGGGCTATCGGCTGACCAACCGCCTCTTCGCGCTCGGGATGCAGCAGCCGCCGGTCCGCGAGCTGCTGACGTGCGCGCTACCGGAGATGCAGGCTTTCGCCGCCGCGACGGGGCAGAGCTGCCACCTCGCGATCGTGTCCGGCTCGGAGATGGTGGTGGTCGCCAATGTCGAGTCGCCCGGCCTGCTCGGCTTCGCGGTGCGCATGGGCTATCGCCGGCCGCTGACGCTGTCGGCGTCGGGCCATGTTCTGCTGGCCTTCCAGCCCGAAACGACCCGCGCGGCCATGCTGCGCGACATCGTCGCGGCCGGGCTCGAACTGGACGACCTGCCCGCGCGGCTCGCCGAGGTCGAGACG
>OUNM010015482.1_pt1 | contig 12357 bp, 10 predicted proteins | sample 1769961 | NCBI WGS metagenome assembly OUNM01 (sample SAMEA3914820, study PRJEB12502) | metagenome | biome: forest; material: soil | place: USA | collected 2012-03-12 | depth 0.3 m | reverse complement strand
CCCAGGCCGATGTCGCGCCACATGGTGCCCTTGCTGGTCTGTTCGGCCCAGCGGCAGACGATGGCGGGGATGCCGTGGCCGATGCACATGATGGGGCTGTGCATCTCGTTGCCGAAGAGGCCCGCGCTGCGCACGTAGGTGCTCACGGCTTCATCGGTAAGCCAGTAGTCCTTGCGCCAGACCACGCGCGGCTTCACGTCCTCCGGAAGCTTGTCGAGCAGCATCTCCTTGCCCACCTCCATCTGGCTGGAGTCTTCCGGGCACAGCAGCACTTTCAGGTCTGTCTGTCGGACCACCTGGATGATGGCCTCGCGCAAGGGAGCGTGATCGTGCTCCTTCATCGCCTCATTGCGCTCGTTGCGCTTGGGATCAAAGGCCGCGCCCTTCTTCATCTTCCAGTAAGGTGAGGAGCGCAGGCGCGGGATGCAGCAGAGGAATTTTCCCTGCTCCAATGCGTTGGCCTTGAGGAAGGCCTCGGCGGCGGCGTCATTGGCCAGGTCCACGGCAAAGGCGCCATCGGGGCCGAACTCCATCACCGGACAGGTGCAGCCGCGGTCCTTGGCGCGCTGCAGCGACACGCCGTCACGGAAGAACGCAAACTTGGCCTGCGAGATAAGGTCGAGGGCGGCCTGGCCCGGCTCCTTCGAGGAGCTGATGTTGGCCAGCGCCGGAGGGTACTGCGGAAGTGTGATGCCGTAGATGCCAAAAGGCTTGCCGGTTTCCTTGTGCCAGCGGGCCAGATCCTTCTCCGCCACCAATGAAGCACCGGAGCCGTGCAGGAAGAAATCACACTCGGCAAAGGCCTTCGCCACCTCCTCGTGGGACCGCGCCAGGATGAGCTTGGGGAAGCGGCGGCGCAGCAGATCCTCCACGCCGTTGTCCACACTGCTGGGCCAGAGGCGCACCTCGGCTTCCGGCAGGTACTTCTCCAGCAAGGCCAGCACGCCTGGGGTGTGGGCGATGTCACCGATGTTCACCGTCTGCCAGGAGGAGCGCAGCAGCAGGCGCGGCGGCCGCGTGTCGGCGGCGGAAACGGAAGCTGCGAGAGCGGAGGCCAGGGAGGATTGCAGGAAATGACGGCGGTTCATGAGGTAGAGCCTGGAAACGCGTGGCATCGACGCATCTCGCATCGCTTGACAGGGAAGGGGTTTCTTTGTTGCTAGGTTCATGCCCGCCCTTGCCGCCCTGTACCCGCTGATCAAGCCTCTGCTTTTCAAGCTCGACCCCGAAGTCGCGCACACCGTGACCGTGAAGATGATGGTCATGATGCACAAGCTGGGCCTGATTCAGTCGATGGCTCCCGGCAAGCAGACACCAGTGAACGCGCTGGGCCTCACCTTTCCCAACGTACTCGGGCTGGCCGCGGGCATGGACAAGTCCGCCAGCGCGGTAGAAGCCTGGGGGGCACTGGGTTTTGGCGCGGTGGAGGTGGGCACGCTCACGCCGCGCCCGCAGCCGGGAAATCCCAAGCCGCGTCTGTTCCGCCTGCCGCAGCACCAGGCGCTGATCAACCGGATGGGCTTTAACAACCCCGGCATCCAGTCAGCCGTGGAGCGCCTGCGCAAGCGCCAGACCAAGGCGGTGGTGGGTGTCAACATCGGCAAGAACTTCGATACGCCGAATGAGCGTGCCGTGGACGACTACCTTGCCTGCCTGAAGGCCGCCTACCCGGTGGCCGATTACATCACGGTGAACATCTCCTCGCCGAACACCAAGGGTCTGCGTGACCTCCAGGGCGAGGAGGCGATTCGTTCGCTGCTCGGCACCCTGCAAACCGAGCAGGCGGTGCTGGAGAAGAAGCACGGTCGCCACGCGCCGGTGGTGGTGAAAATCGCGCCCGACCTGGAGGAGTTGCACATCGAGGCCCTGGCAAAGGTCTTCAATGAACTGGGCACCGAAGGTGTGATCGCCACGAACACGACGCTTTCACGCGCCGCCGTGGCGGGCCATCCGCAGGAAAAGGAGGCCGGTGGGCTCAGCGGTGCGCCTGTCACCCGGCGCAGCACGGAGGTAATCGCCGCCTTTCGCTCGCTGCTGAAACCGCAAATACCGGTTATCGGCGTGGGCGGCATCATGTGCGGGGCGGATGCGCGCGACAAGCTCCGTGCCGGCGCGAAGCTGGTGCAGGTTTACAGCGGCCTGGTGTATGCGGGGCCCGGGCTGGTGGGGGATGTGCTGGCGCAGGTGGAGTAGCACCCAAGGCGAGAGAGTCAGGCGCGGCGCAGCCGCCGTGGACTGCGTGCAGCTTGCTGCCGCTGTTTCCCAGCCAGCTTGCTGGCGTCGCAGTGAGCCGAAAAGCGTTTCATGCGAGGACTTCGCACGGAGAGACTTGTGCGAAGCCGAGGGCATGGATGATCTCCTCGTCTGTACACGCCAGCGAGCTGGCTTCCGACAGCGGCAGCAAGCTGCACGCAGTCCACGGCGGCTGCGCCGCTCAGGGGAAGCGTGCGGGCAGTATCTCTTTATAATGGTCTCGTTTTCGTGCTGCTTGCTACGACGTCTTCTTCCCGCCCGAGATCAGGTACTGGATCAGGTCCGCTGCCTCCTCGGGCTGGCAGGTGTCGATCAGGGCTGGTGGCATCAGAGAAACAGGCGAGGCCTCCATCTTCTGGATGTCCTTGCGCGGGATGGCGCGCACATCGGAAGGCGCGAAGAGGTTCTCCTGAATCTGCACGATCTCCGTGTTCTCGCCGGCGAGCTTGCCGGTGTAGATCGTGCCGTCCTTCTGGGTGATGATGACGGTGCCGTACTGGTCGCTGATCACCTTGCTGGGCTCGATAATGCTTTCCAGGATCTCGCGCACGCCGAAGCGGCCGCCAACCAGCGTAAGGTCGGGGCCCACGGCACCGCCGTCGCCTGAGATCGTATGGCAGGCGATGCAGCCGGTTTCGCGGAAGAGCTTCTGGCCGGCATCGAAGTTGCGGCCGCCTTGCTTGATCAGGGCCTCGATCTTGGGCAGCAGTTCGCTGGTCTCCCAGTGCTTCACGAACGGTCGCGAGGCCACAGCTGGAGCGGGGCGGGTTTCAGGCTTCGCTTCCAGCACGGCCTTGAGCGCGACCTTTTCGCTGTCGGAAAGGGAAGCCATCGTGTCCTGCCGGATGTTGGCCACAAACTTGCCCACGTTGTCGTTGCGGTTGTACTTCTCCTGCAGCAGCCAGCGGAGCTGCTTCTCGCGCAACGCGGGAGTCCAGCCCCAGTTCACCAGGCGCAGGTCCTGCATGTAAGTGACCTGCTCTTCCTGGTTCGCCGCCTTGCCGAGCAAGGCGATGCCTTTGGCCGCGGCATTGGGGGCTTTGAAGCGCACGGCAAGCTGGAGCAGCTCATGGTTCACCTGGGCGCTGGTGGAAGGCAGCATTGCCTCCAGCTTGGTGACCAGGGCGGCAAGCTGCGGACCGGCAGGATCGCCGAGGCGGATGGCGGTGACGCCGATGGCGCGCAGCACATCGAGCTGGGCGGCCTCCGAAAGGCCCGGCAGATGGACGGCCAGCAGGTGGTCGTACAGGCGGGAGGCGTACTCCTTGCGATCCAGGCGGGCCAGGGCCAGGCTGGTGTGGAGAACGGTCTCTGGCGAGGTGAGGGCCAGTGCCTTTTCCGCCCACTGCTCCACTGGCTGGAACTCAAGCACGGTGCGGGCAGCATGGCGGATGAAGCGGTCGGGATGATCGAGCAGCGGCAGGGCGAGGCTGATGGCCGCCGGGTCTTGTTTGTTGTAGAAGCTTTCCAGCCTGTGGCGGAGGTCGCGCAGATCCTGGCCTGGAGCGGGAGCGGCAGGCGAGGCGGCGGTGCTTTCGCTGCCAGTGTAGGTCACGCGATAAAAGCCGCTCTGGCCGCGCCGGCCACCGGTGATGAAGTACATCGCGCCATCGGCGGGATTGATCACGATATCCGAGATGGGCAGGGGACGCGCCTCAAAGAAAGTTTCCAGATCAGCCGTGTAAGTGGAGCCGCTGGGAGTGAGATGCACGGCGTAGAGCTTGCCGTAGGTCCAGTCGCTGATGAAGAGCGCATCCTGATACTTGGCGGGAAACTTCGCGCCGTAGCCGAAAGTGAGGCCGGTGGGGCAGCCCATGCCCACATTGTACACTGGCGGTGCGGTGTCCGGATAATACTCGCGCTGCTTGCCAGAGCAGCTGCGCCAGCCGAAGTCCGCGCCGTCCACCGCATGGCACACGCGGGTAGGGCGGTACCACGGCAGCGCGAAGTCGCCCTCCATGTCGGCGTCATAGGTGAAGAGCTCGCCCTCATGGTTGTAGGCCATGTCGTAGGGATTGCGGAAGCCAACGCAGGAAAGCGTCCATTGTTTGCCGTCAGGAGACATGCGCGCGATATGGCCGCCGGGCGGGCCGGTGGCTTGCATGAAGCCGTGGCCGATGAGCTTCGGCAGCACCTGGTCTTCAGCATAGAGCCTGGGCACACGCGAGTCGTCGATCTCCGTCGTCCGGGTGCCGTTGCCGCACATCACGCTGATGGACTTGCCATCGGGGCTGAGCACCAGGGCGTGCGGGCCGTGATCGCCCGAGCCGTGGATCTTGCGCAGCAGCTCCACCTTGTCCGGCTGGTCGTCTTTGAACGTAACGCGGTAGATGCCGCTGCCCGTGCCATAGACACCTTCGTTGCAGACCATCACGTAAAGGCTGTCGAAGGCCCAGAGCAGGCCGTTGGCATGGCCCATGGCCACTGGCAGCTCCTCCACCTTGGTGTCTTCCACCTTGCCGCCAATCGCGGGCGGGGTGAGGCGGTAGAGAGGGCCGTACTGGTCGCTGGCGATGAGGCGGCCCTTGGGGTCGGTGCACAGCGCCGTCCATGAGCCCTGGATTTTGGGCACGTTGTAGAGCTGCTCCACCTTGAAGCCCAGCTTCAGGGTGAACTTGTCCGCTGTGGTGGCTACCGTTGGCGGCAGACTGGCGATCTGGGCGAACTTTTCTGCGGTCAGGCCCTGCCAGGGCGCGCCACCGAGAGCGGCGACGACGGTGGTCAACGGAGCAGGCAGGCCAGACGTTCCCGCCTTGTCCCAGCCCGCCGGGGCTTTGTCGAACACCTGCCAGCTCGCATCGGTCTCCACCACCACGGCGGCACCGCTCACAGGTTCGATCTTCAACTGCGCCACCACACCGCCCTTGCCACTTCTGTTGGAGGCACGGAAGCCCAGCAGGTGTTTCTCCTCCGGATGATGAACAAACAAGGGGGTGAGATCAATGCTCTCGGCCTGACCTCCGGTGCTGGTACCGGCGAGTTCATGGCCGTCCAGCACGATGACGGCTTCGCGGTCGGCGGCCAGGGTCAGCGTGGCCTTTTTCACCTCGGCGGGCGCATCCACTTCATGCCGCAGCCACACGCTCTGGTTTTTGTCCGCCCCCGGGTGCGGCGTGCTGGTCCAGATCCATTGGGGCTCAGCGTGAGCCGAGAGGGCGCAGCCGATCACGGCGGCAAGGAGCGTGGCGGAGGAAAGCCTGTTCATGGGATGGTGAAAACGGGTCAGGTTAATGCGCGGACTACAGGGCTGTCTTTCGGGCAAACTTCGCCCCCCGGGGAAGTCTCTGATGGGGGCGGGGAGAACCCGGCGAGACAACCCTCTGGCTGCTCAGACGAGACCACGGCTGGAGGCTTGCAGACTGGTCCGCGGTTGTATAGAGTGGCGCGATGATCAAAGGTATTTTGTCAATGCTGCCGAGTGGCCGCCGCCTGCTTTCGCTCCTCTGCCTGGGCCTTGCCGTGCTGGGGGCTGCGAGCTGCTCCTCCTCAAAGCTGGATTACACCCCGCGCACCGCCCAGCAGCAGGAGGAGGATGCGGTGGAGCACCGGGTCTTCTATGAAGGCTGGTTTCAAAGGTAGTTTCGCAAAGCTTTTCTTTAGCTGAATCTACGGGACAATCGCGGTGGATTGAATGCAGCGCCGGTTGACAAACCGCAAGGGGTTCGCAGAATCTAAAGCCAGGATTTGTTCTGAGCCCACAATGCCCACTGACCCTTTAACAGCCTCGCCCTCCATGCATCGGCGGAGACGGTTTCGCAGCCGGAACCGGAGGCATGACAGCACCGGAAACTTGTCGAAACTGTGGCTCTCCTTCTTGCTCCTGGTGGCCATGGCGTTCGTTATTTTTGGCTGTATTCTGGCGATCAAGATCTTCGAATAATGGCTAGATTATCGATCTAGGATTTCAAGGGTGTGCCGCTTTGTTGGTTTGACACAACCTTTGCAGTCAGTGACTATGGCGGGTCTTTCCCTCCCATGCCATCGCCCTCCACGCGAACCCGGCCAAGCCGCAGAGCTCGTCGCAGCCATCGCGTGCGGGTGCCTAACTATGTCATCGCAGCCGGCGTGGTGCTGCTGACCTTGGGGCTGGTCCTCGGCGTTGTGCTTGCCGTCGTGTTCGTGTTCTGAGTTCGAGCTGTTGAACTGTGAGGGGTCTCATGTCTTTGCATGATCGACGGCCAGTGATGCCTTGCTCTACCCAAGATCCAGCACGTTTTTGGTCACTGCGTTGGAAATGGTTGCCGAAATTATCCCAAAAACACCCCATTTTCGGGCGCTGCATCGCTTCTTGTTGGCTGTTTGAATGAAAAATCTGCATTTTCATTTTGAAAATGAGCATTTCGATGTAAAATGGAGTCGAAATTCTCAATTTTCACCCATACAGCCATGTCGAACGAAAAAATGGACGGCGCGCAGGCGCTCATCAAAACTCTCGATGCCCTGGGCATTGAATACGTCTTCGGTTACTCCGGCGGCGCGGCGCTGCCGATGTTTGATGCCCTGGAGACTGTGAAGACGAACATGAAGTTCGTCCTTGTGCGCCACGAGCAGGGAGCCGTGCACATGGCCGATGGTTACGCCCGTGCCACCGGCAAGCCTGCCGCGGTGCTGGTGACCTCCGGCCCCGGTGCCGGTAACACCATCACCGGCCTCATGACGGCCATGATGGACAGCGTGCCCATGGTTGTGCTCTGCGGCCAGACGGTTTCCTGGATGCTGGGCAAGGATGCCTTCCAGGAGGCCGACATCTTTAACATCACGGCCCCCGTGGTGAAGCACAACTACCTGGTCAAGAACACCAACGACCTGCCCCGCATCGGTCGCGAAGCTTATCACATCGCCACCACCGGCCGGCCGGGCCCCGTGCTCATCGACATTCCCAAGGACATCAGCCAGGCGCCCTTCACCGGCGTGATGGATGAACCCATGGACCTGCCCGGCTATCATCCCGAGGAGTCCCTCAAGATCGACGCGAAGAAGATCGCCGAGGCCGTGCGCCTGATTGCTGACGCCAAGCGCCCGCTGATCCTCGCTGGCCAGGGCGCCATGATCGCCCGTGCCGACAAGGAATTGAAGGAGCTGGCCGAGCGCCTTGGCTGCCCGGTCACCAGCACCCTGCTGGGCAAGGGCGTCTTCCCCGAAACCCACGCCCTCTCCCTCGGCATGCTGGGCATGCACGGCACCGCCTATGCCAACAAGGCCGTGTGCGAGTGCGACCTGCTCATCAACATCGGCAGCCGCTTCGATGACCGCATCATCGGCAAGCCCGCCATGTTCTGCCGCAACGCCAAGATCATCCACATCGACATCGACCCCGCCGAGCACGGCAAGATGGTGAGGGCGGATGTCCACATCGTGGGCGACGCCAAGGCGGCCTTGAAAGAGCTGCTGCCAAGCATCGAGCGCCTGGAAACCAACGACTGGCTGGCCCATCTCGACGGTTACAAGAAGAAGTACCCCCTGGGCTACAAGAAGCAGGGCGGCCTGCGCATGCAGCAGGTGATCGACGAGTTCTACAATCTCACCAAGGGCAAGGCCATCGTCACCACCGACGTGGGCCAGCATCAGATGTGGGCCGCGCAGTTCTACAAGAACGATGAGAGCTACCACTGGGTCAGCTCCGGCGGCGCCGGCACCATGGGCTTCGGTTTCCCCGCCGCCATCGGTGCCCAGCTCGGCTGCCCGGACAAGATCGTGGCTAGCATCTCCGGCGACGGCGGCTTCCAGATGACGCTGTTTGAACTCGCCACCGCCGCGCTGCTCAAGCTGCCGATCAAGATCCTCGTGCTCAACAACAGCTACCTCGGCATGGTGCGCCAGTGGCAGGAGCTGTTCTTCGACAACCGCGAAAGCGGCGTGGACCTCGTTGGCAACCCCGACTTCGTGAAGCTGGCTGAAGCCTACGGCATCAAGGGCTTCCACATCCGCCGCCCGGCTGACGTGGAGCGCGTGCTGCAGCAGGCCCTCGATTACAATGAAGGCCCCTGCCTCATCGAAGCCGAGTGCATCAAGCACGAAAACGTTTTCCCCATGATCCCCGCCGGCGCCGCCCTTGAGGACATGCTCATCGAGGCTCCAAAACAGAAGATGGAGAAGCCGACGGGTTCGACGTGATCATCTGCACCAACGTTTTCCACCCAATTTCCACCTCTTTCAAACATGTCAGATAGAACCATTCCCTCCGCCGACGTGAAGCCGGCGCCCAAGCCGGACATTGTCAATACGCATACTGTTAGCGTGCTTGTCAGTAACAAGCCGGGCGTTCTCGGCCGCATCTGTGCGGTGTTCAGCCGCCGCGGTTATAACATTGACTCCTTGGTCGTGAGCCAGGGTCGTGATCCTCGGTTCAGCCGCATGACCATCGGTGTCAGCGGCAATCCGGATGGTCTCAACCAGATCATCCTGCAGATGAACAAGTTGATCGACGTGATCCACTGCCACGAGCATGATGACCGTGATTCCGTGGTGCGCGAAATGGTGCTCATCAAGATTCAGGCCATCAGCGCTGATCGCACGGAGATCCTGCAGATCATCGAGCACTACGGCGGCAAGACCGTGGACATGCAGGAGGACAGCCTCATTGCCATGATCCATGGCAACAGCGACAAGGTGGATGCAGCCATGCGCATGCTCAGCAAGTTCGAGATCGTCGAAACCGTGCGCACCGGCAAGGTCGTGATGGCCCGCGGGAACGCGGCGACCTGACCCACGCAGGTGCGTTGCATGCAATGATTGGGAAGCCGGGCAGCAATGCCCGGCTTTTTCGTGCTCAAAAAGGGGCGTTTAGGCATCGATAGTGTGGATTACCTTCAAAAGCTTCGTTAGATTGCCCGCTAATGAGCTTTCCCGCCCATCGTTCTTTTTCCTGGCCGTTGCGGCTGCTGCTGGTCTTCGGCCTTGTGATGGGTGCCGCTGTCCTGGGCGTGCTGGCTCTCCGGCTTGCGGGGCTGTGTCGGCCCTACGCAATCCCTAGCGGTGGCATGGCTCCGACGATCTGCAGAGGCGATCACGTGATGGCACAAGGCGTGTCACTCCTCTGGCGCAAGCCTCTTCGGGGGGAGATCGTGGTGTTTGATGCCGCCACCGTGCCGGCGATCAAGGCCATGAGCCCCGACGCCGGAGGCGACTGGATAACGCGTGTGGTGGCGCTGCCGGGTGACCGGTGCCAGATCAAGGAAGGAAAGATCTGGATCAATGGCAGCGCAGCCCCGGAGTTCAACGGCAGGCAGTACTTGTCGGCGGTGAGCCGCGCGCCCGGTTTCCCGGGGATGGACCTTTCCAAGGAGGTCACTGTCCCGCCCCATGAGTACATCGTTCTGGGCGATAACACAGCCAACAGCCTGGACAGCCGCTACTGGGGTTTCCTGCCGGAGACCAGCATCAAGCTCCTGTATCTCTGCCATTACTATCGAAGCCCGGACCGCTCCACTGTGCGGCCCCTGCATTGACTCTGCCTGCGCCTCCCATGTCAAATTCATCGCCGGACGAGACTTTACGAGAGCTGCTCCACCAGCAGCGGACGGCCTTCCGTGGAGACATGGATCCGAGCCTGGAGATGCGGCTGGACCGCCTGGAACGGCTGGGAAGGCTGTTGGATGAATTTGCGCCTGAACTGGCCCGGCAGATCGGAGCGGACTTTGGCCATCGATCTCCCTATGAAGTCACCATCGCCGAAACTCTGGTGGTGCAGGGTGGCCTGAAGCATGCGCGCCGAAACTTGAAGCGCTGGATGAAGGCGCGGCGGATGCCGGCCTCTTTGCGTTACTGGCCCGGCCGCTCGGTCCTGCGTCCTCAACCCTTGGGTGTGGTGGGCATCATCAGCCCATGGAATTACCCGCTGCTGCTGGCCTTGTCGCCGCTGGTGGGTGTGCTGGCGGCGGGAAACCGCGCGATCATCAAGCCCTCGGAACTCACGCCCGCTTTCTCCGCCACCTTGCAGTCTGCCGTGGCGAAGTATTTCGCGCCGGAAGAGGTGGCCGTCATCACCGGCGATGCGGAGGTGGGCAAGGCATTCGCATCCTTGCCGTGGGACCATCTGATCTTCACCGGCTCCACCGCCGTGGGCCGTTTGGTGGCGGAGGCAGCGGCGAAAAATCTCACGCCCGTCACGCTTGAACTGGGCGGCAAATCACCGCTCATTATTGATGAATTCTGCGACTTGCCGGCGGTGATCGACCGGCTCACCTGGGGCAAGCTCTTGAATGCCGGGCAGACCTGCATCGCCCCCGATTACGCCTTGGTGCCCAGGGCGCGGGTGGAGGAGTTTGCCCGCGAGCTGAAGGTGAGCATCGACCGCCTGTATCCGGACTTCGCGCAGAACCCAGATTATACCAGCATCGTCACCGCCCGCCATTTCGACCGCCTGCGGGATCTGGTGGAAGATGCCCGTGCAGGTGGCGCACGAGTGATTGAGGCTGGCACCCCTGGCGAATTCCCACGCCGGTTCGTGCCCACCATCCTTCTCGATGTGAAGGACGACATGCGTGTGATGCGCGAGGAGATTTTCGGTCCCGTGTTGCCCGTCCTGCCCTATGATACACTTGGGGACGCCATCGAGTACATCAACCAGCGCGAGTGCCCGCTTGCCTTGTACTGGTTCGGCACCGACCGGCGCAACCGCGACTTGGTGATCGCGCAGACGCTTTCCGGTGGCGTGAGCATCAATGACACCCTGCTGCACCTGGCCCAGGACGACCTGCCCTTTGGCGGCGTGGGTGCTTCTGGCCAAGGGCATTACCATGGCGAGCATGGGTTCCGGCAGTTCTCCAAAGAGAAGCCCGTGTTCATCCAGGCTTCGCTTTCAGCATTGTCCATCCTCTATCCGCCTTTCAAGGGACCGATTGACCGGCTGTTGAGATGGGTGGCGAAGCTGTAGCTCTCACCCTTCAAAAGCCCGCTGCAGCGCCGCGATGTCGAGCTTCTTCATTTGCATCATCGCTTCCATCGCCCGGCCTGCCGCAGCCCTGTCAGGATGCGTCAGCAGTTCAGGCAGAATGCTCGGCACCACCTGCCAGGACAGGCCAAACTTGTCTTTCACCCAGCCGCATTGCTGGGAGCGTGGATCGGTGCCTTCCGAGAGCTTGTCCCAGTAATAGTCCACTTCGGCCTGGTCCTCACAGTCGATTTGGAAGGACACCGCCTCATTCAACGTGAAGTGCGGGCCGCCATTCAGCGCCGTGAAGGGCCGGCCGTCGAGCTCAAACGCCACCACCATCACCGAGCCGGCAGGCCTGCCGTGGCCTTCGTGACCGGCTTCGGAATAATAGGAGGTGTCAGTGATGCGCGAGTTTTTGAACACGCTGATGTAAAACTTGGCCGCATCTTCGGCCTGGGTGTCGAACCAAAGGCAGGGGGTGATCTTAGCTTTCATGGATGAGGTTGGAGGAATTCCGAGGATCGACGAACGAGCACCGGGCAGCAGGACACCGCACCTTGTTTTTCAACCTTCCATTTCTGTTTTCGGGTTCAAGGTGTCATGCGCGGGAAGAGGAAGCGGGATTGGTGCCGGCAGTTCTTTGGTCTTTTCAACGCATCCCGCCGTTAGGTAGAATGTCCGCATGAACTCCTTGCCTCCAGGCCCGAACGGGGGGCTGCCCCTGCCTTCGCCGACTTTGGGGGACGTCGAAATTCCCAGGAATTTCGTGGCACCGGCATCGCCGGAGCCTCCAGCCGTCACTCTGTTGAGCGGCCTGCCATTCTCTCCCGTGTCACTGAAGGAGTGGAGAGGGGCCGTGTGGGATGCCATCCGGTATCCGATGCGCGGGGCGGGCTGGCTCATCCTGCTGCCCGGTGTGGTGTTTGCCTGCTTCACGCTCTTCCCCTGCGTGTACTTTGGGACCACGTTTCTGTTTCCACTGGATTTTGGACGCCCTCTAACACAGATGGCCATTGGTTCGATGAGCCATTCGTTGTTGCAGCCTCAGGGGCTGTTCGTGTTGCTCCTCTTTGTGTTGCTCCCGCTGGTCTACTTTGCGGCATGTTTCCTCCGTGTGGTTGAGGCGGTTCTGGCGGGCAAGGAAAAGCCTCCGGCGTGGCCGGCCGCCTATGTTGAGTTTGCCGATTGGATTCCTTCCATCACTGTTCTGGCGGTGGGTGCAATGTCCT
>OUNM010012471.1_pt1 | contig 12359 bp, 9 predicted proteins | sample 1769961 | NCBI WGS metagenome assembly OUNM01 (sample SAMEA3914820, study PRJEB12502) | metagenome | biome: forest; material: soil | place: USA | collected 2012-03-12 | depth 0.3 m | reverse complement strand
TGCCTCGCGACCGGCGGCGGGTGCCCCGATGCGACCGATGGGAGCCGCGGCGCCGCGCGTGATGGCGCCGCCGGGCATGGCGTCGCCGCGTTCGGCGCCGCCGATGGCGCCCTCGCCCGTGGCGCCGGCGATGGCGCGACGTGCATCGGTGGCGTCCGTCGGTTCGGCCTTCGTCGCGCCGCCTGGGCGGTCCGCGGCAGGCGCGCCGCCGACGTGGGCGGGCGGCGATCACGATGACGATGACGACGATGACGACGTTCGCACGAACGTCCGCGGGTCGATGGACCTCGACGCCGTCACCCAAGCGCCGCCCGATCCGCTGACGGCGCTGCTCGAGCGGCAATCGGCCTCCGGAATGTGGGAAGAAGCCGGGCGCGATCCGATCGAGGTCACCGTCGACGCGCTCCTCGTGCTGGTGAGGCTCGGGATCACGACCTCGCATCCCACGGCCGGCGCGCAGACCAAGAAGGCGGTCGACGCGCTCCTCGCGGCGCTCGCAGCAACGGCGGAGGTCGCACCGAAGCTGGCCGAGCTCGCTCTGGCGGCGCTCTGGCTCTTGTCGACGGGGCATCGAACGCGCGTCGCGATCAAGGACGCGACGGCAGCGCGTCCCGGCCTCGAAGATCTCGCCGCCGCTCTCGGGCGCGACGAGCTCGTCCGCGAGCACGTCGAGCGCATCGCGCCGATGTGCTAGCACCACGACCATGAGCACGAGCGCGGCGATGGTCTTGTGCGCCGGCCTCGGCACACGCCTCCGCCCGCTCACCGACGAGCGCGCGAAGCCGATGGTCCCCGTCGGCGATCGTCCCGCGCTCGCGCACGTCATCGAACGCGTTCGGCTCGCGGTGCCTTCGCGCATCGTCGTCAACGTGCACCATCGACCGGAGGACGTGCTCGCATGGGCGGAGCCGGAGCGGATCGCGGTGTCACACGAGCGCGAGCTGCTTGGGACTGCGGGCGGCGTGGCGCGCGCGAGCGTGCTGCTCGGTGAGGGCGACGTGCTCGTCTGGAACGGCGACATCCTCGCCGAGCTCGATCCGCGCGAGCTCGTCGCCGCCCACGACCGCGCCTCCGCATCGGGGCCGGGCGCGAGGGGTGCGCCGACACGCGCGACGCTCGCCGTCCGCGCGCGACCGTCGGGTGAGGGGAACGTCGGGCTCGACGCGGACGGGCGCATCGTCCGGCTGCGTCGAGAGAGCTTCGGCGTCGAGGCGTACGGCGGCGAGTTCCTCGGCATCCACGTCGTCGGCGACGCGCTGCGTGCGCTCTTGCCGGAGCGCGGATGCCTGGTCGGCGATGTCTACCTGCCGGCGCTCCGTCGCGGCGAGCGCCTCGACGCCCACGTCACCGCGACACCGTTCGTCGACGTCGGCTCGATCGCGCAATACCTCGCCGCGAACGCCCAGTGGCTCGCCGCGCGCGGCCTGGCGTCCTGGTCGCATCCCAGCGCGACCATCAACGCGTCGATCGAAGGCTCGGTCATCGGCGAAAACGCCATCGTCGACGCCCCAGCGCTCGCCAGCGTCGTGTGGCCCGGCGCCCACGTGCATACTGCATGCAATCGCGCAGTCATCACCGCGCAATCCACGACCGCCGCCCCCCTCTGACGCTCTCGCTCTACTCGGCGTACTGCTCGAACGGCGCCGCGCCGCCGACGATCGCCGCGGTCCCCTTCACGGGCAGCGCCACGAGCCGCGCATTCTTCCGCGGCGCCTTCAGCGCGACCTCGGTCGATCCCGTCCCGGTCACGCGAAACACCCGCGACGCACCGCTGGCGTCGTCGCCCGTCACGAGGGCCGCCGTCGGCCCGAGCGTGAACGACTCGGCGCGAACGAGCGGCAACGTTCCAGGCCACACCGCCGGCGTACACATCGCCGCGCACGCGAGGTCGAGCACGCGCGCAGGCGCCGACCCCATCACGTCGGCGGTCGATCCGACGCCGCCCGCTACCAGCACGTGCGACACATCGAGCGAAGACGCGCCGCAGCCCTTCACCGCGTCGGTCGGGTAGGGGAGCGGCGCGCCTTGCACTGACCCCGGCGCGATGACCTCGGCGCCCGGAGCCGCGCTCGTTCCGCCGGTGCCAGGCGCGTCCGCAACGTTACCGCCGACGACGACGAGCCCGCGACCCTCGACCCACGTCGCACAGGCGCCCTCGCGCGGCACCGCCAGCGTCGCGAACGTCACGGCGCCGTCCTTGGAGATCGCGAGCACGCGCTGGCTCGGTCCGCCGCTCGTGCGCGTGGCACCGATCACGTACGCCGAGCCGTCCGGCGCATTCACGGTGCTGCCGCCGGCGATCTCCGCGAACGTGCCACCTTGCGGCGGTGCGAGCGTCGAGAAGTCGGCCGTCGAGAGGTCGACCGCGGTTGCGCCCTGCTCGTCGATGACGACCGCCGCTGCCGTCCCAAAGGCGACGAGCGAGCGCGCCGGCCGCGGGAACGACGGGATGCCGGTGAGCGGCCGGAGCAGCAGCAGATCGTAGACGACGACGTTCGTTCCGCTCGCCGCGATGACGTAGCGCGCGTTGGTGACCGCGAGCTTCGGCGCGTCCAGCACGGGAAGCGTCGATGCTCCGGGCATGCGGGCGAGCTCGCCGAGGCGCTGCACGAAGACCGAGATCGGCGCGTCGGCGAGCGCGCCGAACTGCACGTACAGCGTCTCGCCGCGGAGGAGCGCCTTGCCCGTCGCGTCGAGCGCAGTCACCCGCAGCGCGCCCACGTCGGTGGTCTGCTTGTCGCCGAGCGCGAGCGTGTCGGTGGGCAGGGCGGTCCGGGCGATCTCCTGCGCGTTACCGTCGAGGTCTAGGGCATCGACCACGAGCGTGGTCGGCGCCGGCGCGCGCGTGAGCGCGTCCGCCTCGTCGCCCGTCGTAACCGTGAAGGTCGCCGTCGGTGTCGAGCTGCAGGCCGCCACGACAGCGGCGGCGCAGGCGACGACATGGCGGCACCGACGCATGCGTCTCCGATAGCACGAAGCCCCGTTGATTCCGCAGCAAAGTTGGCCGCGCCCGGGCATGAGCGATAGCCCCTGAGAGAGTCGATCCGCCGCGGCCACGACAGCGAGGGCACCGATGATGGAGCAAGGCAGCGTGAGAAACCTCGAACAGATCCAGGAGAGTGACGGGGACCGCACCCCCCGCGGAGTCACCATCCTGCTGGTGGCGCTCGGAGGCGCTTGCATCGTGTTCGCGGGCCTCGCGATCGGCGGGCGTCATTCGGCGCCGACCGTTGCGAAGGTCGACCCGCTCGGCGACCTCGTCACGCAGCAAGCGAAGATCGCGCAAGGCGGCGCCGTGGCTGCGCCCAAGGCGACCGACCTCAGCACGCACGACGTGACGTTCCCCGGGATCCTCAGCGACGAGGGCTCGCCGACCACCGCGCTCGCGGCGGTGAAGGGCGGCGCGCCGAAGCCGGCGCTGCCCGCCGCAGGTCTTGCAGCCAATGCAGCTGCTGCACCGAACGCGTTCGCGGCGCCCGCCGGAGCCGGAGCCGGAGCCGGAGCCGGAGCAGGGCTCGGAGCCGGTACGACCATGGGCTCGCTCGGCATCGTCCCCGTCGCGCCCGCGCCGAATGCGCCGCCGGCTCCGATGGCGCCCGCGCCCAGTGCGCCGCCGCCCGCGCCACTGCCGCCGTCCGACACCGCCGGCTCGATCGTCCTCAACGTCCACGGCTCCGATCCCGGCGCCGGTCCCTCCGGCGATCGGATTCCCGCAACGCCGCTCCCCGCGCAGAACATGCTCGGCGCGTCGCCGGTCGTGACGCGGCCGCGTGATTCGCTCACGCGCGCCGCGAGTGACGCGGCCGAGAGCGCGTCGAGCGGCGCCGCCGCCGCACCCGCCGGAAAAGAAGGTGGCTACCAGCTGCAGGTGAGCTCCTTCCGCACGCAAGGCGAAGCGGACGTGTTCTCGGGTCAGCTCCGTGCTCGTGGGCACAAGGCCTACGTCGTCGAGGCACACGTCCCCGGCCGCGGTACGTGGTACCGCGTGCGCATCGGTCCTTTCACCAGCCAACACGCCGCAGCCTCGTATCGTTCCGGCTTCGAAGGTCGCGAGCACGTCGTGCCCTTCATCGTCCCGCCCAGCAAGTGAACGAACGTTCGCGAAGCCTCGCCGCGACGCGGCGTGCGCTCGCGGACGTCATGTGCCAGACTTCTCCTTACGGATGCAAAGCGCGCTCTCGGACATCCCGCTCTGGGCGGTCGCGCTCGTCTTCGCCGGTTTCGCTCCCTTCTGCGCTCGTGCTTGGGGACAATTCCTCGAGCGTCGAGTACGCGAGCGCTCCGCGCGAGTACTGGCTAGCTTGGGGAAGTAAGGATCGCGGGAAGATTTGACCGCGCCGGCACGCTGTTGAGGAGATCACCACGATGGCACGTCTAATCGGATTGATCGGGAACCGCGCGGACCTCGCCGCGCGTGTGCTCGCCTCCGAGTCGGAGGCGCTCCAGGTATCCGCACACCACTCGGGCAAGGGCGCGCCGAACGGGCCCAACAGCGTCAGCCTCGGCTGGGGTATCGGCTTCTACCAGGGCGGCGAGGTGCTCATGCGCCGTCGTCCGATCGACGACCACGCGACGGTCGACGTCGCAAAGGTCGCGGGAGACGTCCGTGCGGATGTGCTCCTCGGCCACGTGCGCAACGCCACCGTCGGCTCACTCCGCACGGAGAACACGCACCCGTTCCGCTACCGCCAGTGGCTCTTCGCGCAGACCGGGACGTTGCCGTCGTTCGAGGCCATCCGCGATCGTCTGTCCGGGAGCGTCCCCGAGTTCTTGCGATCGTCGATCCGCGGTGAGAGCGACGCCGAGATCCTCTTCTACGTCTTCCTCTCGTTCCTGCACGACGCCGGGCGATTGAACGACGGCATCAGCGATCCCTCGCACGTGCGCGACGCGCTCCGCTCGTCGGTCGCGGTTGTGGACGGCATGGCAGCCGAGGTCGGCGGCGCGTCGAGCCAGATCAACGTCATGGTGTCGAACGGCGAGAACATCTTCTCGCTGCATCGTGGCGCGCAGATGGGGTACCGCCTCTTTTCCGGCAAGAGCGACGCCGAGATGCTCATCGGCGACGACCTCAACCTGCGGCGCAAGACCCCCGAGCTCGATCAGATGCACTTCGTGCTGCTCGCGAGCGACTTCGACGACGAGTGGTCCCTCGCGGCGTCGAGCCCCACGGGCCAGTCGCGCTGGAAGGTCGTTCCGGAACGTGCGATCGTGACGCTCGAGCGTGGCAGGGATCCGAAAATCGAGACCATCTGAGCGTTTCGTGAACGCCGTGCGCGCCGTGAGCGCCGCGTTCGCGCTGACGTGCGCGCTCGCGTGCGCGTCGTGCGGCGGGAGCGGTGCGCTCGAGACCGCGACCGAGATGCCGAAGACGCCACGGCGCCCGGACGGCGTCGTCCTCGACACGCCGCCCGCGCTTCCTTCGCCCGCCGATCGCGCCGTCGCGTCGGGCATCGTCGCGCTTCGCGAGCCGCTCGCCGACAAGGACGTCGAGGAAGTCGTCCGCGCCTACGTTCGCGCGTTCGAGCGCGAGGATCTCGACGCGCTCGTGCAGCTCCTCGCGCAGGACGCATCGCCGCTCGGACGTGCGGGCACGAAGACGCAGCTCGTCGATCTCTGGCGCACGAAGATGAAGAACTTCGAGTACCAGAAGCTCGCCGGTGTCGAGGTGGCGCGCGTCGCCCAGATCGAGAAGCACGACTACGATGCGCTCGGCGTCTCGGGCGGCCCGCTGCGTCCCTCCGAGATGCGCCCCGGCGATCTCTACGTGCGTGTCCCGATCGCGACGCCGCGCGTGGGCACCGATCAGCTGTTCGGCGACATCCTCGTGCTCTTGCTGCGCCGCGAAGAGGGCCGCCTCAAGATCGCCGGTCAGTCCGACGAGAACGGCTCCTGAGCAACGCGGAACGCGAAGCGCGTCAGTCCGCGCGGTAGTGCGACAGATCGATGTTGTATCGCTTGAGCCAGCGATGCACCTGCATGCGCTCCTTGCCGAGCTCGCGGCCCACCGCCGCGACGTTGCCCTTGTGGCGCTCGAGCAATCCGCGCAGCTCCTCTTCCGTCGGCGGGCCGCGCCGCGGCGGCGGCGCCGTTGGCGTGCCGCCCGGCGTGTGGATGATCGCGGCGTCGTACGGCGGCGCAGGCACGTTGCTCGGCAGCGACACGCGCTGGCGATCGCCGTAGCCCTTCATGTGCTCGCTGATCGCGTCGGGCAGATGCATCGTATCGAGCTCGCCGCCGTCGGTGAGCGCGACGCCGCGCTTGATGCAGCTCTCGAGCTCGCGCACGTTGAACGGCCAGTCGTAGTGGAAGAGCGCCACGAGGAACGAGAACGAGAACTGCATCGAGGGCCGGCCGTAACGCGCGCAGAAGCTGTTCGCGAGCAAGAAGATGTCCTCCTTGCGCTCGCGGAGAGGCGGCAGCCGGACGACGTGCTCGTTGAGACGCGCGAGCAAGTCGCCGCGGAACTTTCCCTCTTTGACGTACTGATAGAGATCGCGATGCGTCGCGCACACGACGCGGATGTCGACCAGCTCCGGCGTCGTCGCGCCGAGCGGGAAGACCTCGCGTGACTGCAGCACGCGGAGCAGCTTGGCCTGCGCGTCGAGCGGCATGTCGCCGATCTCGTCGAGGAACAGCGTGCCGTTGTCGGCGAGCTTGATGAGACCGGGCTTGTCGCGATCGGCGCCGGAGAATGCGCCGCGCCGGTAGCCGAAGAGCTCGCTCTCGAGGAGGTTGTGCGGGATGGCCGCGCAGTTGATCGCCTGCAGCGTCCCCTTGCGGCCGGAGAAGCGATGGATGCCGCGCGCCACCACCTCCTTGCCGGTGCCGGTCTCGCCGAGGATCACCGCCGAGAGCTCGGTGGGCGCGATGCGCTCGATGTCCGCGGCGATCTGGTCCATCTGAGCGCCGCCGACGAGCTCCGTGAACGACTTAGACTTTCGTTCACCGCTCACGTTGCCGTCGATCCGGTACGCGACGCACTTCTCGGCGCCGCTCTCGACGAACTTGAACATCGCGTCGCCGACGCGGATCTCGTGGTTCGGCTCGAGCTCGATCTCGCTCACGTACGCGCCGTCGACCATCGTGCCGTTGCGGCTGCCGAGGTCCTGCAGGATCCAGCGCGTGTCCTTCGAATAGATGCGCGCGTGCTCGCGGCTCACCGCCTGCTCGGGCACGCAGATCAGGTTCGACGGGTCGCGGCCGATGGTCAGCTCGGGCGAGACGAAGACGTACGCCGGCGAGAGCTGCTGGAAGTTCGGCGCATAGAGCAGGACGAGCCCGGCGCGCTCCTTGTGAGAGGGAGTGGAGTCGCGCGGCTCGGCGTCATAGCTCGACGAAACGCCGGTCCGGTACCTGCTCATCGAAGCCACGAGCGTAACACTGTTGGCGCGGGAATCGCCCGTGTTACGGCCCCGAAAGCGCGTCTTCGTCGAGGTCCAGGCGCTCGCAGATCTCGGCGAGGACCTCATCGGTCCGCCGCTCCAGATCGGCCAGCGTGCCGTCGTTTTCGATGACGAAATCCGCGACCTTCACCTTCTCGGCGAGGGGCATCTGCGCGCGGATCCGGCCGCGGACGTCCGCCTCGGAGGCGCCGTCCCGCGCTGCGGCTCGCGCGATCTGCGCCTCTTCGCCGGCCGCGACCAACACGAGCGGTCGGAAGGCATCGGCCACGCCGTTCTCCACGATCAGCGCCGCCTCGTAGCACGCGAGCACGTGTCCCTCGTCACGGAGCTTCGCGGCGTTCGCGAACGTCAGCATGGTGACGATGGGGTGAACGATCGCGTTGAGCGTCTTGCGCTTGGCGTCGTCGCTGAAGACCTCCGCAGCGAGCTTCTTGCGGTCGAGCGAGCCGTCCGGAGCGAGCACGCCGTTTCCGAACGCCTTCACGACCTCGTCGAGGCCGGCGGTCCCCTTCGCGACCGCATCACGCGAGAGCTGATCGGCGTCGATGACCGGCACGCCGCGCGCGCGAAGACGCGCTGCGACGCTGCTCTTTCCCGATGCGATGCCGCCGGTGAGGCCGAAGAGGTGCACGGGGCGATGGTAGACCGCCTCGGCCGCGAACGTCAGCGTCGCGAAGCGGCCGTCCTCGGTACGGCATCTGCCATCGAGACACGCAGCGCCTCGTCGAGCTCGGCTTCGAGGACGGCGGCGGCATCGGGGTCGCTCTCGGCGCAAGCCACGGCGACGCGGCGAACCACCGGGTCCGCGACGTCGTCTGCGGCGACGCGGAGCCTCGGCGCGTGCTCCTGGCGAGCTCCGATCGCGACCGCCGCGCCGGCGCGTAGCTCCCGCGCGGCGCCGGCATCGGTGAGGATCGCGAACAGCGCGTTGTCATCGAGCGCGGCCACGCGGTACCCGCCTGCGCCGTCGACCGCGAGCTCGCGCAGCGAGGCGATCCATTCGCGTGTCGACTTGGCGCCCCGAGCGAGCAGCGCGCTCGCGTGTGGAACGGCCGGCGCGGCCCCGGACTGTCGCGCTGCTTCCCACGCCGCGAAGGCCGCGGCGAAGACCGGATCCGTCTTCCAGACGCCGGCCGGAAAGCGCTCCGGGCGCGTGTCGAAGCGGTGCTTCGTTCCGTCGTCGAGCACCACCTCGAAGCCCCACGAGACGACCTCGCCGTCGTGCGTCGAGCCGCGCTCGTGCCCTTCGGGCCAGGTGCGGGTCATCGCGCGAATCTTGGCGTGCGGGATGAACACGTGCTCGAGCGGCGATCGCAGATCGAGACCGTCGCTTCCAACGGTGAGCGCGATGCGAGCGAGGAACCGACCCACGATCGGCGAGAGCACCGCCGTGACCAGCACCGCGAGACCGAGCCAGCCGCTCACGATGCACAGCGCGATGGCGAGCGGAACGACGAGGAACGTCACCGTCAGGACGAGGAGGTTCTCGTATGGGCGGAGCCGCCGGAGCCGGAACTGCGACGTGCCGGTGCGGCGATCGAGCCCCAGCGCACCGAGGAGCTGCCGCGCGACCGCTGCGTCGCCGAGCTCGAGACGGACGCGCGGGCGGGGCCACGCGTGGAGATCGATCCGGACATGTCCGTCGTCGAGGACGGTGGCGTCGCCGCGCTGGAGCACGCCGGCCGCACGTCGCACGCGTCCGTTGACGAGGAGGGCGCCGGCGGCGAGCTCGACGGTCCCCTGGTCGCGCCACGGCTGGGCATAGCCGATGAAGCCGGCCCACAGCGCGAGCGCCAGCGGCCAGCCCAACCCGACCACCATCGCGAGCACGCCGTCATGCGTCCGCCAGAGCGTCGAGACGGTGCCGGCGGCGATCACCGTCGCGCTCGTCACGAGCGCGGCGATGCCGAGCGCGCCGTTGCGTCGCACGACGACGGCTCGGGTCTTCATGGTGTCGCGCCGTCCATCGCTCCTTCAGCATAGCCATGGAACGACGAAGGGCCCGCCCCGCGCAGCGTGCGCGAGACGAGCCCTCGAGGAGACGCATGCGTGCGCATGCGTCGTCGTCGTGACGTCGATCAGCCGCCGTCGCCGGCGCCGCCGTCCGCCGCGCACGGGTCGGGCGGGGGAGCCTTGTCGACCGCGGTCTTCGTGAGGTCGCCGATCTTCTTGCCGGTGAACCCGATGCCGATCGAGATCGCATCGCAGTTGACGCCCGCGTGGTTCGTGCCGTCCGAGAGGATGTCGCTCGCCTGACGGATCGTCATCTTGATCGTGTCGAGGGTGCTTCCACCGCAGAGCTGCGTGCTGATGCGTCCCGCGACCTTCTCGATGCCCGAGACGAGCGCCTCGGTGTTGATGACGCCCGAGATGGTGCCGTTGGTGATGTCGTTCGGCTGGTCGTGGTCGAACGTGATCGCCGCGCGGTTGATGGTGAGCGAGAGCTGCACGCCCTGGATGAAGAGCGCGAGCTCGACGGTCGCGCCGCCGGCGCCGTTCACGAACGTGCCGTTGTTGATGTACGCGCCGTTGATCGGGATGATCGGGTCCGCGCGGTACGGCCAGTTGTCGTCGGGCGCGAACGTCGGCTTCTTCGTCGGGTCGTCGCTGTACGCGCCGCCGACGAGGAGGCGGCCGCTGAGGCCGGTGTTCGACTGCTTCGGGTCGTCGGTGAGGCCCTGGATCTCGAGGAGGACCGTGAAGCTACCGCTCTGGATCGAGTCGTTGATCGTCTTCGACGGGGTCGGGACGAGGCCGAGGATGAAGCCGAGAACGGTGCGACCGAACGCGTTGTCGATGCCGTTGTTGCCGTCTTCCTGCTTCGCCGGATCGGCGCCGCCCTGACGCGTGCAGACGTTGGTGTCCGTCTTCGTCGTGGTCAGGCCGTCGATGTTGTAGCCGTAGTCCTTCCACGCGTCCTTGGTGGGCGCGCCGGCGCGGTTCGTCTCGCCGAGGAAGAGCTCGTTGATGGCGAACACGCGCTTCGACGTGTCGGTGGTCGCGCCCGCGGTGGGCGGTCCGGGCGGCACGGCGCCCGCGTTCGCCGCGGCGGGGCCGGCGTTGGAGCTGCTGCTGCTGCACGCCTGCGACGCCACGATGGCCAGCGCGCCTGCGCCGAGAGCAAGCAAAGAGAGTGACTTGAAAAGCTTCATAGGTGATGCCTCCTCCGAGTGACACGCGGCGATACGTGAACGTGAGCTGCGCGGCGGCGCATGGTACCGAGGATGAGCTTGGCCGCGCAAGCGAGAGTTGGGATGGAAGCATGAACGGCCCTTGGGCGCCGAAGGGTTGTGCGTCCCGCGCCTTCAATGAGACGTCTTTTTCCGGCTCGCGACCCGCGGTGGCTCCTGCTACTCGATGACCCCCAACATGGCCGACTTCGTCCATCTCCACGTCCACTCCCAGTACTCGATGCTGGACGGCGCGGTGAAGGTGAAGAACCTCGTCAAGCAGGTCCAGAAGCAGGGCATGTCCGCGGTCGCACTGACCGATCACGGAAACATGTTCGGCGCGATCACCTTCTACAAAGCGGCGAAGGAGCTGGGCGTCAAAGCGATCCTCGGCGCCGAGCTCGAGGTGGTCGTCGGGAGCCACGGCCACCACCTCCCGCTGCTCGCCGCCACCGAGGAGGGCTACAAGAACCTCGTCTGGCTCGTGTCGCGCGGGTACGTCGAGCCCGATCCGGCCGGCCCCGCCGGCGTCCCGTGCGTCTCGCTGAGTGCGCTGGAGGGCCGCACCAAGGGCCTCATCGGCCTGACCGGCTGCATGGGCGGAATGGTCGCGCAGTCGGTGCTCGAAGAGGGCGTCGAGGCCGGCGCGAAGACGCTCGGGCGTCTGAAGGAGATGTTCGAGCCGGGATCGCTCTACGTCGAGCTGCAGGATCACGGCCTGCCCGAGCAGCCGATCCTCAAGGGCATCCTCATCGATCTCGCGAAGCGCTTCGACCTGCCGCTCGTCGCGACGAACGACGTGCACTACGGCGCCAAGGACGACGCCGAGGCGCACATGTACCTGGGCTGCATCAAGAGCGGCCGCTCCTACGAGGAGTCGAAGGAGCGCGGTCACGGCTCGCGCGAGATGTACCTGAAGACCGGCGACGAGATGGCGAAGCTGTTCGCCGACGTCCCTGATGCAATTTCCAACACCCTCGCCATCACCGAGAGGTGCCAGCTCAAGCTGAAGCTCGGCAACCCGATGCTCCCCAGCTTCGGCGTCCCCGCCGGGATGGACGAGCCGACGTACTTCCGCGAGGTCTCGAAAGAGGGCCTCGAGCGCCGCTTCCGCGAGTTCGCCGAGATCGGCAAGAAGGTCGACGAAGAGGCGTATCGCAAGCGCCTGGCGATGGAGATGGACGTCATCTGCGGGATGAAATTCCCCGGGTACTTCCTCATCGTCTGGGACTTCATTCGGTACGGAAAGGAGAACGGCGTCCCCGTCGGCCCGGGCCGCGGCTCCGGCGCCGGCTCGCTCGTAGCGTACGCCCTGCGGATCACCGACCTCGATCCCATTCCGTACAACCTGCTCTTCGAGCGCTTCCTGAATCCGGAGCGCGTGAGCATGCCGGACTTCGACGTCGACTTCTGCATGGACCGCCGCGAGCGCGTCATCGAGTACGTGCAGAAGAAGTACGGCGAGACCAGCGTCGGTCAGATCGCCACGTTCGCGGAGCTCAAGGCGAAGAGCGTCATCAAGGACGTCGCGCGCTCGCTCCAGATCTCGCCGCTCGACGCGCAGCAGATCGCGAGCCTCATCCCGAACAAGACGCCCGCCGAGACGTACACCATCACCGAGAGCCTCGAGATCGAGCCCAAGCTCAAGGCGCGCTTCGACACCGAGCCGCGCATCAAGGAGCTGCTCACGCAGGCCATCAAGCTCGAAGGCCTCACGCGTCATGCCGGCAAGCACGCCGCCGGCATCGTGATCAGCGAGGGCCCGCTCTGGGATCACGTCCCG
>OUNM010331733.1_pt1 | contig 12373 bp, 10 predicted proteins | sample 1769961 | NCBI WGS metagenome assembly OUNM01 (sample SAMEA3914820, study PRJEB12502) | metagenome | biome: forest; material: soil | place: USA | collected 2012-03-12 | depth 0.3 m | reverse complement strand
TCTGCCAGGCGATCGGCGACGATTTCGGCTTCAACCCCGATTTCCTCCGGGTCGCGCTGGCCCTCCTGCTCTTGGTCGATCCAAAGATCACGGTCCTCGGCTATGCACTTGCCGGCGTAGTTGTGCTGGCGAGCCGGCTCGCGACCCGCCCGTGGCGGCTCCAGCGCTCGTCCGTCCGCACCGAGGAACCCAGCCTGGTCGACGCCTGACCAAGCATCTACGGGGCGCATGCCGCGCAGCATGCGCCGCTCAGCGAGGGCCGCGCATCCTGCTTGTGAGGATGCGCGGCCCTTCCGTCCTTCACGGCTAACGGCCTGCCGCGAGCCTGGTTCGGGTCGCGCGGCAGGCCGCCATAGCTCATTTTCCGAAGGCCGTTATTGGTTCGGCTCCGGGGTGCCCGGCGCGGTCGTCACCGTCGTCGTCGTCTTCTCGGTCGCGGTGCGGACCGGCGTGCTGCGGTGGATCACCTTGCGCTTGACGGTCGTGGCTGGCGCCGTCGTCCGGTCAACCTTCTCGACGGTCACAGTGGTCTCCGGGGGTGTATTGCGGAGCGCCTCGGCTTGCGCCGCTGCCGACGCGGCCTGCCGCTGGGCCGCATCCGCGCGCGCATTGGCGGCGGCGGCGTCCTGCCGGGCGGCAGCGGCTGTCGTCTGTGCATCGACCCGCTGGGCCTGCTCCGCCTCTACGCGGTTGCGGTTGGCCACGCCGATCGCGGTGTCCGCCAGCTGCGACGCGCGCGTGGCGGAGGCGATCGCCTCGTCCTTGCGGCCGGCGGCGGCGTCTTCCTCAGCGGTGGCCAGAGCCGCACGGGCCTGCGCGATCATATCGGGCATATCACCGCCGACCCCTGCGTGGCTGGCGGCCTCTACCTTGCCCTTTGCCTGGGCGATCGCAGCCTGTGCGCGGTCACCCTTGCCTGGGAACGCCGCGGCGGGAACTGCCGACATGGCGAGCAGAGCCGATACGCCGACGCCCCATGTGATGGTACTGAAGCGGTGCATCTTGAATCTCCTAACGCCCCGCTCTGGAGTATCGAACGTTCGCCGAAAGGATGCGGTTCCCCGATGCGCCGCCCGGTGGCACACCACGGGCACGCGACCAAAGCCATGGGCGACCGGCGCATAGCCGGCCGCCCATGGGGAAATGTCCCGGATACGGGGCGTTATTTCAGTACGGCCTCGCGCATCAGATAGTTGGACTTGATCGTGCGGATGCTGCCGCGCGCCGCCTGTTGCTGCGAGGCCTGGGCCAGCGATCCGAAGATGCGCTTCCGCATCGCATATTGCTCGGTCACCGAACGATCGAACGCGGCCATGTTGGGATATTGGATCGCCAGCATGATGTCACCTTCGTTATCACGTGGATCGGATGCAACTAACACTTTGTAATCGGTGATAATTCCAGCCTTCTTCAGTGCCTCTTCCTGCGCCTTCCACTGGCTGGCAAGCCACCTCATATAATCGTCGAAATGGCCGTCCTGGGTCTTCACCTCGGTGAAATCCCACACCGGGCCGTTCTCGAAGGTGGGCGCTTCGGGATCCGGGGCCGCGAGGGCCGGGGTGGCCACGAGAAGGCCCATGGCCGATATGGCGGCGAGCAGCTGGCGCATCATCGATCTCCAGATTGGTGGCACGATACGCGTCACGCAAAGCCGGGCGATGCGACAGGGTGCGACCGGACGAAGGCCCGTCGAACCGACCGCCTCATCATCCCGATTTCCTGACGGCATGACGGTTGCCCCTGAGCCGCCGCCTTCCCCCGTCACGACGTACCCTGTTTCGGGAATTCGCAACCCGCAAGCGAACAAATTTGATCGTCAACGGGCCGGTCATTCATTACCATGGTGAACCGGTTCAGACAGAAATCCGTCCGAGGGGGACAGCAGTGGCGTTCGCGGCATTCGTTGGCGGCAGTTTGCCGCCCGGAGGGGCTATGGATGCACTGCACCGCCCTGCCCAGCCCTGGGTCTGGCAGGCCGATCTCGATCCGGCCGAGCATGCGCGGCGTATCGCCGCGCATCCGCGTTTTCCGCATGCGGCGCGCGCACTCGCCGCGCACATGCTCGCCGCCAGCGACACGGATCCCGCGCTCGCCGCCGTGTTCCGCGATGCGGGTCGCTACACCACCGCGATGTGGACGGTCTTCCTGCACGCAACCGGCGCCATGACGCTACCGCACCTCAAGGAGGCGTGCACGGCATCGGGGCTGGCCAGCTCCGGCCGCGCGCGGCTGCTGCTGCAGGTGCTGGAGCATATCGGTTATGTCGAGCCGATGCCCTCGGCGGGCGACGGCAAGGCGCGCCATTATGCGCTGACCCCGGCCTTCCTCACCGCATGGCGGGGCCATTTGCGCGCCGCGCTCGACGCTGCGGCGCTCGTCGATCCCGCGATCGAGACGCTGGCTGAGCGGCTGAACGAGCCCGCGGTGTTCGAACGTTTCCTGCGCATCCTGGCGGCGCGGCTCCCCACGCAGACGCGCTGGGTAGCGGAGGTCCAGGCGTTCCAGCGCATCCTGATGCACCGCTATGCCGGCCTACTCATCCTCTCGATGCTGGTGGAGGAAGGCGATGGCGTTTTTCCGCCGGCTGGGCCGATCCCGATCGCGCTCAAGCCTACCGCGGCGCGCTTCGGCGTGTCCTATATGCATGTCCGCCGCCTGCTGCATGATGCCGCGGAGGCGGGGCTTCTAGACTATGAGGCGACGGGCTCGGTGACACTGCGCGACGCCATGCGGCAGACGATCCGACTCTACTACGCAGCCCAACTCACCGAATTGGTGGCGAGCGCCCGACTAGCGCTGGCCGCGCTCGAACCACTGCGGCGCGACGCCCGGATTTCAGCGCCCTAGCATCCCGCTCACGCCCCCTTACCCGACCGTTCGGCTTGCGGCATAGCATCCGCGACAGGGGAGACAGGGAGCCACATGCGCCATCCACCGGCCACTTTCGTGTTCGCGGTCGCAGTCGCCGGCATTGCGGTGTTCTCGTGCATGGACGCGGTGATGAAGGGGCTGGTGCTGGCAATCGGCGCCTACACCACGCTGCTCTGGCGCAACTTCGCGGGTGTTGCGATCAGCGGGGCGATCTACGCCATTAAGCGTCCGGCGCTGCCATCACGCGCGGGGCTCAAGCTGCACGCGATCCGCGGCAGCGTCTCGACGGGGATGGCGATCGCCTTCTTCTGGGGGCTGGCGCGCGTGCCGATGGCGCAGGCGGTGGCGCTGACCTTCATCGCGCCGCTGCTGTCGCTGTTCCTGTCCTCCATCCTGCTCGGCGAGCGGATCCGGCGGAGCACCATCGTCGCCTCGACGATCGCATTCGTGGGCGTGCTGGTGATCCTGATGGGCCAATGGCAGGCCGAGCTCGGCCCTGACGCCTTCCGTGGCGCCCTCGCCGTGCTGGCCTCGGCGCTGTGCTATGCGTTCAATATCGTGCTGATGCGGCAGCAGGCGCTTGTCGCCGGGCCGATTGAAGTGGCCTTCTCGCAGAGCCTGATCATGTCGGTGCTCCTTGCGCTCGGCGCGCCGTTCCTCGCCGCGGTGCCCGATCTGCGGCATGCGCCGATGATCCTGCTCGCGGCAGCGCTGGCCACCGCCTCGCTGCTGCTGCTCGCCTGGGCCTATGCGCGCGGCAAGGCGAGCAGCCTGTCGCCGAGCGAATATAGCGCGTTCGTGTGGGCGTCGCTGTTCGGCTGGCTGATGTTCCGGGAGCATGTGTCGCTGCCGACGCTCGCCGGCGCGGCGCTGATCATCACCGGCTGCCTGATCGCCGCCGGCCAACGCCCCGATCCGATGATCGAGATCGAGGCGGCCGTACAATGATGCGCCGGCAACCCGCTTTTCCCGGCACCACGCAGTCTATTGCGGCAGGTGTACCGGGCGCGTTCCTCGCGAAGTGACCAGCATCGAGGCATTTTTCCGCGTGGGAACACTCGGCCGGTCCGAAGGGAAGGCGTCTCCGTTGTTCGCCAATGCCCAGTCAATATCGCCCATCATGTAGCCGAGGCTGCCGAGGTCCAGCCCGGTCACCGCCGCGGTACGGGCATTGCTCTCGGCGAAATGGCCGCCCACCTCATGATCGACCCTGCGCTGGAGCTTCGCCTGCATCCGCCGGTCCAACGCTCTCGGCACGAGAGCGCGGAACACGGGCTCCATCGAGGCGAACCGCCCGGCGAAGCGCTGCACATGCACAAGAGCACCAGGGCTCAGCTCATTGTCGTAGAGCCAGCCGTTGAGGCGGCGCTGCACCTCCTGCATCATCCAGATCCGGCGCCGGTTGCGCGGGATCGTGTTGCTGACGGAGACCGCGGGCTGCCCGCAGAACGCAGAGATCGCATCGACGAAGCCCTGTGAGTCGGTGTTGAGATGCTCATAAGTGAGCACCATCACCCGATCGGTTCCGAACAACCTGCGATAGAGTTCGATCAGCCGATCGAAGGCATACATGTCAAAGTTGAACCAGGGGCGCCGGCCAAGCCCGCGTTCGGGGCGGTACAGGAACTGGTCGAGCGTTCCATTGCCGCCATCGGTGATGTGTTGGCTGTACATCGATCGGATCAACGCGCGCTGTTCTCGAAGTACGATCAGGATCTTCGCTTCGGGAAAGGAGGCATGGAGCCGTTCGGCGATCAACGCCCGATCATAGCCGCCACTGGACGGATATCCGGACAATCTTTCGTGCGACAGCACCAGCGTCTGCCCCGTCGCCGCGGCAGCATCGACGTAGGGAAGATAAAGCTGGCGCGCCTCCTGTGGATCATAGGCCAGCGGGTCCGGCAGTACGAAATCATGAACAAGCTCGTGGCGCGGCGCCCCCGTCTCGGTCGTAAATCCGCGGGCGGGATCGTTGAAGATCGCCTGCTGCAGCCAGGTCGATCCGGTCTTGTGCAGGCCGATATGGATCAGCAGCGGGTCCGGCGACATTTTCGTCGCCGGAACCACCTTATCGGTATCCCCGAATGCCATGATCCACTCCCATAGACCGTAATTAATAGAAGAGCCTAGGTCCCTCGATATTGAACAATACTGCCACTTTCTCCACCATCATACTCCCATCTTACAAAGACACAGTCGGCAACGGACCCACCGCCTCCGCTCTTGGAGAGGGCGCTGGCGCAGCTTCGCCAGGCAGGCGCCGCATCCGGTACCGATAGACCAACGCCAACCCCACCAACCACGCGCCGCCGCGCACGACATGCGCCACATTGGCCCCCATCGCGCCCATGAAGGGCACGATCGAGAAGGCCGTGACATGGAACAGCAGCGTCGACAGCAGTACGATGCGCAGCACCTGCCTTTGGCACCCCATTGCCAGCAGCGCTGACCGCGTCACCGTTCCGTTCATGCTCAGCGTGGTTGCGATCATCTGCACAATGAGCAACGGCACCGCGGCCACGAAGGCCGGCCCCGCCGTCACCCGCACCAGCCATCCGGCCGTCAGCGCGATCCCGATCGTCGCCGCCACTCCGCCGAGCGCGACGAGGATCTCGACCTCTTTCACGGCGCGGCGGAACGGGCGGATCGCGCCGGTCGACCATAGCCGGGTCAGTTCGGGATAGACCACCGCCTGCACCTGCGCCCCCATCTGCTGGGCCAGCCGCCCGACGCGCTGGGCTATGTGGTAGAGGCCGGCGGCGGTCGGCCCGGCCAGCGCGCCGACGATCAGCGTATCGAGCTGCTGCGCGCTTGCCGCGATCGTCAGCGAGAAATTGGCCGACCAGGTGAAGCGCCACAGATCCGGAAACCGCCGCGTGATCCCGCGCAGGCGCGTGCGGAACAGCCCGGTCACGCCGTGGCGGCGCAGCACATGGAAAGCGAGCACCGTGGTGGTGAGCGACGACAGCGCCTGCGTCACACCCCAGACGATGAAGAAGCCGGTGAGATGCGCGCCCATCGCATAGGCGCCGGCCGACGCCAGCAGGCGCAGCGCCGCCCCCGAAACCTGGCCATAGGCCGCCAGCCGGAAGCGGCCAAAGATCCGCATCACCGCGGTCGGCATGCCCGCCAGGCTGAACAGAAGGGTCAGCGCGAAACCGGAGACAAGCACCCGGTCGGTATCACTGAGGTGCATGAGATGACCGCCCAGCGCGATGATGGCGAGCGCGAGCAGGCAGCCGACCAGCGCCCCCCCGACATCGAGAAGGAAGCCGAACTTGAGCAGTTGCTTCAGTTCGCCCTTGCCGTCGTCACCATCGAGATGCGCGCCGAAGCGGATGATCGGCTGCCACGACTGGAAGCTCACCAGGCGCTCGATCGCGCGCGTGAAGCTGATCGCCAGCGCCAGCACACCGAAGTCGCGCGGGCCCAATCCGCGCGCTACCAGCCCCATCGTCGCGAGGCCCAGCAGGGTCGCCGCGACATTGCCCGACAGAAGATGAGCGATATTCTGGATGCGACGCATCGAACCCGAACCCGGGCGCGCGAAGAGAGACCCGCTCAAGACCGCCTTCGACCAGACGCTTATCCGTTCGCCCCACCACCCCATAGCAACGTCATCCAGCAACTCTCCCGCCGGACAAACCAGTCATCGATGGTAATACCAAAGCGATGCGGGTCGACAGTTCGCGCCGCCGGCCGAGCCGCATCGCAGGGGGCTGGCGGCGGGCCGGCACGCGGCTAAAAGGCGCGTCATGATCAAGCCCGCCCAAAGCAGCCGTCCCGCCACCGCCGACCTCATCGAGCAGCTCGACACCCGGCTGCGCTGGCTCTCCGCCTGGACGATTCACAACGCCAACCACCGCCGCGACAGCCGCGACGGATTGAAGGTCGGCGGACATCAGGCGAGCTGCGCGTCGATGTCGACGATCATGGCGGCGCTCTACGCCACCGCGGTACGCCCGCAGGACAAGGTGGCGGTGAAGCCGCACGCCGGCCCGCTGCTCCACGCACTCCACTATATGCTGGGCAACCAGAGCCGCGATCAGCTCGAGCGTTTTCGCGGACTCGGCGGCGCGCAGAGCTATCCCTCACGCACCAAAGATCAGATCCCGGTCGACTTCTCCACCGGATCGGTCGGCCTCGGCGTCGCGGTCACCGCCTTTGCCAGCCTGGTGCAGGATTATCTGATCGCGCACGGCGGCATGGCGGACGCCGACGCCGGACGCATGATCGCGCTGATGGGCGATGCCGAGCTCGACGAGGGCAATATCTACGAATGCCTGATCGAAGGCTACAAGCACGACATCCGCAACTGCTGGTGGATCGTCGACTATAACCGCCAGAGCCTCGACGCGACGACCGCGGACCGCATGTTCCGCCGCTTCGACGACATCTTCGAAACCTGCGGCTGGCGCGTCGTCACGTTGAAATATGGCAAGCGCCAGCTGGAGGCGTTCCGCAAGCCCGGCGGGCAGGCGCTGATGGACTGGATCGACACCTGCCCCAACGCCGAGTTCGCCGCTCTCACCTATCAGGGCGGCGAGGCGTGGCGTGCGCGCCTGCTCGCCGATATCGGCGACAAGGCGAATGTCAGCGACCTGATCGCCTCCTATGACGACGAGGCGCTCGCCCAGCTCATGACCAATCTCGGCGGCCATTGCGCCGAGACGCTGGCCGAGGCCTTCGCCGGCGCTCAGGACGAGCGGCCGACGATGTTCATCGCCTATACTGTCAAGGGCTACGGCCTGCCCTTCGCCGGCCACAAGGACAATCACGCCGGCCTGATGACCGAGACGCAGATCACGGGCCTGCGCGACAGTCTGGGTATCGCCGAGGGTGATGAGTGGGAGCCCTATGGCGGGCTCGGCGACAATGCGGCGACCGCGCTCAAGGCCTTCGTCGAGGGATCGCCCTTCGCCGCCGGCCGCACTGGTGCGGCGGCGCCCGCCGTGCCCGTCCCCGCGATCGCCGCGCCGACCGGCAACGAGCAGTCGACCCAGATGGCATTCGGCAAGATCCTGCTTGAACTCGCCAAGTCGGGCCATCCGCTGGCCGAGCGCATCGTCACCACCTCGCCCGACGTCACCGTCTCGACCAATCTCGGCGCCTGGGTGAACCAGCGCGGGCTGTTCCGACGCAAGGAACTGGCCGACGTGTTCCGCGCCGCCAAGATCCCGTCCGCGCAGAAATGGCAAGGCGGCGATGCCGGCCAGCATATCGAGCTCGGCATCGCGGAGCATAATCTGTTCCTGATGCTGGCGGCACTCGGCCTCTCCGCGCCGCTGTTCGGAACGCGGCTGCTGCCGATCGGCACCGTCTATGATCCCTTCATCGCGCGTGGCCTCGATGCACTGAACTATGGTTGCTACCAGGATGCGCGCTTCCTGCTGGTGGCGACGCCCTCGGGTGTTACGCTCGGGCCGGAGGGCGGCGCGCACCAGTCGATCAACACGCCGCTGATCGGCATGGGCCAGCCCGGCCTAACCGCTTTCGAGCCCGCCTTCGCCGATGAGCTCGGGCTCATCATGGAATGGGCATTCGGCCATATGCAGGCCGACAAGGGTGGTTCGGTTTATCTCCGCCTGTCGACGCGCAACCTGCCGCAGGCAGGCCGCAGCGACGACGGCTGGAAGGCCGATGCGCTGAAGGGCGGCTACTGGCTGCAGCGCCCCAAGGGCACTGACGCGATCGTCTATATGGGCGCCATCGCTCCCGAGGCGATCGAAGCGTGGAGCCGCCTCACTGAGGACTATCCCGGCCTCGGTCTGCTCGCCATCACCTCGCCCGATCTGCTGCACCGCGACTGGAGCGCGGCGCAGGCAGCCCGCTTCCGGGGTGACGCCGAGGTCGAGGCGCATGTCGAGACGCTGCTGGCCCCGCTCGGCCGCTCCGCGCGGCTGGTGACGGTGCTCGACGGATCTCCCGCCGCATTGTCCTGGCTGGGCGGCGTGGGCGGCGCGCGCATCGCGCCGCTGGGCATCGACCGCTTCGGCCAGACCGGTGACCTTCCCGATCTCTATCGGACCTATGATCTCGACGCGCACGCAATCATGCGCGCGGCTGACGGCCTCTTCCGCCGCTGAGACTTTCTCCCCCGGACGACATCGTCATCGTCCGGGGGTTCATTTCACGCTTCACCCACGAACAGTTGGGGACAAGGCCCGGCCTCGCGCCAATGTGAGGGCGATCTGTTCCACGTCTTCTGCGATCATGGCGAGATCGCAACCAATAGGCTCGTCGCCGATGCCCACGAACGCAAAGTCGATACCGTCTCTTGGCGGGTACGACATCGTCGACCTCGAAAGTCGACCATCCTGTTCCACGCGGTACACGGCAATAGGCTCTCAAGAGCTTACGTATACGGCAAGGCCAATCCTCAATCGCATCCGACCTGTCAAACATGAGCTGATAGCCCGTTCGCCTGCCTCAAGATGCTTCACGGGCGATGATTACCATGTTTTCACGTTGCATGACTGGTGGAACATGGTGCATGAACAAAGTGCAGATTTGCCTGTCGCTTCCCATCATACATCTGGAGAATATTCGTGAACGACACCGATCTGATCGGTCTGACGGCCGACATTGTTTCAGCGCATGTCAGCCACAACAGCATTCCCACCGCTGAAGTGCCCGCGTTGATCCGGAGCGTTTACGAAGCACTGGATCGCGCAGGACAACCTGAAATAAAGGCCGCGCCCGCGCCAGAACCGGCGGTGCCTGTCCGCTCCAGCATCAAGCCTGATTACCTCGTCTGCCTGGAAGACGGGAAGAAGCTGAAGATGCTCAAGCGCTATCTGCGGACAAACTATAATATGACGCCCGACGAATATCGCGCGAAGTGGGGTCTGCCCAAGGATTATCCGATGGTTGCCCCCACCTATCGCGAAGCGCGCAGCACGCTCGCGCACCAGATCGGGCTCGGCCGCAAGCCGGCAGCTGTCGCCGCGGCCCCGGCGAAGGCGCCGAAGGCACCCGCAAAGATGGTCAAGGCACCCGCGAAGACCGCCAAGGCGGCCGCCAAGGCGCCGGTCGCTGCAGCGAAAGCTCCGGCCAAGCCCGCCAAGGCGGCCGCGCCGAAGCAGCCGGGCATCCGGGCCGCCAAGGCGGCGGCGCGCCGCCATCTCGGGACGGCCAAACCGCTGACCGCCTGAACCCATTGTGCGCCGGCCTCGTCGATCACCAGATCGTCGGAGCCGGCGCCGAACCTTAACGAGTCAGGCGCGCCATCGTCCGACCCGTTCGACTATCTGCTGCCAGATAACGCCAGACACGGCGCCATCGTCCGAAGCAGCCTGACGTTCGCCGACTTCCTGTGCGCGATCACCGAACAGATCGATCAAGGCGCGAGCCATAATATCGATTTTGGAGGAAAATATTCCCAGATCGCAGACACTCGTTTGAGCCTCATCTACCATTGGATCGCCCCAGTTCAGCAAGGCATCAAGATAAAGTAACTGACCAGGCCTATTCTTCGGCCTGGTTATAAAAACTGCGCGATGCTGTCCAGCCGCCGTAAGTGGCATGTTGGCCACACCCTGCCACGGTAACAAGAACAAGACTTGATTAACTACTCGACGTTAGGCGGGAGGCTTGGGAAAGGGAGCCACGCAGTGCCGCGGACGGGTCATCGCAAATGGACAAGCCGCGCCCGGAAATGGCTCCTGGAATCGCCGCCGGCTACCTCGTCGGGCATCAGCATTGCAGCGCTTCTGATGCTGGTGCTGCTCGACTATGAGTCGCCGCGCTACATCACCTTCGGTACCTTCTATCTCGTGCTGATCGCCTATTCGAGCTGGGTGCTCAATCGCCGGTCCGGATGGCTGATCGCGCTCGTCGCGATGAGCGCGTCGATCGGCATCAACGGCTTCGGCAACATCGCGGCGACGCAGACAGGCGCGAGCCACGAAGCTGCGATCGGCTGGAACATCCTGATGCGCCTGCTCTCGTCGGCTTTCGTGATCGAGCTAGTGCGCAGCTTCCGCAACAGTTTCGACTATGAGCGCCGGCTCGGCACCACCGATCCGCTGACCTCAATCCTCAATCGCCGCGCCTTTCTCGACACTGTGTCGGCGCGCCTGCCCCGCGTCGGCACGCGCGGCCGCACCGCAATCGTCGCCTATCTCGATCTCGACGGGTTCAAGCTCGTCAACGACCATCACGGCCATGCCGCCGGCGACGAGGTGCTCGTCCATTTCGCCGACGCTCTTGCCGGTGCGGTGCGCCGTTATGACTGCGCTGGGCGCAGCGGCGGCGACGAATTCCTGCTGTTCCTGGACGTATCCAGCGAGAAGGCTGGCGAACGCGTCGTGCTGCGCCTGCATCGGGAGCTTGAGGCACAGCTGGAGAAACTGCCCTACGGCCAGGTTCGCTGTTCAATGGGCGCCGTGATCGTCCCGGCGAACCACCCGCTGCCCGCGATCGACACGCTGATCTCGCAGGCCGACAGCCTGATGTACAAGGCCAAGGCACATGGCCTGAAACGCGTGCGTATCGCGTCGTTCTGGGAGCTGCCGTCTTCTCCGGAACGCGCGGCATCCGTCCGCGTCGATACGGAAGCCGTGCCGGGCTGACTGACAGCAACGCCCCCGCCAGCCGCATCGGCCGACGGGGGTTCGCCCGCTCAGAAGCTCTTGCGGAGCGTCACGCCATAGGTGCGCGGCTGGCCGACCTCGAAGGCCAGGCGAGCACGACCACCACGCTCGCGGTCGAACGAGAGCAGCGGGTTCTCGTCGCCGACATTGTTCACATAGACCGACACCTCCAGCTGGCGCGGGAAGCGCAGCCCCATGCTCAGATTGACCAGATCATAGGCCGGGAGTTTGAGATCGAGGATTGTGGCATCGTTGCCGGTGGCACCCCCGAACGGCAGATGCGACACGAAAGCCTGCGGATTGCCCTCTTGATCGGCGGGCTGCGTGTAGCGGCTGCCGACATGCTGGATAGAGGCCGTAAAGAAGCCCTCCTCACTACCGAACACATTCACGCGCGTCGTGTAAGTGCCGCTGGCAGAAAGCTGGAACTTCGGCACCGTCGGCAGGCGATTGCCGTCGCGGATACCCGCCAGGACGGCGCCGGTGGCGCTGGCTACGGTGGAGTCGAACTTGGAGTTGATCACGCTGCCGGACAACGACAGGTCGAGCCCCTTGAGCGGCGTTGCCGCCAGTTCGAATTCGGCGCCGGCCGAATGCGCCTTGGGTACGTTGAAGATCACGCGCGACGAGCAGGAGCCGGCATCCGCCGTCACCTGCAGGTTATGAATGTCGTTATAGAAGCCGGCTGCGTTGACGCGGAACGGACCGAAGTGCGCTTTGAAGCCACCCTCGTAGTTCCACAGCGTTTCATCCTTGAAGATCGGGTGACCGCCGAAGGTCGCCGCGTCGGTCGGGCCGCAGAGTGGCAGGTTCAATGGATCATTCACGCCGCCGAGACGAAAGCCCTTCGACACCTGCGCGTTGAGGGTGACGTTGGGCGTCGCGTCATAGGCGACCAGGAAGCGCGG
>OUNM010163496.1_pt1 | contig 12373 bp, 9 predicted proteins | sample 1769961 | NCBI WGS metagenome assembly OUNM01 (sample SAMEA3914820, study PRJEB12502) | metagenome | biome: forest; material: soil | place: USA | collected 2012-03-12 | depth 0.3 m | reverse complement strand
GGACAGAAAGTGGGTCGGGCGAGACTCGAACTCGCAACCAACGCCTTAAAAGGGCGCTGCTCTACCATTGAGCTACCGACCCGTCCCGAAATTTGGGAGGGCGTAATTAAGGCAACACGGCGCGTGACGCAAGCGCGAAGGCAGACTATTTTCCGCGCCTCATTTTTTTCATGTCCCATCTGCTCTCAAAGCTCCCGCTTAAATCGCGCCGGCAAAAACTGATTGGCCTTTGCCTTCTGGCGGCGTTCGCCTTCGTGGGATTTGGAGTTTTGCGCGGATGGCGTCACAAGGAAGATCCGCTGGTGTCCACTCCGAAGCTCGCGGTGGAAACACTTTCCGGACATTCCCTTTACTACAATGGGCCGGCGCGCCTTTGGATCGCAGCGCAGAAGCCGGAACTCCTCACGGCGGAAGACAAGCAGGATGGATCCGAGCGTGTGCGCGCATTTGCGCAGGCGGTGCAGAGCCCAAATCTGTTTCGGCAACTCGACCGGCAAAATCGATTCGACACGCTTTTCCTGGTGGGTGATCCGAGCACATATCGTCCGCTTCTTGATCATTTGCTGGATACGCCAGATTGGACCCTCACTTACCTGGATCACACCAGTTTGATCTTTCGTCGAAATGGAAGCGATTCGTGGGCCGATGCGAAATTGCAGGTGCTGCGGAAAAAATTTGCCGAAGCGCCCACACGCGATCAGGCGAAGGTTTTAGCGGGAGTCGCGGTAAAGCTGATCGCCGTGCGGAAGCGCGAACTCGGAAAAAAACTGGCGGATGAAGCCACAGAATTGGATGCGGGATTGCCAGATGGTTGGAGCGCGCTGGCGCGATATCATCTGGAGCGCGGAGAATGGAACCCGGCCATCGCCGATGCTGACCGGGCGCTGGAGATTGACGACGATTACCTGCACGCGCTCGCCTCGAAGGCCCAGGCCCTCTACGCCACCAAACATTTCTCGGATGCCTATCGCGTCTCAAAAAAACTCATCGAGAAGCTGCCGGATGATCCCGGCGTGCTCTTCTACTTCGCGAAGATTTGTCACGAGGCGCATGCCTTTGAAGAAGAGATCAAAGCGTTGCAGAAATTAATTTCGCTGGCGGAGCAGTGTCAGCGGCCGACCTCGGAGTATCGAATTTATCTGGGGCAGGCGTTTGCGCGGACCGGCAAAGCACCGGAAGCACTGGAACAGTATGGAAAGGCGCTGGCTGATCCGGATTTGCCGCAAGATCAGCAAACGGAAGTGAGGAAGACGATGGAGCAGATTCGGGCGAAGGTTGGGGCGAATTGAGGAGAGAGCAGAAACTCTCGACTGCCAACTTCCAACTTCCAAGATTCCATGGAGGGGGGAAGACGTTCTATCAATCAGGGAAAGAGAATCGGATGGATAGATTGATCAGTTACTTGTTTATTCACGCAGAGATGGAACGCCTCCCCGAAAAGAGAACGCGACAAAGATAACGATCAAACAAGGCAGCCGCGCCCGTTTGATCCCCTCGCCTCTCTACACCTCCGCGCTCTCGCCGCTGGCGAAATGGAGCAGACCGAGAATCTGGCCGCGAAGCTCCAGAAACTCCGGGCTATTCCGACGCCGGGGACGATCCAGCGGAACGTCGATGATGCGCTCGATGCGGGCGGGACGCGAAGTCATGATGACGATGCGGTCGCTCATATAAATCGCTTCGTCAATGTCGTGAGTGACGAGAAGCATGGTTGTGCGACGCGTTTCCCACAGGCGCAATACTTCATCCTGCATGCGCATGCGTGTGAAGGCATCGAGCGCACCGAGCGGCTCGTCGAGAAGCAAAACCTTCGGGTGGTTGATCAAGGCCCGAGCCAAAGCCGCGCGCTGAGCCATCCCGCCGGAAAGATGATGCGGGTAAGCACCAGCGAATTCATCGAGCCCGACTAGACGGATGAATTCATCGACCTCATGGCGTTTTTCACCAAGTAACCCGCGCGCCACGAGGCCGGCCTGGATATTTTTGCGAACGGTCAGCCATGGAAAAAGATTGGGGTCCTGAAAAACGAGCCCTCGCTCGGCACTGGGGCCGGTGATTTTTTCGGAACCAACCCAGAGTTCGCCTGAGTTCGGAAAATCGAGCCCGGCAATGAGCCGAAGCAGCGTTGATTTCCCGCAACCACTCGGCCCGAGAATCGAAACCAATTCGCCGGGAGCCAGGGCGAGAGAAACGCCATCGAGTGCCTGCGCGCGCTCGGTCTCTCCTTGCGGAGCCGGGAAATCCTTGGTGACGTCGACGACTCGAAGCGAGGAGCCTTCGTTAAGGGCAGGCGCTGCGGGAGCTACCATTTGATGACTCCTTTCTGCCAGACGAGCACGCGGTCTCGCACTTTGAAGAGGATCGTCATGATCGTGGAAAAAAACGCCGCCATGATGATCAGCGCCGCATAGACTTTGCCGTATTCCGCCCAGCCTTGCGCCCAGCTTACATACCAGCCGAGGCCGGATTTCACGCCGACGGTTTCCGCAACTACGAGCGTGAGAAAAGAAGTGCCCAGCCCCATGAATAAGCCGATGAAAATATTCGGCATAGCTGCGGGAATAGCCACGCGAAAGATCAAGTAACTCGGCTTCGCACCAAGCGTGCGCGCCACGTCGAGGTAGGAGGCGCGCGTATTGGAAATCCCCGAAGCGGTCAGCATGGTCACCGGGAACCAGACCGCCAAGGCGATCAACCCCACCGCGGAAAACATCGCCGACGGAGAAACCACCATGGCCAGTGGTATCCAGGCGGTAGCGGGAATCGGTCCCACCACTTTGAGCACCGGCATCCCCCAATAGCGAGCGGGAGTGAACCAGCCGATGCAAACGCCCGTGACCAATGCAACGGCCACTCCGAGGATATAGCCTCCGAACAGAAGAATCAGCGAATGCCAGGCGCTTTCAAAAAGCAGCCCGCGATCATTGATCATGCTTTGCAACACGCCCGCCGGGCTCGGAAAATAGGGCATCGGCAGCCAGCGAAAGCCTGTCGTGACTAATTGCCAGATGGAAAGAAGGATGACCGCGGCGGCGAGGATTGGACACATCTCCTGCATCCACCGGCGCAGACCTCCCCAGGCAAATTGCATCGCTAGCGCGAGAACGCCGGCCGCCAGCACCCCCGCCAAAAAAAACGCGTAGGTCTGGGCTGCACCGGGCAATTCTTTTGCGGCAATGGAAAAATGGACGCCGAGCGCCACCAGCGCCGCGAGCGGGAGCGCGATCAGTGACAAGTAACCCCGGAATCGCGCGGTCGCGGTCGCGGGTTTCGCGATCGATCGTGGCGATTCGAGTTCAGCGTCGGCTGGTGCAGCCTCCTTGATTTCAGGCATGGCGCTCATTTGATCACCTTTTCCTCGCCGGCACAGCAGGAAGATACCGTGAAGGGTCCGCGCTGAGCGGCCAGTTCTGCTGCGAGGCGCAAATTTTCATCAGGAGGAATCTGGCCACCGGCGACCTTTTCCACTTGCAAGGTACTCAGCCACTCATCCGAAACTCCATCGAGATGGAGAAATGCGCGCTTGGCCAGATCTTCAACATCCGTCGTCGAACTAAGCATCCCCGCGCGCTTCATTTCCGTGGCAGCTGATTTCACTGCCGCCTCCGCCCCGGATACACTCGGCACGTAGCGCAGATGCGAGATGGCAACCGCGTTCAATTCCGGATTCGAGGCTAGATATTTCTTTTCCACCGAAAGTTTCGCTGCTGCCACAGGATTCGCTTCCACCCATTTTGCACCCTTGAGCAGAGCACGAGTCGCCGCAGCGGTAGCTTTCGGATTCTTCGCGGCGAATTTGCCGTTGGCGAGCACTGCGCAGCAGTACTCATTGTTATACGGTGCATCCTGGGCTTGGTCGGCCACATTTCGCACTTTGCCGTCAAACGCGAGCAGACTGCCGATCGGCTCGGAATCAGCCACGGCATCGACTTCCCCTTTTTCCAGCGCGAGGCCGAGTTCGCCTGCCGGAAAAACGAGCCAGGTAATCTCCTTGCTGGGATCGATACCATTGGCCCCGAGCACGCGATTGGCAAAAATGAAAGGGGGCGTGCCCATTCCCGGAATGCCGATGCGCTTTCCGCGCAAATCCTGTACGGTTTTGATATTTCCATTCACGGGCGCCTGAACCCGAAGACAGCCGCGATGAATTCCGCCGGTGAATTTCACATCGAGCCCCTGCTCGACCGGTTTCAGAAAATACATCACGAGGTGATGGGTGATGTCGAATCCACCCAGGGCGAGGACGTCCTTGTAGTTGGCCCACTCGCATTTCACGAGAGATACGTCCAGCCCTTCCTCCTTAAAGAAGCCGTTTTCCACTGCGCTAAAGATGGGCGCCTCACACGTGAGGCCGATGTAACCCACGCGCACCTTGTTTGACTCACCAGAGGCAGACTCTCCGCTCTTTTTGCAACCGGCGAAGACAGCCAAACTCAGAGCGAAAGTTGCGAGCAGTGTAGTAGGTTTCATATCGATCTCGAAAAGTGAAGTTCAGCTGGCAGCGTTCAAACCAACAAAGCTACTGGAAGGAGCACTTGTAATGGAAATAGAAGTTTGGTATTAGGGTTATGCCGGAATGGCATCAGATTCCCGCGGGGACGCGCAATCTGAAAACAGAGAAAAGCAAACTCTCAACTGCCAGCTACCAACTACCAGCGCCCAATGGGCGCTGGGTGGCTCAACCCCAACATTCACCTCCATGGACTTGCGTCATCTGCGTTACTTTCAAGCGGTCGCCGAGGAACTGAGCTTTTCGCGTGCGGCAAAGCGGCTGCGGATTGCCCAGCCCGCGCTGAGCCGCGCCGTCCAGGAAGTCGAGGCCGCCCTGGGCGCACCGATGCTGGAGAGAAATCGGCGGACCGTGCGACTCACTCCCGCCGGGCAGGTCCTACTCCACGAGACAGGAATCGTCTTTGAGCGCTGGGACGAAGCCCTGCGGCGCGTGAAACGCACGGCGGCGGGCGAAGAAGGAGAACTGAGGCTCGGCTACATCGGGCCACCCACACAGGCATTTCTAGGCAGGCTTTTGAGTGAATATCGGCGCCGCTACCCGCGGGTTTCGATCCACCTGGAAGAGCGCACGCCGGAACGCGTGTGGGAGATGCTGGCGAAAGGCCGGCTCGCAGCGGCTTTGACACGACCGGTCATGACCACGGAAGATCTCGGTTTACGCACGCTCCTCCTGCGCAACGAACGGCTGGGAGCCATTGTGCCCGGCCATCATTCGCTGGCAAAGCGTCGCACGCTGCGATGGAAAGACCTCGCACCTGAACCCCTCATCGTCCTGGCTCGTCGCGAAGGGGTTGGCTTGCACGACGCCGTTCTCGCGGGATGCCGGCAGGCGGGCTTTTTGCCTCGCATCGCACATACCCCCAGCCTGGTTGGCACCGTACTGAGCTACGTCGAAGCCGGCGCAGGTGTCGGGATCGTCGCGGAATGTGTCATCACTCCCGGCGTGCCGCTACGTTTTGTCCCGCTTCAGCCGGAAAGTTCAGTGCCGCTGGTGCTGGCCTGGCCGGAGGATATGGACCCTCCTCCCGTCCAGAGATTTCGGGAATTGATTCAGGAGTGGCTCGCCGAGAAGAAGTTATGGATGCGATGAATTTCGTCTTTTTTCGGTCGAGACCAGCATTTGAAGCGAAAGATAATTAAATTTTTCGATTGAAAATGAAAATCCTTTCACGAAAATACATCCATTCGGGTGACTCGCGTCGATTCGTCGATTGCAATCACTCGATTGTGACGTCGGCTGTTCAGGGGTGGGCAGCCGGCGTTTTCTTTTTTCTCGGATCGACTGATTCTCGGCAAACGAATCGCGGAGCATGTCCGGGCACCAAAAAAGAGCGCACACTTCTGGTTGATCGGTTTCTCACTTTGCGGTCTTTGTGTCCTTCGCGTCTTTGCGTTCCAAACTATCTCCCCGCGAACAAGGCGTTTTTATCGAGGCAAAGACGCGAGATCGCCCGGAAGAGAAAGCCGGTTTAGAGAGCGAGGCAAGACCGTTGCCTCAGATCGCAGATGGATCGCTGCCAATAAGGACGTACCACCGGATTCCACAAACGATCGCTCCGACGCCAAGCAGGAGCAACACAACCGCTGGCCATGGCCGCGTCACCTTTCGACTTACAAAAAGCGTCGTTAGCATCCAGGCAACCGGCAGCAACAAAAGTGCGAACCCAAACCGGCGAATAAAGAGGGCGTCGGATCTGAAAAACTCATCCGGCCAGTCGGCTGCTTTGGCCGCTCGCACCATCGCTTTAACGAACATCGTCCCACCGGCTACAACAGCAAGCTGTAGAAAAGTAATGATCGAAATCGCGCGGTGAACGGGCTCGATTGGGCGGTCGATCATAGGTGGTTTCCTGTGCTCTATAAACCCATCTTCGCCAGTTCGCGATCAAGCGCAGCCTGGAATTCGGGAATATCGCTCGATGGCGGTCGATAGCCCGGTTGCGGACCCACAAGACCGAGACGGCCATATTGATCCATGTACCAATCGGCCTTTTTGCCATCGCTGAAAGTGACTTTTCCGCTCACCATCGCTCCAGGTCTCGCCAGTTGATCCACTGATAGCGAGACCCCTCCCCCGCCGAGCGGCATCTCCGGCTCAAGATCAGCAGCAGGCTCCGCCGGCAACTCCGCGGATGCTTCCTCGCTGGTCGGCGCGGCATTCGCAGCCGGTGCCGCCGGCGATTCTGCATCTTTCGGCGTTACTTTAAGATCATCCGCCAGGAGCCGCACATCCATGTAGGTGAGGCGAATCCCAAACTCCTTATCCAGACGATCCTGAATCTCAGAAAGCTTCGCACCTCCTTCAATCCAGGAAGCAACAGTCTTCTTTTGTTCGTCGGTAAGCAGAGGAGTCATAGGCGAAAGGTTTTTAAATCCGAAAGGCAGAGACGAGCAAGGGAGGAAAAAGCCCGAAGCTCGAAGGACCGAGGTAGCGGAAGGGAATAGCGGAGGTTGGTGGACGGGCGAGCCGAAAAAAATCCGGAGCCCGAAATCCGAAATGCGGTGCGCTGTACTCAACGCGCACTTCGGGCTTCGAGCTTCCTTCGTCATTCGGGCTTCGGATTCCATCCCTCCTCTTCACAACCACTTCGCCAATCCCTTTTGCGCATCCGCATTCCAGTCGATGGCAAATTCATCACCTGGAATCAGCTTCATCTGGCGTCCGTTTTTGGCTTTCACGCGGAGCTCCACGCGGCGCTTCCCGGGCCGCTGAAAGATCGCGTCTCGAATCGCGATGAGATCGCCCTCGGTCGTTCGATCCAGATCGAGATTCAGCACCACTGGTTTCTCCCGCGGTTCCGGTTTTTTCAGCGGCTTCACTTCATTGGCGGAAAGGCGCGGGCCTTCGTCACGCAGATCGAGACGGCCGCCAATCGAGACCACGTTGCCCATTTCCAGATACTGCGAAGATTTCGCGAAAGCTTCACTCCAGATCATCACTTCCAGCGAACCGGTCATATCTTCCAGCACCACCACGGCGAATGGTTTCGCCCCTTTCTTGGTGAATTTTTTTTCGACGGCGATCAACGCTCCGGCAATGGCAACCGTACTTTTGTCTTCCTGCTCGCCGAGAGAACCAATGGGCGTGAATTTGCCGCTCTCCAGCACGCTGCGATATTCATCGAGCGGATGCCCGGTGACGTAAAAGCCGAGCAGCTCTTTTTCAAAAGCCAGCTTTTCCGCGCTCGTCCAGGGTGTTACACGACCGCTGGATTTGCTAGGTGGCGGCGCCGCGGTCTCGAAAGCATCGAAGAGTGAAACTTGTCCCGAGGCGCGATCACGATGCGAGCTGGCCGCCGCGGCCATCGCGGGATCGACCTGTGCAAAGAGTTGCGCGCGCTCCACCCCGGTCCAATCGAAAGCCCCGCATTTCACGAGCGATTCGAGCGTTTTCTTGTTCACCTTGCGCGTATCCACGCGAGCGCAGAAATCTTCCAGCGACGCGAATCGTCCTTTATTAACACGCTCTTCGATGGCCGATTCCACGGCGACTTCCCCCACGTTTTTGATGGCAGCAAGCCCGAAGCGAATGCCCTCGATTTCCTTCTGTTCGTCGTCGGAATGCGCTGCGCCATTCGCGCCGTTCGAGGACTCCTTTTGCGAGCGCACTTCGGCGGCAGTTACTTTTTCCGGCGCGAATTTCAGCGAGCTGCGATTCACATCGGGCCGCAGGATGGGAATGCCCATTCTCTCACACTCCGCCACGAAGATGCTGATTTTATCCGTATTCGCGACTTCGTTGCTCATCACCGCTGCCATGAATTCCACGGGATGATTCGCCTTGAGAAATGCTGTTTGATAGCTCACCCATGCATAGGCAGCCGAGTGCGAACGGTTAAAGCCGTAGCCGGCGAACTTTTCGAGCAAGTCGAAAATCTCATTCGCTTTCTTTTCGTCGATCTCGTTGAGCTCCTTGCAACCCTTCACGAATTTTTCACGCTCTTTAGCCATCTTTTCCTTGTCTTTCTTACCCATCGCTCGGCGCAGCAAATCAGCGCCGCCGAGCGTATAGCCTGCCAGCACGGATGCGGCCGCCATTACTTGTTCCTGATAGACAAAGATTCCATAGGTATCGGCCGTAACCTCTTCCAGCAGCTTGTGCGCGTGTTTGATCTTGGCCAGGCCTTTCTTGCGCTTGATATAGTCAGGGATCAGGTCCATCGGGCCCGGACGATAGAGAGCAAGAATCGCGTTAATATCTTCGATATCGTGAATGTCGAACTGCTTGCAGACTCCCACCATGCCGCCGGATTCCAATTGGAACACCGCCACCGTTTCCCCGCGATTTAGCAAATCAAAAGTTTTCTGATCGCTCAGCGGGATTTTACTGATGTCGAAATCCGGCGTGTGCTTGTGGATCAATTCCACGGCATCATGGATCACCGTCAGGGTTTTCAGACCCAGGAAGTCCATCTTCAGCATGCCGAGGTCCGTCAGCGGCGCCATCTCGTATTGACTCACGATCCCACCGTCATTACCGCGCGTAAGCGGAATGTATTCGGAAAGATCGCGATCACTAATGACGACGCCCGCGGCGTGCACACCTGTTCCGCGCGTGAGCCCTTCCAACTCCGCAGCGTACTTCCACATCTGCTCGGTCGCCGGCTCGGTCTCGAGCACCTTTTTCAATTCCGGATTCTTATCGACGGCACCGGGAATATGCTCGATAGCCCCGGTCTCTTTGTTTTTCTTGTCGGAGCCATTGAGCGTAATGTCGAGATTGCCCGGACCGCTCGGAATCATCTTGGCAATGCGATCCGCATCTCCGTAACCCCAGCCCAGCACGCGAGCCACGTCGCGCACCACGGATTTGGCAGACAACGTGCCAAACGTTATAATCTGCGAAACCGCGCGTTCACCGTACTTCGTGCGCACATATTCGATGACCTCGCCGCGACGCTGCTGGCAAAAATCGACGTCGATATCCGGCGGGCTCACACGTTCCGGATTGAGAAACCGTTCGAACAAAAGCTTAAACCGGATGGGATCAATATCCGTAATTCCCATCAGGTAAGCGACCATGGAACCGGCCGCCGAACCACGGCCAGGCCCCACCGGAATGCCACGAGACTTCGCCCAATTGATGAAGTCCCAGACGATGAGGAAGTAGTTAACAAACCCCTGTTTTTCGAGAAGGTTCAGCTCGCGTTCGAGCCGTTCGAAAATCACCGGATCTTCCAAAGCACGCTCTCCGTAACGCCCAGCGAGGCCGTCGTTACAAATCTTTCGCAGATAGTCGTTTTGGGTGAAACCTTCCGGGGGATGATAGTTTGGATATTTAGGTTTCCCGAATTCGATCTCCAGATTGCAACGCTCGGCAATCGCCAGCGTATTGGAAATCGCCTCCGGATAATCGCGGAAAAGATGCGCCATTTCCGCGGGTGATTTGAAGTACAGCTCCGGCACATAACGCATCCGCTTTTCATCCGCCACATTCGAACCAGTGCCGATACAAACGAGAATATCGTGCGCTTCGTGATGGCTGCGTTCGAGAAAATGAACGTCGTTTGAAGCTACCAAACCGAGTCCGAGGTCAGCGGCGATCTTCGGCAACGAGCGATTCGCTTTGATTTGCGCCTCGATACCATGATCCTGCATCTCGATGAAGAAATTCTCCGCGCCCAGGATATCGCGGTACTGTCCCGCGAGTTCCAGCGCTCGGGGAAATTGATCCACAGCCAGCGCGGAATTGATCTCGCCCTTCAAGCAACCGCTCAAACCGATGAGACCCGCCGAATGTTGGGCGAGCAATTCCTTGTCGATCCGCGGCTTGTAATACATGCCGTCGAGATGGGCCGTGGAAACCAGTTTCACCAGGTTCTGATAACCATCGGCATCTTTAGCAAGTAACGTGAAGTGATACGCGGCATCGCGTCCGCTGGTGGCCTTCCTGTCGGTGTGAGAACCGGGAGCCATGTAGACCTCGCAGCCGATGATTGGCTTCACCCCCTGCTTGGTGGCTTCCTGAAAAAATTCGATGGCTCCGTAGAGCACGCCATGATCGGTCATGGCGATCGCCGGCATCTCGTATTCCTTGGCCTTTTTCACCGCCTGCGCGATACGCACCGCACCGTCCAGTGTGGAGTACTCGGTGTGCAGATGGAGATGGACAAAAGAATCAGCAGACATGGGAGGAGAATATACGCGCGACGGGGGTGGGCGTCGAAGGGGAAAGGGCGGAAATGGTGGAGGGTCGAGGGTAGATGGTGGGCTGGTACCTTTAACCCTACACTTTCACTTACACCTACGCTGCATCCAAGCGACCGCCCGCTTCCACATGGGCATGAACTGAGAAACGCTGTGAACTCTTTTCCAAAAACAAACACTTGCTTTAATATGTTCATATGAACATATTTCACTCCGTGAAAACGACTTCTCTACCTCCACAACGCTCCCGTCCCGCCCCTGGCAACCAAAACGCTCAATCCACCTTTGCCCGCCGAACCCCTGCGCCTGCTCCTGCTCCCAGCGCCAAACCCTCCCCCGATTCCGCCAAACCTCGCTTCAGCGGTCCCTCCCTGAATCGCGTCATGCTCATCGGGACGCTCACCCGCGATCCGGAAATCAGAACCACGCCGAAAGGAAGCACCACCTGTGAACTAGGCCTCGCATTGAACCGGTACTACACGACTGACCAGGGTGAACGGAAAGAAGAGGTCACTTTCGTGGATGCGGATCTCTGGGGTCGGCAAGCCGAATTAGCCGGGGAGTTCCTTAAGAAAGGCCGTTCGATTTATATCGAGGGCCGCCTCAAACTCGACACGTGGGAAGACAAGGAGACCGGTCAAAAGCGCTCCAAACTGCGGATCGTAGCCGAGGGATTTCAATTTCTCGGAAGCCGTGATGCCGCTGAAGAAGGCCGCCCGGTTCCCCCGCCCCGTCGAAATGGATCCACTCGCAACAACGGCGGGTGGAATGAATATGAGGATGAATCACCACGGTGAGTCGTGGCACGGGCGTCCCGCCCATGGGCTGCGGCAGAAACCATGGGCAGGATGCCCATGCCGCGTTTCAAAAGGCGCCTCTACGAATTCCCATTCTCTTCACCCGGCGCCGCAGCATCTCCATTAGAAGACCCCACCTTGCCGATATCCGGCGTCGGAAACTTCGTCAGTTTCACGCGGATAATCTCCGCGCGCAGCGAATCGCGCTCTTCCGCGGCCAGCTTTTGCTGCGAGCCCTTTTGCAAATGTGCCGGCTGCGTCTCCATGAAAAGCTCGTCGATCGGCACCCGCCATTCTTCGGGAAAGAAACCGAGATCAATGCCGAGCTTCATGAATGAAAGATGGCTGAGCGCTTCCTTCGACGCCATGGAGTAAGCATAACGCAGCGCACCGTATCCGCGCCCGATGTTATCCAGCAGCGTCGTCGGCTTTTTCTGGATCAACAATTGCCGGGCATTTTGCTCATGTTCGATGATCTGCTCGATCACCTTGTTGAGCCGGCTGATGATATCTTCCTCCTTTTCGCCCAGAGTCGTTTGATTGGAAACCTGGAAGAGATTCCCCAGCGCTTCGGTGCCTTCACCGTAAAGACCGCGCACCGCGAGTCCGATCTTATTAACGGCCTGGATGACTTGATTGATCTGCTCGCTCAACACCAGCGCCGGCAGGTGCACCATGGCTGAAGCGCGCATGCCCGTGCCGACATTGGTCGGACAAGCCGTCAAGTAACCAAGCTGTGGATGAAACGCGAAATCGAGCTTTTGCTCGAGCGCGCTATCCACCTTGTCGATGAGTTTAAAAGTCTGCTTGAGCTGCAATCCCGAGCGAATCGCCTGCATCCGCAGATGATCCTCCTCGTTCACCATGATCGACAGCGTCTGCTTGCGATTCATGAGCACCGCGGAGCCCACGCCTTT
>OUNM010872775.1_pt1 | contig 12374 bp, 10 predicted proteins | sample 1769961 | NCBI WGS metagenome assembly OUNM01 (sample SAMEA3914820, study PRJEB12502) | metagenome | biome: forest; material: soil | place: USA | collected 2012-03-12 | depth 0.3 m | reverse complement strand
GCCAGCAACGCGAACCCAGGTGAAGAGCGACGGGAACGCGGCGTTCCACAACAGCGGCGGCAGACTCATGAGCGGGAAGATGACGACACGATGACGAAGGAATGGCGCAACAGGCTATTCCGCGTTCATGTCAGCCAGATGTCGATTCATCATCATGTCACGCCGAGCCGGCCCGCTTTCACTGCGTGTTGACGGCACATGGCCGGCATGAAAGTGAAGTCCTCAGCATCATAAATCTGACACATCGGCGGCTCACACTCGCGGCGCACCCGGCAGTACCCCACTACTGCTTTGATGTCCCGCAGTTCCCACCAATAAGAAAGAGGAAAGCCATGAGCCGTTTCACCCAACTGTGGCCGTTGGCCGCAATGGCCGCCGCATGCCTGTCCGCCTGCGGCGGCAGCGATTCCGGCACGCCCGTCGCCACCACCTCCGGCGTCGTCACCGGCAGCTATTTCGAGCACGCCAAGGTCTGTATCGACACCAACAACAATGCCGCCTGCGATAGCGGCGAAGCATCGACCTTCACCGATGCCAAGGGCGCCTTCACGCTGAACGGTCAGGGCCCCGTGGTGGCCGTGATCGATACCGACGCCTTCCGCAATGACGAGGCCGGTAGCCACGCCCCGGTCACGCGCAAGCTGGTATTCCGCGCACCGGCCAGCGCCAACGCCGTGGTCAGCGCCATCTCCACCGAACTGGCCGCGCTGATGGATACCAACGGCGGCAACCTGAACGACGCACGCACCAGGCTGGCCGACCGCCTGGGCGTGGCGGCGGACAAGGTGCTGGAAGACCACAACAAGGAAACGGACAGCAAGGTCCGTGCCGCGCTGCAAGCCGAGATCGAACAGGCGATCGACCTGATCGCCACGGCCGTGGCATCGGGCGGCGATATCGGCGCCGCCATCCGCGATGGCGTGACCAAGCGTCTGGCGCTGAACAACATCAAGAACATCGTGGTGATCTACGCCGAGAACCGCGGCTTCGACAACCTCTATGGCCTGTTCCCGGGTGCCAACGGCATCCCCGGTGTCAACCCGAGCGCCGTCGGCACCGTGGAACCGCAGAAGGACTTCGATGGCTCCACGCTGGCATCGCTGCCGCCGACCTGGGGCGGGTTCACCGCCAGCGGCCAAGCCGTGACGCTGCCGGCAACCAGCACCGTGGGCTGGGCCAACAAGCCGTTCCGCATCGACGATCCGGCTGGCGTCAACGGTACCGGCGTCGTGGTGGGCCAGAACGTGGTCACACGCGACCTCGTGCATCGCTTCTACAACAACCAGATGCAGATCAACGGCGGCAAGAACGACAGGTTCGCCGCGTTCTCCGATGCCGGCGGCATCACCATGGGCTACTACGACGGCAGCAACATGGCGCTGTGGAAGCTGGCGAAGGATTACGTGCTGGCCGACAACTTCTTCATGGGTGCATTCGGCGGATCGTTCCTGAACCACCAGTACCTGGTCTGCGCCTGCGCGCCGAAGTATCCGGACGCCGACAAGTCCGTTGCATCGGGATCGATCTCCTCTGTGGCCGACGATGGCAAGAGCCTGAAGCTGAAGTCCACCAGCCCGGCCAGCATCCTGACCGGCACGGCTGTGTATGAGAACGACAGCACGCTGACGCCGAAGGACAGCTCGGGCATGTTCTATGCCGTGAACACGATGCAGCCGGCGTACCAGCCGAGTGGCAACGCGCCCGCTTCCACGGATTCGACCAAGCTGCTGGCCGACCCCTCCAAGGCCAACACGCTGCCGCCGCAAACCCAGGATACGATCGCCACGCTGCTGGACCAGCGCGGTGTCAGCTGGGCCTGGTATTCCGGCGCATGGAATGCCGTGTCCGCTGACCGCACGCTGATCAACAACGGCCAGGCCGTGCCGAACTTCCAGACGCACCACCAGCCGTTCAACTTCTACGCGGCATTCAGCCCGATCGGCCAGGCCGACTATCGCGCGGCCCACCTCAAGGACTTCGATGCCGCCTTCCTGGCCGACGCCAAGGCAGGCAAGCTGCCGGCCGTGTCGTTCTACAAGCCGCAGGGCAACCTGAACCAGCACGCTGGCTATGCCAACGTGGCCGACGGTGATGCGCACATCGCCAGCGTGATCGCCGAACTGCAGAAGAGCCCGCAGTACAACAACATGGTGATCGTGGTGACGTACGACGAAAACGGCGGGTTCTACGACCACGCCCCGGTACCGACGGGCGACCGCTGGGGCCCGGGCACGCGGATCCCGGCGATCATCGTGTCGCCGTTCGCCAAGCGTGGCCTGGTCGACCACACCCAGTGCGACACGGCGTCGATCCTGCGCCTGATCACGCACCGCTTCGCCCTGCCGACGCTGCCGGGCCTGAAGCTGCGCGACGATTCGCTGATCGCCAACGGCAAGCCGGCGATGGGCGACCTGAGCAACGCGCTGACGTTCCCGGCGCAGTAAGGCCGCATCAAGGCCCCGATATTGGGAGGCCTGACGCCCGCAACCGCGGGGAGTTTCGCGCCATGAGGGGGCGGTTCCGCAAGGGGCCGCCCCTTTGTCATTCGGTCAGCGATCCGCCGACAGGAAAGCACGCGCGGGCGGACTATAGTCTTGTCATTGCGCCCCGCGCGGCAGGCTTCGGCAGCGCGCCATTCACGCCGCCAACGCCATTGACACCGCGCGCGTCCGGGGCGCGCGACATCAGGAGCCCCCTATCCCCGGCTGGCAATCGGATATCCCCGCCCGGCTTGACCGGCTGCCCTGGTCCGCGTGGCACTGGCGTGTGGCCATTGCGCTGGGCATCGCATGGGTACTCGACGGACTCGAGGTCACACTGGTCGGCTCGGTGGGTGCCGTACTGGAACGTCCCGACACGCTCTCGCTCAACGCAGCGCAGGTAGGCTGGACGGGGTCGCTCTATATATTAGGAGCGGTGATCGGCGCCCTGGTGTTTGGCCGGATGGCCGACCGGATGGGTCGCAAGAAGCTGTTCCTGGCCACGCTGGCTGTCTACATGGCCGCGACACTGGCCACCGCGTTCTCGCCCGACTTCGCGTTCTTCGCCGCGTGCCGATTCCTGACCGGCCTCGGTATCGGCGGTGAATATGCCCCCCTCAATTCGGCGATCGACGAACTGATTCCGGCTCGCGTACGCGGGCGAGTAAACCTCGCCATCAACGGCAGCTTCTGGCTGGGCGCCGCGTTGGGCGCGGGATTGAGCCTGGTCCTGCTGGACCCGCGCGTGTTCGGGCCGGTGTGGGGCTGGCGCGCATGTTTCGCGCTGGGCGCCGTGCTGGCGGTGGCCATCGTGCTGATCCGCCGCCATGTGCCCGAGAGCCCGCGCTGGCTGGCCACCCATGGCCGGCACGCGGAAGCCGCACGCGTGATCGCGCAGATCGAAGCCGAGGTGGCGCGGCAGCACGGCCCGTTGCCAGCCGTGGAGGCCGGCGCCACGGTCATCTATGCCGGCAAACCCATCCCCGGCTTGCGCGAGATCGTGCGACTGCTGCTGGGGCGCTATCGATCGCGCAGCATCGTCACCTTTGCGCTGATGGTGTCGCAGGCGTTCTTCTACAACGCCATCTTCTTCACCTACGCGCTGGTGCTGACGCGATTCCAGGGTGTATCCGAGGAACGCGTGGCGCTCTATATCTTCCCGTTCGCGCTGGGCAATGCGCTGGGCCCATTCGTGCTGGGCCCACTGTTCGACCGCATCGGCCGGCGCAAGATGATCGCGGTGACCTATGTCCTGTCGGGCCTTGGCCTGGCCGCCACGGGATGGGCATTCATGGAAGGCTGGCTCGATGCGCGCGCGCAGGCGCTGTGCTGGTCGGGCGTGTTCTTCCTGGCGTCGGCCGCGGCCAGCTCCGCCTACCTGACCGCCAGCGAGGTCTTTCCGCTGGAAATGCGCGCCCTGGCCATTTCGGTGTTCTATGCCGTGGGCACCGGCACCGGTGGATTCATCGCACCCGTGCTGTTCGGCATGCTGATCGAGACCGGCAGTCGGGGTGCGGTGGCGTTCGGCTACGGCATCGGCGCCGTACTGGTGATCGTGGCGGGCCTGATGGCGCTGCGATTCGGTGTGGATGCGGAACGACGGCCGCTGGAGGAAATCGCCCCTCCCTTGGGCGCCGAACGGGATTGATACGGAAGTCTTCCGTCGTACAACCGGGTGCATCCCCCGGGGGATGCAGATGACACATGATGTCATCACATAATAATTACCATAAAATTATGTTATTACATAATATATGCGCAAATGCTATGCTATTTCATAACAACATATGGAACTCAGCATGCCCTCCGTCTACGATCACCTCCGTGCCCTTCGAGACCACCGCGGCTTTTCGCTTGCCGATGTCGGGCGGCTGATTGGCATGGCGCCCTCCAATTTGTCCGCCGCCCTGAGTGGCCGGCAGGATGTGCGCGCCTCGACACTCAATGCCATCGCTGCCGCGCTGGACGCCGAGTGGGTGCTGGTACCCAAGGAGCAACTGGAAGATGTACGACAGGTCCTGGCCGGCAAGTCCAGCGGCCCGGACCGCGCCGCGCCGACCTCCGTCGACCTGCTGCTGGGAGATGAATCGTGACCGACGGACTGCGGCCCCGCTACCTTGCCGTACATCTGCACGGCGAACTCTGCGGCTATCTCTGCGAAGTCGGACGTACCACGCGCTTCGTCCCGGGCGAGCAGTTCCGCGGCGATCCAGGGCGGCCGACGCTGAGCCTATCCCTGACCATCCCCGGCAACGAGGCGCTGACCGCCACCATTCTGTCGAACCCCTTCCATCCGGCGCTCTACAACACCAACGGCGAACTGCCGCCCTACTTCGCGGGCCTGCTGCCGGAAGGCGAACTGCGCAAGCGGCTCGAAGCCACGCGCCACCATCCCGATGACCGCGACGATTTCGGCGTGCTGGCCGCCGCCGGCGAGGACCTGCCCGGCGCGCTGATCGTCAGGCCCGCCGACCTCGAGGCCCTGCCCGGCTACGCCCGCACGGTTGGTGTCACCGGAGGCGCCGACAACCTGGAAATCGCCGTGGTGGAAGGTGCCACGGAGGGTGCCGCGTCCATATCGGGGGTGCAGAACAAGCTGGCCCTGTCGACCGCGCACGCCGGCAGGCGCTACACGATGCCTACCCACGGCCGTCTGTCGGACCTGATCGCCAAGCTGCCCGCTCGCAACGATGACAGCCAGATCTTCAACGAATATGTGTCGATGCAACTGGCCCAGGCGGCTGGCATTGCCGTGGCCGTGTGCAAGCCCCAGCCACTGGCGGCCATCGACGTGCCGGGCCTGGCCGATGCGCTGGGCGCGGACCTGCATTTCCTTGCCGTCGACCGCTTCGACCGTGAGCCCGGTGGCCGCGTGCATGCCGAAGACGCCTGCCAGATCCTGACGCGCATGCCGGCGCGCAAATACGCCGGCAACGATGCCTACGCTGCCATCGTGCGTTTGCTGGAACGGTTGAGCGTGCGGGGCATCGAGGATGTGCGGCAATTCTTCATGCGCCAGGCCGTCAACACGCTGCTCGGCAACAGCGACGCGCACCTGAAGAATTTTTCGTTCCTCTATCGCAATGGCACGATGCCGGAGCTGTCGCCTGCCTATGACATCGTCAGCGTGGCAGCCCTGCCCGGCTTCGCCGCATTCGGCCAGAACGTCGCCATCGACAGCCTGCAGCGTCGGCAGACGCTGGATACCTACCGGGATTTCGCGCGCGAGGCGCGCATCGCCGAACGCATTGCACTGGCGGCCGTCAAGGACGCTGTCTCGCTGGCCCACGACCGCTGGCCGGCATTGCTGGACAGCCTGCCGGCCCCCACCGCGATGAAGTCAGTGGTGCTGGAGCGGCTGCGGACCCTGCCACTGGCGCGGCTGGCGAAACACTAGTCCTGCACGCATCAGATTCGCGTGCACATATTTTGAGACACGTCCCATAGGGTTCGGCGGCTCATCGATCGAGAATGGTTGGATCAGGCGCGGTGGGCGCGCCTGGGCAAGGGCGCTTTGCCGGACAGGCGACGTCCTCTGCGAATGCGAAAACCATGGGGTCAATTGCGATGACAGACCACACCGCCGCGCCTGTATCCACGCCTGCCGCTGCCGCGCCAGATCATTCCTGCACGTTGAACTTGCCACCGCTGGTGCCCGGCCAGCGCTGCTCGATCATGGATCTCAAGGGATGTCTGGCCGGCCGCGTGCCGCCACCCACCGCGGAAGAAATCCGGCAGGCTGTCGAGGAGGCCGAGGCCGAGAATGCCCCAAGTACCGACCCGATGTTCGACCTCCGGCTGCCACCACTGGCTCCCGGGCAACGTTGTTCGATCATGGATCTCAAAGGGTGCCTGGAAGGTCGGCGGTCCGGGCCACCGCTGACGATCGAGGAAATGGACGAAGCGATCTGGCAGGCCGTGAGAGCACGTTGGTTGCGGAGCTACGCATGATCGGCCTCGACACCAACATCCTCGTGCGCTTCTTCGCCCGGGACGATCCAGTCCTGACGCCCAAGGCCGATGCCCTGTTGCGATCACTGGCGCACGGCGCACGTGGCTACGTTGCGACGGTGGTACTGGCGGAACTGGTCTGGGTTATGAGCAGGGTCTACGGCGCAAAGCAGTCCGAAATCGTTCGTATCGTCGAGCACCTGACCGGGAGCGAAGAGCTCGTGGTGGAGTCGCATGTCACCGTGAGGTCGGCGCTAAAGCTGTTCATTGCGACATCGAGCGATTTTGTCGACTGCCTGATCCTGCGAACCTGCCAGTCCGCAGGCTGCGATCACACAGCTACCTTCGATCGCAAGGCCTCTCGCACCATCGGCATGCGGCTCATCCCCTGATGCTCCAGGCGGATCGGGGTCAACTCAAACCATCAAGCACCAGATGTTGTCCGTGGATCGACTCCGCCGCGTCGGATGCCAGGAAGGCCACGGCGCGGGCGGCGGCGCCGGTGGATACCCATAGCGCCGGATTCGCCGAAGGCATCGCATGCCGGTTCGCGGGTGTATCGAGAATGCTCGGCGCAATGCTGTTGACGTTGATACCGGAGGCCCGAACCTCATGCGACAGGCTTTCCACCAGCCGCTGTAGCGCACTCTTCGATGCCGCATAGGCGCCCATTGTCGCCGTGCCACTGGCGGCTCCACGTGCGGAGACGGCCACCACCTTGCCGCGTCGCTGGAACATCATGGCGGGGATGAAATGGCCCGTAGCGGCCACGAACGACCAGGCGTTCAGATCCATCATGCGCATCCACGATTCGCGGCTCAGCGCATGCGTGGGTTCTCCCATCTCGAAGCCGCCCGCCACATGCACCAGCACGTCCACCGTGCCAAATGCATCCAGGATGGCCGCCGCCACCGGCGCCATCGCAGTATCCGATGTGACATCGGCGGCGTGCAGCAGTGTGCCACCGTGATCCGGCTCGGGATGCGCAAAGACGCTTTGCAGGTGCTGCAGGTCACGGTCGATCAACGCCAGCCGCGCGCCCTCCGCGGCAAACCGGCTGGCAATGGCCCTGCCCAGGGCGCCAGCGGCGCCGGTGATCACGACATGACGACGGACAGCGTTCGCTTCCATGGTGGACTCCGGCAAAAGACGTCTCTCAACGATAGTGCCTGCGGCCGGACTCCGCCAAAAATGCTGCAGCGCGCTCAACTGTACAGCGCACCGCACCGCCATCTGTGTATGGCTGGTGGTCCGGCATTCGGGCAGGATGCCGCATTGCCCGTCTCCGGGCCCTTCCAACCAGGACAAGAATTGCCTCTTACCCGCATCAAACAGAGTGACACGCTGCTGGCCGTATTGGCCCTGATCGGTTCCATGGCGTCACTGTGTATCGGGACATCCTTTGCCAAGAGCCTGTTCGCGGCCATTGGTGCACAGGGAACCACGGCGCTCCGGGTGAGTTTTTCGGCGTTGATCCTGATCTGTGTCTGGCGGCCGTGGCGATTTCCGTTGTCGCGCACCCACGCGCGGGCGATCTTCCTGTACGGCGCCGCGCTTGGCGCGACGAACCTGCTCTTCTATATGTCGCTGCGCACGATCCCGCTGGGTCTGGCGATCGCCATCGAGTTCACCGGCCCGCTGGCGGTAGCCGTGCTGTCGTCGCGGCGCGTGATCGATTTCCTGTGGATTGCGTGCGCGGTCGTTGGCCTGATCCTGCTGCTGCCGCTCGGCGAAGCGTCGACGCATCTGGACCCCGTGGGCATTGGCTTCGCACTGATTGCCGGAGTGGGCTGGGCGCTCTACATCGTATTTGGCCAGATGGCAGGCAGTGCCCATGGCGGCCAGGCAACGTCGCTGGGCCTGATGACGGCAGCCTTGGTCGCATTGCCTTTCGGGCTCGCCCACGCGGGCACGGCGATGTTCAGTCCTGCGTTGCTGGTTTCCGGGCTGGCGGTGGGACTGCTATCGAGCGCGATTCCCTATTCGCTCGAGATGGTGGCGCTCAAGCGGCTGCCTCGCCGTACGTTCGGCATTTTGCTGAGCCTTGAGCCGGCCATGGGTGCGCTGGCTGGTCTGGCGTTCCTGCATGAACAGTTGAGTACGATCCAGTGGCTGGCTATCGGAGCCATCATCACGGCATCGATCGGCTGCACCGTCACGTCGCGCGGCAAGCAATAGCTGGCGTCCGGTGTCTGGATGGTCAGGGGTCAGTTCGTTGCGAACCACGCCCGCGGCAACCACTCCTTGCGCGGATCTGACGGTCGCGACGGCTCCGACCCTGCGCCCGCTGCACCCAACGCCAGGCTGACCTCGTGCACATAGCTGTCTTCGGGGTTGCGGCGCGCAGCAAAGCCGCAATCGCGCATGATGGCCAGCATCCGGCGGTTTTCGCTCAGCACGTCGCCGCGCATGCCATCGAGCCTGCTGGAACGGGCCAGTTGCTGCAGGTGCCGAATCAGCCGGCGGCCCAGACCCTGTCCCTGCCAGTCGTCCGCCACTGCCACAGCCAGTTCGGCAATGTTGTCGGCGCTCACCACATACTCGGCGTTGGCGACGATCGACTCGGCGCCGTCTTCGCCGCGCGTCGTCACCACCACCGCCACGTCGCGGCCGGACCGATGGCTCACAAAGCCCTGGATGATCTCGTCGGCCACACGGCCACCAGTCATGAACCGGAAGTAACGGCTTTCACGCGACAGGTTGTCGACAAACGTCCGAAGGGCCGCCCGATCGGCAACCTGTGCGGCACGCAGCGTGACTTGCGCACCGCTGCGCGCGGTCCAGCTTTCTTCACCGATGCGCGCTCCCGTCGTGTTGTCGCCATCCGACTGCCTCATGCCCCACTCCTAACTACATTTTTCGTAGCCAGAACTATAGTCTAAACCCTGACTTTTTCAAATGAAGTTAGAGTGCTATGCTCAAAGCATGACGACGCCATCACCCGCCGACTTCGCCCAGTGCTCGATTGCCGCCACGCTTTCGCTGATTGGCGAGAAGTGGACGATTCTTATCCTGCGTGATGTGTTTTCCGGTGTACGCCGGTTCGACGACTTCCTGGCACGCCTGCAATGTTCGCCGGCCGTGCTGTCGGCCCGGCTCAAGACGCTGACCGAGGCAGGACTGCTGCGCAAGGTCAGCTATAAGGAGCCCGGCGAGCGCGAACGCTTGGCCTATCAGCCGACGCGCGCCGCAGTGGAGTTGCTGCCGGTGATCATTGGCCTGATGCAATGGGGCGACGCCCACATGAAGCCCGGAGGCCAAGGCCCGGCCGAGATCCGTTCCCGCGTCACCGGTCTGAAGGTTCGCGCGGCGCTGGTCGACGAAGCCGATCAGCCCGTATTGCCGTCGGACATGGAACTGGTCTCCCTCCTCACCCCCGCCGAATCGGCTGACTGATTCCGCTGACTGATTCCGCTGACTGATTCGGCTGACTGGCTCCCCCTCTGAGCCCGCTCCGGGCGCGCCCCGCGCACCGCCCTCAAACATTGCACTGCACCATAGCCGTGCAGCCGCCCAGATCTGGCGCTGCACCATCGCGTGCATTTGTGCATGTATCGGCACTGATAAGCCCATTTTTCCAGCAATAAGCGCCTTAATAGATACCTGACAACGCTGGCACAGCGTTTGCGATATAGAGCGCGGGCCGATCAACGGCGATCCGCCCACCCCACACAGCGCGGTCGCTATGCCATGTAGCGTCCGTCAGGACAACGGCGTCCCCAGAACTGGCCTCCTTGCCAGCCTCTCGGGACGCCTTTTGTTTTTGGAGCCCAAGCATGAACGGCAAAGCCACCCGGATCGATCTGCTGAGTCTCAAGACGCCGCAGATGCGTGCCTTCCACCTGACCTGGATGGCGTTCTTCGTCTGCTTCTTCGCGTGGTTTGCCTGTGCCCCGCTGATGCCGGTGCTCAAGGGCGAGTTCGGCCTCACGCCGGGCCAGATCGCCAATATCAATATCGCCGCCGTGGCCGTCACGATCCTGGTGCGCCTGGTGATCGGCCCGATGTGCGATCGCTTCGGCCCGCGCAAGACCTACACCGGCCTGCTGGCCATCGGCGCCCTGCCCGTGATCGGCGTGGCCTTTGCCCAGAACTACGAAACCTTCCTGTTCTTCCGCCTGCTGATCGGCGCCGTCGGTGCGAGCTTCGTCATCACGCAGTACCACACCTCGGTGATGTTCGCGCCGAACGTGGTGGGCACCGCGAATGCCGCATCGGCTGGCTGGGGCAACGCTGGCGGCGGTGCCGCGCAAGGCGCGATGCCGCTGCTGCTGGCCGCAGTGCTGTTCCTCGGCGTAGACCACGCGCTCGGCTGGCGCGTGGCGCTGGTTGTGCCGGGCGTGCTGATGCTGATCATGGCCGTGCTCTACTGGCGCTTCACGCAGGACTGCCCGGAAGGCAATTTCTCCGACCTGCGCGCGCGCGGCATCGCAGTGAGTGGCGGCAAGGGTGGTGGCGGCTGGGCCAGCTTTCGCGCGGCCAGCACCAACTACCGCGTGTGGATGCTGTTCATCACGTATGGCGCGTGCTTCGGCGTGGAGATCTTCATCCACAACGTAGCCGCCACGTTCTATGTGGACCACTTCGGCCTGTCGCTGTCGGCCGCTGGCATGGCGGCGGCGAGCTTCGGTCTGCTGGCGCTGTTCGCCCGCGCACTCGGTGGCTACGTGTCGGATCGCTTCGCGCGCCGTCGCGGCCTCGATGCCCGCTCCATCGTGCTGTTCGTGTTCATTCTCGGCGAAGGGCTGGGCCTGCTGGCGTTTGCACACGCCTCCGGCGTGGTGACGGCCATCGCGGCCATGCTGATGTTCGGGCTGTTCACGCACATGGCCTGCGGCGCCACGTATGCGCTGGTGCCGTTCATCGATCGCAAGGCGCTCGGCGGCGTGGCCGGGATCATCGGCGCGGGTGGCAACGTGGGCGCGGTGGCCGCGGGCTTCCTGATGAAGGGCCTGGGCGACCTGCAACTCACGCTGACGTACCTGGGCGTGGTCGCCACGCTGGCCGCGCTGTGCGCGATCGCCGTACGCTTCAGCGCCGAGCACAAGGCCCGCGAGCAGGCCCTCTACGACAGCGCGCTGGCCAGCTAAGAGGTCGCTTCAAAATGATCCTGGCGTCGTTGCGCGGCCTTGCCGTACCACTTGTACTGTCTGCGGCCGCGCGCCTAGCCAGGACCGCTTCGCTTCATTTTGAAGCAACCTCTAAGAGACGCATCTGAGCAGCGTCACCGCACGACGCCAGACAAACCACAAGAAACTTCCCCCTCCGGACAAGGAAAGCATCATGAAGATCATCATCGTCGGGCACGGCATGGTCGGCCACAAGTTCCTGGAATGCCTGGCCGAGGCCGGCGCGCAGGACCTCGAAGTGACGGTGCTCTGCGAGGAACCGCGCCCCGCCTACGATCGCGTGCACCTGTCCGAGTTCTTCGCCGGCAAGTCGGCCGATGACCTGTCGCTGGTGCCGGCCGGCTTCTTCGACCAGCACAACAACATGCTGCTGCGCCTGAACGCAAAGGCCACGGCGATCGATACGGCTGCGAAGACGGTCACCACGTCCACCGGCGAAACGCTGGCCTACGACAAGCTCGTGCTGGCCACCGGCTCCTATCCGTTCGTGCCGCCGCTGCCGGGCAAGGATCGCCAGGACACCTTCGTCTACCGCACCATCGAAGACCTGGAAGCGATGCTCGAATGCGGCCAGCGCGCGAAGTCGGGCGTGGTGATCGGCGGCGGCCTGCTCGGCCTGGAATGCGCGAAGGCGCTGCGGGACATGGGCCTGGACACCCACGTGGTCGAGTTCGCCCCGCGCCTGATGGCGGTGCAGGTCGACGACGGCGGCGGCCGCATGCTGCGCCAGAAGATCGAGGAACTGGGCGTCAAGGCGCATACCGGCAAAAACACGCTGGAGATCGTCGATGGCGTCGACGCCACGCACCGCATG
>OUNM010055358.1_pt1 | contig 12375 bp, 9 predicted proteins | sample 1769961 | NCBI WGS metagenome assembly OUNM01 (sample SAMEA3914820, study PRJEB12502) | metagenome | biome: forest; material: soil | place: USA | collected 2012-03-12 | depth 0.3 m | reverse complement strand
GACGAAGGCGGGCTGGCAGACGGACTCGAACAGGCCGAGCAGCGTGCGCACGGTGACGAGGCCGGTGAAGGTGGTGCAGGCGGCCGTGCAGGCCAGCACGGCGCCCCAGGCCATGATGGAGACGGAGAGGTACTTGGCGATGGGCACGCGCGCGATAAGGAAGTTTTGCGGGTACTCGACGATAAGGATGGTGATGTAGATGCAGGTCGCGAGCCACGAATACTGTGGTTTGGTGGGGCATGTCAGAGATGGGTCCACAAAAGGGGTAAGGGGGAATAAGGGCTTACCTGCTGTCCCACCAGGTGGGTGTCAGTGACGATGCCCATGATGGACGCAAAGCTCATGGTGCCTTTGTCGATGGCTTGCAGGAAGTAGGTCGTGATCATGATGGCGAGGATGCGCTTGTCGATCAACCGGCGGAGGCGCTTGTCTTCGGCTGGCGAGATCTCGACGCGGGTGTCCGACACGTACTGCGCCAGCTCCTTGTCCACCTTGCTGAAGTCCTGGAGGCCTGACTTGTCGAACTCAGGCGACTGGGCGCGCTCCACCTGACTGACATCCTTCCCAAGATCCGTTTTCTGGTCGGCGGCGACGAAGCCATGGCTGGCTGGGCCAACCTCGTCACGGTTGGGGTCGTTGGTGGCCATGATGGCTAGAGTCCGGAGGAGTTACGGCAAAGGGCGCAACAGAGGACGAAGAAAGACACAGGGCACAAAACAACCTGAAGTTGAGAAGTGCAAGCAGATCCTGGTTTCGTTGTAGAGGACAATCTTGGCCTCTTAATAATCGCACCCACTTCCCCAGATTACCCCAGACTTCCCCAAAGTTTTCACGCAGCCACCCAGAACACCGTCCCCACAAGACGCGTTGCTCAAGATGCCGTTGTCGAGTTCGGTGTCCTCGCTGACGTTGTACCGAGCTATCCAAGACCTTCCTTGCTAGACGTGATCCTGTGAGGGGCGTCTCCGCCTGACCACCCGAACCATCGATTTGTGCTAGCCGAACGAGTGAAAGTTGGCCAAGCGTGCGGGGGAATGTTGGATTAGCCTTTAAATCCGCGTCACCGACCGTTTTTCTCGCCCTCTGTTAGGCCGAAGAGTTGCCACCGCTCTCGGTCAAATGGGACCCCGAGGTGTCCCCAAAATCCACAGTCAGTGGAGTGTGGGGTAGGGATATTTTCCACCAACAATGGCCAAGAGCCGGGGATGTCTTCAGCAGGGGATGTCTTATGTCCACTACCGAGGAAACATCAGCGAGTCCCGTTTTCAGCGACGAACATCCCTTGCTACTCAACGCTACCCCCGGACATCGACACGCAACATCGACGTGCTCTCAGTTCTAGCACCCGAATCCTTCCATCCTACACACCCACCGGTCAGCCTACACACCGCCCAAACCACCACCGCCATGCCAGCCACACACCACGGCGTGACCCGCCAAGAGGTGCAGGCCAAAATCGAAAAGCTCATCACCGCGATGGTCTCGATCACCGACCCAACAGGCGCTTTCCTCCTCCCCCTCCCCGACGGACGCATCATCGACACCAAGGGCTGGAAAACCGGCTGGGAATGGACGCACGGCATCGGCCTGTACGGGCTCTGGCAGTCGTACACGATCACGCAAAACCCGGCGCACCTCGCCCACATCGAGTCCTGGTTCGCGACGCAGTTCGCCGCGGGCGGCACGACCAAGAACATCAACACCATGGCCGTGTTCCTCACGCTGGCGTGCGTGTACGAGCACACGCGCCGCGCCGAGTACGTGCCGTGGCTGGACGCGTGGGCCGAGTGGGCGCTGCACGACCTGGAGCGCACCAAGTACGGCGGGATGCAGCACATTACGTATCTGGAGGAGAACAAGGAGCAGCTGTGGGACGACACGTTGATGATGACGGTGCTGCCGCTCGCCAAGATTGGGTTGGTGCTGGGCCGGCCGGAGTACGTCGCGGAGGCGAAGCGGCAGTTCCTGCTGCATGTGCAGTATCTGTATGACGCGGGGAGTGGGCTGTTCTTCCACGGTTGGGAGTTTAACCAAGGGGAGGGGGCCGTTGGGGGGCACAACTTTGCGAGGGCAAGGTGGGCGAGGGGCAACAGTTGGTTGACAATGGTGATTCCCGAATTTTTGGAGCTGTTGAGAGAGGGCGGGGAGGCGGATCCGGTTTTGGAGCCGTTCCTCAAGAGTACGTTGCTGGCGCAGTGCGAGGCGCTGAGGCCGTTGCAGGACTCCGAGACGGGGTTATGGCGCACCTTGCTAGATGTCCCCGCGGACGAAGGGTCGTATCCGGAGGCGAGTGCCACGGCTGGGTTTGCATTTGGCATGCTCAAGGGGCAGAGGAAGAGATATCTCGGCGGGGAGTTTGAAGAGATGGCGGTCAAGGCGATAAAGGGGGTGCTTGCAAATATCAGCGAGGAGGGGGAGCTGTTGAACACTTCGTTTGGCACGGGCATGGGGCATGATCTGCAGCATTACAAGGACATTCCGATTACGAGCATGCCCTATGGACAGGCTATGGCCATTATGGCCTTGGTGGAGTTCTCGAGGGGCTTCATTTGAATAGAGCGATGTTGATCTATCTTGTGTAGCTGCCGTCTTAGTTGCTGGGCCAGGTGGATTGAGTATCTGGAAACGGTTTAGAACCAAAATACCAGTAGAGGTTCTGAATATAAACAACAAAGCATGTATCAAACATACCTGCCTACCTAGATAGATTGGGCAACTTTTATAGCTCCAACATTCATCACGACCAAGTTGATGCTCGACCGTCTTCTTCAACACATTCATTCCACTTCTAGGCTTGTTAGAGCAATGGTTCATTTTCGGTCTGGTACTTAAACAAGCGAGCGCTCCCGATCGTGGTGAAGATGGTCCTCAACTATTCCAGTTCCAACCTTGCGAGGGCGGTACATAATCTTCACCATCCATCTATCTCCTACCTACTCTTGCTACTAAACCAACTTGGAGTACAACTAATACGTTAGCGGGTTCTTTGAGATCGCCGCTGCCGACCTTTGATCAGCCTCTATTGCCCGCAGAGATACCTGCATCGGGGTCCGCCCGGCGTTGCGGGGGTTTCCCAACACTTTCCTGAGCGTTCCAACCAGTCGACCTCTCTCGAATGCCTGCATAAAGGCGTACAGATCCACGAATTGCAAGTCACTCGCTGACTTTGCGTACCTCTTCCTTTCCTCATCGCTGAATGTTTTCCCGATGGGGAGTTCTTTGCTGGCAAGTCCCTTTTCCCAGCTCGACACGACCTGTATCCGTTCTTTGTAGGTTTCGAGAACGTCCTCTTCCTTTCTGAAGCTGCGGAGTTGGCTCTTTTTTTCTAGCACCCTCTTCCTCAGCTGCGGGATGCCACTCATAAAAGCGGTCCTTTGCGTCCTCCACTTTTGGAGCTCTTCCCCATACCTCACACGTTTGATAACAAAGGATTTAGCAAGGAGCCGCGCTTCTTGCACGTCGATTTGGTAGCCGCGCTTCCAGGTCCGCGTTGCGATGTCGTACTCGGCATCATCCAGCCACCTCGCACCGGTTGTGGCCGAGCCATCACCCCAGTTCCAGTCCACTCCAAAATTATCGTACGGTTCCGTGATGCGGATTTGAGGTTTCTTTCTCGAGAACATGCGCTGCGTGGTCCGCACCAGCGGCGTGGACTGCCCGACCGAGTACGTGCTAAGCCAGACTTTCTCTTCGGTGTCGTACTTGGCAATGTCGGCCTCAACCTCGCTGAGCAGCCTGATGTGATCCTTCAAATCCACTTCGGTGTTCGCTATCTCTTCCTCTGTCTTGGCACACCGTTCGTGCAGATGCAGCACTTGGGCCTTCCACCGTTCCACGGCTATGCCGAGCGCCCTAGCCATCAGCAAGTCGACCTCCTGCATTTCTGGTGTCTTGAGCAGTCGCATCTCCGGCGTTCGCATGCGCGGTAAAGGCACAAGTCCCTTCTGACCCGACCAGAGGGACAGTAACTTGGGAATCTCCCGGCAACCTAGATACTCGGCGCGAAGGGTCCCGGCGGACGGGGCGTTGTCCATAAAGATGTGGCTTTGCTCGTTGTTCAGTGCCATAAACAACGATCCAAGCTCCGTAGTCCGGGCTTGTCGGATTCGCTTCAGGGTCACTTCCGCTAGTCCCAGGTTCGTGTGTGTGTTGACCGCCGAAACGCGAGTGAAGGGCTCCGGCATGGCTGTCTGGAAGTATCGGAAACCTCGCTGGCAATCGGCGGAAATTTCCGGGCCGACTTCGTGAACGAGGGCAACCGCGTCAAATGCGCCGTTCCATGACTCGTTGAGGTCAGCCGGAAGTTTGCGGAGGGTTGCGAGAAGATTGTTCATGCTTTCCACCATGGGCATGCCAGCAAGGGAATAGTCGAATCTGCTCTCGACCAGACGAAGTTTCACCCGTTTGGCGTTCGGGTTGCTAAGACCGATTCTGAACGTGGCATGCGTCAAATGTTGAACCGTGGGCGGAAAGTCGTAGACGGCTTTGATTTTGCCCGTCTCTTTGTCTACAAGATGGTATCCGGAAGTCGAAACCTCAGCTTCATACACCGTAAACGGTCCGAGGACCACGGGGTCCTTGGTCTGCTGAGCAACATTCCCGGTTGGTTGCCCGGGGAGGTGCATGAGGCGGCGGATGAAGCTTGTCTTGCCGTGTCCGCGTGGGCCAATGACGAGAACTGAGATGGGGCTGTCGTCCAAGAGGGGTCCCGCATTCGATGGCTGGAGAGGAGACAGCTCTTCCGAAACCTGCGGTTGAATCGGGAGAGTTATCTGAGAGGTTGTAGACAAAGACACAGGTCGCACAGCCATCGGGTCGTCCCTGTCATCTTTAGTTGTGCTGGGTATCCCGTCCTCCCACCATGGAACCTCACTTTGCGTAGGTCCCACATCCACCCTGTCGTCCAACTCAGGCTGATGATCCAAGTTTTGGGGCCCGCCGCTTGTGTCAAACTCGACATTGGCCTCGCGGAGGGTTGGAGTTGGCGAGCTCCCTTGTGAGGGTGGGCCCCTGACCATCTCGTTTCCAGGGGGTGGAGATGCAGTCCGCAGTGATGCTTCGTCGCCATCATCAATCATGTCCACGACGCTCCCGGCATAGGTTGTCAACGAGTCCAAGTACCGCTCAATAATATGAATCCGGCCTTGGTGCACTTGATCGCCGAGCGGTTGTAATGCGAATCCCATCCTAAGCCTGGACATCTCGCTCAAGATTTGCTCCGTGTCCTGGCGGAGCTGGGTTGTGTCTTCTTTGATCTGAGATGTATCTGTCTTGACCGTCTTGACGACGGCGCTATATCGATCGTTAGCAAAGAAATACCAGTTCGACTCTTCCGGGGATACAAACAGCGTGGAGACCTCCAGAGCGATGGCCAGTGTACGAGTATGCGCCTCGATCTGTCGATTCAAAGCCGACACATCGTCTTTCCCCTTCAACGCCCATACCAACGGGGCCGTCTGCCGACGTGGGCTGTGCTTTTCCATGAGCGCATCAAGTTCAGCCAGGAGGTCGTGGCAGCTCCCGATGACAGTTTGTGTGTGAGCCGTGATGGACTCGGGGATCTGTCGTTCTTCCGACTTCTCGTCACGAGGGGTATAATCGTCCTTGATGAGATTGATCGTCATCTCGAGTTCAGCCAGGTAACGGGCAGTGGCGCCAAGCTCACGGCGAGCCTCGCGGACATCACGGACGAAAGCGCGGATCGTCATGGACGACTTGGCGATGGTCCCGACGATGCCTACACACCCCGCCACGATTGAGAGCGGATCCATCAGGAAATGATCGGTGTGCTTTGGTGATGTTATCTCCAATGCTGATTTATCTGCACTGGGCTTGAATCTGGGCTGTTCCCGTCGTCTGCGTGCGTCCCTACCCCTCCCGTGCGGCTCAGCTCAGCTCAGCTCAGCCCCGTGGCCTGCACCGCCGCCGCCACGTTTCTGCCAACCAGTCGGAATTGAGGCTGGTCTGATGCGGAGGGGCTTTTCTGAGAAGAGCGCAACTGCCTGCCCCTGACCCTCTGGCTGAAGTGCAAATGCTTCCGGCATCCAACCACAGATATCAGAGCCACCGCACCTGCGCGTGGAGGAACAAACCCAAGACAGACCCCGAGCATTTCAATGTCTGACAACCAACTAGCCCAAGTGGAATCGACTGAAGGAGGGCCCTAGATGGTCTACTATCCATATGTTCAAACAAGACTGCTTTTCGAACCCTGGGCTCATTCACTAACACATCATTGTGTGCAAGACCCTGAGCACCGCAGCAATGTATACACTCGTCACCAGTGTTCTCACGACGGGACAAAGAGACATCAGCGCGAGAAGACAGATACGCACAGACCCGGATCAAGTCCCTCTCTAACGCGTTAGCGTTATCCTCCATCTCTGAATGGCAGAACCAAAGTCTCCACTCCATGGCTTGCTCCGAGTCACGCACAAAATTTCCCCTGACAGCCCCTGACTAAGTCACCCCATCCCCATGACCGATCCAGCTCACAACAACCACATCACCCCAACATGTTCACCTTCCTCTCCCGCCCCCAAAACCCATCCAACCAAACCCAATGGTTCCCGGCAGGCCTAGCCTCCTCCTACCCCGACATCAGCGACCCTCCTCTAAACAACAACAACAGCGACTCAGATAGCCCCGCGATATCCGACCCACGCCCCTGCGGCGGCGGTGACAGCCCCGACTCAATACCAGGCTGCAAGGTCTTTTCCGTCCCAGGGGGAAACATCTCCTCAACCGCCGAGGTCCCCTTATCGGATGTGTACGAGGGCGCGGACTTACAGGACCAAGTGCTTGTGTTTCGGTACCGGGGGAAGTTCCATGCCGTAGACCATGTAAGTGACCGGTAACCTCTTGGAAAATGGGGCCAAAGGGGAATGTGGCACTGACTTGGTGGATAAGAAATGTCCACACTCGTCATTTCCGCTGTCCAAGGGCACGCCGTTTGACATTGAGGACTTTGGCATCGTGCTGAGTGCTGGAGTGACGTGTCCGAAGCATGGCTGGTCGTTTGACCTTTTTTCGGGCATGGGGGATCGGGGCGCGTATAAGTTGAGGACGTGGGAGGTGGAGCTGCGGCCGGGGAAGGAGGCTTTGGATGGGAGTACACCTGGCGAGGAGGTTTGGGTGCGGAAAAAGCAGAGAATGGGCTGAGGTAAGTGCATAATGTTCCTGTGGCATCGCATCGGTCTGCATTGCTAACAGTTGTCAAGGTGTTCCAAGCTGAAAACAAACAAAAACACTCAATATCGCCAACTACCTCTACCTAACAACTCATCCATCCAACCTGGATCTACGCCCCCGCGTTGTTCGTGTGCAGACGATAATACTCGTCACCCTTCCGCCTCTCCTCCTCAATGATCTCCTGCACCGACTTGCTCCCCAGCCCCTCCCCATAATACTGCTCCGCCAGCTCGATGCACCGCAGGTTCGCAGCCAGCTTGTTCATAGTCTCCATCCACTCCTCCGTCTTCTCGCTGTCGAAAACGATGCCGCCGCCGGCCTGCAAGTACGCAATCTCGTCCTTGACTAGCATGGTGCGGATGGCAATGCACGTGTCCATCTGGCCCTCGTCGACGACAACCCTGGCCTCGCCGGCGCCGCCCTTGGGCTGCTCGATGCGCACGACGTCGTACGCGAACCAGCCCGCGGCGCCGGCGTAGATGCCGCGCTTCTCCTGCTCCAGGTCGTAGATGAGCTCCATGGCGCGGATCTTGGGGGCGCCCGAGACGGTGCCGGCGGGGAAGATGCTGCGCATGGCGTCCCAGCGGGTGCACTCCGGGCGGAGCAGGCCCGAGACCTCGCTGGTGAGGTGCTGGACGTGGCTGAAGCGGTCGATGCGCATGAGACGGTCGACGTGCACCGTCGACGGGTGGCAGACGCGGTTGACGTCGTTGCGCGCCAGGTCCACCAGCATGACGTGCTCGGCGCGGTCCTTGGTGCTGGCCTGCAGCTCGGCGGCGAGCTCGTCGTCCTCGGCCGGGTTGAGTCCGCGCCGGATCGTGCCGGCGATGGCGTGGTTGACGATGCGCGGGCGGGAGCGGGCCTGGTCCGACGAGTAGGCGAAGCGTGTGTCCTCGGGCAGCGGCGCATAACCGTCTGTCTTCATAAGGCATTCGGGCGAGGCGCCGACGATGTGGAAGTCGGCGCACGAGAGGAAGAAGAGGTAGGGGGACGGGTTGAGGGTGCGGAGGGTGCGGTAAATGTTGAAGGGGTGGAGGGAGGTGCCGCGCGAAAACCGCTGCGAGGGGACGGCCTGGATGATGTCGCCCTTGACGATGTGGGATTTGAGGGAGGTGACGAAGGTCTCGTACCCGTGGCGGCCGACGTTAGACGCGTATTGCTGAGAGGTGGCCGGGTTGGCAGGGTTCTTGGGTGGGAGGGGCGTCTCGGGCTGCTGGATGACGTCGAGAGTTGCCCGGATGGTAGCGCACGCGACGTCGTAGGCGGCCTGGAAGTCATCGGCGGGAGTCTGGGGGAGGCGCATGTGGGTGATGATGGTGAGGGCCTGGAAGAAGTGGTCGAACACCACGATGGTGTCGAAGAGCATGAACAGGGCCTCCGGGATGTGCAGGTTGTCCTTGAGGGCGCGGGCGGTCTTGGGCTCAAAGTACTTGATGCAGTCGTACGAGATGTAGCCGACGGCGCCGCCCGTCAGACTGGGAAGCTTAAGCTCCGGGATGTTGATCACACGATCCTGGCCGAGCTGTTCCTCGAGGGCGCGCAGCGGGTCTCCAACATCTTGATACCCAGGTCCCGTTGCCAGCACTTTCCTTGGGTCTGCCGGGGGTTAGTGACGCCAGGTCCAAGATGCTTCAAGATTTGAACCGCCACATACTAGCTCCGATGAAGCTGTATCGCCCCACGGTCTCGGTGCTCCCCGTTGCGCTCTCGAGCAGGAACGAGTACTCGGCGGTGGCGCTACAGGATCAAATCAGCCAATTGAGCCCCGGCTCGTCCCATTGGCCGTAGCTGCATACCCATTTGAAAGCTTGAGGTAGGTGGCCGACGGGGTGAGCAGGTCCGAGGGCACTGTGATGCACACGGGCAGCAGCGTCGGCTTGGGTGATGCTGCGCTGGCCTGTTCAAACACGGAGCGAGCCGCTGCCGCCGTTGGCCGGATGTCGAGCTTGACTTGTGCAGCCATTGCGCGGGACTGGAATCCGGGAATTCGGGATTTTGATGGGCGGAAACGACGGACCGGGACGTCAATTGCTTGATTTTCCAGTTGAGCAGTCGGGCGTGTCCTGCGGTGCGTGGTGGGGGAGGGGGGTCCAGATGCTGCTCGTTCCTTTTTGTTTCACGAAGGGAAATCCGGGGAACCAACGCAGTCAGACGCCAGTGACTCTGCCAAGCCCGAGTTTTTTGGTTGCTCCGCTGAGTCGTGCCCTTTGTGCCTCCCGTTGGACACGCTCCGACTTCGGGTGAGTCATGAAGGAGGGGTGGAGTCCAGGGAGAGGCTGACTGTGACATGGAACCCTAACCCTGTCACTCCTTGGTTTGACGACAAGAGAAAGGAAACGAAATAGGAGACAGATGTCAACAAATCACCCCAGAGAACACTGCCCGCTCTGTTCAGTGATGCTTGTCCCGTGTCTGCTTGTCTTCTCTAGAATATGGAGGAACAGTTGTGCTCGAGCCGGGTTCTGGTGATGGCGACGCCCCAATCCCTTGCGGCCTCCTTGTTGCCAACTTCGACTTCGAGGCGAGGAATGTATTCAATTGTTGACGAATTTAGTCAGCGGCTCGGCGACGACAACTGGAGGCTTTCGGATGCGGGAGTCAAATGCAGAGCCATGGCGCTGCACAGCTGCGGGAGGGAAACCTCAGCCGCGCTAACCCGGGGTTGGCTTTCAGGGGTGTCACAGTAAGCGGGAGGCTTGTTTCCGCTTCCGCTGACGAGGCACAGATCGATGCGTGGAAGAGTCCGACGGGACTGCTTGGGTCAAAGTCAAACCTGACTTACTGTGCAACAGCCACGCGGAACATACCAAGTAAGCAAAGCGAGAGCAACTTCAGAGCAATCGAATCCATATTTCAGAGGCCAGGGGCATCCAAAAGCGACCCGCAACTTTGCCTGCTCCAGTATACACATCTCGAGGCCCTTCGCGCTCTTAGCCTTTGATGGCGCGCGCAAGCGGCTGATACCAAGAGTTCGCCAATTTCGCGTTCCCCGAGTCGTTAGGATGCACTCCATCCCCCGTGTCTTTGCTGGCATCAAACCCCGTCCAGCAGTCCACAACAACAATTGGACTCTCGGTTGTATTCTTCGAAGCCGCCCATGCCGGAATCGCCTTGTTGAGCGCCACAACTCGGTCACCGCACTCGCCGCAATTGGATGGCTTCATGGGTATGATTTGAGCAACCTGCCGCCCAAAGTCAGCTAACCCCAGGAGATTTATCCCCTGATATAACACGTACCAGAATCTTCATGCTCTTCTTACTCTCCCGCATCCAGTCCACCATAGTCCCGTATGCCGCCAAGATTTGCTCCGGGCTCTGATTGTTCCAGACATCATTCGTGCCGAGATGCATCATGACCACATCCGGGCGGGACGACGACAGCCAGCCGGGCAGCTGTTTCTGCGAAACGATACCGGTGGCCAGAATACCGCCGTGGCCTTCGTTGGCTCCGTCATAGGTAAATCCGCACCCTTGAGCCGGCAAGGTCCCCACAAATTTGGTGTTGGTGATGCCGGCTGCCTGGAGTTTCTGCCAGAGCAGCGCACGCCAGCACCCCTGTGGACTGTCAGCGACAGGTACCGGGTTGAATCGTTATGGGGCAAAAATGAAACTCACAGGGCTACCAGTGATGGAATCTCCGAGAGCCATGATACGGACTTGGCCAGATGATTGCGCAGAAATGGTGGTCGCCAAGACGAGCATCACGCCCAACAGGGCGAGCAGAGGGCGGGTGTTTGCCATACCGATACTAATTCATCCAGAAAAAAGCCACGATCGAAAGAGGCCACAAACAACGACATTGCGGATCAAGAAGGTTCGAAGCAGGCAAAGTTATATATCTCACATCGACCAACGACGCCCCAGGTGCCCTGTTCTCGTTCCTCCATTCTCCTCAGCGCTTCTATCCAAGCAATCAAGACCAGGCCGTTTACCCGGTAGCTCCCACTCGCGGCAATCAAATCTCCGCGAATAATCGGAGAGCCGTGATGTCAATCAGCTCCAGCTCATACAGGGCGAACGGGAACGTCCGATCTTTACCAGAACATTACAGAACGGAGCTCTGCAAGTTGCATGACTCGAACTGTTTCAGCGACAATTCATTGTTCGGATGATTTCAGGAAGCGCGCCAAGACATCATCACCAAACAGCTCAACTTGAGGAGGGCGGAGGCAACACCTCCGTTGAGGGACCTCGGACCAACCACAGCCGCGCATGATCACAAGGTACTGAACTTTCATGTTTATGAGGAGCAGAAACATATCAGCTAGCATGGGAAGCCCGGAAGGACGAATTCCAATAGGGTTGGAAATAACCTAGAGACTACTTCACGAGTCAGTGTTTTATTGAGACACTCGGCAGGGGGGTGTCCGTGGCCGCATCCGCCAGGCAAGTGAAGAGGGAGGGACCTAGAACGCAGTTGGCTGCGAATTGTATTCCGGAGGAATTTGGAACGCAATTGGCTGCAACTCAACTGTATCTCTGGCAGGGACATGGAACGGAATTAGCTGCAACTCGGATGGTATCTTGGGGTTCACAGGGATAAATTCAAACGATGAGGAATGACGCCGGCCTTGCTCATCTCCACTTGTTTTTCTTCGCGAACAAGCTTTCAAATTCCTCACAATGACAAATTTCGGATATGACATCCATCTTCATTGCCGGTTGACCTTTGAAATCTCCAGAGTAGCATGGGTGTAATGGCTGGCCTCAACGATGACGACGAGGACTTCTCTGGCTGGGGAATCTTGTCAAGAGTTACGGGAGGCAATCAAGTGGGAGTAGAACTTCGTTCACGTTCCAAGATATTTGTAGGCCGCTGTTTTATCGGTTCCAGACGGCTCTTTAAAATCGAAAACCACGTATCTGGGTAGGTATATCAGGGAAGAGGTGCATCGAACTCATTGCTCTTTGCACGCGTCACTTGATGAATACGCCCGCCAGAGTTTTAGCCTTTTTGGAGTTCTTGTCAGCAAAGACGTGGCCGAGGACGAACCATACCCACCTGTCCGTGACATCAATGCATTGGATGATTTTAGATTCCTGCCAAAGAAGGGTCCAGAGAGTGCGCGACATGCTTAACACCGATATGCACAGAGAAAAGAAGAGGCAGATAATCCTTCTCGACAACGGAAGTCAGCCCCGAGTTGCTGAGTTTGGTGCAGTGTGGGAATAGCCACACATCTG
>OUNM010961763.1_pt1 | contig 12379 bp, 12 predicted proteins | sample 1769961 | NCBI WGS metagenome assembly OUNM01 (sample SAMEA3914820, study PRJEB12502) | metagenome | biome: forest; material: soil | place: USA | collected 2012-03-12 | depth 0.3 m | reverse complement strand
GTGATGGTGACACGGGTCTTGGGGTCTTCGGGCGAGAGCGTCACGTTCTTGGCGCCGGCCGCCATCGGCTGGGGATCGCCCGAACCGTCGGTCGCCATCGGCCCGGTGGGGTTACGCGGGAACAGGCCGGGCCGGTCGCCCATCAGATAGGTCTTGCCGAAATAGGCGGTCGGCAGGAAGTCGAGATTGAAGCCCGCCTTGCCGACCAGTTCCGGCGGAAGGGGCGCGTCCAGATCCACCGCGATGCGGAAGCCCCCATCCTCGGGGGTGACCTTGACGCTATAGTTCAGTTTTTCCTTCGGATAGCTGGAACGCACGACGATCTGGCCAGGCGTCTCGCCCAGCATGCGCTCGCCGAACATCGGCACCGGGTCCCATTGCTCCGGCGTGGGGTTGAGCCGGATCTCGCCATCGGTGGCGATCCGCTCGCCGTGCAGGACGATCTGGATGCCGGCGTTCTTCTCGTCAAAGAAGATCGGGCTGAAGTGATTTTGCTCTACGATCACGCTCAGGCCTGGAGCCTCAAGCGTCTGGTCAGGGCTCAGTTGTGGCGTCTGGGCCTGCGCCGCGGCGGCAAAAGCCGAAAACGCGACCGCCAAGGGGATCGCGACAATCTTCAGCATTTCATTTCCTCACCTGTTAGCGGTAACAATCTTTGTTGTTTGTTGTCCCAACTGACCTTTGACGTCCGATGCGGAGTGGTGCGTGCTGTGGTTGCGTGCGGACTTCAAGCTTCGTGTCCGCCGACCACAGGCGGCGTTGGGCTGATCCGTCGCCGCGAAGTTCGTATTTTGTCCGACTATATACCTGCTGCAACTCTAGGAATCGCGCGGATTTCAATAAATTTATAGCCGCTAGGCGCCGACGGGCAAGGTCTATTAGTCGGTGTAATTCTGACGAGCCAGCTTGCGGTCGACGGTTCTGGCTCCGCTTGGAGCGATCTTGCCGGCGCGCCGCTTCAGGCCGTTGACGGCGAAAGGCCATGGCACCAAAGCCTTAGCCGTAGGTGCGGCGCACAGGGCTCGCGGTCCGGCCCGCCTTCATGCGCTCAGCGAGGCTTTTGTTCGCGCGATCGAGCCTCGGTCGGGTTATCGCCAGCAGAGACGGGACGCCGGCACTTGGTGCGCGGGGCGTTCAAGGCTTGGTGTATCGACGCGCCTCGACCAGTTGCGGCCGTTCGGGTTGGTCGGCGTGCGAGGCTATGATCACGAGCGGTTGGAAATAGGCGCGGGATTTGCCGAGGTCGCCGGCGCGCTTAGCGGCCTCGGCGGCGCCATAGAGCGACCAAAAGCGATTGGGTTCCTGGATGAGCGAGGCTTCGAACGCCGCCAACGCCTCGGCGGGGCGGCCATGCTCCAGCAGCATCTCGCCCAGCATCTCCCGGGCTGGCGCGAGCGGGCCGGGGGTGACGGAGGCCAGCTGGGTCTTGTCCTCGATGTCGGCGGCGGCCCGCATGCCCGCCAGCGCCTCGGCGACGTGGCCTTGGCCTTGGCCCAGGGCCAGGAGGGTCGTGACCTCCCGTCGTTGGATATCGGTTTGCTGCGGCCAGTAGTCCTCGCCTTGCCGTGCGAGCGTGTCGTGGATCTTGTCCAGCGACGCGATCGCCTCCCGCGCCCCGACGCCATCGTTCAGATGCGCCGCGCCCAGGCCCCTTGCGAAATAGGTGATGGAGTCGGCGTCGGGAAAGCGGCTCGGCGTCGGCTCGAGTTTGGCCGCGCTCGCCCAGTTCCGGCGCTCCAGGGCGTAGCGCGCGGGGATCGCCGCATGAGCGTAATAGGCCGCCGAGGCGGGCGCCGCGCCGTTGGCCTTGGCCGGATCGAAGCGCGAAAAGACCTGGACGGGCGCCTCGACCAGCTGTCCGGCGGCCTTGTCCTGGCCGATCTGCAGGTAGGCGTAGATCATGTAGTCGCTGGCGTGCAGTTCGTCGGCCGGCTGTCCGGCGGCCCGGGCCGCGGCGGCCGAGGCCAGGTTGGTGTCAATCGACGCCTGCCAGTCGCCGATCCGCGTGAAGGTGTGGGAGGGCATGTGCAGGGCGTGCGGCGTCGATGGCGCGATCGCGCCGTAGCGCTTGGCCGCCTCGGCGGCGCGTGACGCCAGGGCCGGCTCGTCATAGGCGTGGATGATGTAGTGGGCGAGACCCGGATGATCGGGATACTTGGCGAACAGCGCTTCCAGGATCGCGCCCGCCTTTAGTTGCCGGGCGTAAGTCTTGTCGGCGGGATCGGCGGCCGCCGCCAGCGACAGGGCGTAGAAAATCCTGGCCTCGATGTCGTCGGGATAGGCGGCCGCCAGGCGCTCCATCGCCTGTTCGTAGGCGACGGTTCGGGCGTCCTGATCCAGGCTCGCGGCTTCGATGTAGAGGTGAGCGACTGCGTCGATATAGTCCCGCTCGCGCGGGGTCTTGGCCTGCAGGGCGCGTCCAGCCTCGACCGCCTCGAGGCCCTGCTTCAGCTGGGCTGGCGACTTGAACCCGGCGAACGGGTTGCTCCAGCTGCTGAGCGCAATGCCCCAATAGGCTATGGCTCAGCTCGGGTCGGCCGCTAGCGCGGCGCGATAGCCGTCGATCGCCGGGCCGAACTGGAAGGAGTGCTCCCGTCAGGCGACGGCGACCTCGTCAAGCGTCCAGACGGAACGCTCCGCCAAGTCGCGAATGCGCGCGAGGTAGTTCTGGAAGTGGGGCGTGGCGTGGTGTGCCTCGACCGCGGCGGGATCGACATACAGCTCATCGAGCACGAACCGGCCGGGTTGAGCCGGGTCGGCCCAGAGGTCGTAGCGGAGGTTGCCCGGCTCGGCGCGGCTCGGTTCGAGCAGTTGTTCCAGCAGTTCTCGCAGCGCGTCGGCCATGCCTGGGCGGGCGGTGAGTAAAGCGATGGTTTTCACCTTGCCTGTCATGACTATGCTCCGACCGGCCGGCCCGGCGCCGGCCGAGGCTACTTGACCCCCGCCGCGGCGTTTTCGATGAAGGCGGCGACCTCTCGGGGATGCGCGAGCATGGCCGCGTGGCTGCTCTTGATCTCGACGAGCTTGGCCTTGGCCCGGGTGGCCATGAAGCGTTGGATGGACGGTGGGACCATGTGGTCTTCGGTCGTCAGCATGTAGCTGACTGGCTTGTCCTTCCAGGCGGCTGTCGTGAGCTTGGGCTGGACGGCGCCGAGCCCCCACGGAACCTGCGCCGCGGCAAGAAAGCGCGTGAGACCAGGATCGGCATCGGCCGCGAAGGCGCTCGGGAATTTCGTCGGATCGACGATGATGAAGCCGTCGCTGGGCGGGAGCAGCGGTGGGCCGCCTTCCGGCGCGGGTCGCGTCGCGAGCTCGAACACCGACTCGCCGACCTCAGGGGCGAATGCGGCGATATAGGCAAGGCTCCTGACCTTCGGATCGGTTCCGGCCTCGGTGATCACCGCGCCGCCATAGGAATGGCCGACGAGCAGAACCGGCTTTGTCGCCGCGGCGATGACCCTGCGGGTCGCCGCGACATCGTCCTTGAGCGTGATCGTCGGGTTCTGGACGATCAGCACCTCGTAGCCGTCATGGGTCAGGATGTCATAGACATCCTTCCAGCCCGAGGCGTCCACGAAGGCGCCATGCACCAGCACGATCGAGACGGGTTGGGTCGGCGCCTTCGGCTGGGCCTCGGACGACGAAACGGTGGCGATGGCCATGAGCATACCTGCGAGCAAGTGTTTCATCAGAGTTTTCCCTCCTAGGTGGGATCTAGCGGGTCGGGCGCGGTCCTCGCGCCACGATCACGCATCGACCGAGACACGGCTGAGCGCGGCGATCAGCGCCTCGCCGATCGGGTGATCGGAGCGGGGGTTCTGACCCGTGATCAGTTCGCGGTCCTCAACCACGTGCGGCGCGAAATCGGGCCCGACCTCCACGACGCCGCCCGCCGTGGTCAGCGCTTCCGGCATGTGGAAGTAGAGCTTGCCGTGCAGGACGTTGTCCTCAATCGGCTTCTCCTCGCTCGCCGAATAGACCGTCATCCGGTAGCCGGCATACGGCCAGTCATGGGCCAGCTCGGCCGCCTTGGGCTTGTCGCCCGCGATGAGGCGGATCGGAACTCGCGGGCGTGCTGCATCGTCGAGATTGACGCCATGGGGCCATGGCAGAGATAGGCCGTGGGCTTCTTGTGCGCGTGGAAGTGGCGCAGAATTTCGCCCAGCTCAGGATCCTGCATGAGGTCGACGACCGGCGCCTGACCGCCGGGGGTGAAGAAGGCCACGTATTGGTCGAGCCCGCCGTCGAGCACGGCTCGCAGCGTCTTCACGCTGTTCATGGCTCGATCGTTGGCGAAGAAGTCCTGTGCTCGCGCGTGGGCGGCCTTGTCATTGTCGAAGTGGACGGCCTGATCCGAGACCGGATCGATGAACGGCTTGGTTCCGTTGGGAGTCGCGAAGGTGATGTCGTAGCCAGCCGCCAGCAGCGCCATCACCGGCACGATGAGCTCGTTCAGATATTGGCCGGTCGGACCGGTGCCGCCGCCCTGGATTTCGATCCGCGTGGCGTTCGAGCCGACGACCAGCACATTGCCCTTTGACATGGTCTTCTCCGTCCAATTTTCCCTATCGGGCCGGCAAGCGCGGCTTCCTCGAGAACCGACGCTGGCGAGGTTAATCTCAGGTCGCGAGGTCCCGGGGTTAAACGGAGTAAAGAGTCGGCATTGGTCTGGGCGGGCTGCGGGCGAGACCCGTTCCCTCTGCGGCGCGCCGGCAAGTGTGATAACTTGGGCCGTCATCGCGCGCGGAAAGGGTTCCTGCCGTTTGGGACACGATCCAACCTTCGAGGCGGCGGCGGGTGGACAAGACCAGGTCGTCGGGTTCGGCCCTTTCCATCTCCACAAGCAGCATCGCAAGCTGCTGTGCGGACCGGAAGAGGTCCGCATCGGCGGCCGCGGGATGGATGTCCTTGTGGCGCTCGCCGAACGGCAAGGCCAACTCGTCCGCAAGCAGGATCTCATGCAGGCGGCTTGGCCAGACATCTTCGTCCACGACGCCAATCTGAAGGTGACGGTCGCATACCTTCGCCGTGCGCTGCGTCGCCACGCGCCCGCGGGCGAGTTCATCAAGACGGTCGTGGGGCGAGGCTATTGGCTCAGCGCCGACGGGCCGGCGGCGGCGGGCCGTTCGCACGAGGACGCGGCATTCGCCGCCGCGCCGCTCCCGCAACTCCACGAGGTCATCGGGCGCGACGCTGAGATCGCTCGTGTCAAAAGCTTGCTCGAGGTGAGCCGCCTTGTGTCGATCGTGGGCGCTGGCGGGATCGGCAAGACGACCCTGGCGGGGGCGGTCGCGCACGACTTGGCGGCGGAGCCCGGCGGGGCCGTCGCATTCGTCGATCTCTCACGGGTGTACCATGAGGAATTCGTCGCCGACGCCCTGGCCACGGCGCTCGGAGTGAACTCGGCAGGCGCCGCTCTTCAAGGTCTGTGCGCGATCCTGGCGCGGCAAAGGATGCTGCTCGTGCTCGATACCTGCGAGCATGTCCTCAGCGCCGTCTCGCACATCTGCGAGGTGCTGCTCGCGCGAACCGCGCATCTGCGAATCCTGACGACGAGCCGTGAGGTGCTGCGCGCTCGATCCGAGCGGGTGCTGTGGCTTGGCGCTCTTGCCGTCCCGTCCGACAATCAGTTCGACAAGATCGAACCCTTGTTGAGCTATGCCTCGCCACGGCTTCTGGTTCTGCGGGCCTATGAGGAGCGGGGCCATTCTCCTCGCGACGCCGATGCGCAAGCGCTGGTTCAAATATGCCGCGAGGTGGAAGGATCTCCGCTGGCGATCGAGCTTGTTGCGGCGCGCGTCGCCGCACGCGGTGCAATCACGGCGTCGGCTGAACTCAAGGATAACCTGTTGGCTCTGCGGCGGCGAAGTCCCGGCGTATCACCGCGTCGCCAACGGACGCTGCTGGACACCCTGAAGTGGAGCTACTCCCTGCTCACGCCGCAGGAGGCTTCGGCGCTTCAGGCTTGCTCGGTGTTCGCCGGCGTATTTGGACACGAGGCGGTCCTGGAGTTGGCCGCGAGCGTCGCGCTTTCGCCCATTGAGATCATCGATGCGCTCGCTGGACTAAGGTCGAAGTCGATGGTCTCCGTGGAGCACCGGGAAGGCGGATTGGCCTATCGCCTGCTCGACAGCACGCGCACATTCGCTGCGGATTTGCTCGAGCGGCGTGACGAAGCGGCTTTGGCCTATTCCGCTCACGCGCGCTGGGTTCTTAAGGCGCTGGGTCAGGCGGCGGCCGACCAACCGGCGATGTCGCCGCGCCTTTGGCGCGCGGCCTACGCCCACCTGATCTACGATATGCGAAGGGCGCTCGACTGGACATTGCGCCGGTCGGCCGATCGGCTGCTGGGAGTCGAGTTGGTGGCCGCCGGGCTACCGCTGTGCCACGATCTCTCGCTCAGCGGCGAGATACGCGCCAACTGCGAACTCGCTCTTTCAGAGCTTCGCCGCCTAGGCGTTCGTGAACCCCCGCTTGAGCTTAGGCTGGTGGTCGGGTTGGCTTCGGTCAGCACCTATCTCGCCACCGACCCAGACCAAGCCAGCGCTCTTTTCCAGGAAGCGACCCAACTGGCGCGCGCGACAGGAGATCCTCAGGCGGAGTGTCGCGCTCTCGGCGCCTTTGCGACCTACGAGCTGATGCGCGGCCGCATAGCCAATGTGGCGGGCGCCCTCATGGCCATGCGACCGGCCGCTGCGCGGACGAACCGCCCCGCCGCGCTTTGGGAGGAGGAACAACTTCGCGCGCAGTACGAGATTCGCATTTGTGATTTCGCCGCCGCTCGCGCGCGTGTCCAACGTCTCTTCGGGGAAATGCAGGGGGAGACCCAGCGGGCCGTCCCGAGCTTCCAGATTCACCAGAAGATGAACGTCCAGGTCCAGCTGGCGGCGCTCAACTGGCTGACCGGTCGCTCGCGTGACGCCATCCGCGTCGCGAAGATGGCGGCCGTGGACGCACAACAGGTCCAGCATGGCCTAACCTTGGTCCATTGCCTGGCGCAGGGCGTGGTCTGGAGCCTCGTACAGGCCGGCGAGTACGAAGCCGTGCTGCCGCACATCGAGGCGCTGCGAAGCGCTGTCTATCATCATGGCATCGCGGCGTGGATCCCGGTGGCGGACACCTATTCCGCGGTGATCGCGGCCTATCTCGGACAGAAGCCCGATCCGGCCCGCCTTCGCAGTGCGTTCTACGGCGTGCGCGCAGGGGTCGTTCAGATCCGGCACGATGCGCGGTTCACGCTTATCGCTGATGCGATGATCGCCAATGGCCAGGCGGACGACGCCGCTGAAGTTATTCAGCACGTATTCGACACGAGCGCCGAACCCTGGGGGAAGTCCGAACTCCTCCGCTTGAGGGCGGCTATCGAGCAGGCGCACGGCCGCGCGAGCCATGCACGGGACCTTCTTTCCGCGGCGGTGGAGACGGCGCAGGCGAGCGGCTCGATCGCCTGGACCCTTCGCGCCGTGAGCGACTTTGCGTCTCTATCGCAAGGCATGGAGTGGGGGCAGGAAAGCCTGAGTGACTTGGCTTCAATCTGCGAAAGCTTTGCAGGCGAATATGAGACGAGAGACCTGCGCAAAGCCCGACGGCTCCTGACTGAGCTATCCTGATCGCTTCTTCCAGCCGCACACCCAGGGGGAGGTCCACCGGACGAAGCGGCGGTGAGCAGGTCCGACATATGGCCTGTTCGGTAAAGCGCGGAGACCTTCAGATCTCCCAGCCTCTAGTGGGGCTTGGTGACGACGCCCTAGGTCTAACGAGTTTAATGTCGTCTTCCTGGAGGACCGCCGAGGTCGGCTTGTGGCGCAAGTCCGGCGTTCGATGGTCCGATGCTTGCAGCCCAAGTGCGCGGCGCACCGGCATTCTGGTCAGCGCCTGTAGAGATCAGCATCCGGGTCGCGTTCGCCCCGCATCTCGGCCGCGACGATCTGCGAGGCGATGACGGAATAGGTGATGCCGTTGCCGCCAAAGCCCATGACGGCCCAGGTATGATCCATGCCCTCGACCGGCCCGATGCTGGGCAGGCCTGTCGTGCTTTCGCCAAAGGCGCCCGCCCAGCCATAGTCGATCTCGAAGGCGATGTCGGGCAGCAAGCGCCTGAGCTTGGCGGCGATGATGTCGCACTTCTTCTTCAATTTGACGGGGTCCTGGTGCGCGGTCGGGGAGGGCTCGTCCTCACCGCCGACAATGAGGCGGCCATCGCCGGTCATGCGCAGATAGAGGTAGGGATCGGACGCTTCCCACACCAGCATCTGCCTCAGCCAGGCCGGACAGCGCTGCCGCGGCCTGGAGGCCATCGCCCAGGTCGAGATCACCGCGGCCCCCGGGGTCGGGACGCTCCTTGGGAACTCGTACCCGCAGCAGAACACCACCGACCTTGCCCGTACCGCATGATCCGCATCGGTCAGCAAGGTCACGCCGTCCGGATCGCTGACGGCCCGCAGCACCTCGACGGGCGACCAAATCCGCGCCCCGCGCGCCCGGGCGCGTCGCAGCAGCCCCGCCGCCAGCCGGGCCGGGTCGCCGCTCGCCGAGCCGGTTGAGAGGATCGCGCCGGTTCGATCCACGCCGAACCGTTCACGCAACGCCGCGGCGTTCAGATATCGGCTGTCGAGCCCGATCTTGGCGCGGGCCTGCGCCTCCTGCTCCAACGCGCGATGACCGTAGGCGTCGCCCGCCAGGTAGAGCGACGACCTGTCCTTCAGGCCGCAGACGATGCGTTCCTCGGCCACGATCCGTTCAAGCGCATCGACCGCTTGGCGCGATCGCAGATAGGCCCGCCTGGCGTCCGCCGCGCCGATCTTCTTCGCCAGCGCCGTCAATGGCAGGTCTATCTCCCACTGCAGCAGGGCGGTCGAGGCCATGGTCGATCCCATCAACGGCGCGCGTCGATCCAGGACCGCGACCGAGTGGTCCTTCGACAGCTCCAGGGCCATGAACGCGCCGCTGATCCCAGCCCCGACGATGGCCACATCGACGCTGATCGCGGAGGCAAGGGCGCGCACCGGCACAGTCAGTCCTGCGCTGTCGGCCCAGAGCGAGCGGCCTGTCCTGAGGTCGCGTTTGATCGTGGCGCCGGCCATCAAGGCCTCCGTGAAAGCGGGGTCCAATGCTCCCGGATGTTTCCAGGTCTTCCGGGCGCGGCGGTGATCGGGCTGGTTCGACGGCGACGGGCCGCGGCGATGGGACACAGCCTATCCAGGCGATCTCCTGGCCAGGCGCCGATGAGGCAAGCTGGTTAGGGCCGCTGAGACATCGCCGCGCTCCGCGGCGCTACGGAAGCTTCGCGGCCAGCCATTGCGATCCGGCTTCGGTGATCGCCCATCCCTGCGCGGTGCGTTGGGCCAGACCCAGCTCGGTCAAGACGCGCGCGTCGGCGATCCTAATGTAGTCGACATCTTCGCCGCGGCGTTTCGCCTCCAGGTTCAGCAGCGCCGTGATCTGGCCCTCATCGAGATCGGGATAGGGGGGCGAGAGCACGGCGCTAGCTGTAGGGCCGCTCGTCGCCAGGATCGACGCCCGGCGTCAGCGGCGGCTCTTCGACGGGCGCGGGACCAGGCGCGATCTCGTCGGGCGGGGCGCCAGGATCGATTTCCGGAGGCTGCGGATCGACCGGAGGCGGCGCGTCTGGATCGGTCATGGTGGGGCCCTCTGGCGGCGCGACAGTGCGTCCCTATCAACCGCTAGCCCAGCCCGCCTGTTCCCGACGCGCCTGGCCGGCTCGCGCGGGTCCCGCCGAAGGGGCAGGCGCCTGGGGATCGACAATCCGCCCAAAGCCGACCATCGGCCCGGGAGTCGAGTTCCGGGCGTGCCTTCCTTTGCCGACCTTGGCGCCGTCCCGACGTTCGCCTGCCTTTCCACGCCAGGGCGCGATCGGGCGATTTGGCTGTTGAGATCGGTTGGGACAGGGCCTTCTTAGTCGTCTCCGTAAGCAGCGGAGACGACCGTGGACCCCTCCCAGCCAGATGTTGAACTCTCGCGCAGCCGCAAGATGCTGCGCACCGCCCTGGGGCCGCTGCTGCTGGCGCGGCTGGAGGATCCCGGCGTGGCCGAGGTGATGCTCAACCCCGACGGCCGGGTCTGGATCGACCGCTTCGAGGGCGGTCTGGCCGATACCGGGCTGGTGCTGCCGGCCGCCGACGGCGAGCGGATCCTGCGACTGGTCGCCCACCATGTCGGCGCCGAGATCCATGCCGGGCGGCCGCGTCTGTCGGCCGAGTTGCCGGGCACGGGCGAGCGGATGGAAGGCCTGATGCCGCCGCTGGCGGCGGGGCCGACGTTTTCCCTGCGCAAGCCCGCCAGTCGGGTGTTTCCCCTGGCGGACTATGTCGCCGGCGGCGTGATGAGCGCGGGGGAGGCCGAGCTGCTGGCCACGGCGGTGCGCGAGCGGATGAACATCCTGGTCGTCGGACCGACCTCCAGCGGCAAGACCACCCTGGTCAACGCTCTGCTGGCGCAGGTCGCCGCCGGCGGTGACCGGGTGGTGATGATCGAGGACGTGGGCGAGCTGCAGTGCGCCGCCCAGAACCTCGTCTCCCTGAAGACCGGGGAGGGCGTGGCGACCCTGGGTGAGCTGGTGCGCGCGTCCCTGCGCCTGCGGCCCGACCGCATCATTATCGGCGAGGTGCGCGGCCCCGAGGCCCTGGACCTGATCAAGGCGTGGGGCACGGGCCATCCCGGCGGCGTGGGGACCCTGCACGCCGGCTCCGCCCTGGGCGCGCTTCTGCGCCTGGAGCAACTGATCCAGGAAGCGGTGGTCACCGTGCCGCGCGCCCTGATCGCCGAAACCATCGACATCATCGCCGTGCTCTGCGGCCGCGGTCGACAGCGAAGGCTGACGACCTTGCGCGCCTCTCGGGCCTGGGCCCCGACGGCGCCTACCAGCTCAGTCCACTCTGAGCCCCTAAGCCCAACACCCCCCTGAAAACCTGAAGGAGACGGTCTCGTGTTCACGAGCCTTGCCCCGCCGCGCGCCTATGCGCCGCGGCCGTCGACCCCGCCCGCCTGGCTGTTCGGCCGCGACCTGGCGCGAGACCTGCGCCGCTGCCTGCTGTCGCGGGCCGCGCTGCGCGGCTTTCGAGCCGGCCTGACCGGCGCGGTGCTGCTGTGCGCGGCGAAGGCCCAGGCGGCCGGTTCGTCCATGCCTTGGGAAGAACCGCTTCAGCGGATCCTGGAGTCAATCGAAGGCCCCGTCGCCAAGATCATCGCGGTGATCATCATCATCGTCACGGGCCTGTCCCTGGCGTTCGGCGACAGCTCCGGCGGCGTGCGCAAGCTGATCCAGATCGTCTTTGGCCTGTCGATCGCCTTCGCCGCCTCCAGCTTCTTCCTGTCGTTCTTCTCGTTCGGCGGCGGGGCGCTGGTCTGATGGCCGCCTCGCCTGACGCCGCGCCCGTCCACCGGGCCCTGACCGAGACCATGCTGCTGGCCGGCGCGCCGCGCGGCGTCGCCCTGGTCAACGGCACCCTGGCCGCCGCCTTGGGCGCGGGCCTGCGGCTGTGGCTGGTCGGCCTGGCCGTCTGGCTTGTCGGCCATGGCTTGGCGGTCTGGGCCGCCCGGCGCGACCCCCAGATCTTCGAGGTCGGCCGCCGGCATGTCCGCCTGCCGGCCCGGCTGGAGGTCTGAGCGGTGCTGGACCTTCGCGACTATCCGCGCCGGGGCAAGGTGCTGGCCGACTACCTGCCGTGGGCGGCCCTGGTCGCGCCTGGCGTGGTGCTCAACAAGGACGGCGCCTTCCAGCGGACCGCCGAGTTTCGGGGGCCGGACCTGGCCTCGGCCAGCCGGGCGGAGGTCGCCGCCGTGGCCGCGCGGCTGAACGGGGCGCTGCGGCGCCTGGGCTCGGGCTGGGCCCTGTATGTCGAGGCCCGCCGCGATCCGGCCTTGGCCTATCCGGACAGCGTGTTCGCCGACCCGGTCTCGGGCCTGGTCGATGCGGAGCGCAAGGCCAGGTTCAGCCAGGCTGGCGAGCACTTCGAAAGCCGCTACTTCCTGACCCTCGCCTATCTGCCGCCGGCCGAGCGCGCCGGCCGGCTGGAGGGTCTGTTCGTCGAGGGACGCAGGGCGGGCCAGGTCGATTGGCGCGCCGAGCTGGACGGCTTCATCGATCGGGCCGACCGGTTGTTGGCCCTGCTCGAGGGGCTGATGCCGCTGGCCGCCTGGCTCGATGACGCCGCGACCCTAAGCTTCCTGCACGGCGCGGTCTCGACGGCGCGCCAGGCCGTGCGCGTGCCTGAGACCCCCATGCAGCTGGACGTGCTGCTGGCCACCGAGGCCCTGGACGGCGGCCTGGAGCCGCGCCTGGGCGAGGCGCACCTGCGGGTCCTGACCCTCGTCGGGTTTCCCACGGAGACCATGCCGGGCGTGCTCGACGAGCTCAATC
>OUNM011178142.1_pt1 | contig 12385 bp, 12 predicted proteins | sample 1769961 | NCBI WGS metagenome assembly OUNM01 (sample SAMEA3914820, study PRJEB12502) | metagenome | biome: forest; material: soil | place: USA | collected 2012-03-12 | depth 0.3 m | reverse complement strand
GGGATACGCGGTTGAGCATGTAGGGGGCGGAGTAGCGCTGCTGTCGGCAGTCCAGTGTAGCGGCGGGGGGCCGGGGCGGCCCCGCCTCCCGCCGCTACACTGGACTGCCGACAGCAGCGCTACTCCGCCCCCTACATGCTCAACCGCGTATCCCTGCGCCAGATGGAGTATTTCGTCGCGACGGCCAAGCACGGCAGCATTGCCGCGGCCTCCGCGCAGATCCACATTTCGTCGCCCTCCATTTCCGCGGCCATCGCCCACATCGAGTCCGAACTCGGCGTGCAGCTCTTCGTGCGCCACCCCTCCAAAGGGCTGGGCCTGACCGCCATCGGCAACCTGGTGCTGAGCCAGTGCGAGGACCTGCTGGAGCGCTCCTCCCGCCTCTACGAGATCGCTTCCGACTCCAGCAACACCATCCAGGGCACGCTGCGCGTGGGCAGCTTCCAGTCGCTCACCGCGCTGATTGCACCCGAGGTCATCTTCGGCTTCTCGCGCGCCTTCGAGAAGGTCGACATGCACATGGTCGAGGGCGACCAGGAAATCCTCATGAGCAAGCTGCATGCGCTGGAGATCGACCTGGCCATCACCTACGACCTGCAGCTCAACGACGACATCCATTTCGAGAGCCTGGCCACCCTGCCACCCTATGTGCTGGTGGGCGAGCTGCACCCGCTGGCCGAGCAGAAGGCGGTGACGCTGGAAGAACTCGCACCCCAGCCCATGGTGCTGCTGGACCTGCCCATGAGCCGCGACTACTTCACCTCGCTCTTCGCCAAGGCCGGCGTGGCGCCCAACATCGTGGCGCGCTCGCGCTCGGAAGAGGTGGTGCGCTCCATGGTGGCCAACGGCATAGGCTACGCGCTGTTCAACGTGCGGCCCAAGTCCAACCAGTCGCTCGACGGCAAGCGCATGGTGCGTGTGCGCCTGGCCGGCGAGAACCGGCCCATGCTGCTGGGCTTGGCCACCTACAAGCCGATGAAGCAGTCGCGCCTGGCCAAGGTCTTCATGGAGCGCTGCCGCGCCTACATCTCCGACCAGTACATCCCCGGCATGAGCGCGCCGAGCTTCTTCGATCCGCATGCCACGCCGGCCGATCCCCCGAGCCCCTGATCCTTTCTCCCCCATGGAACAAGTCCAACCCTCCCCCAGCGTTGCGCTGCTGCGCGAACTAATCGCCTTCCCCTCGGTATCGCTCACGCCCAACGACGGCCTGATCGAACGGGTGCAGCAGGTGCTACGCGCAGCCGGCATCGAGTCCACCCGCGCGCCCGACCCGCAGGACCCGACCCGCACCAACCTGTTCGCCAGCGTGGGCCCGCAGGGCGTGCCGGGCCTGCTGCTGTCGGGCCACACCGACGTGGTGCCGGTGGCCGGCCAGCCCTGGACCTCCCCGCCCTTCGAGGCGACGGACAAGGGCGACCGCATCTACGGCCGGGGCACGGCCGACATGAAGGGTTTCGTCGCCTGCGCCGTCATGGCCATGGTGGCCGCCGCCGGCCGGCCGCTCAAGCGGCCGCTGCAGCTGGCCCTATCTTTCGACGAGGAACTGGGCTGCGTGGGCGTGCGCCACCTGCTGCGCTGGCTGGAAGGCACGCTGCCCGCGCCCTTCCTCTGCCTGGTGGGCGAGCCCACGCTGATGAAGATCGGCACCGGCCACAAGGGCAAGGCGGCCTGGCGTGCCGTATGCTGCGGCCAGGCCGGCCACTCCGGCCTGGCGCCGCGTTTCCACAACGCGGTGCACATGGCGGCCGACCTGGTCGCCGCGCTGCGCGACGTGCAGCGCGAACTGGCCGCGACCGGCCCGCGCGAGGAAGGCTACGGCGTGCCCTACTCCACGGTGCACGCGGGCCCCATCCAGGGGGGCAGGGCACTGAACATCGTGCCGGCCGAATGCGAGCTGCGCTTCGAGGTACGCAATGTGTCGGAGGACGATCCGCAGGACATCCTGGACCGGGTCATGCAACGCCTGGCCGAGCGCACCGCCGCCGACGGCACCCACCCTGACACGGCGCTGCCGGAGCCCGAGCTTTTCAACACCTACCCCAGCCTGAACACCCCCGAGGACTCCCCCGCCGTGGCCCTGCTGGCCTCGCTGCTGCCGCCGGGCACGCCCTGCACCAAGGTGGACTACGGTACCGAGGGCGGCCTGTTCCGCCGCAGCTGGCACGACACCCAGGTGCTGGTCTGCGGGCCGGGCAGCATCGAGGTGGCGCACAAGGCCGACGAGTACGTGGAGCTCTCGCAGCTGGAAGCCTGCGACCGGCTGCTGGCCGGGTTGGTAGATCACCTCTGCGCCTGAGCGAGGCGAGAGGCGCGCGCCCCGCGCCTCTGCGCCTCAGGGCTTGTCGTAGGTCATGTAGCCGTCCTGGATCACGATGTGGTCGGCGATGTACTTCGCGTCGTGCCACACGCCGTAGATGAAGGACGAGGCCCGGTTCACCAGGTTGGGCAGGCCCAGGAAGTAGATGCCGCTCTCGGCCGAGATGCCGCGCTTGTGGAAGGGGTCGCCCTTCTCGTCGAAGGCATTGACCTTGAGCCAGCTGAAGTCGAACTTGAAGCCCGTCGCCCACAGGATGGTGGTGATGCCGGCCTGCGCCAAGTCCAGGCTCAGGATGGGGTTCTTCAGGCAGTCCGGGTCGGGCAGCAGGTCCCAGGCCGTGGGCTCGGGCGGGAACGGCAGGCCGTTCTGCTCGATGTAGGCATCCGCCTCGCGCAGCACGTCGAAGTAGGCCTGGTCCCCATCGGCCACGTTCTTCGCCAGGCCTTCCTCGAAGGCCAGCACGCCGTCCTGGTAGGACCTGGTGATGCCGACCAGCTGGATGCCGGCATGCGCCAGGCGGCGGAAGTCCACCGTCTTGCCGCCCTCGTAGCCGCTGACCGCGAAGGCCACATGCTGCTTCTTGGGGCGGATCTTCACCTCGTCCCACAGGCCCAGGGCACCGAGCCACCAGCAGTAGTCGCGGCCCCGGTAGAAGCGCGGCGGCCGGTAGTGCTCGCCCACCGACAGGTACACGGTGCGGCCGGCCTGGCGCAGCTCCTCGGCGATCTGCGAGCCGGAGGCACCTGCCCCCACCACCAGCACGGCGCCCGCGGGCAGCTGGCCGGGGTTCTTGTAGGCGGAGGAATGCAGCTGGTGCACCGTGCCGTCGTCCGGCACGATCTTCGGGTAGGAGGGATGCTGGAACGGGCCGGTGGCCGCTACCACGTTGCGCGCTTCGATCACGCCGGCGCTGGTGGTCACCTTGAAGCCGGGACGGCGTTCGTGGCGCTCCACGCGGGTCACCTCCACCCCGGTGCGCACCGGAGCCTTGAGCATGCGGGCGTAGTCCTCGAAGTACTGCGCCATGCGCTCCTTGGGCGGGAAGGTCTCGGGCGACACCCCTTCGAACTTCAGCGTGGGGAAGCGGTCGTGCCAGGCCGGGCCGTTGGCGACCAGCGAGTCCCAGCGCTCCGAACGCCAGCGCTCCGCGATGCGGCTGCGCTCCAGCACGATGTGCGGGACGCCCATCAGCGCGAGGTGCTCGCTCATGGCGATGCCGGCCTGGCCGGCGCCCACGACGAGGGTGTTGATTTCTTCCACTGCCATGCGAGTTCCCAGAAAAAGCCAAAGGCCTCAATGCTTCGATGGGGCGCAGTGTGCGGATGCGGCGCCACTTTGGAAATCACGTTTTTTTGAGGGCCCGGCTTAGGAAAAAGCAAAGCGCGGTCTTTCGTTTTTTCCGAGGGCCGCCCTCAACAAGGACAAAGCGCGGGCGCGGGAGATTTGCCTTATCGTCTGGCCCGACGTTTGCACACCGCAGCACTGGAACCATGAACGCAGAGAACCCGCGCGCCACCGCACGGCCGGACAGCACCGCCCCGGACCCCGACACCGCCGTCCGGCTGGAAGGCGTGGTGAAGAAGTACCACGACCAGACGGTGCTGCACGAGCTCACACTCAAGATCCGGCGCGGTGAGTTCCTCACGCTGCTCGGTCCCTCGGGCTGCGGCAAGACCACCTTGCTCAACCTCATCGCGGGTTTCGCCGAGGCCGACAACGGCGAGATCTTCATCGACGGCCAGCTCGTCACCACCGAGCCGCCGCACAAGCGCCAGATCGGCATCGTGTTCCAGAACTACGCCCTCTTCCCGCACATGACGGTGGAGCGCAACATCGGCTACGGCCTGCGCATGCGCGGCACGCCGCAGGACGAGACCACCCGCCGGGTGCAGGAAGTGATGGCCATGGTCAAGCTCGACGGGCTGGGCCACCGCAAGCCGCGCGAACTCTCCGGCGGCCAGCAGCAGCGCGTGGCGCTGGCGCGGGCCCTGGTGATCCAGCCCCGCGTGCTCCTGCTGGACGAACCCTTCTCCGCGCTGGACAAGAGCCTGCGCGGCTCCATGCAGGTGGAAATCCGCGAGATCCAGCGCCGCCTGGGCGTGACCACCGTGTTCGTCACCCATGACCAGGGCGAGGCGCTGGCCATGTCGGACCGCATCGCGGTCATGTCGGCCGGGGTGATCCGCCAGATCGCGCCGCCGGCCGAGCTGTACCAGAACCCACAGGACCCTTTCGTCGCCTCCTTCCTGGGCGACGTGAACATCCTGCCGGCCTACTACCACGGCCGCAACGCCACCGATATCCAGCTGCGCCTGGGCGCCGGCCTGTTGAGCCTGCCGCATGCGCGGCTGGTGGGCGGCTCGCACGAAGGCGAGCGGCTGGACGTGTACGTGCGGCCCGAACACATCGTGTTCGAGAGCCTGCACCCCGAATCGGTGCTGAGCGGCACCGTCATCAACCATGTGTTCCAGGGCGACCACATCGACTCCTTCGTGGACGTGGACATCCCCTCCGCCGGCCGCCAAGTCGTCACCGTGCGCAGCGCCGGCCTGGGCGCCATGCAGCAGTGGCCCATAGGCGCGGTGGCCGGCCTGCGCCTGCCGCAGGACGGTGTGAGTGTGTTCAACCCCAAGCCCTGAGCCCGGCCCCGCCATGACCACCATCCCCACCACCATGCAGGGCGTGATCGCCCGCGAACCCGGCGACGCCAGCGTGCTGGTGCTGGCCGAGCGGCCGGTGCCCCAGCCCGCCGCCGGCGAGGTGCTGCTGCGCGTGCTGGCCGCCGGCATCAACCGGCCGGACATCATGCAGCGCCAGGGCATCGCCAAACCCGGCCCGGGTGTCACCGACGTGCTGGGCCTGGAGGTCTGCGGCGAGGTCGCGGCCTGCGGCCCGGGCGTGGACCCGGCCCTGTGCGGCCAGCGCCTGATGGCCCTGGTACCCGGCGGCGGCTACGCCCCCTGGTGCACCGCGCCGGTGGACCATGCCTTCGCGGTACCGGCCCACCTGTCGGACCCGGAGGCCGCGGCACTGCCCGAAGGCCTGTTCACCGTATGGCACAACCTGTTCGAGCTGGGCCGGCTGGCCATGGGCGACACGGTGCTGCTGCACGGCGCGGCCGGCGGCATCGGCACCCTGGCCATCCGCATGGCGCACGCCGCCGGTGCCACGGTGATCGCCACCGATAGCGACGAGGCCCGCTTCGCCGAACTGCGGGCCATGGGCGTGGACCAAGCCATCTGCTGGCCCACCACCGACTTCGTGCAGGCGACGCTGGACCACACCGGCGGCCGCGGCGTGGACGTGGTGCTGGACGTGGTGGGCGGCGACTACGTGCGCCGCAACCTGCAGGTGCTGGCCTTCGGCGGCCGGCACGTGAGCCTGAGCTTCATGCAGGGCTCCGCCGTCAACGTGGAACTGCTGACGCTGATGCAGAAGCAGCTGAGCCTGCATTCCTCCACCATGCGGCCGCAGACCCATGCAGAGAAGGCGCGCATGGCGCGCGCCATCACCCGGCAGGTGCTGCCCCTGCTGAACAGTGGGCGCATCGGCCCCCGCATCCATGGCACCTTCAGCCTGGGCGAGGCGACCGCCGCGCACACCACGCTGGAGAGCGGCACGGTGTTCGGCAAGCTGGTGCTGCTGCCGCAGTGAAAGCCGCCATGCAGCTCCTCTTCGCCCCCACCTCGCCCTTCGTGCGCAAGGTCATGACCTGCGCCCACCTCACCGGGCAGGCGGCGGACATTGCCTTCCTCGACAGCGCCGCCCACCCGGTGAAGCGCGACGCCCGCATCGCCGCCCACAACCCGCTGGCCAAGGTGCCCACCCTGCTGCTGGACGGCGGCCAGGCCCTGTATGACAGCCGGGTGATCTGCGAATACCTCGCGCACCGTGCCGGCGACACCACCCTGTTCCCCGCGCCCGGGCCGGCCCGCTGGCAGGCGCAGACCCGCCACGCCCTGGGCGACGGCATGCTGGACGCGGCCCTGCTGGCCCGCTACGAACACACGGCACGCCCCGCCGAGAAACAATGGCCCACCTGGCGCGAAGCGCTGCTGCAGAAGGTGGCCTCCGGCCTAGCCGCGCTGGAAGCCATGGCCGACGGCCTGGTGGTGGAGCAACCCACCATCGGCGAGGTCACCCTGGGCTGCGCCCTGGGCTACCTGGACTTCCGCTACCCCGAGCTGGACTGGCGCGCACACTGCCCCCGGGCCGCGCGCTGGAACGAGGCCTTCCAGGCCCTGCCGGCCATGCAGGCCACCCGTCCCTACGACGCTTGACTGAAGGTGCTTATGAGCGATACCTCTTCCTCCCCCGACCTGGCCATCTGGTTCCTCAACGGGCCCAACGCCAACCTGTACGGCCTGGATGCCAGCAAGACCTATGGCAGCGACAGCTTTCCGGTGCTGCAGGCCCGCTGCGAGCAGAAGGCGGCCGCCCTCGGCGCGTCCCTGCGTTTCCTGCAATCCAACCACGAGGGGGTGCTGGTGGACTGGATCCAGGAAGCCCGCGGCGTGGCCGACGGCATCGTCATCAACGGTGCCGGGCTGGCCTACAGCTCCATCCCCATCCTGGACGCGCTGATGGCCTTCCCCGGCAAGATCGTGGAAGCGCACATGAGCAATATCTGGAAGCGCGAGTCTTTCCGTCACCACTCCTACATCTCCAAGGTGGCGCATGGCGTGATCGCCGGTCTGGGCGGCGACGGCTACGAATTCGCCATCGAGGCCGTGGCGAAGATGGTGCGCCGGGACCGGGCATGAGCGGTACCACTGCCAAACCCTCGGGTGCCCTCGCCTTCTACAGCGACTTCGACGATTTCGAGACCTGGAAACGCGCCCTGCAGGCGCAGCTGCCGGACCTGGACGTGCGCCACGCCAGCGCGCTCGGCGACCCGGTCGACATCCACTATGTGCTGGCGTGGAAGCCGCCTGAGGGCTTCTTCGGCGGCATGGCCAACCTGCGGCTCATCATCAACCTGGGCGCCGGTGTGGACTCGCTGGTCAAGCGCGAGGACCTGCCACCGGGCATTCCCATCACCCGGCTGACCGATCCGCAGATGGCCCGCATGATGGCGGGCTACGTGCTCTTCGCCGCGCTGCGGCATGCGCGCGACATCCCCCATTTCGAGCAGGCACAACGCCAGGGCAAGTGGTCGTACAAGCACCCGCGCTCGCCGGACGAGGTGCGCATCGCCGTGCTGGGGCTGGGGCAGCTGGGTGCCGTGGCGGCCAGCGAGCTGGCCCGCCTGGGTTATGCGGTGAGCGGCTGGTCGCGCAGCCAGTCCCGCATCGAGGGCGTGCAGTGCCATGCCGGACTGGAAACACTGGACGCAGTGATCGAAGGTGCCGACATCCTCATCGTGATGCTGCCGCTGACGGAGCAGACGCGCGGCATCCTCAGCCGCGAACGGCTGCAACGCCTGCCGCGCGGTGCAGCCTTCGTGAACGTGGCGCGCGGCGCGCTGGTGGACCAGCAGGCCCTGACCGAGCTGCTGGCCAGCGGCCACATCGGCTCGGCCACGCTGGATGTGTTCGAGCACGAGCCCCTGCCCTCGGCCGACCCGCTGTGGGGCATGCCCAACGTGCTGGTCACGCCCCACCTGGCTTCCGTGGCCATCCCCTCGTCGGCGGCGAAGCAAATCGCCACCAACATACTGCGGGTGTCGGACGGCCAGCCGCCCGAGAACGTCATCGACCCGGCCCGGGGCTACTGAGGGCCAGCGCCAGCTGCCGCCGGCTGGTGAAGTGGCGCTCCAGGCCGCTCAGCGGGTCGGTGAAACCAAACTCACGTGCCAGCAGCTGCAGCGGCCGGCTGTAGTCCTCCTCGCCCGGTGCGGTGTCGGGCAGCAGCACAGGGTAGATGCGGTCCCCCGCCAGCGGCAGGCCCAGCGCGTTCATCTGCGCACGCAGCTGGTGCTTGCGGCCGGTGCGGGGCGTCAGGCGGTAGTGGGCCAGGCTGCCGTCGCCGATGCGGGCCATTAGCTCCACCAGGGTCTCGGCATTCGGCTCGGCGCCCTCCACCACCCGCATCTGCATGAAGTCGGCACCCGGCGGCTCCTCCAGCCGGTGGTGCGCCACCAGCGGCAGGGCCAGGTCCGCGCGCCAGGGTGCGATGGCCTCGTAGACCTTGTGCACCTGCCGGTCGCGCAGCAGCGACTGGTAGGCATGGCGCGTGGCGGGCTGCACGGTGAAGGCCATGACCCCCGCCGTCTCGCGGTCCAGCCGGTGCATGGGCGCCAGGGTGGCGATGCCGAGCTGGCGCTTGAGGCGCACCAGCGCGGTTTCCTGCAGGTGCCGGCCGCCGGGTGTGGCAGGCAGGAAGTGGGGCTTGTCCACCACCACCAGGTGCTCGTCCTGGTGCAAAACCTCCAGCGCGAAGGGCACCTGCGGCTCGGGCGGCAGGCTGCGCCAGTACCAGAGCATCATGCCGGGCGCGCAAGGGCGATCGCCAACAGCGGGCCGGCCCTGCTCATCCAGCACCTCACCACGTGCCAGCCGGCCGGCCCAGTCATCGACCCGGGGAAACCGCGCCTCCAGGAAGGCGCGCAGCGTGGGGAAGCGCCCGTCGCCCACCCCCACCCGGCTGGGGCTGACGCCATCGCGCATGGGCGGCGTCCACACCGGCTTGGCGCGGGTCACCTCACGTGTCCCCGAGCCGGCGCGCCCGCTCCAGGCGCCAGGCCTCGTCGGGATGGGCCGGGTCGTACACCCCGTCGGCGGTGGCCCCGGTGGCGCGCAATTGCGTGTCCAGCGCGATGCGGCGGTCGAATACGAAGCAGTCGCCCTGCCAGTCGCGTCCCGCATCCTCCAGCGACTCGAAGTAGTGGAGGATGCCGCCCTGCAGCTGCCATACCGTGAGGCCCAGGCTGCGCAGCCAGGGCGCCGTCTTGTCGCAGCGTATGCCACCGGTGCAGTACATGGCTACCGGCCGCCCCGCGTCGCGCCAGGCCGGCGCCTGCGCCTCCACATAGGCCACGAAGTCACGGAAGTTGTGCACGCCCGGGTCCACCGCGCCCTGGAAGTGGCCCAGCCGGTATTCGAAGTGGTTGCGGTTGTCCAGCACCACCGCATCGCCGCGCGCCAGCAGCGCGCGCCAGGCGGCGGGGTCCAGGTGGCTGGCGTCCTGCTCGTCGGGCAGGGGCAGCCCGCCGGCCGCCGGCAGGCCCAGCGCTACCAGCTCAGGCTTCACGCCGACCTTGAGCCGCCCGAAGGGCTGCACCGCGCAGGGGCTGTGCTTGAAGACCATGCCCTGCAGCGCGCCGCCCAGCAGGCCGGGCGCCTGCAGCGCCGACTCGAAGGCCGCGAGCGCACCGGCAGGCCCTGCCACCGCGCCGCTGATGCCCTCGGGCGCCAGCGTGATGCTGCCGCCCAGGCCATGCGCCACCACACGCACCGCATCTGCCGCGGCCACAGGGTCGGCCAGCGGCACGAAGCGGTAAAAACTGCTGTGCCGCAGGGGCGGCGGGAGGTCGTTGGCAATCGTCATGTAAGGCCGATTTTCGCAGCCCGCGGCAGCGGCGCGCGGCCGGCTCAGGCCGGGGTGGACGCCGCCCCGGGGACGCCGGCATCCGGGTCCAGGCACAAGCGCACGAACAGCGCCAGCGCCGGCGAGAGGTGTTTCTCGCGCCGGTGGATCAGGAACAGCGGCCGCTTCATCGCCGGCAGCACGGTGGGCAACTCCACCAGCCGGCCGTTGGCCAGCAGGTCCTGCACCAGTACGCGCGACAGGCAGGTGATGCCCAGGCCGTCGGCCACCGCGTACTTGATGGCTTCGGAGCTGCCCAGGGTGATGTCGGCCTCCAGGTGGTCCAGCGCGGGCACCAGGGCCTGCTCCACCGCCTCGCGGGTGCCGGAGCCAGGTTCGCGCAACAGCCAGGGCGCGCCACGCAGTTCGGCCAGCGCCAGCGGCCGGATGGCGGCCTGCCGGGCAAGCGCATGGCCCGGCGCGGCGACGATGACGAGTTCATCCGTCGTCCAGGGCAGCACGGCCATGCCCTCCACATGGCAGGGGCCTTCGATCAGCCCCAGGTCGGCCTGGAAGTCGGCCACGGCCTCGCCCACGTTCTGTGTGTTGCCGATAGTCACGTCCAGCCGGCACTGCGGCAGCTCGGCCCGGTAGGCCGCCAGTAGCGCGGGCAGCAGGTAGTTGCCGATGGTGGTGCTGGCCGCCAGCCGCACCTGCACCCGGGCCGGGCCGGTGCTGCCGGCAAAGGCGTCCTCGATGCCCTGGGCACGCTCCAGCAGACCCAGCGCCTCGGGCAACAGGGTGCGGCCGGTGTCGTTGAGCACCAGGCGCTTGCCCACCCGGTCGAACAGGCGGCTGCCCAGGGCGCTTTCCAGTTCATTCAGCGCCGCGCTGGTGGCCGACTGCGAGAGTGCGACTGCCTCGGCCGCCGCGGTGGTGCTGCCGGTGCGGGCCACGGCGCAGAAGAGCTGGAGCTGTCTCAGGGTCAGGCGCATCGGTGCATGGTGCCGGAGCCACCGGCCACGGCATATACCTGTTTTGTAATTAACTTATAAGCAGATTATCCGTTTTACGGCCGGACTGCGGATTTCTACAGTGCCCGCATGTCCGCACAGCCGCCCTTCTCCCCCTCGCCCCTCCCTTCTTCCATCGGCAGCGGCTGGCTTTTCCGCCACCTGCCCGGACTGGTGCTGGCCGCGCTGCTGGCGCTGGCCTCCATCGAACTGGCGAAGTCCGAGGTGTTCTCGGACCATGGCATCAGCGCGCTGACGCTGGCCATCGCGCTCGGCATGGGGGTGGGCAACACGGTGTACACCCGCATGGCCGCCGTGGTGACGCCGGGCGTGGGCTTCTCCAAGCAGAAGCTGCTGCGCCTGGGCATCATCCTCTACGGCCTGCGGCTCACCTTCCAGGACATCGGCCACGTGGGCGTGGCGGGCGTGGCCATCGACACGGGCATGCTCTGCGGCACCTTCGGCCTGGCCTGCCTGCTGGGCACCCGGCTGCTGGGCCTGGACCGCACGACCTCCATGCTGATCGGCGCCGGCAGCGCCATCTGCGGGGCCGCCGCGGTGATGGCCACCGAACCCGTGGTGCGCGGCCGGGCCGAGCAGGTCACGGTGGCCGTGTCCACCGTGGTGGTGTTCGGCACCCTGGGCATCTTCCTTTACCCCGCCCTGTACGGCTGGAACCTGCAGCACGGCCTGCTGCCCATGGGCGAACAGGCCTACGGCCTGTTCGTGGGCTCCACGGTGCACGAGGTGGCCCAGGTGGTGGCCGCCGGCCGCGCCGTGGGCGAATCGGCCGCCGACACCGCCGTCATCGCCAAGATGGTGCGGGTGATGATGCTGGCCCCCTTCCTCATCGCCCTCTCGGCCTGGCTGGCGCGGGGCGATGCGGCAGCCGCGGGCGGCCAGGGCCGGCAGCGCACGCCCATCTGCATTCCCTGGTTCGCCGTGGGCTTCGTCGCCATGGCCGGCTTCAATTCGCTGGGCCTGCTGCCGAAGCCGGTGGTGGCCTTCGTGCTGGACGTGGACACTTTCCTGCTCGCCATGGCCATGGCCGCCCTGGGCCTGACCACCCACGTATCCGCCATCCGCAATGCCGGCATGAAACCCCTGGCCCTGGCCGCCCTGCTGTTCGGCTGGCTGGTGGTAGGCGGCTGCGTGGTCAACCAGGTGCTGGGTGCCTGGCTGGGATGACCGGCAGCAGCAGGTACGAGTCGTACCGGCCGCCGGCATGGATGGTGTTGAAGCCGTCGTTGTAGTCCGCCACGTAGTGGGTGAAAGCGCCTGAGCCGATGCCGTCGCGCGGCTGGATATCGAGCCGGATGCGGTGGCCCTTGCGGAACACCATGCTGGTGGGCCAGACCTCCACGTCCACCGGCACGATCTCGCCCGGCTCCAGCCAGAGCCGGCGCTGGTGCAGGTGGTAGGGCCGGTGCGGCAGCGTCTTCTGCGGATCCAGCTCGCGGTGCGACACCCGCAGCCAGCCCTTGGTGACGGGCACCGGGTAGCCCTGCTGGCCGACCTCGAACACCTCCTGTTCCTGCTCGTCGAGATGGCGCGGGGTGATGAAGAGGTCCATGTCCTCGCTGGT
>OUNM010214896.1_pt1 | contig 12386 bp, 9 predicted proteins | sample 1769961 | NCBI WGS metagenome assembly OUNM01 (sample SAMEA3914820, study PRJEB12502) | metagenome | biome: forest; material: soil | place: USA | collected 2012-03-12 | depth 0.3 m | reverse complement strand
TCGATCATTGCGGCGGCGGCTTCCGGCGCTTTGATGAAAGCCAAGCCATCCATCATCAGCTTGCGCTCAGGCTGGCCCAGCACAGGCGATAGCGCTCGCGCCTTCATGTCGGCAACGGCATCGGGAGAACCAAGCCGCCAAGCGATCCAGGCAAAGGCTTCCGACCACTTGTCTGCCGGTCCGCCCATCGTCTTGGCGAGAGCAGCATAGATTTCCTTCTCCTTGCCTTCGCAACCGAGGCCAAAGGCTTCGAGATAACTGCGATCCTTGCCGTCGAATCCCTTCGCCACCGCGATGAGAATGTCGCGGCTCTGATCGAACGACGCATCACGCATGGTGAGCGCAACTTCCCGGCGCACGGCGGCGGAGGGATCCGCAGCCATCCTACGGGCCATGGCGAGGACATCATGATTCGCGCGACGCAGGGCGCGATACGCGACAAGCCGGACCTCGTCATCCTTCGAGGCGAGCAGTGGCGTGACCTTCGCCATACCTGCAGGTCCCATCTGCGCAAGGAGCCAAGTAGCGCGGGCTGCAATGTACGGATTCTTATCCGTCAGAAGAGTCGCAACCGCCGGCACCGCCTTGTCGCCCTGGGCCTTCAGGCGCGTAAAGCCGCTGAAGCGGACGTTCACCGCCGGACTGCAAAGCGCAGTGATCTGCCCTGCAGTGGTGGCGAGATCGATCTTCGGGACGTGTGATTTGAAGCCTTTCGGCGCGATCCGGTAGATCGTGCCCGCCGATTCATTATCCATCGTCGCGTGACCGCCGACCCGCGCGTCAAACCAGTCAGCCACATAGATCGCGCCATCCGGTCCGACGGCAACGTCAGACGGCCGGAACAGCGTGTGCAATTCGTTGTTCGACTTACCGATAAAATCCGAGCCCGCGAATTTCTTCTCCTTGTTTGAAGTGAAGAAATCGAAGCGCTCAAGCGTGAACCCCGCGCCCTCCGGCTTCGGGAAATAGCCAAAGACGACGTTACGTCCCGCCTCGCAAGCCAGGAGCATGCCACGCCATTTATCGCCAAGCGCGCCGTTTTCGTAAAAGGCCACGCCGGTTGGCGCGCCGCCGCCGTACACATCGCCCGCAGGCATGGTGCCGGGATCTTCCTGGCGCCACTCCGCAGTCGGCACGCTCTGGCCGGGACGGCGATCCGCGCTCCACGAGCGCTTGCCATCGCGAGAGGCAAAGCCGGCATTTCCACCCTCGATGAGCGGCGTGACGCGGCAGGCTGGCGGATCGTCGTTATCGCTTTGGTAGATATCGCCGAGCGAATTGACGGACTGCTCGTAGCTATTGCGATAGTTATGTCCCACGATCGCGACGTTCGTGCCATCGGGATTCATCCGCGCGGTGAAGCCGCCGATCCAGACATGTCCGTCATCGCTCTTTTGCCCGGCAATGGTGCTGGGATCGACGACCTGCTTCCCGCTGCCGTGAACATAAGGACTGCCGATCCGGAAAGTCTTGCCGGAGCGATCGGTAAAGAGCGCACAGGTATTGCCCTGGCTGAAGTAGAGCAATCCATCAGGTCCAGCCGTCACTGAATGCAGGCTGTGATCGTGATTGCGACCATTGAAGCCCGATAGCAAGGCCTCGCGTTTATCCACGGCCGGATCGAATTTGTGATCGCCGTTCACATCCGTGTACACGAGCAGATCCGGCGGCTGCGAAACGTAAACCTTGTTATCCAGCACGGCCACTCCGAGCGGCGCGACGAGGTTTTTGTCCTGAACAAAGACGGTGCTCTTGTCGGCTTTGCCTGCACCGGTCGTATCTTCGAGAACGATAATCCGGTCGCCATCCTTCCGACGATTGGCCTTGCCGCGATAGTTCACTCCTTCCGCAACCCAAAGGCGTCCATCCTTGTCGAAATCGATGTTCGTCGGGTTGTAGAGCAGCGGCGTCGTCGCCCAGACCGTCACTTCCAAATCGTCGGGCAGGGAGAAGATCTCAGTCGGCACAAACTCCGGAGCCGTGGCAGATGCCGGCGCGGCGGTATTTTCGGCAGGCAGCGGAAGGGAGGAGACAAAGAGAATAGCGGCAATGCTGGCGGAAAGCACAGACGGTCGGAATCGGGGCATGGCGGTACAACTAAAGGGGTAAAGTCGGGGATTGGGCATTACCCTATATCGCCCGGTTTCGCAAAATCTTAGCAGATTGACGGAGAAACCATGCCGCTCCGCACAATCGGGTGATTCAACTAGCTATCGTGCAGTCCGCTACGATTTGAAATCCCTCAGTTGAAAAGACACTGCTGCAACGATGAGCAACGTCGCGTTCACGCCGAGCAGATAGCTATAGTCCTCGATCATCTGCGCCACAGGAATATGCGACTGGAAGACATTGAGCCACGTGGCCATGTGCGTGGAGAGGAACCAATGCTTCATGCTGGCGAAGTACGGAATCCCACGGAAAATCATGTCCACGAAGAAATAGGACAGCGTGCAGATCGTCGCGGCCGCGGGCTTCATATTGAAGCACGAGAGAGCGAAGCCGAGAGTCGAGATACTCAGCAAGGACAGGCTCAAAAGCGGAAGCGCAGTCAGGAACCGGCTCAAGCCAGTGCCAAAGTCGTACAGGGCGAAGATCCCTTCCACAGGTGCCACAACGAACAGCCCGCCCGTTCCGCGCCAGCTGATGCCAGCAGCCATTGCCGTCCCGCCGATAAAGGCGATCAGGACGAAAGTGTAGATGATGCAGGCGATGTATTTCACGGACAGGATCCGCAAGCGCGAAACTGGCCTACACAGCATCATTCGCATCGTGCCATCCTCGACTTCCTTGGCCACCACATCGCCCGCGACCAACGCAAGATAGAGCGCCCCCAGAAAGAAAACCGTCCACGAAAGCATCTGGTGCGCGAGGGTCAGGCCTGAAAAATACTGATCGAATCCGTAGCCTCGCTTCTCGATCTCCATGCGGAACAAGTGCTGGTTCTTCGGCAACTGAAGCAGGACCAGGATCAGCAACTCGATGACCAGAAAGGCACCAAAGCCAATGTAAGTCCGTTTCCGAGCGAAGAGCTTGCGCAATTCGCCGGCCAACTGAGTGAAGAAGAGCATCATGATTTGGAGGAGCCTGCCTCTGCCGCGGCTGCGGCTTTTGGGAGAAGATTTGCGGTCGAACCGGAAGGCCCAGCTTGCGTGCCCGGCACGACGGTTTTCAAATACAGCGATTCGAGGTTTGCGCGCTCGCGTTGGACGAGCCGGACTTTGATTCCACCCCACACAAGTGCGGCGATAAAATCAGAGACGTCATTGCCTTCCTGCACCTCATAAACGCAATCGCTAATCACCCGAACCTGTGTCTTGGCAGCGATAATTTCCGCATGCGCAGGATCGTTAACCTCAATGCGATACCGCAAGTTCTTCCCTTCCAGATCGCTCCAGGGGCCCTGAAATATCATGCGGCCCTGATTGATGATCGCGACGCGGTCGCACAGTTGCTCAACCTCCGAGAGTAGGTGCGAAGAAAAGAGAACCGTCAGACCGCGCTCCTTGTTCAGGCGTTGGACGAGATTGCGGATCTCATGAATTCCTTCGGGATCGAGGCCTTCCGTCGGTTCATCGAGCAGCACGACTTTCGGCGTGGGCAAGAGTGCCTGGGCGAGCGCGAGCCTCTGGCGCATTCCATGACTGTAAGTGCGGACCGGATCGCGGATGCGATCACTGAGTCCGACTAGCTCCACCACGCCGGCGATTTCCTTCCGGGACAGGCGGGCGGTGTAGCTCGTGAAGATTTCGAGGTTCTTCCACCCGCTCATGTAATCGTAAAAGCCGGGTGCTTCGAAAATGGCACCGACACCGGCGAGCGCGCGCGCCCGGTCGCGCTGGACCGAGATGCCATCGATAAAAGCCTCGCCAGAACTCGGCTGGACCTGGCCGAGCATGATGCCGAATGCCGTGCTCTTTCCGGCGCCGTTATGACCCAGCAGACCGAAGATTTCTCCGCGGGATATCTTCAGGGAAAGTTCGTGCAGCGCAGGTTTCCCACCGAAGGATTTGGAAAGGTTTTCGAGTCGGATCATCGTCTTTGTGGGCTATTGAGTGGCCAATGCAGGTTCCGGGCCTCGCATGGAGGAGGTCTCGAGGAATAAAACGGATGGCTGGCGGCTGGATCGCCGGCGCGGAATGCCGGAATCAATGGCTAGACCAACGAACAAAAGGGCAAATTCGCGAGGCGATTGACGCCAATTCGGACTTCTTTTTCGTTTCGCTCCGGCGTTGAACCGATTTCCATGATCACTTAGCCTCGGGTCCCCATGGATCTTTTCTCTCTTGCGCAGGCCATGCCTGCCCCGCAGACGGCACAGCAAATTCAGGAGCAATTGCGCCAGACGCTTTTTGCGCATGCTGGCACGTACATCCTGTGGCTTTTCCTGGCGCAAGTCGTGACGGTGGTCTCGTACTGGCTGGCCTCCTGCGTCGTGGCCGGAGAAGAGGCGAGCATCAAAAATGCCGTAAAAGTGTGGCTGCTGTATCTGGTCATCACCGTCGTGGTATTCATCGTTGGCGGAGCTATTGCGGCAATCGCGGCTGGATCCCATTCCGAGGCGGCCGCAGGAGCGATCGTTGTCATCGTACTCCTGCTCGTCCTTTTCGCGGTGCCGATGAATGTCTACGCAATTGGTTTTCTGCGCGCGACCGGCTTTCTCGTGATCACAATAGTTCTCGGAGTGATTGGCCAGGCCGGGCTTGGCGTCGCCATGGGCACCTCGATCAAGGACCAGCTGGCCGTGATGGAGAAATTGCAGTCGCTTCAGGCAGGGAAGGCAATTCTGCCGGATGGGACCAGCCCCGATGGCGCGTCGGCACCAGCTGATGCGTTGCCTGGCGAACTTCAGGCCGGTGACCGTGGAAGGACGCTCCCTGAACGCCAAAAGGGACTCGATATGATGTACGAGGAACTCAAAAAGCGTCGGCTTGCGCTTAAGGAAAACGACCAAGCGGCACGCAGTAAGTACGACCAGCAGGCTGCACGCTATCTGGCGCTCCTTGCGAGGCTCAAGGCTGATGCCGGGCAACCGGCCCAGTAAGTGAGGCCAAGGCGAAATCGCGCAGATAGATCCTCCGACAATAACAGGATCAGCGAGTCTCATTGCCGTACTTACCAGAACTTCAGGTCCTTGGTCGCGTGTCCGTCGGCGTAGAGGATATTCACCTTATCGTTCAGATAAGGGTGAAATCCCTGCTTGTCGGCAATGATCGGGATGCGGCTGTGATCTTCCGTCAGGTTCAGCAGCGACAATGACGCGACATGCTGACCATTCAGCGCGGTGGTCCAGTAGTAACTCGTTCCGCTCGTTTTCGCGAGCTTCAGGTTATCCGCCGGACACGCGAAGACCGCCGGATTCTGCACATACTTGAGAAAGAAGGTATCCAGCGCCGGGACGTCGTCCTGCACGTTCGCCCGGTTCTGAAGCGCAGGGAAAGTCATTTCGTTTTCTCCAAGATAGACATTCAGCGCCATGCCGATCTGGCGCAGGTTCGCCGTGCACGCCGCTGCCTTCCCTGCCTGAACAGAGCGACTGTAAGCCGTCTGAAGCAGCGCGGCGAGAATCGCAACGATCGCGATGACCACCAGCAATTCCAGAAGGGTAAATCCCGGTTCGATTGCCAAACCTCGGGTGCCTCCCCTGCTCGCATTGGCGCGCATTGGTGTTATTTCCCCTGCAGGTTTTTCTGCATCTGCTCGATCAGCGGCGAAAGGTCCATCTTCACGTCGGCATTCGCCTCGCTGTAAAAGGATTTCATCCCCTGCTGCACGATCTTCTGCACATTCGGATCGTCGTTCTTCGGCACTTCCTCACCCTCGTGCTGCTTCATGTCGGCGAGGGCTTTCTCCACGAACTGCTTCCGCTTCACCGGATCCATCTTATTGAAGGCATCCATCATCTGCTTGAAGCCCTCGGGCAGTGTCAGATCAAGAAAACGCCCCTGCTCGTCCGGATTCAATTTCCGGTAAAAGTGATCGAGCTTCCGCCCGACTCGCATTTCCCTTCGGTCGTCGTAATTGAGTTCATTCAGCCGGCCAGACACAGCAACGATCACCGAATCTCGCTCGCTTGCGGATTTTCCATCCATTGGATGCTCATCAATATAACGGGCGATGGAAGCCGGCGTCGGCTTGGAATTTCGCGCCCACCAGGTCACGCCTCCGACAATCAGCCACACGCCTGCGAGAATGATTGCGGCTTTGAACCAGAGGGAACGCATAGGTCGGGGAAAAAGTATGATGATCTGAAACGGCGCGATGTCCATCTGACATCGCGCTCATTCCAAGGACGCCCGCAGCGCCGAAATGGTTACAACTTTCGTCCGTCGGCTAGGCCTTTGCGGCGCGAGCGAACTTCTTCTTCACCAGACGGGTCAGGTCATCGACCTCCTCGATCTTCAGGGCCATCGCCGCCCCGAAGAAGACCGCGGCGCCGACCGCGATCACCGAGCCGAGCAGCACGACGCGCAGAACGAGAGGTTGATGCGCCCAGCCCGCCAGAACCCAGGTCCGACCTGCCCAGCACACGCCTGCCAGCAGGGCGCTGGCGACAATGAGCTTGGCCATGGTCCGAATCATAAGAGTCGTCTCGAGAATCTTCGTTTCCCGGCGCATCAGAACATAGAGAGCGCCGAAATTGATCAGCGCCACGCAGCCGGTCGAAAGCGCCAGTCCCCGATGGCCCAGGCCGAGCCAGAAGGTCAGCACCCAGCTCAGGATCAAGTTGATGGCGATGGAAACGAAACTGATCATCATCGGTGTGAGCCGCTTATCGATGGCGTAGAAGGCGGGCGCCAGCACCTTGATTCCAGAATACGCCACGAGTCCGAGCGCGTAACACTGCAACGCGGCAGCCGTCTGGTCGGTGCTGTGGGCGCCAAAGCGGCCCCGTTCGTAGATGATCGAAATGATCGGCCGGGCTAGCATGACCAGCCCCACGGTGGAAGGCACCGTCAGGAGAAAGGTGAGACGCATGCCGTGTGCGAGCGCCGAGCGAAACTCCGTCGTGTTGCCGGTGGCCGCGCTACGGGAAATCAGCGGCAGGGTGACCGTTCCGATTGCCACGCCAAAGATGCCGAGCGGCAACTGCATGAGCCGGAAAGCATAACTCAGCCAGCTGACCGGACCATCGCCCGGCAATTCGGAGGCAAAACGCCCATTCACGGCCACATTAACCTGAACAGCACTCGCGGCGATCACGGCTGGAGCCATGAGATAGAGCACCTGGCGCACGCCTTCGTCCTTCCAGAGGAAATCTGGGCGGAAGCGATACCCCACCCGCCGTAGCGCCGGAAACTGCATCACGAGCTGGAGCGTTCCGCCAATCAGGATTCCGATTGCGAGGCCAATCAGGGACCGTTCGCCAAAATGAGGATCGAGCCACCATGCCAGGGCAACGCCACCGACGATTGACCCAAGATTGAAGAAACTCGAGGCCATCGCGGGCACGCCGAAGACGTCCTTGGAGTTCAGCATCCCCATGACCAGCGCGGCGAGCGAGACCAGGAGGATGAACGGGAACATGATCCGCGTGAGCTCGATCGTGAGCGCCGCCTTATCAGGCGCAAACCCGCCCGCCAGGATGCTGATGAGCTGCGGAGCGAAGATGATCCCCAGCAACGTCAAAAAACTGAGAGTCACCGCCGCCAGCGTTGCGACCTTGTTGGCCAGATCCCAGGCCGAGCGATCCCCTTCTGAAGTGATCTTCCGGGAAAACGTCGTGACGAAAGCAGTCGAGAGCGCGCCTTCGGCAAAAAGATCGCGGAGAAGGTTTGGAACCCTGAACGCCGCGACAAAGGCATCCATCCCAAACCCCGCGCCATAGAGCTTTGCCAGAATGAGTTCACGTGCGAGGCCGAGAATACGGCTGCACATCACGGCCAGGCCGACGACGCCAGCAGCGCGGGCGTTGATTTTTTTTGGAGCCTTGCTCACGACAGGTTCGGCAATGGTGGTGGACATGGACGCCCGATAGAAACCGAGCTTTGGCTTCCTCGCAACGGACATTTCTTGGAACTCTCAACTCTTCACTTCTGTGACGCCAACCGCAAATTTGAGAACCAAAGTTGAGAAAAATTCCTGGGTATCCGGGTAAAAAGAATTTGTGCACGCACCAAACGATGCCAACGTCTAACCCACAGAGGGCAATTTCTTCTCCCAATTACAGAGTTTATAAAAATTATACCTGACTTGGGCCAGAAAGCTGCTTAAGTAGTTCGCACACCCCGGGGCACCCATCCGGGAGTTGTTTTCATCCGTTTTTTGAATGTGGTCGCGCCGGGCCGGATCTGGGGTGGGTCTGGCCCGGCGCGTGGCTTTTCCAGGGCACGCGCAGGGCGAAATACAGGGCAGCAGGAGCGCGGGCGCTCTCGTTCTTCTTCTTACAAAGGCCGGTAGCCCTTCTCGAATGCATCCGCCCACAGGACTCGCAGTCCATCGCACGGAGATTCAGGAATGAAGGTGTGCACGCCAGCCTCCAGCCATTTTCCGCCGGTGCAGGACTCACCATCCAATTTCCCGGGCAACGGTTTGCCCTTGTTATCGAGGACGGTGTAGCGCGCCGGGACGGCGATTTCGAACTTCCGGCTTCCCGCGAGCAGCCCGGACTCAGCCGGCGCGGCAGCGAGATCCTTCCCGAGCACGAGCAGCCGACGCGTGACCTTTAAATAATTCGCCGCCACAAATCGGTGGCCGGCGTGCGGCAGACGATCCAACCGGGCCACCGGCGCCTGCGTCTTGATGATGCGTTCCGCGATGTCATCTTTGATGACGCCCCGGGCGAAGCGTGCGTCAGTCATGGTCTCCATGGCGTAGTAGAATGGCCGGCGCCGAAAGACCGTCTCGCCCTTTCCATCCATCACGTACTGGTCCGGCGTCGTGAGTTTCAGGACATCGGCAACCATCCGCACGTCCTCCACGGTCGCATCTGTGAAAAGATGCTGCGTAAAGACGAGCCACATCTGGAAGAAAATTGCGATGGCTGCGAAAACTCCCACCTGCCATGCCCGGGTGGCCTGCCAGCGAGCAATCTTTCGGCAAAGCTCGAAGGCGAAGGGAATGAGCACGATGAAGAGCATCGGATAAAACGGCTCGTAGTCTTCATCCGAGAGAATCGGCCAGTAGCTCCAGAGAGCGGTGAGATAAAAGCCCGTCGCCAGAGAGAGCAGGCCCATGGTCTCGTAATCGCGCCCCTTGCGAAGGAGTCGCCACGCCAGGAAAAGAAGGATCGGTGCGGCGACCGGGAAATAATAGGGGCGGCCTGCGACAGGAATGCCGTTGGTCTCGATGACGCCGGGCACGACGTTGTGCTGGAAGACGCAGTAAACAAACTCCGACCAAGCTCCGTGTGCCGCGAAATAAATCGCGACGGCCGTCGGCGGAATCAGGCCCGCCACAAGTGCGAGTCCGATCGACTTGGCCAAGGCCGGCCAGTCAGTGACCCCGCTGCGGCTCCAGCGTAGAAAAAGAACGGCGCCACCAGCCAGGGCCAGAGTTCCCAGAAGGAGCGTCGTCTTCATCGAAATCGCGAAGGCGATCCCAACGAGAAAACCAAAGATCAGGGCACGGCGTCCGGCAAACCTCCCGCCAAGCGCGACCAGGAGGGCGACCATCCATACCGATGTCCAGAGGTCATCCGTGCGAAACTCGGTCGAAACGAAGAAAAACTTGGGACAAAAGCCTGTGAACAGCATCGCCCAAAGACCGGCCTGCGCGGAATGCAGGATCGACGTGATTCGAAATACGCACCACAGGACCCCGAAATAGAGCGGGATCATCGCCAACCGCATCATGCGCACGATGTCGGCCCGCTCGCCAAACGCGCGAAAGAGCGGCGAGCACAACCACTGGAAAAGCGGCATGTGATTGTCGAAGACATTCACGTACGGCAATTGCCCAGTCGCCCAGGCCCACACGGTGTGCAGATGCTGCGGCTCGTCAGAATCGATCTGCCGATGGAAAGCGAAAACGATCTTCAGCGCCAGGAGCACGAGCAGGCCGGCAACGGCGATCCACCTTTCCTTTGAGGTAAGTGGCGCCGCTTCGGATTCCAGTGCAGGGCGCGGAATCTCCCGGTAATGATCGATGAGTGACATGAGTCAGCCCAAACCGATGCCGGTTGCCGGGCACCCGCGCAAGTCTCCATCTCTCTGATTCGTACGTGAGGCGGCGCCTTCCATTTTGCCGTCGCCGCCGGAGCGATAAAGAGTCGCCCGATGTCAACTCACGTAGCCGAGACCGGTGATGACACATTTTTTTATACACGCAGAGGCGCTCTGGAGGGCGTTTCGACACTGATAAAACGTTAACTTGCTTCTCAACCGGAACGGCCTGTGCTTTGTTCCCCTCCTCCATATCCATGCGTAAGATTGGCTTCCTCCAGTTCCAATGGGCCGCGACCTTCGTGTCCGCTGTCCTCTGCACAACCGCCTTCGGCGATACGATCATCCTGAAATCCGGCGAAAAGATCGACGGTGTCATCACCAGCGAGACCGCCCAGGATTACACGATTGAGTTTCATGCCTCCGCGTCCATCACCGACACGCGGAAGGTTGCGAAGACCGACGTGGATAAGATCGAGAAGGAGCAACCGGATGAGAAAGCCTACCAAACAGCCAAGCTCCTGAAGGTCGGCCCGAACTCCATGCCGGCGGCCTCCTACGAGCAGATGGTCACGACGCTCCAGGCCTTCGTAAACAATTTCCCGAAGAGCGCGCATGTGGAAGAGATCCAGAAGAACCTGGACGCCCTCAGGGACGAAAAGCAGCGCGTCGACGGCGGAGAGATCAAGCTCGAAGAACGGTGGATCAGCCACGAAGAGGCGCAGAAAGAGCGCGTCCAGCTTACCGGGCTGGCTCTTTTCAAGTACATGAATGATCTGTCGCGCGGCGGCGATCTCGTGGGAGCGATGAATACGTTCACCCAGCTCGAGAAGGCCGCAGCCGGCTCACGCTCCTATCCGGAAGCGGTGGAACTGGCCAAGCAAATCCTTCCCAATCTCAAGGCTCGTGCCGAACGCAATCTCCAAACCTGGAAGTACCAGAAGGCCGAGCAGGAGAAAGGAATCCAGCTTCTCAGCGGAACGGATCGCACCGCAACCATCGCTGCCACACAGCGCGAGCAGAAACAGGCGGATGCGGCCTTCGAAGCCTCGACCAAGGCAGGACTCGCATTCCCGCCTCTAATGCCGCCAAGCGAAAAGGGGCTCACGGCAATCTCCACCAAGGCGGTCGAAGTCCAGAAGCACCTCGCGACGGTAAATGTCGATAAAATGCACCAGTCGATGGCGCTCACAGACACGGCCCGGGACGCATTTGATCACGGGAGTTTGCAAGATGCTTCCGCCGGATTGAAGGAAGCGCAGAAGCTGTGGCCGACAAATGAACTCGCCATGCGGCTGAGCGGCCAGGTTTCCAGCGCAATCACCAAAGCAGCTGCGGCTGCAGCGGCGGCGGCCACTCCCCAGCCGGTCGCCGCTCCGCGTGCGACTCCTCGTCCGGCGCCCATTCAGACCAGCGCTGCCGAGCCTGTGCAGGAGGCACCTAAAAGCGGTTTTTTTTCCGGGCCCGCCGGCGTTGTTGCGGGGATCATCGCGATTGTCCTGATTCTCGGAGGATTTACCGTTTACAGGAAGGTTGCCGCGCGGGCTAACGAGGCCGTACAGTAGGCGGGATGCAACAGAGAAGCAGCCGGGTTGAACGTCGTACCGGCGAAACCAATATCACTGTCGATCTCACGATCGACGGTCGCGGCAAAAGCGAGATCCGGACGAAGATTCCTTTCTTCGACCACATGCTCACGCTTTTTGCCCGGCATTCGCTCATGAACCTGGAAGTGGTCGCCGATGGCGACATCGAGGTCGATTTTCATCATACGGTCGAAGACACCGGGATCGTCCTTGGACAGGCTCTGGCTCGCGCTCTGGGCAACAAGCACGGCATCCGCCGTTACGGCCATGCCTACCTGCCGATGGACGAGACGCTCGTCCGCGTCGTGATCGATTTCTCGGGGCGTCCCTATCTGGAATACCGCGCTCCGAAAGGCGTCGAATCCATCGGAGCCTTCTCGTTTCAACTCGTGGAAGAATTTCTGCGTGCGTTCTGCGTGCAGGCCGCGTGCAATCTCCACGTCGAGATCCTTTACGGGCGCGATGCGCATCACATGGCCGAGGCCATTTTCAAGGGCCTCGCCAAAGCCACCGATGCGGCCTGCCAGATCGACCCGCGTGTCGAAGGCGTGCCGAGCACCAAGGGCACTCTCTAAAATCTCCTCCTCTTCCTGCTGATGATCGCTCTGATCGATTATGGTTCCGGAAACATTCGTAGCGTCTACAACGCGCTGAAGCATGAAGGCGCGGAGGTGAAGCTCGTATCCTCACCCGATGGCCT
>OUNM010658182.1_pt1 | contig 12387 bp, 10 predicted proteins | sample 1769961 | NCBI WGS metagenome assembly OUNM01 (sample SAMEA3914820, study PRJEB12502) | metagenome | biome: forest; material: soil | place: USA | collected 2012-03-12 | depth 0.3 m | reverse complement strand
GACTAGGGTCACCACCCCAGGTTGACGATGGCCGCCGCCGCGGGTATAGCCACGGCCCCATGCCCCCTCCCAAGGACCAACCCATGCGCTGGAGCACCTTTGGACTCTTGCTGCCCATCGTTCTCTTTCTGGCCTACTATTACCGGTTTCCAGACCTGGGGCTGCGCCCCATGCACACGGACGAGGCCAACCTGGGCGTGAAGTTCCTCGACTTCTGGCGCACAGGCGTCTTCCACTACAATCCGGACGATCATCACGGCCCCTTGCTTCACTTCATCACGCGTGCCTATGCGTGGATCGCGCACTGGCATGATCCTTTGCTAGTGACGGAAGCGGGGCTGCGATCGGTGGTGGCGGTGACGGGCGTGCTGGTGGTGCTGGTGACTCTGCTGCTCACCGACGTGCTGGGCCGCATGGCCACGATCATGGCGATGCTGATGATGGCTGTGTCGCCGATCATGGTGTTCTACAGCCGCTACTTCATCATGGAGATGCTCTTTGTGCTGCTGCTGGCGCTGTTCATCATCGCGTGCTGGCGTTTCGCGCAGGGGCGCTCCATCCTCTGGCTGCTGGCGGCCGGCGTGTGCCTGGGCGGCTTGCATGCCACCAAGGAGACCTTTGTCATCAACCTGGCGGCGATGTTCTGCGGCTGGGTCGCGGCGCGCCAGCTTACCGAGGGCTTTGTGGTGCGCACCAGCGGCCTGCGGCTGAACATGGGCCGCAAGCGTGGCGGCATTCGACATCCGGCGCTGTGGATCCTGGTGATCGGTGTGGCGGTATCGGTGACCCTTTTCTCCGGGCTCTACCGGCACTGGGATGATGTGGTGGCCAGCGTGACGACCTACAGCAGCTACTGGAAGCGCTCCGGAGGCGCGGGCGGCCACGAAAAGCCCTGGTACTACTACGCCCTGCTCCTGTTCTGGGCGCACGGAGAGGATGGCAAGCTGTGGACGGAGGCGCTGGTGGGCGGCCTGGCGCTGCTGGGTATCCTGCATGCTTTCTTTGGCACCTTCCGCCGGGAGACAGCGCACCGGCAGGCTTTCCTCATCTTCCTCAGCGTGTACGCCCTGGCGGCGCTGACGGCCTATTCCCTGATTCCGTACAAGACGCCGTGGACGATCCTCTCCGTTCAGTGGGCGTTCATCCTGCTGGCCGGGGTGGGCGCCCAGGCGCTGTTTGCTGCCTTTCAGGGGCGCTTCATGCGCCTCATCCTCGGGCTGGGGCTCGTGGCCGGCTGCCTGCACCTCTGCCGCCAGTCCATTGCAGCCGTGCACGACCCGCAAGCGGCGCGCCACCACTTGAACCAGGCCAACCTGAACGTGCCTTATGCCTATACCCACACCGGCTTCGATGCCTTGAAGCTCATCACCCGGCTGCGGGAGCTTGCCGCCGTGGGGCGTGGCGACTTCTCCGCCCAGGTCATTGGCGTCGATTCCGGCTGGCCGCTGCCCTGGTACCTGCGCGACCTGCAGACCATCGGCTACCAGACCACCGTGCCAGCGGACCTGAAAGCACCAGTGATCGTGGTGGATGCCGGGCTGAAGAAAGCGGTGGAGGCGAAGATCGACATCAAGGCCTACGAGCAGCCCAACTTTGCCCTGCGACCCGGCGTTTTTGTGGTGCTGCTGGTGGAAAAAGGCCTGTGGGACCGCCTCCTCGCCGCCAAACAAGAGGCTGCAGGCAAAAAACCATGATCGAGGCCCATCGTTTCGCCCATGAGGCGATGAACACCGAGTTTGAGGTGATCATCGCGCAAGACGGCATCAGCGAGGCGGAGGCGCGGCACGCGGCCTTCATGATGTTCCAGGAAATCGACCGCCTGGAAGAGGAGCTGAGCCGCTTCCGCCCCAGCAGCGAACTGTGGCGGCTAAGCCTGCTGAAGGCCGGCGAAAGCACCTCGGTTGACCTGGCCACCTGGGACTGCCTGAGCCTGGCCAAGGCCGTGCATGCGGAGACGAACGGCGCCTTCGACATCACCATCGGCCCGCTGATGAAGCTCTGGCGCAATCCCGACGGCACCGCGCGCACGCCCGGCGATGAAGAGATCGCCGCGATCCGCCAGAAGGTAGGCGACCACCTCTACGACCTCGATCCCGACGGCCAGCGCGTGACCGTGCACACCGACGGGCTGGTGCTCGACCTCGGCGCGCTGGGCAAGGGCTACGCGCTCGACCAGGCCGTGCGCGTGCTCAACGACTGCGGCGTGCACACCGCCCTGCTCAATGCGGGTGAAAGCACCATCGTGGGCCTCGGCTCACCACCCGGAATGGAAGGCTGGCCGGTGGACCTGCATTTCGAGGAGACCCGCGAACTACCGCTGCGCGATGCGGCGCTGAGCTGCTCCGGGTTCGCCGTGCAGGGCAATCACATCATGAACCCGCGCACCGGCCGCCCGCTGCCCGCCAGCCAGCATCGCAGCTATGTGTTAGCCCCCACGGCCGCTTTGTCGGACGCCTTGTCCACCGCTTTCATGGTGATGGAGCCGGAGGAAGTGGCGGCGCTTTGTGAGAAGTATCCGGGGGTGGAGGCGGTGCGGGGGTAGGGCCTGCAGTATCGTTGTGAATTGCCCAGGTCTCAAGCCGTTGACCGCATTGAACCGCGGAGCGGTTCGCCGTAAATAGCCCGGGGTCCTTGCGACCCCGGGTTAGTGTAACGGGAAGCCCCAACCACAGCGTGGTTGCCCAATGCATGGCAGGCTTTTCAAGCACGGGGCGCATTGGGCAACCCTTCCAGGGTTGAATACCTTTTGCGCTAAACCCGGGGTCGCAAGGACCCCGGGCTTCTATTCGCTGCGCGGCTTCGCAGCATGGAGAACCGCTCCGCGGTTCAAGACGGTCAAACACCAGCCTGGCATGCAAGACTCAACAACTGCAAATGGCACCTGAAGCCTGACATATAAGCATCCCCCCCTCACGCCAGCGGATTGGGGCACAGCTCGCGGCGCTTGCAGGTCACGCACAGGCTGCCGGTGTAAAAGGCATCGAGAAACTCCATCAGGCCGCGCAGCATCGTGGGATCGTCCGTGATCATGCCAGCCTCGAAGTTGCGCCGGTCCTCGCTCTTCGCGCCCATGCCTGCGCCGGTGAGATTGGCGGAGCCGACATAGGCAAGGCGGCCGTCGGCAATCACGCACTTCATGTGCATGCGCGGGCACAGCAGGCGGTCGAAGGCATCGCTTTCGAGGAATTCAGGGAAGCGGTCAAAGTCCGCGCGGAATCTTGGGCCTGGTTCCTTCGCATGGATCAGGCGTACCTCCACACCATCGCGCAGCTTGCCGGCCAGCACTTCCAAAAACGGCACGAAACGCCCGCCTTCGTGCTCCACGAAAACATCCTTGATGTCCGCCGTCAGGATCCATAGAAAGCGGCGGGCGCCCGGCACGATCTCGCGCAGCACGGCATCGTAGGTCTCGTGGTTCAGCACCAGGCGGGTCATGAGAGCAGTTGAGAGTTGGAGGTGGTGCGGTGAAGGTAGGGCTCCTCTCCATCTTCCACCATCAGCCCTCCATCCGCGACCATGAAATCAGCCAAGCCGTCTCCCACCGGCGTCGTGTTCCGGCCCCGCTACCGGTTGTATCACGCCGAGGCCCTCGTGCTCGGCCCGGGCAAGGCCGAGCTGCTGGGCCTGATCGCTGAGACCGGCTCGCTCTCGGAAGCCGCGCGCCGGATGGACATGTCCTACAACCGTGCCTGGCTGCACGTCAAAGCGATGAACGAAGGCTTTGCCGAGCCGCTGGTGATCTCCAGCCGCGGCGGCACTTCCGGCGGCGGGGCCACGCTCACAGACACCGGCCGGCGCGTGCTGGAGCTGTGGACGGAACTTGAGCGGGAGGCGCAGGCAGCCACGCAAAAGACCCGGGCGAAGCTGCAAAAGCTGCTGACCAAGATCAAGCCGTCTCCCGACGGCGACTGAATGCCGTCAGCTTCTCATTCTGTGGTTAAAAGTTTGACAGAAGGGTGGCGATTCCTTTCTGCTGGTGGTTCGTGCCACAGAGGCTGGCGCGAATCTCTCCCACATGAAAATCACCCTCATCGCCGCTTCAGTTGCCTGCATCAGTTTGTCATCCATTGCCGGCCAGCCCGCTGGTTCCATGGTCGAAACGGCCCCGCAAGCTGGTTCGGTCACCGACCTGACACTGGACAATTTTTTCTCCGAGAGCTGGGAGCAGCCGTTCGCCCGGCGTGACCGGGGCAATGAGACTCCAGAACTCCAGCTGCCCCGTGTGCAGGATGCCTCCGTGGAACAACTGCTGAGGCTTCACTACGAGCTTGAGGACGAGCGGCGCGCGTTCTCTTATGAGTCAATTCACTACCTGGAGGCCGATGTCTATCTTGCCCTGAACCGCCGGCTCATGATGGGACTGGCGTTCGAGTACGAATGGGTGGAGCCCCGTCCTGGGTTCCGCGAGCGGGAAGGATTCGCGGAGGCGCTGGTGACGAAGCTGCAGCTCGTGGACACCGCCCACTCCTCCTACAGCTTCACCTTTGATGCCCAGGCGCCAAATACGAACATCGGCAACCGGCAGTCCGTGCTGGGGTTTGGCCTGGCGGGCTGGAACGACCTCGCCCCCTGGGGGCTGCCGAAGACGGGCCTGTATTACAGTGTAATAGAAGACACGTTCTGTGGTCCCGCACGGTCCGACGGGTTGCGCAATGAAATCGTGTACTCCATGGCGCTGGCCAGGACGTGGAACGTTCCCGGCCCTGCCTGCGTGCGCGACTTCACCACCTTCATGGCTGTTTCCGCCACCTCAGCGCTGGACGGCCTGCCGAAGAACCGCACCAACGCCAGCATCACCCCCGGCGTGCGGATTGATCTTTGCGGCCATCAGGCCCTTGTTCTCGGTGTGGACCTGCCGGTCACTTCGCCCCGGTTGTATGAGGCGGTGTACCGGTTCTCCTACCTCTACAGCTTCTAAGCTGGATCACCTCTGCTACTTCCGCCCGCGCTTCTTCCAGGCCTTCCAGTCCGTCAGCACGGCCTCGGACATGACTTCAGCGGCCTTGCACAGGCTCTTGCCGGAGAATTTGTCTACCGCCGCCTCCAGCACCTTGCGCGCGCGCACGGTGCTGAGGTGGACGTTCGCCATCTCCCAGCCCATGGAGTAGAGCAGGGCTTCTTCATCGCGTGCATCGGGCAGGTGCCCCAGCTCGATGCGCGAACAGTGTGGCGAAAGGCGGCGCACCACCCAGTGGCCGCTCACATAGTTGAAGGGATCGGGGCCGCGCAGGGGATGGGCGATCATCGTCTTCATGTTCGCCGGCTGGGCTCCGGGCTTCGCCGTGCGCCATTCCGCGCCGTTGGCCACGATGGCCTTGGCCTCGCGGGCAAACTTGGCGCCGTCCAGTTCGCCGATTACCGTGTAACGCGGCCGGCCCAGGCTGCCCAGGCCGGACTGCCGGTGGACCACGCGCAGATTCGTCGCTCCCCTGGGCAGGGCGATGCGCAGGATCTTTTCCACCTCGGGCGGCACCTTCGTCAGCGTCTTCCATTTCGCCATCTTTTCCCAGAAAAGCGAGGGACGGCGCAGGGCGCTCACGGCAATCTTGCGCAGCCATTCATGCTCCTCCTCCAGAATGAAGGGCCGGCCGCCTTTCTTGATGCCTTTGACATAGCCGTCCCAAATCGCATCGCATGCCCTGCGCGGCGGAATGCCCAGATGATCCTGGCGGACGGCCAGCAGCGCACTGGCGGCCAAGCGCACCGGATCGTTGGCAAAGGAGAGCATGCCGCATTCATCAAAATCATTGATGCCCCACACAAGCCGCCCCTCGGCATCGCGCCAGGTGCCAAAGTTTTCCAGATGCAGGTCGCCCACCCCGAGCAGCCTTGGCCCCGCGGCCCACTCCTTGCATACCACCGGCCAGAGCTGCGCCCAGCGGTAGTAGGTGGCGCGCAGAAAGGAAAAGGGATCGGCGGCCATTGCCGTGTGCTTCGCGGTGACATCGGCTTTGACAACAGATGTCTGCGTGGCCAGCCAGCGCTCGTATTCGGCGCTGGTGGCGGCAATGCTGGCGGGTAACGGCATCTCGCGACTGAACAAATTTGTGACGAAATTGCAACCCTATTGATGATGCATTTAGCAAATCTCCTATCGAGACGCGTCTTGGAAAAGGGCCGGGGCACCTCTTCGCCCCTGCTTGAATGCGGGAAATCCAGGCGCTCATAAGCCTGATGCACGCCCCTTCCCCGAACGCCGGAAAGTACAAGATTGTGATTTCCTCAGCCTCGGACGCCGTTAGAATACCGCCACCTATGGCAGAACTCTCCTCTCAAGAATACCATCTCCACGGCAAGTGGCTCGAATCCAATGGCTCTGCAGGCGAACGCCTCAACAAGGCCGGGGTCGATTTCAGCGGTGTGGAGCTCTATGGCAAGAAGCTCGACAAGGCCAATTTCGCGGGCGCGAACTTCTCCAAGGCCAAGCTGGTGGGCACGGATTTCAACGGGGCCGACCTCTCCGGCGCGAACCTGTCTGGCTCGGACTGTGACGGCGGCGAGTTCAAGAATGCCAACCTCTCCGGCGCGAACCTCTCCGGCGCGGATTTCTGCGGCTGCCAGTTTGATGGCGTGAACCTGACCAAGGCCATCTGCGTGGGCGCCAAGCTGCCGGCCGCCTCCTTCATCAATGGCGACCTGACGGATGCGGACTTCAGCAAGGCCGATCTCGACGGTGCCAATCTGACCGGCGCCAAGCAAGGCGGCCTGAAGCTGGATGGCGCGGCCATCCGCGATATTCGCGGCCTGGTGGCCTGATCTCTGCCTTGTTTGTCATGAGGGCCTGGCTCGCCGCTCTCCTCGCCGTCACGGCCCCGGCCTTTCAAGGCTGGGGCCTGGACCTGGGGGCGTTCGCGGTTGAACATCCGCTGACTGTGCGCACCGTGCACAAGGGCGAAACGGTGGATCTGGGCAAGGGCAACCAGACCAACAACATCAAGGATGGCGGCAAGGCGCTGATCCTCTCCGGCTGCCACCTGGCCTCGCTGGATGGCATTGCCAGCCTGATGGTGACCGACGAGGGCAAATCCGTGGCGGTGCGGGACATTCCTGGCCTGCAGCTTTTTCTCAACGACAACCAGCTCGATGCACTGCCCGAGGAGATGGCCGGCCTCGATGGCGTGACGTTCATCTATTTGTTTAACAACCGGTTTAACGCCATTCCGCCGGTGCTGGGAAGGATGAAGGGGCTGCAAGGCATGTACTTCACCGGCAACCAGCTCACGGAGATACCCGCCTTTGTGTTTGAGATGCGGCAGCTCCGCAAGCTGCAGCTCTCGCGCAATCACTTGAAGGAAGTCCCGGAGGCCATCGGCCAGCTCACCGGCCTCATTCACCTGAACCTCAGCGAGAATGACATCAGCTCCGTGCCCGTGAGCATGTCGAAGCTCGTGCGGCTGCGCGTGTGCGACCTTTCGGACAACCTGCTCACCACGCTGCCTGAGGCGTTTGGCAGCGTGCAGATCCTTTACCAGCTGCGGGTGCGCAACAATCCCATGACTTCCCTGCCCGCCGGCTTTGCGAACATGCCAGGCACCATCGACATCACCGGCACGCGCATCAGCAAAGAAGACCTGCCGCCGGAAATCCAGGCGAAGATCAGCACCGAGAAGCCGGCGATCAAGCCGAAAGTGATCAAGATTCCGTGAGCACCGGCCTCACTGCACGATCGGCACCGTGCCGCGTGCATTGACCTTGTAGCCGTGCTGCTGGATATAGGCATCGCCAGGCAGAAAGGCATCGTTCTCCGCCTTCAGCTTCGCCTGGAGCTGGGCGTCCAGCCTGGACTGAAGGGCCGCGTGGTCCGGCTTGCCCACGAGGTTGTTTTGCTGATAGGGGTCGGTTTCATTGTCAAACAGCAGCCAGGGGCCGTTGAGATCGCGCACGTAAGTGTGATGTACAGTGCGCAGGCCGCGGTACTCCTTGCCGCCGCGCTGGCGCTCAAACTCGCCGAAGGGCGAGGCGCAGGTGATGATCGTGGCACCATCACCAGGGGCCTTGCCACCACGCAGGCAGCCGCTGTAGTCCAGGCCTTCCACCGTCTTCGGGCATGAGGTGCCGGTGAGGCCCAGCAGCGTGGGCATGATGTCCTCGGAATTGATCGGCTCCTCGATGGTCTTCGCCTTCACGCCCAGGCCCTTGGGCCAATGGAAGAGCATGGGCACACGCACGGATTCATCATATGGCTTCTGCTTTTTCCACAGGCCTTGCGAGCCCAGCATGTCGCCGTGGTCGGCGCTAAAGACCAGGATGGTGTTGTCATCCAGCCCGCTGTCCTTCAGCGTCGCCAGGAGTTCGCCCATGGCATCGTCCAGCGCGGTGCAATGCGCATAGTAGCCCGCCAGATTTTTGCGCACCTCCATCTCCACGGCCGCGGGCACGTTCGGGCGCAGCGTCAGCTTCATCGGCTCGTACATGGCGCGGTATTTCTGCGGCGCGGTGAGGTAAGGATCATGCGGCGGGCCCCAGGCCAGCCACAGCAGGAAGGGCTTGCCGGTCTTTGCATGGCCGCGCAGGTAATCGCAGGCATCGTGCGTCTGGTCCATGGCGTCGTAGCCGGACCAGACATGTTTCTCGGGCGTGTCCGTGTAGTAGGGCGACTCATTGTAGTTGTGCGTGCACTCCAGCACCTTCCAATAGTCGAAGCCTTGATGGCGCTCCGGCGGGATGAAGCTGGTGCGACCGTGGCCGTCGATATGCCACTTGCCGATCATGCCCGTGTCGTAGCCGGCGGTTTTGAGCACCTTTGGCAGCGTCACCGCGTTGAGGTCCAGCGACAGGTCGTTGAGGAAGATGCCATGCGTAAGCGGCCGCTGGCCGGTGAGCAGTGAAGCGCGCGTAGGCGAACACACCGACATGCCGGACACCGCGTGCACGAAGCGCGTGCTCTCCGAAGCGAGGCGGTCAAAATTCGGCGTCTTCACATTCGGATCACCCGCGAAGCCGAAGGCCTGGGCGCGCCACTGGTCCGCCAGCACCACCACGATGTTGGGCTGCTTGTCTGCCGCAGCGGTGCTGCCAGCCAGCATGGCCAAAAGGAGAAGGCCGCAGGAGCGTGAAAGGAAAGTCATGGACATAGAACGTGGCGTTGCGGCCGTGCCTCTCCGCAAGATTCACAGTCCTGAATTGATCGGAAGCGGCCGATGATATGCCTCATGCCATGGCGGGTTGAGAACAGGGGTTTTCCAATTGATTCCGCCGGTAAAAACAAGCCTGAAAGGCTTGCTTCAGCAACAAAGCCATGGAGAGAAATCGACCAGTTTCAACTCATCGTGGTATCACCGCTCAGGCAGGCCAAGATAAATGTCTGGCCGATGAATGGTCATGAACATCGAAGGCTGCGCCAGCGGCTGGAACCCGAACTGCGCATACAAGCCATGGGCATCCTTCGTGGCCAGCACCAGGCGGCGCAGGCCCTGCAAATTGGGATGCGCGACGATGGCCGCCATCAGTTGCTTTGAAACTCCCCTGCCCCGGTCTTCTGGCAGCACGAATACATCCGCCACATAGCCAAAGGTCGCATAGTCCGTGACCACCCTTGCAAAGCCCGCCTGCCGTTCACCCTGAAAAGCGCCGAAACAAAGGGAATGCCGCATCGAGCGCTCCACCACTTCCACCGGCACGTTCTTCGCCCAGTACGAGCTGCTCAGAAAGCCATGGATAACCTTGAGGTCCATTCGCTGCAGGTCGGTGGAGATGGTGTAACCGGGTTGCTCTTGCATGTGGGGATTATGCAGGCGTTGGCTGCTTTTCTCCAGTCGCTCCCGGTTTGACTGAAGCCGAACAGGGAAGCTTTCCTGCAACAATGCGTGCTTTCACGGATGAGTCACCTGCAGGCGGATGAAGCGGTGGTTCAGCGGGCTGCACGGGACGGTGTCGCGCACGACCAGGCTGGAAGCGGTGTTGATCTCCACACTGGTGGGCACGCTGGTCCAGGTCGCGAGATCACCGGTGACCTGCACCGTGTACGTGACATCCGTGGCGGCGGGATTTTTGGTGATGGTCATGCGCAGGTAGGAATTCGCGCCGACGGTTTCCACATCATAGACGAGGTTGGCCCGGCCGCTGGTGCGGTCGTTGGGCGAGGTGCCGAGGGCGTATTCCATCAGGTTGGAGAGGCCGTCGTGATCAGGGTCCGCCGCGTCACCGGCAATGGCGGAGGTTCCCGCATTCGCGCCGAACTGGGCCAGCTTCCACGCAGTGAAGGGCGTGGGCACATAGTGCGCCGTCACGGTGCTTTCGGCATTGGCATTGGCGGCATAGGTCAGCGTGATGGAGGTCTGCGGCGAGGTGGCGCTGGCCACGCCGGTGCCGATCCATTTGTCAAACTGCCAGCCCGGAGGCGCGGGCAGCGCGGCAATGTTCATCGTGGCGGAGGTGGAGTACAATGAACCAGCAGGCGCGCGGCCGATGCCGCTGCCCTGGCCGTTCACGACATTCAGAAAGTACAGCGGCAGCGTGGTGGGGTCCTGGTAGGTGGTGGTCACCACGACGTTGGCATTGGCGGTGGTGCCGGTGACGGTGGACTGCGGCTGTGTGATGGAGGCAAGCGTGCCTCCCGAATTGACACTCCAACGCTGAAACACGGTGTAAAAGTTCGACAATGGCGCGCTTTCCGCTCCAAAGGGGATGGGGGTGTTTAACGGGTAAGTGGGCGAGACAAAGATGCCGTCATCGGCCGTGACATAACCGCCCGAACTGCTGGGCGATCCCGCGTTCACCACCAGGCCAAAGCTCGGCGGCGGCGTGCCGTTGGTGAGCGTGGCGGTGCCGCTGGTGGCCGAGCCGAAGAGGTTGCTCACCGTCACGCTGTAGGTGCCGGGCGTGCTGGAGGCAAAGGTGCCGCCGTGGCTGTTCTGATCGTTCGTCGTGTTGATGGGCGTGCCGTTGCGGTACCACTGCCACTGGAAAGGCTGGGTGCCGCTCGCTGCCACGCTGAAGGCGGCGTGGCCGCCGGCGGCCACCACCTGGTTCACCGGGCTGGCGATGATCGCGGGCGGCAGGCCGAGCATGGCGCAGTTGCTCACCACCGTGCCATAGGCGCTGCTGATCACACAATGATACGCTGTCCCATTATCAGCCGCCTGCGTGGCAATGGTGAGGCTGGCCGTCTGCGCGCTGGCATTGCCGGCAATGTCGATGTTGTTGCGCCGCCACTGGTACTTCAAGGTCCCGCCGCCGCTGGCCGCCACGGTGAAGGTGGCGGAGCCGCTGCCGCTGGCCACGCCAATTTGATTGCGGGGCTGGGTGGTGATGGCAGGCGCCGTGCCGCCGCCGGCAGGCAGCACGTGCACCACCACGCTGGCTCCGGCGCGCAGGTGGGTGACGCCGTCCGTGGCGCGCAGGTTTAGCACATAGTTGCCGGGAACCGTGAACCATGCCTTGGGCGACACCGCGCCGGCATCCTCAAAAGCCACGTTGCCAGGGCCGCGTGCGGTCCACTGCTGGGTGGTGGCGTTCGCACTGGTCACGGTGGCGCTGAGCTGCACCGAGGCCTGGCCGGTGGCGGGGTCCATCGTCGTACTGGGGCAGGTGGTGGTGGAGTTTCCGCCGGTAATTGTCACCTGGGGCGGCGCACCACCGCTGAGGTCCGGCGTCCACATGCGGATGTTCGGCACGCCATTGTCGATGGTAGGCGTGTACACATGGCTGCCGTCGGAGATGAGGCTGTTGGGCACGGTGGTGGAAAAGCCCAGCGCACCAAAGTCGGAGGTGAGGATCGTCCATGAGGTGCCGTCCCACTTGAAGATGTCCACCGCGTGGCCGGTGGGCGAGGGCGGGCTGGGATTCGGGTTCGACGGCGTGTAATTTGACCACATCAGCGACATGAAGGTGTCGCCCGAGGCCTTCACCGTGGCGAACTGCGTGCACAGGCCAGGAAAGATGGAGCCATTGGGCAGGCCCTGGGCGGATTCGATGACATTGCCGGCCGAGCTCCAGATGAAGTAGTGGTGGTTGTCGTTGCGCTGGCAGTTGAACATCACCTCGCCGTCCTTGGTCGCCACCGCGTCGAACATTTTGTTGATGCGGTAGCAGGCCGGGTTGGGATACATCGGGATGCCCTGCATGTCGCGCTGCGGCAGGGATTTGCAGGGATCGAACCACTCCCAGGTCTGGCCGTTGTCGAGCGAATGCACATAACAACAGCTTTCACCGCCGATAAAGATCTCCCCCCAGGGCATGCGGGCCATGCCGGTGACCCAGTCGAAGGAATCCGGGTTGGGCATGGGAGTGTTGGTGACGTACTCGGGGGCTGGAAACCAGGCCGGGCGGCCGGCCGCCACGCCCACATTGGTGTACGGCGGCGGCGCCATGATGAAGTGCCGGAGGTCCGCGCGGGTGGTCCAAGTGGCGCCGCCGTCGAGCGACTGCAGCACCAGGTCCTCGCCG
>OUNM011218840.1_pt1 | contig 12391 bp, 15 predicted proteins | sample 1769961 | NCBI WGS metagenome assembly OUNM01 (sample SAMEA3914820, study PRJEB12502) | metagenome | biome: forest; material: soil | place: USA | collected 2012-03-12 | depth 0.3 m | reverse complement strand
GGGCCTTTGCGCCTACCTTGAGCTCGAGAGGGCGGGGGCGGCCGGTGACGGCAAGAAGCTCTTCCAGGCAGTCGGCCACCGCGTTGATCTCGCGTTCAAATGCCGTTACGTCTTGGGATTTGCGTACAGCAAGCAAAAGGTCCTCGAGGACGTAGGCCGCCGTCTGGATGTTGACGGCGGAGGCGTACCGCGGATCTCTCTTAGGAAATGAGTCGCCGAGCTGCGCAACCACCTTGGCCAGGACGGGCAAGACATGCACTGCCAGGTCAAGAGTGCTCGCGCGACAGCTTGCTCGCTGGCTCAGAACCGGCGACTTGAGCTTGTCGTGAGGACGAGGAGGGGGTGGCGCGGCAGCTGGTGCGGCGGCGGGAGTGGAGGGTTTGTTCCAGGGGATAAAACTACCAAAAAAGGCAAATGCCGAGTCCGCCATGAGTCCGCCATGTGTGTGCGCCGCCGAGCGACGGAACTGCCTGACTCGTCGGGAAATTGCAGCACACGATGGAGTCGCGAAGGTCTGGGCAGAATGTGCGGGGTCAGAAGAAGTCCCTGCAGCAAGGCTGAGGCGAGGAAGGACAAGGGCTCGCCTGAGCCGAAAACGGGCGGGAGGAACCCCAGCAGGCAGCAACCCCTCGGCTGCTTCTGGCCTTAGGCATGGCTGCAGGAGGCGCACGAAGAGAGGACCCCCGCACCCCTCACATCTATCAGGTCGCCGTGGCAGGGCGAGCTTCGACCTGGGACAGGAGATTGTGTTGTTGACTCAACGTTGCTCGCGAGTCGCTGCAACCTGCACTTGAACATGGAGGCAGATGCAAACGCAGTCCCTGAGCCGCCGCCGCGGTCGATCAAGGCCGACGCCAAGGAATGCCAGACGCTCCTCACCAACCTGCTCAACCGTCTGGCCAACCGAGAAGGCGTCTCCCCCGCGCTATTCACCGATTTGCAGGATGAGTACGGCCGCTTCAACCTCTGGACCGCAACCATGGCCGTCTTTGCGCCCGACCAGGCCTGCCTGGATTTCCGACTCAAGGATGTGCCCGAGGCCAGCCAGCTTTTTGTCAAACAAATCGGCATTCTCACGACGCGGCTGGAACAGTGCGCGTGTTGCCAACCCTTCGTTTGTCTGTCTATCTACCTCGGGCACCTAACTCACTGGGGAATTTAATAGTGCACGAGAGAGTGGACGAGCGAGTCTCGGATCCCGAGCATGAACGGCCCGACCCGCTAATACCAAGCTCCGAGTCGTGGACCGACGAGGAACTCATCCGCTCAATCCGCCAGACAATTGACTGGCTCCACCGGCTCTCCAATCTGGTTCGGAAAGCCAGGTTCGCCAGCCAGAACGAGAAAGCCGCCGCCTTTGTGATCAGGGACGAGGTGGGGACCGACATCACCGAGAGTCTGCGCTGCTGCTTCCAGGCCCTCATCAAACGAGACTGCAAGGATGTCGATGAGGCCCTCGTAGACCGCCTCGCCCAAACCATGATCCTACGGCGCAAACGCATTCTCTACAGACGGGAGCGCCAACGCCGCTGGGCTCTACCTCAAATCGACAAGAAGAGGATCAAGCTCAACGTCTTGATACCAGTCCCACCCCCTCCGCAGAGCCAGGATGTCGGCATGTCTCATACGGAAGAGGAGACTACTGCCGACCATGAAGCCTCGGCTACCTCACCCAAAAGCCAAACTCCCGGAGCCTTGAGCACGCTTACCGTGAGTGTGGTGGAACGGGATAAGTACCTGCAGCAAGCATCCCGAAGTCAGATCTCGCGTGCCACCACCGCTCCGTTCCGGCCTAGCGAACAACGACTCGTCCCTCCACACCCAAGAGCAGCAGGAAGCGGGACCGTGTTTGTCTGTGATTACTGCTGTCTCATCCTCTCGAGTGAGGTGGCCTTAGACCGCGAGAAATGGGGGTAGGTGACTACAATCCGGCCTCACCATGCGCGCGCCGCTGACCAGAGCGGCGACAGGAACCACGTCAAAAAGGATCTCGATGCGTACGTTTGTGTCTTCGACAACTGCACCGAGCCCTACCAGCTGTACGCATCGAGCGAGGAGTGGCTGGCCCACATGAGCTCCCAGCACCGCACGCGATGGCAGTGCACGGAGAGAGACCATCGGCCGATTTTGTTTGAGACGCGCCAGCAATTCATGGACCATATGGAGGCCGTTCATCCGGGGCGGTTCAAGAGAGAGCAACTTGGCTTTGTTGCCGATAGCTGTGCACAAGCCCTCACCCCAACAATCACCAACTGTCCGTTTTGCTCAGAATCCGCAGAAGACCTCGATGCCCATGTGAGGCAGCATCTTCACTGTTTTGTCCTGCAGTCTCTGCCCTGGCCGGAGGATTTGGCCCGGGGCACTGACCACGCCTCGGTAGACGCGGCCGGCAGTAGCTCGACCTCCAAGGGGCTCGACCGCGACACTCTCCGCGGTTCATTCGGCGATGATGATACCCCGTGGCTGGATGATTTGATGCAGGATTCCGACCCCCCACTTCCATATACTGACGCACGCTCGTTTGACGGGACGATTGACGCGAAGGGCAACTTGGAGGCCTGGATGCAGGAAACCGACAACGCTCTGCTAGGCGGAGACAATATCAACGTGACCGTCAAGGGAATATTAGAAGCTAACGGGGATTGGACTGATTTTGAAATGGTACCGACGCCGGAGGTTTTCACGCACCAGGCCTGGTCCCGGTCCTTAGCGCACCCATCGGATATTCCGAGACCTTACTCCCCTCAAACACCGAGTACTGCCCGGGCTGAACTAGGCTCCCGTACACCATCGAATTTTTCAGACGCTGGGGAGGATGGAGATGAAATGGCAGCAGACGCCTTTCCCGACAATTGGCCGAGAGGTCCAAAGGCGGCGGCCCAATTTTGGACCTTCGATTCTTGTTACCGTTGTACGATACAGAAGAGAAAGGTAAGTATCAATAAATCATTCCCCAAGCTAGGTACTTGCCATCTCCTCAAAGCACTCACGGCACTGACTGGAAATTCCAGTGCGATTCATTCCCGGACGTGTGCGGGGAGTGCAAACACCTCCCGTATTCCAGGTCGATATGCATCCGTTCATTTTTGAGAGAGAGATCCTCATCAGACTTCCGTACGTCCCGCCGATAGTTTGTTGCACACCAGAGCTGACAATTACAAAGTGCTATGGGACCTGGACCCTATTCCATCTGCGTCGAGGCCGAGACGCTTGAGATTGGGGCATCCGGTGAAGCGATCTACCTTTACTCTATCTTTCTCCCCTGTGATCACTCGCCCCTCGCTTGAGGTAAAGGTTGACGGTTTCGCGACCTTGTGGGAGAAACGTGACTGGAGTATTGTGCCCGGCGAAGAACCTTCATATGCCGCGCTTGACCAGTGGGCTAGGGACCAAATCCTCAGCGAGAGTACATCCGACTTTGAGACTGAGATGGACAGACTGCTTCTAAAGTTTACCACTCAATCAGCGAGCCCACCGGAGATGGATGCAATGATGAGGGATCTTTTGAGCATCAGGTGTATGTGGAGGCTCTGGGGCTGCGAGCGACTCTTCTACCGGAAACAGTCGACACCCTGGCGGTGCCGTTTGACGCGTCGGTTTTTTCCATTCAGAAATGGCTTTATAAGCATGCGGCGCGAGCGATACCGTTGCTGGAGAAGAGGGTGGTTCTCAACACCGACACCTATCTTGTCCAAGAGCCGATCAGCGTTGCGTCGGGGTCGCCAGAAATTACCATACTCTTCAACGTCACGAGATGGTTGGTCTTGTGGCAGTTGATGCTGACTTACCAACAGTCCTTGGCCCTGGCGAGCAGACAACACATCGGACAGAGGGGTATGTCTTTACCTGTCATGCCAAGTAAGAGATAAACTGCACTTCCTGAACACGCTAATCCGGCGGATTCATAGTGGATTCCTTCATAGGGCTTACGCAGGACCTGTTCACGACGGTCGCCGTCATTTACTCGACGCTGTTCCACGATCCGACCCTCTTCAAGCAAGTTAAGAACGCTGGACCTGAGGTTTTCAGATATGACTCGGATCTGCATGCCACCTACCAGCGAGCGTGGCGCGCGCTCCCCGATTTCCGTGCGAAGTAACCTGAATCCGCAGGATAGCAAATAGCGACTTGTGCTAACCTTCTTGCGGTAGACCGACGGGTGCTGGCAGGGGAGATTCCAGTGGGGGGCTCATCAGCGGGTGCCGTCTTCAAAGAACATGTGGCCAAACGGGAGCTGGAAATGTTGGCCTAATTAACCCCCTCCTCGCGCTACGCCCGCGGACCGTGGCGTCGGATTGTGTCTCAATAAACCTCGTCGACGGATACCATTGTCAAAAGACTGTGTCTCGCGAAACGGGGCGTAATACAGCGCGGCTCCTGATGCGGCTGTGCTTGGTCAAGAGAATGGTGGCGACGGCAAGGTCGGCGCCATGGGAGAGATGCCCTGCGAGACCAAGATGAACCCGGACTTGAGGATCAAGTTGGGGCTTCAATTAAGTTGGGAGATCATGTACTCAGCGGCTATTGACAGGAAAACAAAAGGCTCGCCGACCAGCACTACAAGCGCGCCGGACATGTAGAGGTGATCGGTTACGAAAATCCTTTTTGTATAGATTTTACTTCTCGAGGGGGGAGTCGAACCCGCGGCCTCTTTCGGTTGGCGTTCCACCCGTTGGCCCTCCTCCCAAAGCCGCTTGACCACTCGAGTGGTCCGTTGCTTGGGAGGAGGCGGTGAAAGTGTTCGTTCGGGAACTTGTATATATAGGTACTGGCAGTGGTGCAGGAAGGAGGGGCAAAGGGTCGGGAGGGATGAGCCCGATGGGTGCAGGAAGGAACATGGACCAGCTGGGAAATATTGTCATCTAGACCCCCATCATAACCCAGACCCCTGTCATTCTTCCCTCCGCAAGACGGCCAAGGGCAATCAACCACAAAAAGGGCAGCATGGAAGAAAAGTCCATATTGATGCAACTTCAAGAGCCCAGCTCCTGAACCACGACACTGGTTGGAGTGGCAACCTCACCGCAAAACAAGATCTCGCACAGCAACATCCTTCTCGTCCCAAATATTGCTCCAGGGCCGCACAGCATCATGCCCGCAATTAGCGCAGAACCAGCCAACCCTCTGCCACTCCTGCGGATTAGTGCCGTCGATGAGACTCACCACGAGCCCAACCGAGTATTGTCCCAGAGAGTCCAATCCGAGAAACGCAAACCAGTGACGGTCGTCGAACGCATCCCCTTCCACCAGGTCGAACTCGACCCGCCAGTCCCGACGAGCGCCAACCTCGACCCTGCTCCCGTGGATAACCTTGGCACGGAGTCTCAACAGCCCGCTCCGCAGCTCGTTGGCAGTGATCTCGCTGCCGTCATCGATGACCTCGGCGCTCATCTTCCCCATCGCAAGACTCGAGATCGGCCCAGTGACCGACGCCCACGACCACGTCGGAAGCCCCTCAATGCGAACGACGGTAGGCGTCTTGCCGCCCGCTCTGCGAGATCGAGAGCGCGCCGTGAACCCGTCCACACGCCAGTCGATCTGGAAGAGCAAGCTCTTCCTGAACATGGCGACTTCGCTCAGGTACTCATCGCCATGGACGTCTGCCAAGACATTCCCAATGCCCGAGATCGCCCGGGTCCTGTCCTCGTCGGGCTTGGTGAGCTCTCGCTTGGCGAACTGCTTGACGAGGTTCTTCCACATACGTGCCTGCTCGCGGGCCGGCGGGATCGGATCCTGGGTAGGTAGGCCCCACGTTGAGGGAGGAAGCATCTTGAAGGATCGCAGGACGTGGATGTTCCCCTCCACGACGGGCTTGCTGTCTTCCTGAAGGCAGTCCCAGGAAAGCCCTTGGGTGCCGAACACGAGCCTGCGACACGGGAGGAGGGCTTCTTGGAAGCACCACCCGCGTCGGTCGGTCGGATCGCCGGCGGCACGGTTGTGGAGCGTCCACTTGTGCTCTACCAACGCTCCGCTGCCCTGCGTGTTTTCCGATGTCAGGAATGGACATGAGACGGAGCTCAGTTCTGGCAGCGGGTGCAAGAATCCGTCTGCTGCCCGGGCCGCGTTCGCCGCGGTGATCGCCACGGTGGCGCGCCGGTAGATGTCGCCCATGACAGCCAGCTCTCTATTCTTGTCGTCGTCGTCGTCTTGGATGATGCAGAGGGCATCGATCCAGATGTAGCGGATGGAGATGTTGCGGGCGACGGTGATGGCGTCCTGGATGGACTGACCCAACTCCTGCATTGGGATGCCACCGATCTTTTGGTGGATTGTCCCCTTCTTCGTCGCGTAGGGCTGATCTCCGCCCCAGCAGTAGCTGAGCGCGACGTATCTTGCGCGCTCGCCTGGCGTGCTCACATGGAGTCTGGGCTGCTGGTTCTCGCGGCCGACATCGATTACTCGCGTGGGCAGAAGTGGTATGGTTGGCCCCGGACACTGGTCGTGGTTGTGTTCACACTCAGATATCCACTCTCTGGCTTTCTGGAAAACGAAATCGCTTTTCATGTCTGTGGGACCTGGCCTGCCCCCGAAATTGAGCGCTGCTGGGTCGCCTAAGAGGTTCAAATCAGTAATTATGCTGTGAACGAAATGGAACAGGAAGGAAGCCTAGGGATGAGTCTTGTTTTGGCCACTCACCTTCTTCTGTGACGATGTGAAGCCAGATTTGTCTTGACTTAGCCACCGCGCAGACATCGGTCAACTTGTTCAACCGCCAGGGATGCTGCTCGGACTCAGGAGGGCCGGTGCACTTCCACTCGTCGTTGTTGCTCATGAAGCTGCGGAAACTGGTCCCCTCTCGACACGCAAAGAATGTCCACACGGGTTCATTATCGTCTAAAGAAGAAGCTGGAACCCACTGTTGGTTGAGTTTGGCGCAGAGCTCACAGCCGGAGTTGGCATGGAGCTCGAGGTCTCCCTTTGAATAATGAGGGTAGCCGGAAGTCGATGCCAGGGCTCGCAGGCCATCGACCGTCGAGAAGAGGTCTCGGCATCTCCCACACAGCGCCCATGAACTGGGACTGTTTGTGGCCATAGTGGAATGTCTATGTTGGCAGTTGACCGAGATACACAGCAATTCCCTCAGAGTTGTTTGCATGCCGGGAATCGAAGACAAAGTTGTTGAAAGTGATGAGTAATCCAGACGCCCCAGAGGTCTATTAGATTCACGTTTTCACCCTCCCCACGACAATGACAGTTTTTGGTCTTCCTCCAAGTTCCTCTGCAAATGCCTCCCCATCATGGTCTTCATACAGTTGGTTGTGCTGGATGACAGGTGATCAGCTGGAAGAAGAGAAGCCAAGTCTCAGCGAACGACAGGTCCGTGCGACAGCGCTCAGCAGTTGGCCGCTTGGCGGTGGCAACTTCCAGCGGGGATCCTCCAGCTGGCAGCTGCCTGGAAGGGTGCTGCCCTGTCTGGCACCCCAACTGGAAGGAGCCCTGTCGCTGCACTGGAAAGAGCCCTGTCGCTTCACTGGAAGGAGCCCTGGCGGTGCTGCCCTGGCTTCTTCTGCTCTGCCCTTCTCCCCCATTTGCCCAACAAAGTTTTCTGCTTCGCCATTCCCCGTCGCTCGCCGCCCACCAGTTCCTGCTCCGTCACGGCACAGAGGACGGATCATGGATCATGGTTCGAGAATTCTGGTTCACGGGGATCAATCCTGGACGAGGGATCAATCCATCCCCCAAGAGGCCGCCTGCGCTTTGAAGTCTTAGCGAGCCAATTATAGGTGGCATGCTCGGTACGAGGCACATCGCTGCATCGCTGCAGCGCTGCTCACTTGCTTCCAAGGCGTGCATCAAGCAAGCGGACCTCCAGAACCCGACACTGGATGAGGATCCTACCACACCCCAGTCTCAGTCAGTCAGTCCCCAGTCGCCTTCCCCTCCTTCCCCTCCTCCCTCCTCTTCTGACCCTCCCTCGTTTCCAAGGCCAAGGCAACAGCCTGCCGAGACAACCCTCACCGGTCCCAACCCCTCTCCGTCGGCTCCCGGCAATGACAGACCGTTCTGAGCCTGGCCAAGTGACAAGTCGGGCTTGGAAACATGAAACGCCGCCTTCTTTTCGACGAGAGCCCGAGCCCGAGCGACGCCAAGGCGGTCTCTCTCTGCCCCGCTGATGACTGTGACTGCTCATGCTGCTCAACGCACGCCCCGACAATCCGTCGTCACCAGGCTGCATCCCGCGGAGGCCGGTGGAGTCCGGCATGCTGAGTGAGGTGTTCTCGCCTGCAGCTGTCAAGTGCCTGCATACGCGAGCAGCCAACCTGGGCTCCTCCATGGCCCATCTTGCAGACACAGGCCGCCAACCGTTGGGCCATCCCGCATCCGGACACCTGCGATGCCCAAATCGGGACACGCACGCCTGCTTGGGCTTATTCCATCTGGCCCTGGGCTGGGACGAGCATGGAGCCTGAGTGGCAAAAAAGGGACTGTCACGGCAAACACCAAACTATTTGCCCGCGATGTCACAGCGGAACTGGCGTCTGCGGCCGAGACTTTGACAGCCCACGACACTAACAGGACTCACAGACATGCCCATGCGGCCGTGATGTGACCTCACCAGCGCAAGCCCGCACGCGATCGGGGCGTGACCCAAGAGGCGGTTGCTGGCTCAGCTCGACACCATCTCGCTTCAGGAGCCCAGAAGCTTTCCACCTTCTTACTTCGGTAATCGACTTGCGGGAGAGGATCCCGTGCGCCAATCGAGTCGCCCGGAGCCAACCGCACAGCACACCCCGGGCGCCGGCCCCCAACACCACTCGCCGCCCCAACTTGGATCTATTGCGCGCGAGTGAGCCCATCAACTCTGGCCAGCAACACACCGTGGCGGGCGGCTGCTTCCTCTCTCTCAGGCACGCAGCCTGGTGCTACCGTGTGTTCCCGACAGGCCCGGCAATGTGGCCACTTCTCCGCACGACGCGCAGCCCTTTCCCTTTCCCCTCATTTTGCCAACCCCGCTGCTGATTATGGCGAGGTATCAATCTTGGACGTCCCCAACTTCGTACCATATGACCCAGCCTTTCCCTGGCCCTTCATATCCCGTTCATCTACCCTGCCATGCCCCCGTCGCCATCGCCACCGCTGAAGGGCCCTCGCCGCCTCATCTGACAGACAGCAGGGCCCGCTGCTAAATTTACATCACATAAGGCAGGCAGGCACTCATCAGGCAGGGCCGCCGGCCGGAATAGCATCACCGGTTTTATTCGTGCAATCGATAGCGGGCGTGGAACGAGATTTGGCCAACGGCTTGCTGCAACTGCGGCCAAGGTGGTGTGGAGGCGATGCCACCCCGTTCTCGAGGGGGCCAGGGGCCCAGCCTTCCACTTTGACATTCCGTGTGCCGCCGTTACATCGCCCCAAACCATGCAACGAAGCCAATCACAGCTGCCGAGTGGCCCCCCCTCCGCAGCCCGTCTCGGACCAGTAAGGGCAGACGGTCAGCGAGCAGCCCATCTGACTCCCGTTCCTTTTTTTTTTTTTTTCCTTTTGCGTAGGCGAGGCGAGGTCCGAGAGGGGCCGCGCGACGGACGGCGAGTAGCGAGCAGAGCTCATCTCTGCCAAATTGCAGACTCACGTTTTGCTGTCATATCACTCTGGTTGCCCATCTCGGTCCCTCACAGACGGGCAAACGAAGACGACGACCACGGCGACGGACGGCTCTTGTCCACGGATACCGACACCCCCGGATCGGCTGTCGAACCGTTGCAACGCCCTGCGCTGTGGCTTTCCAGGATTTCTGAGAACCCCGTTCGGTACCGGAATCGATCGCACCACCCGCTTCTGCGTGTTGGTCCGAGCCCTGCCACATCGCAAAGACCCAAGGGCCTTGCCCAAGATTTTGCCGGATGGGGTTCCCAGCAGGATCGATTTGCGCTAACCTTGGTCTCGCTGTCGACTCGGCGGCCCTCTGCGAGAGGTAGGGCCGGTTGCTGGTTGGATCCGTCATGATGTCAGTCCACTGACTCTGGACGCCTCCAGCCGCGATGAGTGCCAATCTCGGACGGCTCGCACACGCAGTCTCTCTCTCACGGGCCTTGCTGTGACTGTTGGCAGCGATCGACATGCGTGGGCGTCACCATGGCTGCCGCCGTGCGGGTGTGGGCTAATTTTGTCATGATATCATGGCGTCCAGACTCACCACGTGCTGTGCCCGAGTGTTGCAGCTGCCGGGAGCCACACCGGGTTTCCGCAACTCAAGATAGAAATATAAAACAAATGAACTGCACGATAAATGAAGGCACAGTCAGCCCTTCCAACATTCCAAATAAATCACACACACATACACAGCATGCAGAGGGAAAGCGAGGGACGGATGGAGGGGAGGGTTCTGTTTGCAGGTCCCTGGCGCAGCCGACCCGTACCGATCCGTCCGCCATCCGCACCACCGTCGAGCAACGGCGGGATGGCACATCTCTCCTGGACTCCATATTATTTTTGCACAGTAACAGCTGGTGCTGCGGGCTGGCGCCAACTAGTGTTACGCTGCTTGCCAGAGACGGCCACGGGGTGCAATCTATCTTGCGAGCTGACCAACGGCATCCGGGCCTTGAGCAACGGAGCGAGCCAGGGAATGATGGAATGGGAGGGGGCAAGGTACGAAGTAAAATGACACCGAACGGGCGCCACCATTGAAAAAGAGGCAATCTTTTTTTTCTTCTCTTTTTGGAAAATTCAACTGCCAATACCCCCGAACTGGTGAGACGTCTTTTGCGCCAATCAGAGAGGGATGCCCAGCGTTCAGCAAGTGGCAGGGCCCGCCCTGCCGCGTTTGTTGGGGGCCGGTTTGCTTGTGGTGAGTGAGGTGTGCGGTTAGTTGGGGCGAGAGGAGAGCGCTGGGGAGCAAGACAAGGCGGCAGTCGATTCGGAGTGAAGCAAACCTCCGGCCATCTCGTCCATGGTCCTGAGCTTGCCAAGCAAAAACCCCTCTCCCCAAACAAGCAGGCGGGCAAGGTTCGTCTTTCCCGCGTTCTGTCCTGTCAACAGAAGAAAGGCGGGGAAGGACAGCATGTTGGAGGTAAACACGGTAGCGAGGGCCAACCGAGTCAGGCAAACGGCCTAGAAACAACTGAGGGGGTCATACCCAAACCAGACACCACAGCCTTCCGAATCCAGTGCCCTACGCTTAGGTACTGCACATGCACAACCCCAAAAACAGACAGAGAGACCAAACCCTCCAGACTGAGACGCCCGGTCCTGAACGCGCCACGAAACAACACGTGGAAAAAGGGGGGCGCGAGCCAAGGTCGCATCTCCCGTAGGGCAAAAAAGAACAGCACAACCTTGGTAGCAGTGCTACCTACTCGTACATGCCGACGGTCTAGTTAGGTAGTCTGGGCTGGTACGGGTATATGCTGCATCAAGCCCGTCCGCCGCACGTCCGTGACACCTGAAACGTGCATATGCGTCTGTGGGCGTAGAAGGGAGAAACGGGGAAGGGATCCGCGCGCGGCATGTACGTGTGTATGCACTTGTCCGAATCAGGGCTGATAGTCCAGGTTTGATATCATATCAGATTCTGGTTTTTGATAGAATGAGAGAGGGAGGTATGTGTCAAGACGGATGGACAGAAGGTTGTGTGCGGCCTGGATGGATTGAGACGCGGTGCAAATGACAACTACGGAATAATTACGACTATGATTGCAAAAGTAGGAATTAATTAATCAGTAGTGGTTAGTAGCATTGCTACTAACCACTGTCAACGGAAGAAAGAAGAAGAAGGAAGGAAAGAAAATGCCACTCGACGTCGCACCCTCCTCTCAAACCGAAACACAAATACCCATCTCCAGAACGGGCAACGAAAACCCCAGACCAGACCAGGACAGGCCCTCCCCTTTCAACCGGGCCCCAGCGCAACCTTACCTCCCTACCCAATCCACCGTTAAATCAGGTCCTCCTAAGTAAGATCCAGCATTCCCCGGGTCCAGAACCCGCCCTGCAGCAAGAACCAAGCAGCGAGCAGAAAGCCTAAAACCACACAACCACCGCCGCCCGTCCCATGGTTGGCAAGTGCGGGAAAAAAAGAACGAGGAAGGGCAGCCCCGAAACGGCGCAGCAGCCAGAAGGGCACGGCACTGTTGGGGAAAGACTGGGACGCTGGCACCTGAGGGTGCCTGCCGATGGTTCCCCCCAGCCCAAAACCAGGAACCAGAAAGGGCCCGAGTTTGGGTGAGGTGGGACGCGTGGAACCGGCTTCTGGTTTTTTGGTTGCTGCTGCAGCGCGGCACCTAACTCAACACCCCGCTGAAATGGGCGCTGTTTTCTTGGGTGTCTTGACAGCAGTTGCCAGCTAAGACATTCAATGAGGAATGGGTTGGGTTGGGTTGGGTTGGGTCGATGCAAATTTTAGTTTTTGTGATTCAGACCAGCAGCAGAGGGGAAGGAGGAATGAGATGCC
>OUNM010670162.1_pt1 | contig 12392 bp, 14 predicted proteins | sample 1769961 | NCBI WGS metagenome assembly OUNM01 (sample SAMEA3914820, study PRJEB12502) | metagenome | biome: forest; material: soil | place: USA | collected 2012-03-12 | depth 0.3 m | reverse complement strand
CGGATCACCTTGCAGCTAGACGCCCACCAACAGCTCATCGCTTCTGCGCCTGCTCTCTTCCGTCCGCAAATGATCGAATGATCCGACCCGCGCCATTCGCGCACAGAGAACAACCTGGAAGGCTGGGCAGCGGCACCCGCTGCGCTTCCGCTCTGCCAGACGGGTCACCCTCGAAGGGTTCTGATAGGGCTCTGGCAAGCCCCGGACAGCCTCTGATAGGGCTGCCCGATCAGATCTCGCGCTCGCCGCAGAGGCTGGCTGGCCGTCTTCAATCTTGGCCGAGTGCAGACATGGCATCGCGCATGTCCAGCGGCTGTCATGACGGAGCGTATCGCGAACCAGCCGACCAGGTGGTATTTCGTGGGTATCTGAAACGCACTGGCGCTCCAGCAGCCTTGATCAGGTTCATCTCCGAGGCGGTGACGTTGAACAGGCTGGCATCCTCGAGACCTCGACAGCCATCTTCGAGGCCCCATCGACTTGGAGAGAGGTAGTATTCCGGACAGAATGCAGAATACAACTTCGACAATACCTCCGTGTAACGGCACGTCCATCCCGCCCCTCCAAACCCACCAGGGCCGCTCTCTTGCGTCGGGAGCGAGCAGACCCGGTTGCTGTTGTATATGCCGCGTCAAGAATATCCTGTCCCGTCTCTCGCTCATGCCGGAGCTCTTGATGCGGGAGAAGCTGGAGTGCAGCTGCCATGCGACCTTGTCAAAGGCGCCATGCTCTCTCCCGACGGCACAGATGCTACTCCGTACCTCCACCCGCATTTTTTTATTTGCTCGTCGAGCCTCGTCGGCGACGCCATGCCGGAGTTCTCCGTACATAGTACTCCGTACGCCGCGTCTCTAAAAAGGGCGACACACACACGGCCCAGTCTTGGTGCCTTGCAGAGATCGAAGGCCAAGCCACGAAGGGAGCCAGCAACCCAATAGCCGCGAATGTGGCGCCGCCCTACTGTGTGTCGATGGCGGGACTTCCAAGTCCGGAGGTCTAGTTGTCTGCACTGGGCCAAATGCCTGCGTCACATATTGCAGGGTGCAGGCCGAGACTATTTATTCACGCCGTTGGGTGAGATGTGGCTGCCACGAGGGAGCAATCTATTTTCCGAGACGGCTCACAGACGGCTCAACTCACCACGTCTTCCCGTCTGGTCGCTTTGGGGGCTTCAGTGATGCCCGAGCCCAATGAGAAGCGCCAACCCCGGCCGTCAAGCTGTTCGTTATTCTTGGAGAGTCTCAGGAGGAGAGCCAAGCCGGGGTTCTGCGTGCGTCGGCTCCGGTCGCACCTCCGGCGGAATCCGGGGTCAGCCAGGGGTCAGCCGGGTCAGCCGGGGCCAGCCGGGACCCGCTCGGCGGTGCGGGGCCGCATCAGCTTGTCGGAGGGAACTCGGAGCCTGGCGCCATGCGGCTCTTTTCCCCAGAGGCTAGGTGGTCTCGTGCAAATCAACCTAAGGCGCAAGGCATTCCGTCCCACTCTCGCACCAAGTAACGTTGACATTACAGTAGCGTCCAGCCTACATACCTGCTCTGCAAGTTCCGTGCATGCTTGACTGGGACTAGAAAACCACGAGGCGCACTGGCAGGCTTTCGTAGATGTTGGAGGATTTGGGACGCAGCCTTGTCGATCGACTTGATATAAGAGCTCGCCATTTCTCTCACCAAAGCTCATCGTTTCTTTTCTCTTTTCCTATACCATCCTCGGGCTTTATTTGCTCTCGTCCAAACCCAGTTTCGGCACAGAAAACGTAACCACTTACACCTACAATGCCTCACCACGTCGCTGTCGTCGGGTAAGACGAGCCCCCCTTTTCTTCCTCTACCGAGTATCAGACCTAACGCTGCCCAGCGCCGGCGTCATCGGCCTCAGCTGCGCCGTTCTCCTCCAAAGAGCCGGCTACATTGTGACTATTATAGCCCGTGACTTCCCGGGTCCCTTTGAGACCATGGACCCCATCGACAAGATCAACTACACCTCGCCTTGGGGCGGAGCCCGTACGTGCTCGCATCATCGCCATCCACCCTCTCTCATGTAATCCACTAACACCACATTCCCACCCCAAAGACAACCGCTGGGTCCCTCCACCCCCCTCCCTGCCACCGACCTCCCACGCCCACCGCGACCACGCCTTCTCCCTCACCACCTTCACCCACATGCAGCGCCTGCACGCGACCCACCCCGCCACCGCAGGCATCACCTTCCTCAAGGGCATCGAGTACCTCGAGCAGCCGGGGCCGGAATACCTCGCCCTCTCGGCGTCGTCCGACCCCAACCCGCTCTCCCTCCCCGGCTTCCGCCTGCTCGAAGCAGGCAAGGACACCTTCCCCGCCGACGGCCGCGTCACCTGGGGCTGCGCGTACGACACGTGGTGCGTCAACCCCATGGTGTACTGCTCCTTCTTGCTGCGGCGCTTCGTCCACCGCGGCGGGCGGGTGCTGCGCCGGGAGCTGCGCCGGCCGGAGGAGGTGTTTTCTCCTGCTTTTGCGGCCCCGGGAGGAAGAGAGGGGGGAAAGACGGTGCCCGTAGCGGCCGTCGTCAACGCCAGCGGTACGGGCCTGGTCCCAGACCCGGCCATGACGATCACGCGCGGGCAGACGGTTCTGGTCGCCGAGGAGTGCGCGGCGACGGTGACGCGGCAGAACGCCGACGGCAGCTGGACGTTTTGCGTCCCGCGTGCGTTTGAGGGCGGCACCGTCATCGGGGGCACCAAGGAGCTGGGGAACTGGGCCGTGGAGCCGTCGCGTGAGGTGCGGGAGGAGCTGCTGAGGAAGTTTACTGAGACCTACCCCGAGATTTTGGGCGGGAAGGCTGAGTTGACGGTGCTGAGGGACATTGTGGGGCGACGGCCGACGAGGGATGGCGGGCCAAGGGTGGAGGGCGAGGTCGTGCCTGACGCTGGGTTCGTGATGCATGCGTATGGGCTGGGCGGGAGGGGGTATGAGTTGTCGTGGGGAGTTGCGGAGGCCGTGGTGAAGGGCGTAGAGAAGCATGTCAATGGGGAGGCCACGAAGGTGTAGGTAGCCTGTGGATGAGTATGAATGCGGTTCATCTCCCAGCCTCCCTCTCTAGATATATGTACAGAGTTGCGTGTGCCATGCATGTTGAGCATGCCGGGTGCGGACCGCCACGGTCCTAGTTTGACCGACTCCCCACAGCCTTTCCGCCGTAAACGCCCTGTCAGGTTGGTCCCGACACAGCACCCACACGCACCGTCCCTAAAGTGCTTGCTTGAATATTCTTACATGGCCAGTTTTCGGCCCTCAGGCAAAAGTCCCGTTCCCAGACAGCCCAGGTCACCTCCCCTCCCCATCTTGCCCCCTCCCAGCCGGATTACCATCCCTCCTCACCACACCAGCAACCCTCTCCCCCCTCTGCAACTTCTCCATCTCCTGCCGCGCCAGCTCGCGGTCCTTCTCCGGCAGGCCCCACCACTCGCGCAGAAACGCCTCCTGCTCGGCCTTGCGCAGGGCTTTCCGCTCCCGCTCACGCTGCCGCTGCAGCCGCTGCGCGAACCAGTCCTCGCGCGCGGCGTCATGCTCGTCCTGCGTCGCGTGCGCCTTCATGCAGCCGTTCATGAGCCGGTGCGTCTCGCGGCAGGCAAAGGGCGCCGTAAAGGTCCGGCCCATGGCGCATTCGGCAAAGGCTGGAGGCACGCCTTGGTTAGCTGCCTGGTTTTATTTCAAGGTGACTGGCTGGCTGGCCGGTGGGTGGGCGAGGTTTTGGAAGCACACACCCTTGATTTCGGGCCCGCATTTGCTCCGTACCCGGGCGTGGAAGATATCTCTGACTTGTGCCTCCTGCGAGGCCGACAACGGGAGGGGATTGCGCGACGGGATGGGCAGGCGCGGAGCCTGATCGGCGCCTTCGACGGCCATGGCGGCCATGCACTGCCCGGGAGCTCCGGGTTGGACCTGTGTAATTCGGGGATCGTGGGCTCGTTGTATCGCAGTGGCACGTTCGTGGCTTCGCTCAATCGCTGGCTGGTGGGGTTACCGGATCGTCGAGGGCGGAGAGGTGGTGGTGGTGTTGTTCGTGGGGCAGTGTTTCGATGCACCACTGGAGCTCCAGAATCCACGAGCACGCCAAGAGCACAGTGCGAGGGGGAGCCCACCGCACTTCGGACGCCTAATTCACACAGTATCTCACCCACTCCACCACCTCGTCGATATCAGCTTGGACACCACCAATGCTCACTGTCTATTTCGAGCAATAGTGATACATGTTGCCTTTCGGCACCAATGCTATGCAAAAGGTGTTACACTCTAACCCCTGCTGCCCTCATGCCCCACTCTCACCTAGTTGGGCTCTCCTCGGCCAGGCCGTCCAGCTCCGAGAACTGCGTCCTATCCAGGTCCAGGCTCTCCTTCTCCTTCTTCCCCTTCTTGCCAAAGTTGCTGAGCCACCGGGACGGCGCCTTGGCCTCCTTATTCTTGGTCGTCCCGCTCACCGTCGGCGCCAGACTCGGGCTGCTCGCCATGCTGTCGTAGCTGCGGCCCAGGAAGCTCGGGTTCAGCGTCTCGTCAAGAATGTCCTCAAAGTCGCCAATGCTGGACCGCTCCATCGACGCTCCCTTGTCTGAAGCTCCACCACTAGTCGTGCTGCTGGGGCCCTTCTTAAAGAGCCCGGACTCCTTGCCACTGAGCCGCCCGGCGATGCTGAATTTGCTCGAGCTGCCCTTTCGGAACAGCTTACGGACCACGTTGTCGTCTTTGAAACTGGCTGCCAGTCCGGCGCTAGTGGGTTCCGAAGGCGTGTTGGAGAACGACTGGTCCAGCGAGAGCGAGTCTCGCGACTCGGAAACTGACGTCTGTGTGTGTACCGAGAACGAATCCCGTGACATGCGCGACTCCAACACCGGAGACTCTAACTCGATGAGCGGCGTCGGCGGCGCCTCGGGCGTAGCCCCAGACTCCCTGCTCTTTGGTGGCTTTTCCTTGGAGTCCTTGGCTTTGGACTTGTCTTTCTTCTCCGCTTTGGCCTTGTCCTTGCCCTCCTTCTCCTTCTCCTTTTCGGGTTTGGATTTGAAGAATGAGGTGATGTTGAACGCCGGCGCATTCGGGTTCAGACGGCCTTGAGCTTGAGCCTTGGACTGAGTCGGTGGACGGCTGCCTATGACTCCCACTTCGTTGACGTTCGGTAGCATCTCTTCGCCCAGGATCTCGTCATCAGCCGATGCCAGAGTCGTCTTCAACGCCGACGGCGACCCATGTAGCGATGGGCGTCGGGATGGGTTACGAGACCATGCGTCGGGCGACCACAGACGGGTGGTGCTGGTTTTCCCCAGCGTGGCAGCATCGCTCGGCTGCGGGCCCCAAATCGATCCAGAATCAGTAGACGGCCGTGGAAATTCGGCAGACGCGATGCTGGCGGGCCGGGGGCTCCCTTGATCTCTCTCAGGAAACAATCCGCCCGGGGTTCTGTGCGAGCTCGAAAAAGGATTGAGGCTCCTGGGGAACATGCGCGTGTGCGTAACATGCCCCTCGGTGATCTCGGGGCCTACCGAGTTCCGGTTGAACATACCCCAGCCACTCGAGAGGCTAATCCGTCGCTTGTTGTTGGCATCGAAATCGTCTGCTTGCTTCGGGAAGGACTGGCTTTGTCCCGCCTTAAGGGTACCAAACGCCAGGCCATCCTTCTCCACCGCTTTGGCGGGCCTGGACCGCTGGAAGGGGAAGAAGCCGCTCAGCTTGTTCGGCGGCGGCTCCGTGGCGACAGGCGACGGAATTGTGGCCGTCGCATTGAGTGATAGCCTATCCGACATGTCGTTTTGGAACGCGGGGAAGGGAAGGTTGCTCGATGAACCGTGCGGGCTCGTGAAGATGTTGAAAGATCTCCCAGATGATGCTGGCGAGTGCGGGTCGTTGTCCGGAGATGCTCGTTGCCGGGGGACGAATGGATCTGGACCAAACCTGGAAACTGGGCTGGGTTCGTCGTCGTCGATATCCGCCATGAGGTTAGATGGCAGGAGGGCGGTGGCTGACGGGCTGAGCGGAGCCGTTCTTAGGCCAAGCTCATCCAAGCGGCCCATGTCTGCTGAGTGGTCCATGAAGGGGCCCGGGGCGAACCCGGGAGGTGCGTGAGCGGATCGCGAGCTGGCGAAGCCAGCGGGGGCTGAGATGGTCGAGTCCATCTGAGGAAGTGGCGGCAACGGCGTCGCCGACACGTTCGAAAGTGAATGGACTGTCCGGTTGCGCCGGTTCATGTGAGTGGCGGCCGAGTGATCGAATTCCAAGCCTGACGTGTTGGCTTGGCTGTACAGGCCATAAGGGGCTTGTGGGATGTGCTGAACCTGCATGCCGAGGATGCGAATTTGCTCGTCCAGACTCCGAGCACGCTTGGTCTCGAAAATCGTAGCCTCCTGCAACTCCCTCCCCGTCCCCGACCGGTACCACTCACGCCGCTCTTCAGTAATCTTTTCGTGCCATTCGGTGTCCTCGTCGCCCCCCGGAAGAAGCTTCCGGTCCTCCTCGAGTTCCTTGACCTGCTCCCTCCTCTCCTTCAACTCGGCCTCAAGGCGCGTGCATTCAGCCTGCAGATCGCCGTTTTCCGCCTGGGCCTGTTCCACCTTTTCGTCCCGTTCTTCCTCCACGTCGGTCATCTGCTGGCTGAAACGCTCTCGGTCCCGCCGCATCTCCTCCATGGCCTTCTCCCACTTGGCGATGTTATCGTGGAACTTGGTCCGGTCGTTTTGCTTCTCCTTGAGCGACTTTTCCTTCTGCGCCTTGCGCTGCATAACGCTGCGCATCGCCCGATCCGTCACGTGGACATCGCGTTTGAGCTTTTCCGTCTGCTCCTCCTTCTTCTTCTGTTCCTTCCTCTTTTCCTGCTTCTCTGCTTCCAGTTCCTCCATCAACAGCCTGTTGTCGGCCTCCTCTTTGGCGATCACCCCCAGGATCTCCTCGGTCTCGCTCCGGATAGCCTCAAACTTCTCTGTCAACTCAGGCAGGGTCTGCTTACAGTCCACCGGAATAACTTCGCGCATCGGCTGGTCGAGGCTCGTGGTCGATGGCGAATGGCGTCGTGTAACAGTATTACGGCGCGGTCCGCCCCCCGCTGTGGAGTTCCCATCCCTGGCAGGCGAAGCACTCGTCTCCGGGATCGTTGGTATTTCCAGTAGGGGGAAGGGGCTGCGAGCACCTCCGCTGTCGTCGCCAGTGTCGTTCAGCGTAGAGCGTCGTGGTTCCTCCGGGACGAAATTGGATGGCATCCGAGAATTCCCCAACTCGGGCCGTCCATCGCGGCCAAACGTCCTCAGCCGGATGACCCGGCTGCCGGCCTGGAAGTTGTTGGAGCCGACGGCAATCACGCGCACGTTGTAAAAATGGTTCGGCTTCAGGCCGCTGACGACGATGGCGGGCTCCTGGTTGGCGGCGACATCTCCCACTGTTTGATGGTTAACCTCTGTGCGGCACGTGGCTGCATTATGGGCTGGATCCCAACTCACCAACCACGCCGTTCACCTGGATCAGAAACTTTTGTACGGGCCGGTTCGCCGGGGCGCGGGTCCAGTTGACGGTGGCGGCATCGGCTCGTATCTCGGCAAGCGACACGTCCGGAGGGTCGGGGACGTCGACACCCAAGATGTTGATCAGCTCGGGCACGGGCTTCCACAAGGTCTGCCATGCTCTCCGCACGAGCCTGTAGAGACGCGCGGTGAGCTTACTGCGGGATCATACAAATCGCACAGGCACGGCACGCGGCGGACAGGGGCCGCAAGCATTGCAGACGGACGGACGGACAGACGTACCATACGACGGCAACTCCGGTCACCAGCATCTTCGCATGCCTGAGGATGACGAGGTCGAGGTGGAGGGCGGCAACGGCATCGGCAGCCAAGGCGTAGGCCGAGTACGAGAGATGACGGCACAATTCGGGAGCGACGGCCCAGCCAAAGAGGGCGGCGCCGGCGGCGGCGATGAGGTTGATGCGGGCGTTCTTAGGCTCGGTAAACCACCAGGCGAGGCTGGCCGACAGAACGAGGAGCGTGGGGACCAGCGATGCCCAAGGGAGCCATGACATGACGCTGTGGTCGGGGGGAACAGCGAGGCCGGGTGTTGGACGAGTCGGAGTCGCACGCAACCTGCACGGAGGAGAAGGCGGCGGGAGTGGGGGTCGGGAGAAATGAGATGCAGAAACATCAAAAGGGCAAAAAAACGAGATGCTGGTGGCTCGCGCCGGGCGCTCCCAGGCCGAGATTCGCTTGGGCTTGGGCTTGGCCCGTCCGGCTGCTTCAAGGGGCCTTCAATTGGCCGCGGGAAAAATGGAGACGCTGGCAATTGCAGAGACAGCGAGACAGCGTCGAGAAGGGCTCCATCGAGCCATGGAAGCCCCCAACTGCTGTGGGGAAACCGCCCTGCTCACCTCTCTCACGTTGCTGTCTTGTGGGTCTCGGGCTGCACAAGCGGTCAGACCAAACCTCAGGCGGGCATGTGGGTGGAGATGGCTCCAGATGGCTGCCGAGATTGTGCTGTGGCTCCAGGTCCAGCCCGGAGCCGTTTCAGCGGCCTGCTTGGCGTGGCTGCTGCCAGCCTTCGGGCTGTTTTTGACCTGCAGCAGCCCATCTGGAGAGTCCATTTCACGTTAGGCCCAGATTGGCCACCAAAGGCTCCAATTGCTCTGCTTCCAAAATCGACGCCAAACCCAGGCGCGTTGAGAGCTTGCATGCATTCTCGTTGATTGCGTACGTTGCGTTGCGTACTCCGTCCAGAATACACGTATGCTGCTTTCCAGGCAGCCGTCAATTCTCCGGCAATGGATGACGCCGGGACCACCGGCCAGCCTGGCTCGACTGCCCGAAACTCTGAGCTGTCATCCTAACAAACACAATGCGAGCGCATAACGTTCAGGCTGCTGGATATGCCGCGCCTGGTAGCCGCTTTCTGATACCTAATGCGGTCTTGTATAAGCCGAGAGGGCCGTGTTTCGAAACACTCTGCAATCAGCCGACATTGGCCGACGGCGTTGACGTGTGGCCGGGGGTGTGGGCTGCTGGCTGCTGGCTGCTGGCTGCTGGCTGCTGATCGGCTGGTGTCATGGTTTCTTCAGAGCCCAGGTTTTGGTCGAACTGCTCAGCAGGCAGCACAACAGCAGATGAGCAATGGGCCAACGAAGTTCCGAAGGGCTGGGAGGGTTTCCATCTTTCTACTCTGAAAAGAAAAAAGGAAGAAAAAACTTCCACCTGGTCTTTGACTGGCGAGAGAATGTGAAGATATCTTTTGTCTTGAAGCCCTCCCATAAACAGGACCTAAAGGCTTCGAGAAACAGGCGATGTGACGAGTGTTCGTGACGAGAGGGAATCCGAGGCCGGGAAGACCGCGAATGGCTGGCGCCTTGTTCTCTCGGTTGTCTTCAACTTGAGAGCCGAAGCCCCAGGAACAGCCGCCGCCGGCTCCGCCAGCTCCGAGGCGCGCGCCCGTTTCCGTTGGGGTGCCAGGTTCCCGGACGCCCTTCCGCCTCGCTCATTGAAGAGGCACGGGATCAATACCGCCTAAAGACCCCCTACCAGAACAGCGGGATTCGCGCCCCCAGCCTGGTCAGGTGCTCTCCGGCGGTCGCACAGCCGTTCCAGGCCCTTCATCCCCAACCAAGTCAGCCATAATTTGGCGGGCCAATCCTCTCGATGCGCCCGCGTGCGCCCGCGTCCGTCCGCCCGTCGATCCCCAGCGGCCCAGTTGAATGACTCGCCGCCCTCGGACCTGAGTCCGCGCAAGCAGTGCGCGTGTCCTGTCTTAGAATGATGAGACTAGCTCATCTCGGGCGCCTGCGTAGTACATAGTAGTGCAGCATCTACACAGTACACTACGGCGCACATCTCGCATATCTCAGCGAGCTCAGGTGCATTCCAGGCAATCTCCATAAAAACTATTGCCCTCAATGTCAAACCACAATCCATTTTCGGGCTCGACAGGGTCCAAGTCTGGGTCCTCCGTCGATGGATTGAGCGGCCATGACATCAGCGAGGGGAACCCAGACCTGCGACAAGGGTCCAGTGGCCGGGGTGCGCTGGGAGCAGGACTTGGGAGCGACCGCCGCCGGGCGCATGTTGCCGCAGATTTGGGCTGTGCCATGCGTGGGGCCGCAAGTACCAGGCGTGTCTCGGCAGCGAAGGCTCAGCCCGGCCAAGCGCGGGTGAGTGCTGGGAAGCTCGGCGTTTGTTGAGGCCCTCGTGATTGTCCCTTGGCAATGTTGGCATTCCCTCAGCTGCTCAACAGCCGCGTGCCACGGCTTGCTTCAACTCGGTGGTCAGAGGGTGGCTGGTCTCTTCTTGAACCGCTACCTACGTCGTTCTGCAGTCCGGCCCGCAGCCTGCTTGCTGCTGGAGCCGTGGGAAATATTTACACGGTCTTCTGAACTTGCTCTCCTTCTCGTTCCTCCAACACAGCGACTTTGCGCAGTGCAAACCCACTCGCACCTTCACATGCCTGCGCTGCTGGCTGTGAGTGGCAGACCCTGACGCTTTCAACGTTGGGCTGCCCACCTCAATCTATTCCCCTCCTTCGGGCCTCGCGTCCTGTCCTCCCGCCGCAACCCACGAATCTAGCTCGATCTTGCGACGCCAGTCCGGTTGGGTGTGCTTCCGTCTCTCCAGCCGTTGCTGCGGGCTCCGAAGACGGCCTCGCCGCTTTGCACCTCCCGGCCGTCCTGACTCAACATTCCTCCCGCGCATCCCCACGCATCCATCCCTGGGGCAGAGCGCCGAAAGCAGCAGTCTGGGCGTGGCGACTCGGCACTCCATCAAGACTCGGCCTCGGCTTACATCTGATCAACCAATTCCTTTTTTTTTCTTCAGTGCAACCCACCATACGAATAGATACAACAGATACGAGTTCCTGTCACAACTCCTGGCCGCAAGGCCGCTTGCTGCACACTTCCTGAGAGCAAAATAATCCAATTCCCGCGGACCTGTCGGACACCCACACACAATCACCATGCAGTACGTCAGGAGTCTGGGCGATTCGGTCTCGACCGCATGGAACTCGATCAACCCGGCCACCCTCAGCGGGGCCATTGACGTGATCGTTGTCGAGCAGGAAGACGGCAGCTTGTCGTGCTCCCCCTTCCATGTGCGCTTCGGCAAGTTCTCGCTGCTGCGCCCGTACGAGAAAAAGGTCGAGTTCAAGGTCAATGGCGTCAAACAGCCCTACTCGATGAAGCTCGGCGAAGGCGGCGAGGCTTTCTTCGTCTTCGAGACCAGCGACACCATCCCCAAAAGCCTGCAGACCTCGCCCTTGGTCTCGCCTGCTGCCAGCCCCTCCCTCAACCCCCTGGTGGCTGGCCAGCCGCCGCTGTTGGAGCCGGAGACGCTGGACCTCAACGACCCGGTCGGCAAGGCACGCTCGTCGAGCTTCCACCGGCCGCTCCCTACCCCGCTCCTTTCGGTCAGGCGAGACGGTACGCACAGAGATCTTTCGCCGCGCAGAGAGATGCCATCTGCTGACAAGATTTAGGCCTGATCACGCCGAGGTCCACTTCTCCGGAGCTTTCCCGAGGGATCCCGTCCTCGGTCGAAGGCTCGCCAGCGCGCCCCTACAGCGAAGACATCCTGCGCCGGGAAGGGCGGAAGCCTTCCAGCGATAACGACTCGAGCGAGGGGGACAGTGCATTGTACTCGGAACGCTCCCACAGCCCCCCGCCCCTCGCGCCCGCAGGTGCTCTGCAGCGGGCCATCAACCTGTCCAAGGAACTGTCCGCCGTCAACATCCCGACCCACGTTACCGAAACCGGAGACTTGATGCTGGACATGACAGGGTTCAAAAGCAACGACGAGGATGCCATCCGAGCGGAGATCCTGGCCCGCAAGGTGCTCTCGGAAGAGCTGGACGGCAACTATGACATTGGTGCACTCTTCGGCGTCGATGAGCGGGGCAACCTCTGGATTTACGGCAGCGAGGAGGCCAAGGCGGTTGCCATGAAGAGGGCGATGGAATCAACACTCCGGGGCCCGCCTGGCGGCATAGCAATCGATGCTGCGTCTGACCCGGGATACCATAGCGACAGCAGCGATGCCACGGCATCTCCAACTACCTCCAGCCACAGGAGGGCCGAGTCCGACCTCGGCCAGATGGCCTTGCAGACCCCGCCCAGCTCTCCGGGCACATCTGCTGCTGGTGACCCGAACCGGAACTACGCCAAGACCCTGCGGTTGACTAGCGAGCAACTGAAGGCCTTGAACCTGAAGCCGGGCGAGAACTCGATGAGCTTCACGGTCAACAGGGCGACTTGCCAGGCGTACATGTACCTCTGGAAGCATGAGACCCCCGTGGTCATCTCGGATATTGACGGGACCATCACCAAATCCGACGCCCTCGGCCACGTGCTCAACATGATTGGTCGGGACTGGACGCATGCGGGCGTCGCAAAGCTCTACAACGACATCGTGGCCAATGGCT
>OUNM010738985.1_pt1 | contig 12393 bp, 11 predicted proteins | sample 1769961 | NCBI WGS metagenome assembly OUNM01 (sample SAMEA3914820, study PRJEB12502) | metagenome | biome: forest; material: soil | place: USA | collected 2012-03-12 | depth 0.3 m | reverse complement strand
GCCTTCATCGAGCGCAGCAAGGACGCCCCCTTCTTCCTCTACCTGGCCACGCATAACATCCACGTGCCCCGCGTGCCTAACCAGCGCTTTCAAGGAACCGCCGCCTGCGGCCGCCGCGGCGACTCCATCCATGAGCTGGATGAAACAGTGGGCAAGGTGATGGCCAAGCTCGAAGAACTGAAGCTGGCGGACAACACCCTGCTCATCTTCACCAGTGACAACGGCGGCGTGATGGACGACGGCTACGAGGACGTGGGCAGCCTGGAGCACAAGTGCAACGGCGTGCTGCGCGGCTTCAAGGGCAGCGTGTATGAAGGCGGCCACCGCCTGCCCTTCATCGCGCGCTGGCCAGGCAAGATCAAGGCCGGCAGCGAAAGCAAGGCGCTCATCACCCACCTGGACATGGCCGCCAGCTTCGCCGCCCTCACCGGAATGACGATTCCCGAAGGCCAGTGCCGGGACAGCATCAACGTGCTGCCCTACATCCTTGGCGGCGCCACCGACAAGCCTTTGCGCCAGACTTTCGTAGCCCACAACGGCGGCATCCAGGGCCCCTACGGCCTGCGCGATGGTGACTGGAAGTACATTCCCGCCGGCCAGCCGGGCGGCAAGAAATTCCCCGGCATGAAGCCCGCCAACCAGCTCATGAAAGTGCCGCAGCTCTACAACCTCGCCAGCGACCTCTCCGAGCAGAACAACCTTATCGACACGCAGCCTGAGAAGGCCGCCGAGATGAAGGCGCTGCTGGCGAAGCTGACGGCGCACTGAACCGTTTCAGGCCAGGTACTTCACATCATAAGCCACGCCGGCGCGTTCCAGTATCGTCTTGTACTCCTCCAGAAATGAGATGGTCTTGTGATGCTCCTCCTGGCCTTTGATGTATTCGACAATGGCGTCCCTGGTTTCGTGGGTGGCGGTGAAGGCACCGTAGCCATCCTGCCATCCTGCCATCCCGGCCAGCCGGGGACGACATTCTCTCGCCGGATCCAGTTCGTGGAGCCCGTCTTGATCGCTTCCAGATATTTGGAAAGAGCCAGGGTGGGATGCAGGCCCGTCGGCAGATGGATATGATCCTCCACTCCGCCAATTCGGTAGGGATGGCAGTCCAAAGTCTTGTGAATGCCCCATATATAAGCATAGAGCTTGTCACGCTGATCTCTGCCAATGCAACGTTCACGGTTTTTTGTGGAGAACACGACATGGAAGTAGATCTGAGTGTAGGTGTTAGCCATGCGTCATGTCTGCAAATATCAGTTGCTGACGCTTGTTGATCAAGGCCCGCCCGGCGAAAAGCGTGTGGTGCTGGCGCGAGGTAAGTCGCCGTCGCCGACCATGTTCCCCAGCCGCGTAGCGGCGACCCCATGAATAGCCGTGGTCGAGCGCAGCGAGGCCACGGAATCCCCATGCCCCGCATCCCAGCCGCGTAGCGGCGGCACCTCGGTGGTCCGCTCCCTGGCACGCGGCCATGCCATGCGATGGGGTGTCGCCGCTACGCGGCTCATCCCCAAACACCGCGTGGAACCGTGGCCTCGCTTCGCTCGACCACGGCTATTCATGTGGACGCCGCTACGCGGCTGAGGGCCGCTGGCACCAGTGGCCTAACGCCGCCATGCGGCTCAATGCCGCCACGCGGCCTCGTTCCTGGCCTCGAAGTCTCCAAAGGCCTTGGCGAGGCCTCCGATCACTTCGGCGGCGGTTTCGAGCAGGGCTTGCAGGCGCGGGTCCGTCACCTGGCCGAGATCGCTGCGCAGATCATCAACGAGCCGGCCCATTTCAACCTTGAACCTGCGGGTGTGATACAACGGACTCTTTTCGGGAGTGGGATTGAGAAAGTTCATGCGGCCTTCAAGGGTGTGCCGTCTTTTTAACGGCTTCCGCACAAAATGCGATGGGGTGAAACCCTAACTCCTGGCTGCCACAAACAGATGGCTGAAAAGCCCTGCGGACCGCTCCTTCACCCGCCAGCCTTGATCCGCTGGCCAAAGCGCGGCGAGGTCCTTGCCGGCAAAACCCGCGCGCACGCTCACCACGGCATCGTAACGGGTGACAGAATTGCAGCCGATGAGCCCCAGAAGATGGGAGAACAGCAGCGCGAAGCGCGAGCGGCAGGGCTCGCAGGCAAGGAAGAGCCTCGTGCGCGCCGCTGCGGCCGTGAGCAGCCTGTGCAGGGCCTCGTCTTCGAAGTGATGCAGGAACAGGTTGGCCAGCATCACATCCGCCGTTTCGGAAAGCTGCTCCAGCCCGTCGAACACATCGGCGGTGAGGCAGCGCACCTGCCAGCCCACGGTTGCACAGGCCTCGCAGGTGGCGGCGGAGAGCACCGGATGCCGGTCGATCACAATAACTTCCGCCTTGATGCCCAGAGCCGACCAACGGCGGGCAAGTTTGGTCAGGAAGGTGCCGTCGCCGCCGCCCAGTTCCACGATGCGCAAGGGGCGCCCTGGTCCTGGCCGCGACGGCGCATGGCGCTGGAAGGCCCTGGTGAGAATGCCGGCATGACCCATGAGGGTGTTGAGGCGGCGGATATCCGCACGGGACCTTGCCGCCCGGGGATCATCGAACGGCAGGAGGTCCAGCAGTTCGGATTCAACCACGCGGCGCATGCAGGGTGCTGTTGCTGCCGCAGCCCTCTGGTTGCAAGCGCTTTTACTTTTGAAAGCACCACCGGTGCACAAAAAAACCCGGGGCGGTGGATGAAACCGCAGCCGGGCTTTCCGACACCAAAGGGGGCGTGCAGGGGGGCTTTAACGCTCCAGGTTGCACGTCGTGCCTTTAATGGCGCGGGCCTCGGGTGAGCGAGGAGACAGGAAAGTGATAATGCGGGAGGAAAAATTCCTCAATAAGCCACTGCTCTTCACCCATCTCAGCGTTTTACTGACAAGCTGTGCGCCTTGCGATGACAAGCCTCAGACCTGGCCGCCGCTCCAGCGGGCGGCAAAATGGATCAGCTCCGTGTTGCTCTTCAGGCTGAGCTTGGCGCGGATGTGCATGCGATGGGTGTCCACTGTCTTGAGGCTGACATCCAGCTTGGCGGCGATCTGGTTGGCGTCCAGGCCGCGGCTCAGAAGTGTGAGCACTTCGAACTCGCGGTCCGTCAGCTTCGCCAGGCGCGCATCCCCTTCCCCGGAACGCGACCCCGTCATGCCGGCAAGAATGGCGGTGGAAGTGGCATCGCTCACGGACACCTTGCCGGAAAGCACCCGGCGCACGGCCTCAAGGATCTTCACCGGCCCTTCGCTCTTCATGATGTAGCCCATGCCGCCCGCGCGCAGCACGCGCTCGGCGTACAGCTCCTCGTTGTTCATGGAGATCACCAGCACCGGCATCTCGGGAGCCAGGGCCTGGATGTCGCGCACCAGCTCCAGGCCGTTCTTGTCGGGCAGGCCGATGTCTGCCAGCACCAGGTCGGGCTTGCAGCGGGCGATGGCCTCCAGGGCCTGGGCGGCATCATGGGCCTCGGCGCAGACGTTGAGATCCAGCTCGTTGTTAATCAAGCCCACGATCCCCGCGCGAAACATGGGGTGGTCATCCACCACCAGCACCTGGGTCTGCGGCGTGGTCTTGAAACTGCTGGACGAAGGTTCTGCCATGGACATGCGGAAGCAATCTGTGCCGGGAAAGGGCAAAGGTGACTCCCATTCCGCGCCGGTCAATGAATATCCGGGGGTGGATTTCGCTCCGCCGAGTCCCCTGCCGGCTCGCTGTCCCCAGACTTTTCTGGGGCTGGCAACGGATCCGGCCTGCCGCGCCAGCGCCGCCAGAGCGAGCGCAGTACATTGAGGAAACACTGGTAGTTCTCCCGGCCGATGATGGCCACGCAGATGCACGTGCCCGTCTCCGGCGCAAAGAACAGCACGGCCCCGAGCTTCACCTTGGTGGCGGTGGACCAGGGGAACCACAGCCACCAGCCGGTGAAGAAGAGCAGGTTCCCGCCAATGGCAAAGGACAAGCCAATGATCAGGCGGGTGCGGGCGCTCATGGCAACAGCCGGCTATTTCGGCCCTTCGTAGCTGAGCACCCAGTTCGTCTTGCCTTCATCGGCATTGATGATGACGCCCACCTTCTGGCCGCCGTCTTTGGTGGCGTTCACCGTCGCGGAATCCTTGCCGTTAAAGTTCATGGTGTTCACTTCGGTCTTGAAGCCCGCCTCCTTGAGCTTGGCATCATAGAAGTCCTTCACCTTCGCCACCGGGTCAGCGCTCTGGAAGCTGGCCATGCCGTTGAGCTTGCCGTCTTTCTCCACGCGCATGCCGCCTTGCTGCTGCGCAGCACCAGGATAGGCCGGAGCCCAGGCAGGCAGCGGGGTGTCGGCGGCGGACCCGCCGATGATGGTTTCGCCGCCATCCTGGGTCTTCATTTTGACGATGCCTTTGCTGCCGCCGGAGGTGTCCACCACGGTCTCATTGCCCTTGTCGTCGCTGACCTTGAACTTGCCCTTTTGCATGTCATCCAGGGACATGGTCATCACCTGGCCGGACTGCTTGTCCTTGATGGTGATCTCCTTGGTGGTTTCGTCGGCCTTAATGAGCTCCAGGTTGGGGTTCATCGCCACGATAAGCTTGGCGCCCGCAGTCACCGGATGGTCGCGCATTTCAGAGGTGGCCTCGATGATCTTGGAGCAGCCCTTTTGCAGCAGCAGGCCGCCGGCAAGGACGACGATGATAAAAAGACCGCCGCAGCCGATGCCGGCGATGGCGAGACCAGAGAGACCTTTTTTCGGAGCGGTAGGATCAGCCATAAGGGGGGGTTGAGTGTAGGAGGCTGACTCTAGCAACTTGATGCACGCGTGTCGCGCCTATTCTTTGGGCAAACTACAGCAGCGGGATGAGCAAGCGGGCGATGCCGTTGCGCAAGCGCTCCCAGGGAGTCTGTACGGCCAGCATGTCCAGGGTGATTTCGGTGCTGCGGGCCAGCTTCTGGTCGAACTCGGCCGTCAGCGTGCGTGCCAGCACATCGTCAAAGCAGGCGAGGTTGAATTCGAAGTTCAACTGCAGGCTGCGCGGGTCCCAGTTGGTCGATCCGATAAGCGAGAAGATACCGTCCACCACCACGGCCTTCGAGTGATCAAAGGGCGGCGGGCCTTCAAAGATGCGGCAGCCGCGCCTGAGGAAGGGCGCATACATGGTGCGCGATGCCCATTTCACCAGCGGGATGTTGTTGTCCGCAGGCACCAGGATGCGCACCTTCACACCACGCAGCACGCAGGAGATGAGAGCGGAGAAGATCGGCTCCGAGGGCAGGAAGTAAGGCGTGAGCACACGCACCTCGCGCTTTGCCTCATGCAGGGCGGTGGCGATGGCAAAGGCGATGGTCTGGCGGTCGTCATCGGGCCCGTCTGGCAGGCCGATGGCGCTCACGTCGCCAGGCATGTCGAGATCAGGGAACCAGGCTTCACCGTCCAGCACCTCGCCGGTGCAGAACTGCCAGTCCTCGCTGAACATCTGCTGCATCTGCCGCACCACCGGCCCCTGCACGCGGAAGTGCAGGTCCTGCACGGGATGGGCCGGGTGTTCCTCCAGCATGTTGCCCTGGCGGATGTTCATGCCGCCGGTGAAGCCGATGCGGCCGTCCACCACCATGATCTTGCGGTGGTTGCGCAGGTTCATGGTCAGGAGGCGGCCGATGAAGCGGTTGGGCATGAAACGGCGGACGGTGACGCCACGCCGCGCCAGCTCCCCCGTCGCCGCGGGCCAGGCATAGCGCGTGCCGGCGTCATCAATCATCACGCGCACCTGCACGCCCCGCTTCACCGCCCGTTCCAGGGCCTCGGCAAAGCGCATGCCCACGCCCTTGATCTCAAAGATGTAGCTGCACAAGGTGACGGAGACTTTGGCCGCCTCGATGGCCTGCAGCATGGCAGGCAGCGATTCGGTGCCGTTGCGCAACATCTCGACCTGGTTGCCGCCCACCAGGGACATGCGCGAAAGCGTGCTCAGGCTCGTCACCAGACCGGGCATGGACTGCACTTCCGTCTCCCACTCCGGCAGCAGGTGCGAGACGTTCCCCAGCCGCCCATGCTCCTCCAATGAGACCAGCTCGCGGTAGCGCTTGCCGCTGCGCCGGATGATGTTGATGCCCAGCAGGATGTACAGGCAGGCGCCCAGCAGCGGCACCAGCGCAATCAACGCCACCCAGTACGCCGCCGCACGCGGATCATTTTTGCGCACGATCACATGCAGCAGCGCCCCGCCGGCGAGCACGATCTCGAGCACGATGAGCAGCCAGTGCCAGGCGATGGGGAGGAAATGCATGTGGAATTGAAATCGCGGCGGTGCGGGAAACACGTACGGTGCATGAAGGAGCGAAAAGTCAGAAGTAAAAAGTCAGAATTGAGGAGTAAAAAGCGCGAGGCTGGAAGCGGGCGCATGGCACCATGGTCAGCTTCTCATTTTCACTTCTTACTTCTCACTTTTTGCTCCCTACTTCTCCCTTCCCACACCGTACTTCGATGGTACCCTGCTTTCGTATGCCCCGCCATTCCAGACCCCTCCGTTTTTTGTACTCGCTCGTCCTCTGCCTGGGGCTGGCCGGGATGATGACCTCCTGCGACCGCATCAAGACGAAGTTCAAGGAGGTGGCGAAGGAGCTTAAGACGCCCGCGCCGCAAAAGAAGGCGGAATCGGCGCAGGATGAGGCGATGAACAAGACACTGGATGATCCTTCGGTGTTTGACCCGAACGCGCCACGGCCCAAGAGCGACGGCACGGCCGCGACAACGCCGGAGGAACCGGAACCAGCGCCCACGATCGAGGTGAACAAGACAGCCTCGGTAGCCATCTTGGGCTACCACGATTTCCGCGACCGCGGTGGCAGCCCCATGCTCATCGCGGAGCCGAAGTTCCGCCAGCAAATGGAGGCCATCCGCGATTCGAAGATCCCGGTGGTGCCGCTCAGTGATGTCCTGGCCTGGAAGCGCGGCCAGAAAAACATCCCGGAGGAGTGCATCGTCATTACCATGGATGACGGCTGGGTGGGTGTGTACCAGTACGCTTATCCAGTGCTGAAGGAGATGGGCTTCCCCTTCACCATCTACCTGTACAAGAAGTACGTGAACATCGGCGGCCGCTCGCTGAAGTGGGAGCAGATCAAGGAGATGATGGACAACGGCTGCGAAGTGGCCAGCCACACCGTCTCCCACCAGATGCTGACCAAGAAAGGCTCGATGACGGACGAGGCCTACCAGCTCTGGCTGATGAACGAGCTGAAGGACAGCAAGGAGTTCCTGGAGCAGCACCTGGGCAAGCCTGTGCTTTCCATCGGCTACCCGTACGGCAACCACAACGAGCTCATCGAACAACTGGCCCATCAGGTGGGCTATGAAGCGGGGGTGACGGTGGCCAACAACAAGGTGGCCTGGGACACGCCCAACATGCACCTGGGCCGCTACATCATCCATGGCGAGCAGGACGGCAACTTCCGCCTCGCCACCAGCTTCCACAGCCGCGGCGAGCTGGGCAATGCCAAGTCCCTCGCCCTGGATTCGAAGAACGACAAGGGCGAGTCCCTGGTGCAACTGAGCCCGGCCCCCAACAGCACCATCACCGACCGCCGCCCGGTGATCGAGGCCAACCTCCTCAAGCTCGGCAGCGTGGTGCCCGAAAGCCTGCGCCTGCGCATCGGCGGCATGGGCAACGTGCCCGCCAGCTTCGATCCCAAGACCTTCCTGCTCCGTTATCAGCTCCCGGTGAAACTGCGCCGTGAAGATTGCAATGTGACGCTGCTCTTCAAACGCAACACCGAGCAGCCGGAGGAAATGGTAACGTGGAAGTTCAAGGTGGATCTTGCGGCGGCTTATCTGCCCAGCATGCCGGCTCCGAAGGAGGCGGGTGAGGAGGACAAGAGCGAGGGGGATAAGAAGTGAAGAGTGCGGAGTGTTAATCACCTCTTCTTCCCGGCAGTCTCCAGATAGGACGCGGTCTTTCGGGCTGCAGGCCCGACGTCCCTCAGCCCAGGGCATAGCGAGCTTGCGAGCGACGCCCTGGGTATGTCGTCGTGCGACAGAGGCGCGAATCGACGACATTGCCGGGTTGACCGCCATCCAGAAGCGCCGTGGCCCGCATTGCAAGGGGACCTTCGGCAGGGCTTGTTGTAACCGCTCTTTCAGCACAACGAACTCACTAGCACGCGGTTCGCTCCCTGGTTTCGTTCCTTAAACCCAGGGCGTCGCTCGCAGAGCTCGCTGTGCCCTGGGCTGAGGGATGTCGGACCTTCGGTCCGAAAAGGCGGCAGGCTTCCTTGGAACGGCGGGAACCATCCATCTTCCGCCCCGGCTGCAGGTCCCCTGTCGTCCGTGGACCAGCGACGAATGGTTCCGCTACGTCGAAAGCCCCCTCCCCGAGGTTGAAGAAGGCCATTCAATCGACTAGCACACTTACCACTTCTCACTTACCACTTCTCACTTCCTCTCAGCACCCCACGCCCCCTCAGCATGTTCTCCGCCCTCTCCGAGCGTCTCGAAGACGCCTTCAAAAAACTTCGCGGCCTGGGCCGCATCAGCGAATCCAACATTGCCGATGCGATGCGGGAGATTCGCATGGCGCTGCTGGAAGCGGATGTGGACTTCAATGTCACGAAGGACCTGATCGAGGCGGTGAAGGAGGCCTCCATGGGCCAGGAGGTGCTGCGCAGCGTGCACCCCGGGCAGCAGATCGTTAAAATCTTCCACGACGAACTGGTGAAGCTGCTGGGCAGCGAGTCCAGCGGGCTGAACTTGAATCCGCCCTCGCGCATCCTGGTGGCGGGTCTCAACGGCGCGGGCAAAACCACCACGTGCGGCAAGCTCGCTTACTGGCTGAAGAAGCAGGGCAAAAAGCCCGTGCTGGTGGCGCTCGACTTGTACCGCCCGGCGGCGGTGAAGCAGCTTGCCGTGCTCGGCCAGTCACTCGGCATCCCGGTGTATGAGCCCGAGGCTGGTCTTACCGATCCAGTGAAGGCAGCGGAGCGCGGCCTGAAGTGGGTGAACGACCAGGGTCCTGGTGTGGTGGCCATCTTCGATACAGCAGGCCGCCAGGAAGTGGATGAAGGCCTCATCGCTGAGCTCAAGAAGGTCGCCGCCATAGTCCTGCCCGGCGAAACCTTGCTCGTGGCCGATGCCGCCACCGGCCAGCAGGCCGTGGGCGTGGCAGACACTTTCCACAAGGCCATCGGCCTCACCGGCCTGATCATGACCAAGCTGGATGGCGATGCGCGCGGCGGTGCGGTGCTTTCCATGCGGCGGGTGACCGGCTGCCCGGTGAAGTTCATGGGCACGGGTGAAAAGGTGGAGCAGCTCGAGGTTTTCCACCCCGACCGAATGGCCCAGCGCATCCTCGACATGGGCGACGTGGTCTCGCTGGTGGAACGCGCCGCCGAAGAGATCGACGAAAAGGAAGCCGAACGCATGGCCAAGCGCTTCGAAAGCGCCGAGTTCGACTTCAACGACTACCTCAGCCAGATGAAGATGCTCAAGCGCCTGGGCCCCCTCCAGGGCATCCTGGGCATGCTGCCGGGCATGGGCAAGCTGAAGGATGTGCTGGGTGGCGCTGACACAGAAAAGCGCATGAAGCACATGGAGGCTCTCGTGCTTTCCATGACGCCCAAGGAACGCAAGACCCCTTCCGTCATCAACAGCAGCCGGCGCAAACGCATCGCTGGCGGCGCCGGCCGCCCGGTGGTGGAGATCAACCAGCTTCTGCAGCAGTTCGAAATGATGCGCCAGCTCATGAAGAACAAAGGCCTGATGGGCCAGATGATGAGCGGCATGATGGGCGGCGGTGGCGGCATGCCTGGAATGCCTCCAGGCATGGGCGGCGGCCCTGGCAAGGGTGGCTTTCCTGGCATGGGTGGAATGCCCGGCATGGGCGGCGGCATGCCCCCCGGGCTCGGTGGTTTCTCCAAGCCAAAGAAGCCAAAGAAATGGAAATTCTGATCCGCGGCTGACCGCCTGTCCGGTTCCCGGCACCCTCGTTGCGTACACACAAGTCATTGTGTGAAGAGAGCAACCCCTGGCTCAAGCCCGACCGTGTGCCTCACAAGGAGCGGCGTGCATCTTGCCGCCGTCAACGAACCCTGCGGCGCAGCCGCGACAAACCGAGAGAAGCCGTGGAGTATTGCCAGGCGATCTTATGGCATGGCGGCTGCGCCGCAGGTTTCCGACGGCGGCAAGATGCGCGCCGCTCCTTGTAGGGCGTGCATCCTCGACAAGGCAGGCGGTTGTTACCCGTCCAGGGGATTGACGAACACAAACATCATGGAGCCGGCAAAAATAATGTCCCCATCGCACAGCGCGCGGCAGGTGATGCGCCCCTCCACCCCATCCAGCTTGGTGCCGTTGCGTGAGCCGCTGTCTTCCAGAAGCCAGAGGCCGGCCTGTGGACGCACGCTGAAGTGCCGCCTGCTGAGCATGGCCAGCTCTTCCAGATTGATGGCGGCATCGGCGCCCCTGCCCACGGTGATCCCTTCGCCTATCGCCACGGATTCCACCGGCGCATCGCCGCCGCGCGAAAAAACCAGCGAGGGCACGGCGGGCGGCGCCGGCAGGGACGCGATCAGACGCGATGCGGCGGACAGACGGTCAAACAGGGTGCCGTTGTCTGCGCGCACAGGCATCAGGGTGCGGCTGGCGGCGGCCACTTCAGATTCAAAAGGCGGATAGGGGGAGAAAGGGTCGGTGTTCATCGTTGTTGTAGAGAGAGATGACGCCGGCTTACGCTTCGGCGTCGGGTGGAGGTTCTGCTTCGCCGGTCTCCATGGCGTTGATGATGTCCTTGAGCCGGGCCATGAGACGGTTCTTGATCTGGTAAACCGCATTTTCCTTGAGCCCGAAGCGCGCCGCCACTTGCGCCACCGGTTCATTGTCCAGGGCGCAAGCCCGGAACACTTCCACGGTCTCGGGCTTGGTGCGCGGATCACCGAGCACCCGCCGCAGGGCTTCTTCAACAAGGCTCTGCCGCCAGGCTTCCTCCAGTTGCACGCTGGCGTCCGGCTCTTCCGCCGCGAGGTGTTCGTGCAGGTCGTCCGTGCCGTCCCCTTGCGGGGCGTCCATGGAGAGCAGCTTGTCCATGTGGGAGCGCCGCCGGGCTTCGCGCACTTTGTTGGCGACGATGGTCATGAGCCAGTTGCGGAAACGTCCGCGGCCGGCGTCATACTCAAAGGCGGGAAGCTTGCGCATCACTACCATCATGGTTTCCTGGAGGGCATCGAAGGCGCTGTGCTCATCAAGGCCCTGTTTACGGGCGAAGCTGAGGATCACGGCGTGGTACTTGCTGTAGAACTGCTCCCAGTCCCGCTGCGCGGGTGCCTGTTTGAGCCGTTGAATAAGGCTGATCCGTGTGGAGAGATCCATGGAGGATGGGGGGAAAGGGAACCCGCCCCTTATCTACACCATCAACCGCAACTGGCAAACGGACGCGTGGCATGCAACTAATCCCCCCCGGTAGAGACGGCAAAGAGGCCGGAACCAGGTTCCGGCCTCTGCTTTATGATTTATGGGGGTGGTCGCATCAGCGGAAGGCTTGCGAAGGATTAATGACGGCCGCGGGTCTTGCCGCCGGTGCTGTGGCTGCTGCCATGGCTGCCGCGGCTGCTGGTGCGGCTCGTGCGGCTGCTGGTGTTGCGGACTCCCGCTCCGTGGCCGCTGTTGCCGTTGTGGGCCAGGGTGTTCCGGCCGCCGCGGCCGCCGGTGTTATTGTGGCCCTGGGTGTTCCGGCCACCGCGGCCACCGCGGCCGCCATTCGAGGCTACATGACTGCCACGACCGCCACGGCCACCATGGCTGTGAAACCGCGAACGGGAGGCGAAGTGCCGGCGGGCAGAGAAGAAGCGGGAACGTGAGATCTTGATTTCGCCGCCCGAGATGGTGGGCACCAGCACCATGGAGGGTTCGCCGGGCACCGCATAGAACACCGGAGCGCCGTCATCACCCACCACCGCATCGTCGAGCACGGCATCACCGTCATCGGCCACCACCGCGGAAGAGTAGCCCACCGCCACCGGTTCTTCCACCACACCCACCCCCACGAAGGCCGGTTCTTCGGCTACGAAACCGCCGCCCACCACTTCCTCGCTTTCGAAGCCTCCGCGGCCGAAATGATGGTGGTCATGGCGACCATCGTGGCGGCCGCCGTGGCGACCGTCATGCCCGTGGGAGCCGTTGCCCCTGCCAGCGAGCTTGCCGCCCCCCGGGCTGGTCCTGCCGCCACGATGGGCCACGTTCTTGCCGCCTTTCGGAGTGGGGCTGCCACGGCGGGCCGGAGTGTTTGAGCGGGAATGTGAAGCGGAGGACGACGAACCGCGCTTGGCAGGCTGGGCTTCAACAGTGCTGACGGCGAAGGCGGAGAGCAGGCCGATGACGAGGACCGGCTTGACGAGGATGGAGTTAAGATTCGAGTTCATGGCTTTGATTTGTTTTGGTTT
>OUNM010177013.1_pt1 | contig 12413 bp, 9 predicted proteins | sample 1769961 | NCBI WGS metagenome assembly OUNM01 (sample SAMEA3914820, study PRJEB12502) | metagenome | biome: forest; material: soil | place: USA | collected 2012-03-12 | depth 0.3 m | reverse complement strand
GCCAAGCTGGAGCGCGGCGAGGCCGACGCCATCCTGCTGGCCCAGTCGGGCCTGAACCGCCTGGGCCTGGGTCACCTGACCCGCAGCTGGCTCGACCCCGATGCGGCCCCGCCGGCCCCGGGCCAGGGCGCGCTGGTCATCGAGACCCGCCTGGAAGACGCCCATGCGCCGTGGCTGCAGGCCGTCAGCTGCCGCGAGACCACGATCGCCGTCGCCGCCGAGCGCGGGGCGCTCTACGCCCTGGAAGGCTCGTGCCGCACGGCCATCGGCGCGCGGGCGGTGCTGGACGGCGCCAAGCTGTCGATCATCGTCGAGGCTCTGACTCCGAACGGTCAGCAGCGCTTCCGCCAGACCGGCTCGATCACCCTCTCGGGCGCCGACGACATCGGCGAGGCCCGCGCCCTGGGCCTGGACCTGGGCGCCAAGGTTCGCGCCGAGGGCGGCGACGCCATCCTGCTGCCGGAATAGCCGATGGGCCAGGACGCGCCGGTCTGGATCACCCGCGCCCGCCCCGGCGCAGAGGCCACCGCCGCCCGCGTCACGGTCTTGGGCTTTACGGCGGTGGTCGATCCGCTGCTGGCGGTCGAGCCCTTGGACGCCGCGATCGACCTGACCCACGCCGCCGCCCTGGCCTTCACCAGCGCTAATGGCGTCGAGGCCTTCACACGGCTCTCGGACGAACGATCCCTGCCGGTCTTCGCCGTTGGTCGCGCCACCGCGCGTGCGGCCGAGTCGGAAGGCTTTGTCTCCGTGGCCAGCGCCGATGGCGATGTCGAGACCCTGGGTCGGCTGGTGGCGGGTTCCGCGTCAGGCCCGGTGCTGTGGGCGGGGGCCGAAGAGCCGGCCGGTGATCTCGTTTCGCTGCTGCGGGCGCGTGGCGTCATGGCCCGGGGCGTCGCGGTCTATCGTACGATCGAACGCGCGCCGTCTTCGTCGACCTTGGCGGCGCTCGATACGCTGACCGTCCTGCTGCACTCGCCTCGCGCCGCCCGCGCCTTGGCCGCCCTGTTGAAGGCCCGACCCGCGCCGGCCTTGCGCGCGCTCTGCCTTTCCGAAGCGGTCGCCGCGCCGCTGCGGGATTTCACCGCCGTGACCGTCGCGTCGCGCCCCGAGGAATCCGCCCTGCTGGACCTGCTTTCAGCTTAAGCACGACGTTGCGCGGCGCGCCCGCGTGGGGCACGAATGGCGCATGAACGCCGCTCCCGATCCCGCTGAAATCGTCGCGCCCAGCGATCCGGCGCTCTATGCCCGTCGACGGGTGATGGGGCCGGGCGTCTGGCTGTGGCTGGTGCTCTGTGTCGCCTGCGCGATCCTGGGGGCGGGTGTCGCCCATTACGGCCCGACCCTGTTCCCGGCCAAGGCCAAGTCTGGCGACGGATCGGTTTCGGCCACGCCCAGCCCGCGCCCGGTCGCCGAGCGCGTCGCGCCAGGCTCGGCCGTTCCGATCGAGACCGGCCAGACCGCCGTCGTCTCGCCCGCTGCGGACGTCGAGCGTCTGGACGGCCGAATCACCGCCCTGGAAGGCAGCCAGAAAGGCGTGGTCGACGCGGCCACGGCGGCGCTGGCCGTCTCGACCCTGTCGGACGCCTCGACCACTTCGCGCCCGTTCGGCGAGGAGCTGGCCGGGGTGCAGCGCGCGTTGCCGCCGTCGCCGGACCTGCGGGCGCTGGAGCCCCTGGCCCGCACCGGCGCGCCGACCCGCGCCGGCCTCTCGGCCCAGTTCCAGGGCCTGGCCGGCCGCGCCGCCAGCGCCTCGCGCAATCCGGGCGACGACGCCGACCTCTTCGCCCGCATCCGCTACGCCCTCTCCAGCATCGTCTCGATCCGCCACGTCGGCTCGACCAAGGGGACGACCCCCGACGCCGTGCTGGCCCGCATCCAGGACCTGCTGGACGAAGGCGATGTCGAGAGCGCGGTGCAGGCGCTGAACGCCCTGCCGCAGGCCGCCCAGGACGTGCTGGCGCCGTGGGCCGCCGCCGCCAACCGCCGGATCGATGTCGATCGCCACGTCGCCGCCGTGCGCGCCGACGCCTTGGCCAGCCTGTCGCGGGTCTCGCGGGCGCCCGCCCCATGACGCGGGTCGCTTTCGCCCTTTTCCTGGTGATGTCGGTGGCGGTCGGGGTCCTGGCCCTGACCGGCGAACCCGGTCGCGCCTGGATGGAGTGGATGGGCTGGCGGGTCGAGATGACCGCCGCCGCCGCGGCGCTGATGACGCTGTTCTCGGCCCTGATGTTCACCCTGGTCTGGCGCGGGGTGATCTGGATCGTCGAGGCGCCGCGCCGCGCCGCTCGCGCCCGGGCCGAGGCCAAGCGCAAGTCGGCGATCGAGGCCCTGTCGCGTGGCTTTCTGGCCGTGGCCGCCGGCGACGGCTCCGAGGCCCGGCGCCTCGCCCAGAAGTCCGCCGAGCTGGCCGAGGACGCCCCGGCCCTGGTCCGCGTGCTGGCCGCCCAGGCCGCCAAGGCCGCCGGCGACACCGCCGCCGCCAAGAGCGCCTACAACGCCATGCTGGGCTTTCCCGAGATGCGCCTGGCCGGCCTGCGCGGCCTGATGCAGGCCGAACTGGTCGAGGGCGACAAGGCCGCCGCCCTGCGTCACGCCGAGACCGCCTACGGCCTGGCCCGCACGGCCCGCTGGGCCTGGCGCGCTCTGCTTGAAGCCCGTCTGGAAGTCGGCGACTGGGCCGCGGCCCTGGACCTCGTGCAAGGCGCCCTGGAGCGCAAGATCGTCTCGCCCGCCGTGGCCGAACGCAGCCGCGCCGCGCTGCTGGCCGCGTCCGCCGCGAGCCTCGAAGACTCGCTCGATCCCAAGGTCCGCGCCCAGGCGCTCGATTTCGCCACCCAGTCGGTGAAGCTGAAGCCCGACTTCGCGCCCGGCGTGGTCATGGCCGCCCGCCTGCTGTCTGACGATGGCAAGGGCGGCAAGGCCGGCCAGCTGATCGAGGCCGCCTGGAAGGCCCAGCCGCACCCGGCCCTGTGGCTGGCCTATCGCGACCTCAAGACCAACGAGACCCCGAAGGCCCGCGCCACGCGCCTGGCCGCCCTGGCGGCGATGAAGCCCGAGGCGCGCGAAAGCCGCATCCTGCGTGTCGAGAGCGCCCTGATCGGCGGCGATCCGGTCGCCGCCCGCGCCGCTGCCCGGCTGCTGGACCAGGAAGCCCCTACGGCTCGATTCGCCGGCCTGATGGCCCGCGTCGCGGCCGCCAACCGCGACGCCGACGAGGCCCGCGCCTGGGTCGCGCGCGGGGTGGAAGCGCCGCAGGAACCAGACTGGTCGGATCTCGACCCCGAAGGCCGCGCCTTCGCCTATCAGCGCGAGGATTGGGCCCGCCTGGCGGTCAGCTACGCCGAGACCGGCCAGCTGATCCATCCGCGCCACGAGCGCCGCGAGCGCACGATGAACGACCTGCCCGAACTGCCCTCGGCCTATTCGGACTACGCCGAATCGACGCCGTTCATCCGCGCGGCCGAGACCGGCGGGGCCCTGATGCCCATCCCGGACGACCCCGGAATCTTCGACGCGCCCCCGATTCCGGACCCCCCAGAAGGCCCCTCCGGCGGCGGTCCCGCGCCTCGTCGCAATTCTGGTGCAAGACGGCGCTTGGCAAGTGGCTCGCGTCCCGCTAAGTAGGCGCTCCTCGCGGTCGGACCCTGGTTCGAAGCGACGTGGGCCGCTTTAGCTCAGCTGGTAGAGCACATCATTCGTAATGATGGGGTCAGGTGTTCGAGTCACCTAAGCGGCACCACTTCTTCTTTTCTTTCTGAAAATCGAAGCGACCGGGTTTCATCGCCCGAAGGCGCAGAGCGTTGGCTTTGCCGCCACCTCAGGCCGCATACGTAGTTGCGGATACGTCGCCTGCGCCTTGCCCTGGGGAAGAAAGCTGACCGTGCGCACTGCGCCATCGGAGCCCTGGACTTTGAGGACATAGGCGAGACCGGGGTCGCCGTTGTTTCCCGAGAGTTTGTCGAGGATCACTTCGTCGCCGCGCAGACCAGCGCGGGCGGCCGGCGAATCAGAAACCAGCGCCGTCACCTTGCGAACGCCGTCGTTTCCGACTGTTGGCGTGAACCCCAGGTCGAACACTGGCTCGATGACCTCGACCACATCAGCGCAGGGCGCGAAAGCGGTTGAAGGCAGCACGATCGACTCGCCGCGCTCGGCGAAGGCGGCGATATCCGGACGCACATCGAGGCCGGCCTTGGCCGCCTGCGCGATGAAAAGGTCGATCGCCGAGGTTTTCTCCGTCTTGTTGGCGGCGGTCCTGGCCTGGGCGCGTATGACGGCGTCGAGGCTGGAGCCCTTGGCCCGTAGCCGTTCGTCCCACAGCGCCGCCAGCAGAGCGCCGCGCTGGTAGGGCAGTTTCTCGGCGAAGCGGTCGGTCCAGAAAGCCCTGCCGGCCTCCTCGCCGGTGAGATTGCGAGCGGGCGAGGTCGCATAGGCGCGCAGCATGCCATTCCAAAGATCGACGAAGGCCTGTGGCGTGATCAGGCCTTCGCGGACCAGGATCCGGCGCATGTAGAAATCGGTGAAGCCCTCGCTGAACCAATAGCGACTGGAAGCCGACTCGGGGCCGCCCAGCCTGGTGGGATTCCAGGCGTGGAAGAATTCGTGCGCTAGGTAAGGGCGCAGTTGGTCGAGGGAAAGTCCGGGCGTGACGGTCAGGCCGAACGCGTCCTGCTTGCCGGTTCCCGAAAAGGCCTCGCCATCCTCGCGCGTCAGCGTGGCGGCCGCGATCAGGTAGGGCGCATGGTCGGTTTCACCGAAGAAGCCGCGCTCGGCTCGCAGGATCGTGCGCAGGTCCTGGGCCAGCACCGGGTTATCAACGTTGTCGAAGCGACCGTGGATGGCGAGGCGAACCTCGTCGGCGCGGACGATGCGCAAATCTCGGCCGCCAATCAGCAGACCGCCGCCCATCGCGGTCTCGGTCAGATCCGGGCGCTCGACGAACGACGAGTCGACCGCGAAGCCGCTTGGCCAGCCTTTCCAGCGTAGACGGGCCGGCGCCGCGTCATGCCCGTGGACCGTGGGCAGGGCGCTATCGGTGTCGACGAAGAACCAGTCCGGTCGCACCCAGGGCAGGGCGGGATAGCCGTCGGACTCCCTGGGCTCGTGATCGATCACGGAGGAAAGCGTGTAGCGGACGACCAGCCGTCGGCCGGGCGCCGAACGGATCAAACGGATGTCGTCACCGTCCTCGGCGATTGAGGCTCCGCCGTCGACGGCGAGGTCACGTAGATTTCGCCACAGATGGCCATGTCCCATCCAGGTCTTCGGAAGGCTGAGTCGAACTTTGCCGCTGGAGTCGGTGGTCACCTCGATCTCGACCTGCAGCGCCGTCAGGGCTTGGCCTTCGAAGCGTGGCGAGACCGTGTAGGTGACCGGCGTCTCGGCGCGGGCGAACGACGCCGGAAACACGACGGCCGTGATCGCCGCCAGCATCGCCACTCCGCGCATGGGTTCCTCCAACTCATCCTCAGAAAAACATCCTGAGGGGGTTCTTTGTTTGGCGCTACAGCTTGACCGGCAGCCTGGGAACTTCTGCGGCCACGCTCCCGTTTTCCTCCCCACAAGGAGCGTACCCCATGCCCAAGACCGTCGATCATGAAACCGCCCTGGAAGAGGTGATGAGCTTCCTCGACTCGCCGCCCGAGCCGGGCACGCACGAGGACGAACGGTTCGGGGAGCGGCTGCGCCAGGTGATCGCCGCCTCGATCCCCTCGGAGGAGGGCGATGATCCCGAGGACGCGCCTTCGCTGGCGCTGGACGCCGGCCTGCGCGGACGGCTGGAGGCGGCCGAGCGGAAGCGCTCCGAGGGCCACTACTTCGGCGACCATCCCGACGGCATCGGACCGAGCCTGGGCATGGATCTCAGCCGCTCGTAAAGCGACGCGCTCGAAAGTTGAGGTCATTGTGCGTCGCACTCATGGCGCAGCAAAGGCCCCATTTCCGGTAGGGTTTCGCGGCGCTGCGACAATCTGTCAGAAGATGGTTATCGCGCTGCGAAGCTCGAGTGAAATCGGGGTTTTCGCCCGGCCATACCCGCGCGATCTCTAGCCATACCCCAGTGATGGTTCGGCGGTGGAGCGCCCTGCGCGCCAGTTTCCGCTCAGCTCTGTCAAGCGAGACTGAGGGGTTACGCAAGGTTATTCGAAGCGAAAATTGCTTACTATCCGAAAAGAGACTTGGTCATCCCAAAGTATGACCGGGATTTAATCTTGATTTATCTCGTATCGATATTGCAAGTAACGCCGTTCTCCTGAACGCGGTTACTTCCTGTTTACCGTCCCTGCCCGAAGCCCGTGTGTGAAAGCCCGGCAGAAACCGGGCAGGGGATGTACAGAATGTCGAACAAGATGAAGGGCGGCGCGTGGGCGCTGACCACCCTCGCGCTCATGGCGCCATTGGCGGCTCATGCCGATCCGGCCAAGGACGTGTCGATCGCCGGTCGGGCGCTGACCTTCCTGGAAAATGGTCCCACGGGTAAGGCGACGCTGGGCGTCGTCTTCGATCCCTCCAAGCCCGCCTCGGTCGCCGAGAAGAACGCCGTCATGGCCGCCATCGGCGGCGGCATGAGCGCCGGCGCCGTGACGATCACCGGCAAGCCGGTCGAAGCCGGCGACGTGGGCGGCGTCTCGGGCGTGGCCGCGCTGTACGTGACCAAGGGCGTCAATGTCGGCGCCGCGGCCAAGGCCAAGAAGCTCATCACCATCGGTTCGGACCAGGGCTGCGTCTCCAGCGGCGCCTGCGTCATGGCCGTCTCGGGCGATCCCAAGGTGGAAATCGTCGTCAGCCGCTCGGCGGCGGCGGCGGTCGGCGCGGTCTTCAAGGCCGCCTTCCGCATGATGATCCGCGAAGTTTGATCCCCCGAGCCCGAAAGAGACACACCATGAAGACGACTCTCTTCGCCGGCGCTTCGGTCGGCCTGTTCTGCCTCCTGGCTTCGGCCGCCAACGCCCAGTCGATCGACTACGGCGCGATGGAGCAGCTGTTCAACGAACCGGTCACCACCAGCGCCACGGGTTCGCCCCAGCGCTCGACCGAAGTCCCGGCCGCGATGGAGATCATCTCCGCCGCCGACATCAAGCGCTCGGGCGCGACCGACCTGCCGACCCTGCTGGGCCGCGTGGCCGGCATGGACGTGCTGAACTGGGGCGCCGCCGGCGCCGACGTCAGCGTCCGCGGCTATGACCAGGCGATGTCGCCGCGCCTGCTGGTGCTGATCAACGGCCGCCAGGTCTATCTGGACCACTACGGCTACACCGCCTGGGCGACCCTGCCGGTGCAGATGGACGAGATCCGCCAGATCGAAGTCGTGAAGGGCCCCAACAGCGCCCTGTTCGGCTTCAACGCCGTGGGCGGCGTGGTCAACATCATCACCTACAACCCGAAGTTCGACGGTGAGAGCTCGGTGTCGGCCAGCGCCGGCACGCACGGCTTCGGCGAAGTGTCGCTGGTGCATTCGTTCAAGCTGGGTGAGCGCTTCTCGGCCCGCCTGTCGGCCGGCGCCAGCCAGGAAGACGAGTGGAAGAACACCAACCCGGCGATCAACAATCACCTGCTGCATGATCCGGCGCGGGTCTCGGCCAATCTCGACACCGTCACCCAGGTCAACGACAAGACCGAGCTGCGCGTCGAAGGCTCGTGGTCGAACAGCCAGATCAGCGAGCTGATCTCGAACAACGCCTACTCGCCGACCAAGTACGTCACCGACTCGATCAAGGCCACCCTGGCGTCCGACACCCGCGTCGGCATGGTGCAGCTGTCGGCCTATCAGAACGACCTGACGGCCAAGCACATCGTCGTGGGCGCGCCGTCGAAGTTCGACAACACGGTCAAGGTCGTGGCCCTGCAGGACCTGTTCAAGGTCGGCGCCAAGCACACCTTCCGCATCGGTGGCGAGTATCGCCACAACGAAGTGAACACCGCCCCGATCGCCGGCGGCGAAGTGTCCTACGACGTGTGGTCGGCCTCGGGCATGTGGAACTGGGCTGTCACCGACAAGCTGTCGACCACGGTCGCCGTTCGCTACGACGCGCTGTCGCTGTCGCGCTCGGGCACGTTCCCGACCGGCTATCCGCCGGTGACCAACGACTACTGGAACCGCTCGATCAAGAAGACCAGCTACAATGTCGGCGTCGTCTACCGTCCGACCGGCGTGGACAGCTTCCGCGCCACGGCCGCTCGCGGCGTGCAGGTTCCGACCCTGGTCGACCTGGGCGCCATCCAGGTGAAGGTCGCCGCCGGCCCCGCCACCATCGGCGTCATCGGCAACCCGACCCTGCAGCCGACGATCGTGACCAACTACGAGCTGGCCTATGACCGCGCCCTGCCGGCCCTGAACGCCAAGGTCGGCGTCTCGGTGTTCACCCAGAAATCGGAAGACGTGAAGGGCTACCCGACGACCAGCCAGCTGGACATCGCCCCGACCGCCATCAGCCTGCCGCTGCTCAGCTACCGCAACGTCGGCGACTCGAAGATGACCGGCTTTGAGCTGAAGGCTTCGGGCAAGGTCGAGGGCGGCTTCCACTGGAGCGGCGACTACACCTACACCGACGTGAAGGATGAGCCCCTGGCCGGCTTCGTCGCCGCCCAGCGCCTGACCGCCTACGCCCAGACCACCCCGTCGTACCGCGCCAACCTGGCCGCCGGCTGGGAAAAGGGTCCGTGGGCCGTGGACGGCTTCGCCCACTTCGTCGGCAAGGCCGCCTACTACAACAGCGCCTCGGTGCTGACCCCGATCGACGCCTACGCCACCCTGGGCGGCCGCGTCGCCCGTGAGTTCGGCAAGGGCTTCACCGTCGCCCTCTCGGGCCAGAACCTGCTGAAGGACAAGCAAGTCCAGACGCCGGGCCTGGAAGCCGAGCGCCGCGTGCTGATCAGCGTCACCAAGGCCTGGTAAGCGAACCTATCGGTTAGACAACGGAAGGGCTCCGCCGAAAGGCGGGGCCCTTTTCGTTTGCGCCTCTCCCTCAAAAAGCTGTTGAGAGTCATTTGCAATAGCAGATGTCCGCCGCTATAGCCTCCTGAACAACGGCGTCGAACGCCGACCCGCGCCGCCGTCGCCTCCCCGCGCGCCGGCGCTCCTTCAGGGGGTTAGTCCTATGAACTTCAAGACGATGCTGCTGGTGAGCGGCGCATTCCTGGCGCTGGCCGCGCCCGCCATGGCCCAGACGGCTGACAAGTCGGCGACTCAAACGGCCAAGGCCGCCAGCGATGCGACGGACGTCGACGCGGTGGTCATCACCGGCTCGTACACGATCAACAACCGCATCGACACGGCCACCGGCCTGGGCCTGACCCTGCGCGAGACCCCGCAGTCGGTGACGGTGATCACCGCCCAACGCATCCTCGACCAGAACATGCAGACGGTGGCCGACATCGTCACCAACACGGTCGGCGTCGCGGCCAACCAGGTCGATGACGTGCGCAACACGTTCAATGCGCGCGGCTTCGAGATCAACAACTACCAGATCGACGGCGTGCCCACCGCCTGGACCCTGGCCGGCGGGGCCGGCGAGACCAAGGCCGACGTCTCGATCTACGAGCGCGTCGAGATCGTGCGCGGCGCCACCGGCCTGATGACCGGCGCCGGCGATCCCTCGGCTTCGATCAACCTGGTGCGCAAGCACGCCACGGCCACGCAGCTGCAAGGCTATGTCAACGCCAGCCTGGGCAGCTGGAACAACGCCCAGGTCCAGGCCGATGTCGCGGGCCCCCTGACCGCCAGCGGCAACATCCGCGCCCGCGCCGTCGCCAAGTACGAGAAGGGCGACAACTTCATCGACTTCTACAAGAACGAGAAGACGGTGCTGTACGGGGTGATCGACGCCGACCTGTCCGAGAACACCTTGCTGCGCGTCGGCGCCAGCCAGCAGAAGGGCTCGCCCAACGCTCCGGCCTGGGGCGCTCTGCCTACCTTCTACACCGACGGCACGGTGGCGCTGTGGCCGCGCTCGAAGAGCGCCTCGGCCAAGTGGAGCTACTGGGACACCACCAACGAGAACATCTTCGCCAACCTGCAGCACAGGTTCGCCAACGGCTGGTCGCTGACCTTCAACTACAACTGGATGAAGAACGCCCAGCGCACCGAGCTGCTGTATCTGTCAGGCCTGATCGACAAGACGACCGGCAAGTGGCTGACGGGCCCCGGCGGCGGAATCAGCTACGCCTATCCGTACAAGGATCACGGCGAGAGCATCCAGAACAGCTTCGACGTCCAGCTGAAGGGCGACTACGCCCTGTTCGGTCGCGACCACGAGTTCGTGCTGGGCGCCCTGCACAGCAAGCAGGACCTAAGCACCGACACCTATGCGGCCAAGGCCTATGCCGATCCGGGCAACTTCTTCACGTGGGATGGTTCGTTCCCCGACCCGGGCTTCGACACCACCTCGACCCGGACGGTGGAGCAGACCACCAAGCAGACCGGCTACTACGCCGCCACGCGCCTGAACGTCACCGACGCGCTGAAGGTGATCGCCGGCGGCCGCCTGTCGACCTGGAAGCAGACGGGCGTCAGCTACGGCGCGGCGCTCGATTTCGGCGACAAGAACGTCTTCATCCCCTACGCCGGGGTGCTGTACGACCTGACGCCGCACCACCGGCTGTACGCCAGCTACACCGAGATCTTCCAGCCGCAGAACGCCCAGGACTACAAGGGCGCGTATCTGGATCCGGTCACGGGCGAGAGCGCCGAGGCCGGCCTGAAGAGCGCGTTCTTCGGCGACAGGCTGCAGACTTCGGTGGCCGTGTTCCGCATCGTGCAGGACAACCTGGCCCAGACCGACCCGGACCTGACCCACATCATCCCGGGCTCCAGCCCGCCGACCCGCGCCTCGATCGCCGCCAAGGGCGCGACCAGCAAGGGCTTCGAGCTGGAGGTGATCGGCAAGCCGATCGAGAACTGGAACATCTCGCTGGGCTACAGCCAGTTCCAGATGCGCGACGAGAACGACGCCAAGGTCAACACCGCGTTCCCGCGCCAGCTCCTGAAGCTTTTCACCACCTATCGCCTGTCGGGGGGGCTCAGCGGCCTGGTCGTCGGCGGCGGCGTCAACTGGCAGAGCGACGCCTATTCGGCCTCGACCAACCCGGTCACCGGCGCCCCGTTCCGCTTCGAGCAGAAGGCCTACGCCCTGGTCAGCCTGATGGCCCGCTACGAGATCAACCAGCAGCTCTCGCTGCAGGCCAATATCGAGAACCTGACGGACAAGACCTATTACGCCCAGACCGGCTTCTACAGCCAGTACCGCTACGGCGCGCCGCGCAACTACACGGTGGGCCTGAAGTACGCGTTCTAGGGGAGGAGGGCTTAGCGCCCCCTCCGTCACGGCGCGTATCCGCGCCGCGCCACCTCCCCCGTTTCACGGGTGAGGAGGGCAGCTTCTCCTCCCCTGCGTAGCGGGGAGGTGGATCGCTGCGAATACGCAGCGAGACGGTGGGGGCGCTCTACGCCCTAATCATCCCACCCCTTGTGCTTCTTCTTCTTGCCCAGCGCGAAGATGCCCGGATAGGGGCCCTTGCCGATGCGGTAGAGGCACCACTCGTCGTCCTTGTCGCAGTCGCCGTCGAAGAAGGCCTTCTTGTCCGGGTCGATGGCCGCGTACAGCGGGGCGGTGCGCGAGCGCTGGCCGTCGGCCTCGGCGCAGGCGTTCCGCTCGGTCTTGGTCAGGGCGGCGGTCTTCTCGTGGCGGCACTTGAGGCTGTCGCGCACGCTGTTGCGGGTGGCGTCGCTTTCCTCGACCAGTTGGCGCGCCGTGAAGCCCGGCGGAGCGACGACGCCGGCGGGCTTGGCGGGGCCGGCGGCGACCGTCGGCGTGGTGGGAGGCGCGGACGGCGCAACGGTTCGACGCGGGACCGGCGGGGTCGGGGTCCGTTCGCCGGGGATGGAGATCAGTGACTCCGCGGGCTTGGCGTCCTGAAGCAACTCGACCTGGAAGACCGGCGGCTCGACCATCACCGGCGTCCAATGGGCGTCCATCACCAGGGCCAGCAGCACCAGCGCGTGGGCCAGGATCGCCAGACCCAGGATGCTCAGGTCTCGCCGCGTATGCCGCCGCCGTCTCGTTCCGGCGATCGCCACGCTCATCATGCCTCCGGGCGCCCCAGCGCCGCACAAGAGGTCGGTACGCGCGCGATGCGGCGCAAGCGGGGCCGATGCGGACAAGAAAAAGGCCCGGCGTCGCCGCCGGGCCTTTCCTGTTACAGGCTTGAAGGCCGTGAAGCCTTAGGCAGCTTCCGCCTTCGCCTTGACGCCGAAGCGGCCGTAGAAGGTCTCGCCCTTCTCGGCCATCTCGCGCAGCAGGGCCGGCGGCGCGAAGCGCTTGCCGTACTGCTGGGCCAGACGATCGCAGGTCTCGACGAAGGCCTTGGCGCCGACGCCGTCGATCAGGCTGATCGGGCCGCCGGTCCAGGGCGCG
>OUNM011201427.1_pt1 | contig 12416 bp, 11 predicted proteins | sample 1769961 | NCBI WGS metagenome assembly OUNM01 (sample SAMEA3914820, study PRJEB12502) | metagenome | biome: forest; material: soil | place: USA | collected 2012-03-12 | depth 0.3 m | reverse complement strand
GGTGGCCAAGACCTTCCGTTGGCGTGCGAACGGCCCGGTGATGCAGTTCTTTCGCGACCACGGCGTGGTCGACTACTTCTCCGGCGGCTTCGACGGCGAGAGCGAGATGGTGAGCCTCGTGCACGGCCACATCAGCCTGCCGATGGCCAAGGTGTTCCAGGAGCGGCTGCAACGCGTCGCGCAGGATTTCGCGCAGCAGCACCTGGCCGACCAGCGGCTGGCGCCCACCCACAAGCGTGGCTTCACCGCGGTGATGGCGCTGCGATCGTGGACGTTCGGGCCGCTGCGCGAACTGCTGCGCGACCCGAACGTCGAGCCCTGATCAGGCCGGCGTCTTCTCGCGCTCGACCATCTCGCGCGCGAACTCCACGAACGCGACGGCGCCGCGCGACGTCGGATCCCACACCACGCCGGGCTGTCCGTAGCTGGGCGCCTCGGCCAGCCGCACGTTGCGGGGGATGACGGTGTTGAACACCTTGTCGCCGAAGTGCGCCTTGAGCTGGTCGCTCACGTTCACCTGCAGCGTGATGCGCGGGTCGAACATCACGCGCAGCAGGCCGATCAGCTCCAGGTCGCGGTTGAGGTTGGCGTGCACCTGCTTGATCGTGTTGACCAAGTCGGACACGCCCTCCAGCGCGAAGTATTCGCACTGCATTGGCACGATGACGCCGTGCGCGCTGCACAGGCCGTTGAGCGTGAGCAGGTTCAGCGAGGGTGGGCAGTCGATCAGGACGAAGTCGTAGTCATCGGCCACCGCCTTCAGTGCGCGGCGCAGGCGTTCGTTGCGGCGCTCCAGCGCTACCAGCTCGACCTCGGCGCCGGCCAGTTCGCGGTTGGCGCCCAGCACGTCGTAGCCACCGCTTTCCGAGCGTTGGGCCGCTTCGCGGATGGTGGCGCTCTCCAGCAGGACGTCGTAGACCGTCAGCGGCAGGTCGCGCTTCTGGATCCCGGAACCCATGGTGGCGTTGCCTTGCGGATCGAGATCGACGAGAAGGACGCGCTGGCCGACGAGCACGAGGCCGGCCGCCAGGTTCACCGTCGTCGTGGTCTTGCCGACGCCGCCCTTCTGATTCGCAATGCAGAAAATTCTCGCCATGGATGACCGGCTGGGGTGGAAAAGTCTGGGCCTATTGTCGGGGCTTGGACGCCGATTGGTCAGCGGGTTGCTGCGGCTTGAGCCACACCAGGCAGCGTTTTTCGTTCAAATCGGGCACGTCGAGTTGTTCCACGTGAAACATCTCGACGTCGGCGGGGATGGAGGCTTGCTCTTCGGGGGACAAGTTCGCCTTCATCGCCGCCCACTGGCCTTGAGGGGCGAGCAGCTGGCGCGTCAGCGAAGTGAAGTCCTGGATCGACGCGAAAGCTCGAGAGGTGATGAGGTCGAACTCCGGCGCGCGGAAGGTGCCGGCGGCCTCGACGCGTCCGTGGACACCGTGGAGATTCGGCAAAGCCAGTTCGACGGCGGCTTGGCGGATGAATGCGGCCTTCTTCGCGACCGCGTCCACGCAGGTGACCTGCCATGTCGGGTTCAGCAAGGCCAGGATGACGCCCGGCAAGCCAGCGCCGCTCCCGACATCGAGCGCGCGCAAGGCGCCCTGCCCCGCGACGCCCGTGCCCCGGCGCAAGGGCTGCACGACGGCCAGGCAGTCGAGCAAGTGATGGGTGAACATCTCGCCGGTGTCGCGGACGGCGGTCAGATTGTAGACCTTCGTCCAGCGCTGGATCAGCGCCATGTAGCCGAGGAGGCGCTCGCACTCCGCGGTCGTCAGCGTCAGTCCGAGTCGCGGAGCCAGGGTCTGGAGTCGACCGTCCAGGCTGTCAGGCAGCATGTTGCGCGGGAGCGTTCGAGAAGCCCTTGAAGCGCTTCTTCTTGAGATGGACGAGCAGTAGCGAGATGGCGGCGGGCGTGACGCCGGAAATGCGCGTCGCCTGCCCCAGCGTCTGCGGGCGATGCTGCGTGAGCTTCTGGCGCACTTCGAACGACAGGGCCGTCACCTGGTTGTAGTCGAGCTCGGCGGGAAGCGCGAGCTCTTCCAGGCTCTGGGCGCGGGACACCTCCTCGTTCTGCTTGTCGATGTATCCGGCGTACTTCGTGGCGATCTCGAGCTGCTCGATCACTTCGCCGGCCAGCTGGGCGCCGAGCTCGTGGTTCAGTGTTTCACGTGAAACATCGGCGTTCGGCCGCGCGATGGCTGCTGCTGCCACCACCGTGTCGAAGTCGATGCCGGGCCGGCGAAGGAGGTCGGCCAGCGAGTGCTCGTGCTCGAGCGCCTTGCCGAGCAGACGTTCGGCATCGGCGGCGGGCAGGTTGTTCGGATGCACCCAGGTTGAGCGCAGGCGTTCCGTCTCGCGCGCGAGCGCGTCGCGCTTTCGGTTGAAGTGCGTCCAGCGGGCATCGTCGACCAATCCGAGTTGGCGCCCCAGCTCGGTCAGGCGAAGGTCGGCGTTGTCCTCGCGCAGTTGCAGCCGGAACTCGGCGCGGCTGGTGAACATGCGGTACGGCTCGGTCACGCCCTTGGTGATGAGGTCGTCCACCAGTACGCCGAGGTAGGCCTGATCGCGCCGCAACACGAAGCCGTCGGTGCGGCCGGCGGCCAGCAGCGATGCGTTGGCGCCGGCGAACAGGCCTTGCGCCGCAGCCTCTTCGTAGCCCGTCGTGCCGTTGATCTGACCGGCGAAGAACAGGCCCGAGATGGCGCGCGTCTCGAAGGTGCTCTTGAGTTCGCGCGGATCGAAGTAGTCGTACTCGATCGCATAGCCGGGACGCAGGATGTGCGCGTTGGCCAGGCCGGCCATCGACCGCACGGCCGCCAGCTGGATGTCGAACGGCAGCGACGTGGAGATGCCGTTGGGGTAGAACTCGTTCGTCGTCAGGCCCTCGGGCTCAAGGAAGATCTGGTGCGAGTCCTTGTCGGCGAAGCGATTGACCTTGTCCTCGATGCTCGGGCAGTAGCGCGGTCCCACCCCTTCGATCACGCCCGTGAACATCGGGCTGCGGTCGAAGCCCGACCGGATGATCTCGTGCGTGCGCGCATTGGTGTGCGTCACCCAGCACGGCATCTGGCGCGGATGTTGGTTGACCGACCCCATGAAGCTGAAGATGGGCATCGCCGTCGTGATGCGGCCGTCCGCATCGGGCATGCCGTCACCGGGCTGCTCGGCGAGTTGCGAGAAGTCGATCGACCGGCCGTCGATGCGCGGTGGCGTGCCGGTCTTGAGCCGGCGTTGCGGCAGCTTCAGCTCCTTGAGGCGAGACGACAGGCGCTGCGCCGGTGGATCGCCCGCCCGGCCGGCCGCGTAGTTTTGCAGGCCCATGTGGATCTTGCCGTCGAGGAACGTCCCGGCCGTCAGCACCACCGTGCGGGCGCGAAAGGTGATGCCCGACTGCGTGACCGCGCCGGTGACGCGATCCACGCCATCCACCGACGCGATCACCAGGTCGTCCACGGCCTGCTGGAACAGCCACAGGTTGGGCTGGTTCTCCAGGCGTCGACGGATCGCGGCCTTGTAGAGGATGCGATCGGCCTGCGCGCGCGTCGCACGGACAGCCGGCCCCTTCGAGCCGTTGAGGATGCGGAACTGGATGCCGGATTCGTCCGTGGCCGCGGCCATCGCCCCACCCAGCGCATCCACTTCCTTCACGAGGTGGCCCTTGCCGATGCCGCCGATCGACGGATTGCAGCTCATCTGCCCCAGCGTTTCGATGTTGTGCGTCAGCAGCAGCGTCGCGCTGCCCATGCGAGCAGCCGCAAGCGCGGCCTCGGTGCCGGCATGGCCGCCGCCGACCACGATGACGTCGAATTCCTGGGGGTAGATCACCGGCAACTCACTGCGCATGGATCCGAGCCATCACGGCCGGATCGAAAGGACGACCCGCGCTGCGACGCGCCGCGCGCTTCATCGAGTCGCGCCGCACGGAGACGGGTGGGGAGACCGAGATTTTAGGCGGCCTCGCCCGCGCGCGCCACCGGAGAGGAAAATCCACCCATGCCCGACCTCTCGCCTGCCCACTCGACGGACTTCTCCTGCCGCCCCCACTGCGGCGCCTGCTGCATCGCCCCGTCGATCACCAGCCCGATCCCCGGCATGCCGAACGGCAAGCCGGCGGGCGTCCCTTGCGTCCAGCTCGACGACGAACTCCGCTGCCGTATCTTCGGGCGGCCAGAGCGCCCGGCGTTCTGCGGAGGACTGCGGCCGTCGGTGGAGATGTGTGGGGAGACGGTGGGGCAGGCGATGGTTTGGTTGGGGCAGCTTGAATTGGAAACGCGGCCCCGTTGATGTCGCAAAGACGGCTAAGGCGTTTTCATGCGGCAATATGTCGATAGGTCAGCGGGCGTCCTACCAAGTCTTGCTGCCATCGAAACCTACTCACCGCAGCATTCAGATGCAGTACGAGTGCTGATCGATGCACCGGTGCTCCTCGCTCGTCGTTCAACAAGACGTTCGATTGCACCCCCATGGGATCAGACAAGGCAACGACGTTGGGAATTACTTCACGCCATTCCCAACAGATGCCTAGCATGCGAGGCGCTGGCCCTTCATTCAATTCAAGGCCCCAGAGTATTTGACCCATTCGAGTGTCGTCGGCGTCTACGAATCGACTACTGTCCAGAAGCCGCATTTGTTTGCACAGCCGACGCCATTCGAGGAGGCTCGCCTCAATAGGACTCCATTCGGCGACGGTATTGGCGAGAATTGACATGGCCCTGCAGTTGCTGGTTCTTGGAGTCTTTAGTGTGTCCTCCGAAGCGTGCGGCTCGCCACTATCAAATGTTGTAGTTGTCTGTGGGTACACTGCGACCCATGCGGCTCCAGCGATTGCTCGATCTCTCCCAGGCAGCTGATAGCGACAGCTTTCAGCGGCAACTGATCGAGCTTGCCAATGACATGGAGTTCGGCCTTGTCACTGGACTTGTCGTGGTTGAGGTCCCTAATGGGCCGCCCCAAATGGTGCAGTTGGGCAATACGCCGTCAGCCTTCATGGATTCGTTTAAAGACCCGACGGCATCGGCTCGTGATCCCGTCTATCAGCGGCTGAAAACGCTAAGCGTACCCGTGATATACGACCAAGAGCTGTACGTGCGGGAAAACGCTGCCGATCTGTGGGAAGAGCAGGCTCCCTTCGGCTATCGAACCGGCATCTCAGTGGCGTTGCACCTTCCAGGCCAGCGGCATTTTTTACTGGGCCTTGATCGTGATAGTGCCTTGCCCCGGTCAGAACTCAAGCTGATGCGGATGTTAGGTGATCTACAACTGCTCGTTGTTCACGCGCAAGAGACGGCGCTTCGACTTTTTGCCAAGCCACTCACCGACGTCACGCTAAGTCCAAAGGAACAGTTGATCTTGCGCATGACGATGCAGGGTAAGAGCGCCAAGGTCATTGGCGCCGAGATCCACAGTGCGGAGGCTACCATCAACTTCCATCTTCAAAACGTACGCGTGAAGTTGGGCGTCAGTTCAAAACACCAAGCGGTGCTGAAAGCCCAATCTTTGGGATTGATCTAGGCGAGATCCTCTGCGAAGACTATAACTTTTGATAGCTCTCAAGACCTGAGCTTCCTGCTGAAATTCCCTCGCCGCCCAATTGGGGCGCACCATCCTGCGAGGACTTCAGCATGTTGACTTTCATCTATTCCGTTCTTCTTGGCACCGACGATGAAGTCGATTTCCCCCGGGGGGGCGGGTGGCTCTGCTGACACGCGTTTGCCGGGGTCTTTTTGCGCCTCGCGGTTGGAAAGAGCGCTTTCTAGCCAACTCAATTTGTATCTGTTCGATTCCGACCTAGCGGCTTTGTTGCAATAGCTGTGGAGACGGATCGCTCACGCTCCACGCGCTCTCGGTGAAGCGCGGTGAAGTGACAGTGACCAACATTTTCCTGCGTCCGGCGCGAGGCGAAGCCCACTCCTTTTGGCCTTGGCCAATCGCGAGGTGCGCGATTTAGCCTATCCGTTAGCTGCGAGCTAGCGAGACGCACAGCTCAGCGGCATTGGCGCAGGCAAGGAATTCTCTGGCGCGTCTGGAAAATCCAATTCAATCAAGTCGCCCACGCCTCTTAGCCATCGCCAAAAAAAGCGGGGCGTCGACCAAAGTCAACGCCCCAAGAGTCAATCAGAAGCTCGTCGCAGTCACAAGTGACGATAGAGAGCCGGCTGATTGTGGAGGGTTCGGTTGGATGCCTCGCGCATCGATGTCTTATTGGAGCCTACGCGGCCCTCTTTGACACCTATCAGAAGTTATAGTCTTCGAGGTCGGTGTGTGTGTGCGAATCTTTTTGAGAGCCGGAGTCGGCGGCTCGCTTAGCGTTCAGCAATGGCGATCTCAGCGACGAGGTGTGCTGCCTCGCCTATTGCGGAGGCTTGGGCCACATAGCGTCGCGCCCGCACTGCAAGGTTAAAGAATTCGCCTGCGTACCGCTGATTCGAGTCAAGCGGCCTAATCGCAGTCAATCAAGCCTAGTCGAATCGCGCGAAGGACGGTTTCGTATCGGGTCGCGCAACTTAGTCGCTGACCGGCACGATGCAGGCGACGTGCGACCTCCCGCTCCGAAATGCCGAGTCGTTCGCCAATCTCCCAATTTGTAAGTCCATCGACGGACCAACGAAGAGGCTCGAGTTCTATCGGCGTCCATTCCAGATTGTCTTCCGGGATGGGCTTATAGCCTGCACATAGGTCGAAGGCCGCGGCTTGCGCATGCGCGGCGAAAACACTGACGGCTTCTACTATGGCTCGCTCGTGTCGACGGTCAAAACAGACCTGCCGATCGCAGTCCACTCCGAACATGAAGTGTCGACCGCGCGGCAAATGAAGTGCTAAGGTAATGCCGCTACAGTAGCCGAACGTCGCCTGATGCTCCCAGAGGGGCATTGTGTCTGTTTCGACATAGGTAGATTGATTCCAAACGATCGGATTTGACGAGCGTTTGGCGTGCTGGGAGACAGGATCGATCTTGGCCGATTCCAAATCTTCGTAGTCTGCAAGATATTCGGACGCGGCATTAGTGATGTACTGAAATTCAGTCATTGTCGGCGAATGATCAGTTATCACTGTCGAGCCGAAAGTTCGCATCCCTCGGCTATTGGCGAAACGGCCGACAGCGGTCTTATAGTCTCTGATTGACGTGCAATGGAGAATTTCCTTGCAATATCGGTTCAATTCTCTTTCCATGGCGATCCCACGCGTGTGGTTGCAATGTGGCGAAAACGCGATGAAGCATGACTAGTGGTCGCTAACTCTAGGTCGCCTTGAAGCACGTTGAAGGTCGCTCCACAAATATGAAGTCTCGCCTTCAACTGCACTTGATCAAGCCCAACCTGATACCCATCAAGCCCGCCTCATAGCGACTGCCGCACCCCAACTTTCGCATCAACCGCTGCAGACGGCGCTTCACATCCCAGGCGGACAAGGCCATCTTCTCGCCGATTTCCCAGTCGGTGAGGCCGTCCAAAGACCACCGCAGCGCTTCGAGCTCCGAAGGCGTTGGCGATGGGAACTCATGGATTGGCGGGTCGTACCGCAACGAGAGTTCGAACGCCGCAGCCTGGGCGTGGGCCGCGAACTGATGGAAATCTTCGAGTAGCTCGGCGGTGCGTCGGCGCGGCATGCAGATGTCTCGATCGCAATCCGGGCCGAGGAGGAAGTGCCGCCCCCGCGGAAGATGGAACCCTACAGCGATCCCGCTACGGAAACCGTACGGGGCCTGGCGCTCCCACAGCTCTTCCAGGCCGCACTGCGCGTAGGTCTGACGGCTCCAGACGATGGGCCTCGAGTGGGCATTGACGTGCCGGCAGACCGGGTCGAGTTTCCTTCCGTCGAAGTCCTCGAACTCCGGCATGTACTCCGGTGTCGCGTTGGTCAGGTACAAGTATTCCTTGAGCGTGGCTGAGTGTTCCGTCACCACGGTCGCGGAGACTTGGCCAAACCCGCGATCCTGCGAGAACTTGACCATCTTCCGCAGTAAGTCCGACAACGACGTCGCGTGCAGGACGTCGATGCAGTCTCGATCCAGTTGTGTTTTCATGGCGACCCTCCTCGCGTGGCTGCAGGCCGGTGACTGGATGGGAGGGGCATCCAGTCACCGGCGGCCAGGGCGTTCGCTTTGGAACGCCTCGGGCGCGAACTTAGCACCGGGCTTCGTCGGGTCGCATCACCTGGACAGGGTATGCGTGCCCCCTATACCGGGTGCCGTACGAGGGAGATCACTGCGCGGCGCGTTTGGTGAGTTGCCGACTCACGAAGGCGAGCGCCACGATGGTGATGGCCGTGCACACGAGCAGGCTCGGTGCGACGTCGGCGATGCTGATCGGGGCGTTCTTGAGCACGCGGTTCATCAGCGTGGTCTGGGCGAGCGACGGCACCCACAGGTTCCAGGCGGACTCGCCTTCCTGGCTGAAGATGCTGATGAGCGGCGTCATCGAGACCGCCATGGTCAGCACCACGTTGTTGGCCTGCGCCTCCTTCATGGTCTTGCAGCGGATGGCGATGGCCATCATCGCGGCCGACAGCGCCGCGGCGAACGGCAGCAGCAGGCCGATGAACGAGATGGCCTCCACCCAGCCGAAGCGGAACAGTGCGGCGAGCGACTCGCTTCGCAGCAGGCTCTGCGCGGGCAGGAAGCTCAGGCAGCTGAGCACGGCGATGAGGATGCCGATGGCGAAGACGGCGGCCCACTTGCCTACCACGAGCGCGCTGCGCGACGCCGGCGTGGCCAGCAGCGGCTCCAGCGACCCGCGCTCGCGCTCGCCCGCTGTCGTGTCCAGGCCGGCGTTGAGGGCGCCGTAGAGCACGGCCATCAGCACGAACACAGGCACGATGCCGGTCATCTGCGCGGCTCGCGCGGCGTTGTCGGCGATGTCGTGCTCGTCGAGGTCGGTGACGTTGAGCGCGCCGGGCGCGACGCCGCGCGCCACCAGGCGCAGCGACGCCTGCTCGCGGTCGAACCCGCGCAGCAGGCCCACGATGGCGCCGACGCCGCTCTGCGCCCGGCCGTTGGCGCTGCTGTAGACGACCTCGATGCGCGGGGCCTGGCCGTGCACCAGGTCGTCCTCGAAACCGGCCGGCACGATGACCACCGGGTCGCCGAGCTTGCTGTCGCGCAGCTGCGTCTCCCAGCCGGCGGGCGCGGGCTTGGCGATGAAGGTCTGGCGCTCGATGTAGTTGCGCAGCGTGGGGGCCTTGTCCAGGCCGATGACGACGATCTCGCGGGCTTCGGCGCGCTTCTCGTACTGGCCGACCAGCGTGGACAGCATCACGAGCATCAGCGGGCCCATGGCCACCGACGATATGAACACGGCCATCAGCGTGCGGCGGTCGCGCAGCGCGTCCTTGAGTTCCTTGGTGAAGACGATCCAGATGGCGCGCCAGTTGGTCATTGCGGCTGGCCCTCCGAGCCGAACGCGAGGCGGACGAAGGCGTCCTCGAAATCGTCGGTGCCGGCCTGCTCGCACAGGCTCGCCACGGTGCCGTCGGCCACGTGCCGTCCGTGCGACACGACGACCACGCGATCGCACAGCCGTTCCACCTCCTGCATGATGTGCGTGGAGAACACGATGCACTTGCCTGTCTCGTCGCGCAGCACGCGCAGGGCCTCGCGCAACGCGCGCGTGGCGACCACGTCCAGGCCGTTGGTGGGCTCGTCGAGCACGATGTTGGCGGGGTCGTGCACGAGCGCGCGCGCGAGCGCCGTCTTCATGCGCTCGCCCTGGCTGAAGCCGTCGGTGCGGCGATCGAGCAGCGCGTCCATCTCCAGCAGGCGCGCGAGGTGCTCGCAGCGCGCCTGCGCCACGTCGTCGGCCACGCCGTGCAGGCGGCCGTGGTAGACGATGTTCTCGCGTGCGGTCAGCCGCGGGTAGAGCCCGCGGGCGTCGGACAGCACGCCGAGCCGGCCGCGCACGGCCTGCGGGTTGGCGCGCATGTCGATGCCGTCGACGCGGATCTGGCCGCTGTCGGGCGTGACCAGGCCCACTAGCATGCGCAGGCTCGTCGTCTTGCCGGCGCCGTTGGGGCCGAGCAGGCCGGTGATGGCGCCGTCCTGCGCGTGCAGGGTCATGCCGTCGACGGCCACCACGGTGCGGGCCTTGCGGCCCTTGCCGCTCGTGAACTGCTTGCGCAGGTCGTCCATGGCGATCATTGCGGATCCTTCGGGGCGGCAGGCGCGGCATCGGATGCGCGCGGCGACGGCGCGGCGGCGTCGTCGAAGCGCGTCGGGTCGTTGGTGGCAGTCACCGCCCGCGCGGGCAGCAGCGGCTGGAAGGCGAGCGGACGCGGCACCTTGGCGGCGCAGCCGGTGTCGACGCCCAGCGCCTCGGCGTCGGTGGCGGCATTCACGAAATGGAACACCGCGTCGCGCATGCAGGCGATGGCCGTGACGTTGTGGCCGTTGTTGGCGACCACCACGGAGCGCGCATTGGGCCCCAGCGCCCTGGCGACGCGCTCGGCGTGGCGCGGCGGCGTGACGGGGTCGAGGCCGCCGGACATCAGCAGCACCGGCGTGGCACTGCGCGGGATCGTGTAGAACGCCGCCGGCACGTCGCCGCGCGGCCAGTGCGCGCACACCGCGCGGTACAGGCCCTGCGCCCCCTGCTCGTTCCCGGGGCCGGTGACGGGCGGCAGGCGGGGCACGTCCTCGGCACAGATGACGGAGAAGTGCTGGCCTTCGGATAGATCGGTCGGCAGCGTGCGGCCGCTCGCCGACAGCGCCAGCAGCGGGCCGAAGCGGCCGGACGCGGCCTCGTCGATGGCGTACGGCAGCATCGCGCCGATGGCCGGCGTGTAGAGCGGCGTGTGCACGAGGCCGCGCACGGCCTCGGCGGTGATGGTGGCGTGCAGCGGCTGGCCGGTGACGGGGTCGGCCACGTCGATCGGCTTGGGCAGCGAGGCGAGCAGCGCGTCCCAGTGCGCGGCCAGCTGCGGGTGCGCCGCGGCGCAGGCCTTCTCGGCGGCGCAGTCGCGCAGCAGCGCCTGCATGGCGGCACGGCCGTCGATGTCGTCGCTCACGGGCAGCACCATGTCGGGCGGCGCGACGCCGTCGATGATGGTGCGGCGCACGTGCTGCGGATACGCGCGCAGGTATTCGAGCGCGGCTCGCGTGCCGTAGCTGACGCCGATGAGGTCGACCTTGTCGGCACCGAGGGCGGCGCGCACGGCGTCGGCGTCGGCCATGGCGATGACCGTGGTGTAGAAGCGCAGGTCGCCCCAGGGCAGCTTCTCGAGTCTGGCGCGGCAGGCGTCGAGCGCGGCCACCTGGCGATCGCGGTCGAGGGCGCGCTGCAGGGCCTCGTCGGGCGCGGGCACGTCGCACTGCAGCGGCGCGCTGTGGCCGGTGCCGCGCTGGTCGATCAGCACTAGGTCGCGCCGCTGGCCGAGGCGCTGCATCGACTGGTCGATGAAGCCCGCCAGGCCGATGGCGCTCTGGCCGGGGCCGCCGGCGAAGAAAAAGACCGGATCGGCCAGCTTCTGGCGCGCCAGCGCCGGGATCACGACCACGTGCAGGTCGATCTGCGTGCCGCCGGGTCGCGCCGGATCGAGCGGACGCTTGAGCACGCCGCACTGCGCGTCGTGCTCGAGGCCGTTGAGGCGGCAAGTGTGCAGGGCCAGCGCCGGCATGCCGGACGGCGCGGCGACCGCCACGCCGCCCGCGCCGGCGGCCGACGCGATCAACAGGGCGCGGGCCAGGCGCGTGACGCGGCCCCTCACGGCTGCGGCGTCCAGGCCGCGGCCGCCTGCTTCAACGTGGGCTGGTTCATGCGCATGAGATCGGTGGCGCCGCCGATGAATTCGCCCTTGACGAAGATCATGGGGAACGTGGTCCACCCCGTCCACAGCTTCAGCGGCAGGCGCTTGCGCCACTCGCTCACGTAGCTGCCGTACTCGAGGTACTTGTACGGGATGCCCGCGGAATCGAGCCACTTGCGCGCCTGGCGCGGGAACGGATTCCACTTCATGCCGACCACCACCACGGCGTTTGCCGCGACGGCCGCCTCGACCTCGGCGATGACCGCCCTGCCCTCGTCGGAGATGCGCGCGCGGACCGCGGGAGAGATTCGGGCTTCGTCGAGGATGGCTCTGGTCACGATGGCATTCCGTCAAGGGGGCGATGGCGGCCAGCGTAACAGGTCCGCATGCGGCCGCCACGCGCGTTCATCGGGGTTTCGCGACGCTTGGTCGAGGCGCGCCGCCAGCATGGCCATCGCGATTTGGGCATCATGTCGCCTCCCGTGCCGTCGCGCCGCGCGCGTGACGCGTCTTCCCGTCCAAAGGAACCACCATGAAGCTCTATTACAGCCCCGGCGCCTGTTCGCTGTCCCCGCACATCGCCCTGTGCGAGGCCGGCGTCAAGTTCGAGCTCGTCAAGGCCGCGCTGCAGACGCACACGCTCGCCGACGGCACCGACTACTACGGGATCACCGCCAAGGGCCAGG
>OUNM010063191.1_pt1 | contig 12417 bp, 9 predicted proteins | sample 1769961 | NCBI WGS metagenome assembly OUNM01 (sample SAMEA3914820, study PRJEB12502) | metagenome | biome: forest; material: soil | place: USA | collected 2012-03-12 | depth 0.3 m | reverse complement strand
CCGACGAACAGGAGTGCAGCCTACGTCGGCACGCGCGCCTTCGCGCACAAGGGCGGCTTGCATGTCTCGGCCGTCGAGAAGGATCCCAAGACCTACGAGCATGTCGATCCCGAGTTGATCGGCAACCAGAGGGTGATCGTGGTCAGCGACCAGGCCGGCCGCTCCAACATCATGGCGCGCTTCCGGCAGATCGGGCTCGAGGTCGATCCGAAGGATCCCGGCGTCGCGCGCCTGCTCGAGATCGTGAAGGACCGCGAGAGCGAGGGCTACGCCTACGACGGCGCCGATGCCTCGTTCGAGCTGTTGGCGCGACACCAGTTGCACACCGTGCCCGACTACTTCGCGCTGCAGAGCTTCCGCGTGCTGGCCGAGCGACGCCTCAACGCAAAGGGCGAGCTGATCGCCCTGTCCGAGGCCACCGTGAAGCTCGACGTCGCCGGCCGCCGCGCCATGGAAGTGGGCGAGGGCAACGGCCCCGTGAACGCACTCGATGCCGCGCTCCGCAAGGCGCTGCTCCCGGTCTATCCCGAGCTCGCTGACATGCGGCTCGTCGACTTCAAGGTGCGTATCCTGGACTCCGCCGGCGGTACGGCTGCGACCACGCGCGTGATGATCGAAAGCGCCGACGGCAAGGGCCGCCGCTGGTCGACCATCGGCGTCTCGCCCAACATCGTCGACGCCTCCTACAACGCCTTGTACGACGCCCTCACGTACAAGCTCTTCCGCGACGGGGCCAAGGTCCCGGCTGATAGAGAAGTTCCCTAATCCATTGGTATTGCGGACAATACTGCCCGGCCGGCCCTATCAGCCATGCCGTGCGGATAGTTGACCGTTCAGTCCGCCGGGCAGACCATGTGTAAAGAGACCCAATAATAGAGAGTATGGACGGGGAACTGCCCACGCCACCGACGCCACAGGCCCCGCCCACGATAGCGGTCGCCTCGACGCGTCTGCCGCGCCGCGGGGGGCGCGTGATCGCACGGGCGGTGATGTGGTCGCTGCCGTTCGTGGCCGCCGCCGTCGCGCTCTTCGTCTGGCTGACATCCGGCCGCTTCATCGAGACCGACAACGCCTATGTGAAGGGCGACCGCGTCTACATCGCCACCGAGATCAGCGGGCCGATCGTCGAGGTGCCGATCACCGAGAACCAGCACGTCTCGCGCGGCCAGTTGCTCTACAAGATCGACGATTCGCCGTACCGCATCCAGCTCGCGCGCATCGACTCGGAGATCGATTCGGCGCGCGCCGATATCAAGGGCCTGAAGGCGCAGTGGCGGACCAAGCGCGAGGAGATCCAGTCGGCGCGCAGCCAGCTCGTCTACGCCCAGACGGACTTCGACCGGCAGAAGGATCTCGCCGAGCGCAAGTTCGGGCCGGTGCAGAAGATGGAAGAGGCGCGCATGTCGCTCGACGTGGCCACGCGTCGCGTCTCCGCCGGAGACGAGGACCTGACCCGCATCGAGGCCGCACTGGCCGGCGATCCCAAGATCCCGGTCGACGAACATCCCAAGGTGAAGCAGCTGCTCGCCCAGCGCGACGACGCGCTGCTCAACCTGCGCCGCACCATGATCCTGGCGCCGATGGACGGCCGGGTCTCGAAGGTGCTGGTGCCGGGCAGCTACGCCGTGATGGGCGTGCCGTCGATCGCCGTGGTCGCCGACACCGACCTGTGGATCGAAGCAAACTTCAAGGAGACCGAACTGACGCGCGTGCGCGTCGGCCAGCCGGTCACCATCCTGGTCGACACCTATCCCGACCTGAAGTGCAGCGGCAAGGTCACCTCGCTCGCGCAGTCGACGGGCGCGGAGTTCGCCGTGCTGCCGCCGCAGAACGCGACCGGCAACTGGGTCAAGGTCGTGCAGCGCATCCCGATCCGCACCTCCGTCGAATGCGCCGCGGACGGCCCGCCGCTGCGGGTCGGCATGAGCACCACCATCGAGATCGACACCGGCCACCGCCGCTCGATCGGCGACCTGTTCAAGGCCGTCGGGCTGTGATGGGCCGACTCTGACCGGCTGATGGACCCCGACGCGCTTCGCCGTCGCCGCTGGCTCACCGTCGTGGTGATGATGGCCACGATCATGCAGGCGCTCGACGGCACCATCGCGAACGTGGCGCTGCCCGACATCCAGGGCTCGCTGTCGTCGACGCAAGAGCAGGTCGCCTGGGTGATCACCTCGTTCATCGTGTCCGCCGCGATCGCCACGCCGCTCGCCGGCTACTGCGCCGTGCGCTTCGGCCTGCGCCGCATCCTGGTGTCCTCGGTCATCGGCTTCACCATCGCCTCGATGCTGTGCGGTGCCGCCCAGACCCTGCCGCAGCTCGTGCTGTTCCGCGCCCTGCAGGGTGTGTTCGGCGCCTCGCTGGTGCCGCTCAGCCAGGCGCTGATGATGGACGCCTATCCGCGCGAGGAGCAGGGCAAGGCGATGGCGATGTGGGGCGTCGGCACGATGCTGGGTCCGATCACCGGCCCGACGCTCGGTGGCTGGCTGACCGACGAATATTCCTGGCGCTGGGTCTTCTACATCAACCTGCCGGTCGGCATCCTGTGCACGATCGGGCTGATGATCCTGATCAAGAACAAGGCGAGCGACACGCCGCGGCCGTTCGACCTGCTGGGCTTCAGCCTGCTGGCGATCGCGATCGGCACCTTCCAGCTGATGCTGGACCGCGGCGAGCAGCTCGACTGGTTCGGCTCCCGGGAGATCATCGTCGAAGCGGTGGTGGCCGGCGTCGCCGCCGCCATGTTCGTGATCCACATGCTTTCGGACGACCATCCGTTCCTGCCGCGCGACCTGTTCCGCGACCGCAACCTGATGCTGGGCATCATCTTCACCGCCATCACCGGCCTGCTGATGATCGTGACCGCGACCTTGCTGCCGCCCTTCCTGCAGCAGCTCAAGGGCTATCCGGTGTTCACCACCGGCGTGGCGATGGCGCCGCGCGGCATCGGCACCATGATCACGATGTTCATGGTGTCGCGCCTGATCGGCCGGGTCGATGCGCGCTGGCTGATCGCGATCGGCCTCAGCCTGTGCGGCGTGTCGTTGTACGACATGACACAGTTCACGCTCGACATCGGCGAGGGACGGATCATCTGGAACGGCTTCCTGCAGGGGCTCGGCCTCGGCCTGGTGTTCCCGCCGCTCACGACGCTGGCCTTCGCCACCGTCCCCGCCCGCATCCGCACGGAGGGCGCGGCGATGAACGCGCTGATGCGCAACCTCGGTGCGTCGATCGGCGTAGCGGTGCTGGTGGCGCTGCTCGGCCGCAACACCCAGGTCAACCGCTCCGCGCTCGCCGAATACCTGACGCCGTTCAACGCGCTGTGGCGGTTCGGCACGACGCCGATGGAGCACGGCATCCCGGTCGACCGCTCACGGCTCCTGTCCTACATGACGCCGTTCGGCGGCAGCTGGCCGTTCGGCTCCGTGCCGACCGACGACCCCTCGAAGCTGGTCGCGATGTGGGGCGAGGAGCTCAACCGCCAGGCCTCGATGATCGCCTACCTCAACGATTTCCGCGTGCTCGCCATCGCCTCGGTGATCTTCATCCCGCTGCTCTTCTTCATGCGCCGCCAGGCCATGTTCACCCGTCCCTCGCGCCGCTAAAGCGCTATAAGACGGATATGGGACGACCCTCGAAAGGCCGGGAGACGGCTGCTGCAACGCCGGTGATCGTCATGGTGCGGCCGCAGCTCGGCGAGAACATCGGCATGGCCGCGCGCGCCATGCTGAACTGCGGGCTGTCGCAGCTGCGCCTGGTGGCGCCGCGCGATGGCTGGCCGAACGAGCGGGCGCAACGGGCGGCCTCCGGCGCCGACGTCGTGCTGGAAAGGGCCGAGCTGTTCGACACGGTGGCCGACGCCGTGGCCGATCTCGAGCATGTCGTGGCCACCACCGCGCGCAACCGCGAGCTCAACCAGCGCATCCTGACTGCGCGCCGTGCCGCGTCCGAGATCCGCGGCTGGGTGGGCGAGGGCAGGGCGGTCGGCATCCTGTTTGGCCCGGAGCGCACGGGCCTCGAGAACGACGACATGGTCCATGCCGACACGGCCTTGTCGATCCCGCTCAATCCGCAGTTCTCGTCGCTCAACGTGGCGCAGGCCGTGCTGCTGGTCGCCTACGAATGGGCCGCCGCCGGTGACGCCACGCCGCCCGAGCGCATGGCCGATCACGCCACGCGTCCGGCGACCAAGGAAGAGATGCAGAACCTGTTCGACCATCTCGAGCGCGCGCTCGACCAGTCGGGTTTCCTGCGCAACAAGGACATGCGGTCGTCGACCGTGCTCAATCTCCGTGCCTTCCTGCAGCGCGCGCAGATGACCGAGCAGGAGACGCGCGCCTTCCACGGCGTCATCAAGTTTCTGTCCAAAAACCGGCACAGCGAGGAATAGCGATGTCCACAACCGCCAAGATTTCCTGGGTCGAGGGCGCGCTGTTCGTCGCCGAGAGCGGCAGCGGCCATACCTTCACCATGGACGGCGCGCCCGACGTCGGCGGCCGCAACCTGGGTTCGCGCCCCATGGAGGTCATGCTGATGGGCATGGGCGGCTGCACCGCAATCGACGTGGTCTCGATGCTGAAGAAGCAGCGCCAGGACATCGAGGGCGTCGAGGTCTCGATGGTGGCCGAACGGGCCGACGACCATCCCAAGGTCTTCACCGAGGTGAAGCTCGTCTACACCGTGCGCGGCCGCAAACTGAGCAAGGCGCTGGTCGAACGCGCGGTGAGTCTGTCCGACGAGAAATACTGCTCGGCCACCCAGATGTTCAAAAAGACCGCCAAAGTCACCCATGAGATCGTGCTGGTCGAGATCTAAGTCATTGATCCAAAAGGGCTAACCCCTGCTTGACTGGCGCGGTTTCGCCAGTATGTTCCGCCCTTCTTCCGGAGAACGTGGCTGGAGGCCGTTTCGGGCCGCCATCCCGCCCCCACTTCGTGGGACCCAGGCCTATCCGGACAACAGAGCAGCAGCCTGAAACGGGCGCTGCAAAACCGACGGAGTGCTGCGTGAGCAAGCGCGAGAATTCGAAGTACAAGATCGACCGCCGCCTCAGGGTGAACCTGTGGGGTCGTCCGAAGAGCCCGATCAACAAGCGCGAATACGGTCCCGGCCAGCACGGCCAGGGCCGCCAGAAGCCGACCGACTATCGCCTGCAGTTGATGGCGAAGCAGCGCCTCAAGGGCTATTACGGCTCGGTTTCGGAGCGCCAGCTCCGCAAGTATTACGCCGAAGCCGTGCGCCGCAAGGGCGACACCGGCGAGAACCTGGTCGAGTTGCTCGAGCGCCGTCTGGACGCGGTCATCTACCGCATGAAATTCGCCATCACTGTGTTCGCCAGCCGCCAGCTGGTCAGCCACGGTCACGTCAAGGTGAACGGCAAGCGCGTGAACATCGCGTCGTACCTGGTGAAGGACAACGACGTGATCGAGCTCACCTCGAAGGCCAAGGAAATGGCCCGGGTCATCGAGTCGACCCAGACCGCCGAGCGCGATGTACCTGACTATGTGACGGCCGACCATACCGACATGAAGGGCACCTACGTGCGCGGGCCCAAGCTCGCCGACGTGCCGTACCCGGTGCAGATGGAGCCGTCGCTGGTGGTCGAGTATTACAGCCGCTAACCGACGATTCGTAGGATTTGTATCAGCGAAAACCCGCCCCAAAGGCGGGTTTTTTGCTGTTGGTTAAAGAATCGGACATTTGGTCCCTGTATTGCTCTGTGATGTGGGGCCCGACTGCACTTATAATGCGGCGGGGATTGGGGATTTAGGGGAATTCTAAGATGCGTATGGTCCGTGTTGCGGTCCTGGCGTCAGTAGCCGTAGTGGTCTGCGGAACTGCGTTTGTTTTTCGCGACGACATCGCGCGCAAGCTGGGCTTCACGCCGGCAAACGCCGCCGACAGCACGGGGGCTGCAACAACGCAGCCGCGCCGCGCCGGCCGGCCGGCCGCCGGTCCGGTGCCTGTCGTGGTCACGACCGTCACGGCCAAGTCGATGCCCATCATCGTCGAAGCTGTCGGGACGGTGCAGTCGATTGCCTCCGTCCCGCTCAAGTCGCGCATCGACAGCCAGATCATGAAGGTGAACGTCGAGGAAGGCGCGCTGGTCAAGGAAGGCGATCTGTTGTTCGAGCTCGACGCACGCACCCTGCGCGCGCAGCTCGCGCAGATCGAAGCGCAGATCCGCAAGGACCAGGCGCAGCTCCAGCAGGCCAAGCGCGACTCCAGCCGTGCCGACGACCTGCTCGGCAAGGGCGCGGGCACGGTCGTCACGCGAGACACCAACGTCACCGCCCAGAAGGCGGTCGAAGCGCAACTCGAGTCCGACGAGGCGATGCGCCAGAACATCCTGGCGCAGATCAGCTACACCGAGATCCGCGCGCCTGTCTCCGGCCGCATCGGCTCGATCCCGAACAAGGCAGGCACCACGCTGCGCGTGTCCGACAATGCGGTGACCGGCGTGCTCGCCACCATCAACCAGGTCGATCCGATCTTCGTGACCTTCGCTCTGCCGCAGGTCGTGCTGCCCGACCTGCGTGCCGCGATGGCCAAGGGCGACGTCAAGGTGAACGCGATGGTCGACGAGAACACCCGTCAGCCGGGTGCGATGGCCTTCATCGAGAACAGCGTCGATCCCAATACCGGCACCGTGACCGCCAAGGCGCGCATCGGCAACGCCAACGAGGGCCTGTGGCCCGGCCAGTTCGTGAAGGCCGAGGTGATCCTGGGCATGGAAGCCGAAGCGATCTCGGTGCCGGCGCCGGCAGTCCAGCTCGGCACGCAGGGTCCTTATGTCTTCGTCATTAAGGACGGCAACGTGGCCGAGGTCCGGCCGATCCAGATCAAGCGCACGCAAGCCGGCGAGTCGGTGATCGGCAGCGGACTGAAGGCGGGCGAATCGGTCGTGATCGACGGCCAGCTCCGCCTGGTCAACGGCGCCCCCGTGACGGCGAAGCAGGCCGAGCCCGCGAAAACCATTCCCCCGCGCGGCTAGCGACCATGGGCATTTCAGCGCTTTGCATCCGCCGGCCGGTCATGACGATCCTGGTGATGGCGTCGTTCGTCATCGCTGGCATCTTCGGCTTCAAGCAGCTGCCCGTGGCCGCGGTGCCGCGCGTCGACTTCCCGACCATCCAGGTCCAGGCCCAGCTGCCGGGCGCCAGCCCCGAGACGATGGCCGCGTCGGTCGCCTCGATCCTCGAGCGCCAGTTCTCCAACATCGCCGGCGTCACGGCGATGACCTCGACGTCGTCGCTCGGCAACACCTCGATCGTGCTGCAGTTCGACCTCAACCGGAACATCGACGGCGCCGCGCTCGACGTGCAGTCGCAGATCTCGGCCGCCATGCGCCGCCTGCCGATCGAGCTGCCGACGCCGCCCAGCTTCCGCAAGGTCAACCCGGCCGATTACGCGATCATGTTCATCGCGCTGAAGTCCTCGCAGGTCCGGCTGAGCGACATCGACGCCTTCGCCACGCGTGCCATCCTGCCGCGCATCTCGACCTTGCCGGGCATCGCCCAGGTGCTGATCTTCGGCACGCAGAAGTACGCCGTGCGCGTGCGCGCCAACCTCGACCAGCTCGCGGTCCGCGGCCTCACCCTGAACGAGCTCCAGACGGCGATCGTCAACGCCAACTCGAGCAAGCCGGTCGGAGCGATCGCCGACCAGCGCCAGAGCTCGATCCTCGACGCCACCGGCCAGATCACCAAGGCGGCCGACTACATGCCGGTGATCGTGGCCTGGCAGAACGGCGCGCCGGTGCGCATCTCCGACGTGGCCACTGCGATCGACAGCGTCGAGAACGACAAGGTCGCGAGCTGGCTCGACGGCACGCGCGCCATCCTGCTGGCGGTCTATCGTCAGCCCGACGCCAACACCGTCGAGGTGGTCGACAGGATCAAGGCCTTGCTGCCGCAGATTCGAGGCGAGCTGCTGAGCGGCGTCGACATCGACGTGCTGAACGACCGCTCTGTCTCGATCCGCGACGCCATCGAGGACGTCGAGTTCACGCTCTGCCTTGCGGGCATCCTGGTCGTGATCGCGATCTATTTCTTCCTGCGCAGTTTCCGCGCGACGCTGATTCCCGCGATCGCGCTGCCGATCTCGGTCATCGGCACCTTCGCCGGCATGTTCCTGTGCGGCCACTCGATCGACAACATCTCGCTGCTCGCGCTCACCCTGGCGGTGGGCTTCGTCGTCGACGACGCCATCGTCATGCTCGAGAACATCGTCCGCCACATCGAGGCGGGCGAGAAGCCGATGGACGCCGCCTTCAAGGGCTCCAAGGAAGTGGGCTTTACCATCATCTCGATGACCCTGTCGCTGGTCGCCGTGTTCATCCCGGTGTTGTTCATGGGTGGCGTCGTGGGCCGTATGTTCCAGGAGTTCGGCCTGGTCATCAGCATGGCCATCCTGATCTCGGGCATCGTCTCTCTCACCCTGACGCCGATGCTGTGCTCGCGGCTGCTGCAGCCGATCGACCATCACGAGAAGCACAACTTCCTGCTGACGGCCTTCGAATGGAGCTTCAACAGGGTGACGGCAGGCTATTCGTGGGGCCTGCGGCGTGTCGTGAAGATGCCGCGCATCGTGCTCGCGGTCACGCTCGGCACCTTCGTGATCACCGCGATACTGTTCCAGAATATTCCGAAGGGCTTCTTCCCGTCGGAGGACATCGGCCAGCTGACGGGGGCCACGGTCGGTCCCGACGATGCCTCCTTCGACGCGATGGTGGCGCGCCAAGGCGTCATGGCCGAGATCATCAAGCGGGATCCCGACGTGGTCACGGTCATGTCGACCGTGGGTGGCGGCAATGCCGCCAGCACGGTGAACTCGGGCCGTATCTTCGTGACCCTGAAGGACAAGTCGGAGCGCAAGTCGACGGCCCTGGAAGTGATCGCTCGCCTGCGCCGCTCGACGGCGACGGTGCCCGGCATCAACATCTTCTTTCAGCCGATCCAGTCGATCAACATCGCCACGACCCAGTCGCGCAGCCAGTATCAGTTCGGCATGCGCTCCAGCAATCTGGCGAGCCTGCGCGAGTTCGCGCCCCAGATGGAAGAGCGCATGAAGCGCATCTCCTCGATCGCCGACGTGAACTCCGACCTGCAGATTCGTGCCCGCATGACCGTGATCGACATCGATCGCGATACCGCCTCGCGTCTCGGCCTGTCGGTCGACCAGATTCGCCTGCTGCTCTACTCGGCCTACGGCACGCGCCAGGTTTCGACCATCTACGCCGCCGACGACACCTACCAGGTGATCCTCGAAGTCGATCCGAAGTATGCCGACACCAACGAGGTGTTGCGCCGCATGATGGTGCGCACGCCGACCGGCGGGCTGGTGCCGCTCGACACCGTGGCCAAGCGGTCCGACAAGCCCACGTCGCTCACGGTCAACCATATCGCGCAGCTTCCCGCGGTCATCGTCTCGTTCAACCTGGCGCCCGGCGTGGCGCTGGGCGACGCGGTCAAGGACATCCAGGCGGTCGCCGCCGAGGTGGGCCTGCCGCCCAGCATCGCCACCAGCTTCGAAGGCAGCGCGCAGGTCTTCCAGCAGGCAGTGGCCAACCAGGGCATGCTGCTGTTCGCCGCGGTCCTGGTGATCTACATCATCCTGGGCATCCTCTACGAAAACTTCATCCATCCGCTGACCATCCTGTCGGGCCTGCCGTCGGCGGGCATCGGTGCGCTGATCACGCTGCAGCTGTTCGGCATGGACCTGAGCGTCATCGCCCTGATCGGCGTGATCATGCTGATCGGCATCGTGAAGAAGAACGCCATCATGATGGTCGACTTCGCGGTGGAACGCCGCGCGCAGGGCGCGACGGCCGAAGAGGCGATCGTCGAGGCGGCCGAGCTGCGTTTCCGGCCGATCATGATGACGACGACCTGCGCACTCCTGGGCTCGCTGCCAATCGCGATAGGCGCAGGCGCCGGGGCCGAGTTGCGCCAGCCGCTGGGCGTCACCGTCGTGGGCGGCCTGCTGGTGTCGCAGTGCCTCACGCTGTTCATCACGCCGGTCGTCTACATCTGGTTCGACAGGCTGCTCGGCGTGAAGTTCGGCCAGCTCCGGATCTTCCGCCGCCGCAAGGCCGATCCCGCGCCGCATCCCGCCGAATAGAAGAGCAGAGCCATGACAGACGAAATAGGCGCTTTCGTGCCAGGCCCCCGTGTGCGCATCGAGGGTCGGGCCGGCGGTCCGCTAGCGGGCCTCACCTTCGCCGCCAAGGACCTGTTCGACGTGGCCGGCGTGCCGACCGGCGGCGGCAATCACGATTGGCCGACCGGGCGGCCGATCCCGGTGCGGCATTCCTGGGCGGTGCAGACTCTGCTCAACGGCGGCGCCACCCTGATTGGCAAGACCATCACCGACGAAGTCTCGCTCGGCATCCTGGGCGAGAACGCCTTCGACGGCACGCCAAAGAACGTCCGCGCGCCGGGCCGCGTCCCGGGCGGCTCGTCTTCGGGCTCCGCCGCTGCCGTTGCGGCCGGCATCTGCGACACCGCGCTGGGCACCGACACCGGCGGCTCGGTGCGGGTGCCTTCGAGTTTCTGCGGCCTCTACGGCATCCGTCCGACGCATGGCCGCATCGACGTGCAGGGCATGCTGCCCCAGGCGCCGACCTCCGACACGACCGGGTGGTTCGCGCGCGATGCCGCGACCTTCGCCAAGGTCTCGTCGGTCATGCTGGGCGAGGAGATCCCTCGGGCGCTGCCGAACAAACTCGTGATCGCGACCGACGCTTTCGGCTTCGCCGACACCGACGTCGCTGCGGCGTTGCGTCCGCTGGTGATGAAGCTCACCCAGCTGATCGGCCACAGCCGCGAGGACATCATGGCGCCGCAGGGCCTGTCGGTATGGGCGCGCGCGCAGCGCAGCCTGCAGCCGGTCGAGGCCTATAACACCTTCAAGCCGTGGCTCGACCAGCGCAATCCGCGTTTTGCCTTCTCGGTTGCCAAGGCGCTGGTGGCGGGCTCGATGATTCCCGAGAGCGACCGCGTCTGGGCCACCCTGATGCGCCAGGAAGCGCGCGGCCGCATGGCGTATCTCCTGCCCGAGGGCACGATCCTCTGCCTGCCGACCACGCCATTTCCCGCGCCACTCGCGGGCCAGCCGCTGTCGGTCCTCGATCCGCTGCGCGATCGCATCACCTGCCTGTGCGCGCAGGGCGGACTTGCCGGCCATCCGCAAGTCAGCCTCCCAGGCGCGACGGTTGACGGATTGCCGGTGGGTCTGTCCATCATCGGCCCTCGGGGCAGCGACGCCGGCCTGGTGGCTGTCGCGCGTGCCCTCGAGAACGCCCGATGAGGGGAGCCGCTTGAAAGACCTGACCCCGAACATTCCGGAAGTCGTCGCGGAAGTAAGCGCCCTGTTCGAACGTTACGAACAGGCGCTGATCGACAAGAACGTGGACGTGCTCGACGCTACCTTCTGGAACAGCCCCTACACGATCCGTCTCGCCAACAACGAGCACGGCTATGGTTTCGACCGCATCCATGCCCATCGCGTGGCGCGCGTGCCCGGGCCGGGCACCAAGGAGAAGCGCTACCGCGTCGACGTCCTGACCCTGGGCCGCGACATCGCCACCGTGAACCTCGTCTACAAGGTGCGCGGCAAGGAGGCGACGGGCCGGCAAAGCCAGACCTGGGTACGCTTCCCCGACGTCGGCTGGCGGGTGATTTCAGCGCATGTCTCGATGATCGAAGGAGACCTCGTTCTCTAAGAAAAACACATCTGGAGGAAACAATGGCCAAGGAAGCACCCGCGCTCGGCAACGTCATCGCGCCCGATCCGAAATGGGTGGCCCAGACGAAGGAGGCCGCGCTCGAACCCGAACTGCCGATCGTCGATCCGCACCATCACCTCTGGCAGCGCGCCGGCAACGACTACATGTTCCACGATCTGTTGGCCGACACGCAGGAAGGCCACAATATCGTGGCGACGGTCTTCGTCGACTGCCATTCGATGTACCGCAAGGATGGCCCGGCCGAGCTGCGCTGTACCGGTGAGACCGAATTCGCCAACGGCGTGGCGGCGATGAGCGCGAGCGGCATCTACGGCAACCTGCGCGCCTGTGCCGGCATCGTGAGCCATGTCGACCTGCGTCTCGGTGCCAAAGCGGGTCCCGTGTTCGATGCCCAAATCGCTGCCGGCAACGGACGCTTCAAGGGCATTCGTCACCAGACCGGTTGGGACGCCGATCCCGGCATCCGCAACTCCCGCACCGATCCCACGCCCGAGCTGACCCGCGACAAGGCCTGGCGTGAGGGCTTCAGGGAACTGGCCAAGCGCAAGCTCACCTTCGACGCTTGGCTCTATCATCCGCAGCTCGCCGAGATCGCGGAGCTGGCCGATGCCTTTCCCGACACGCCGATCGTGCTGAACCACGTCGGCGGGCCGCTCGGCTAT
>OUNM010139131.1_pt1 | contig 12419 bp, 8 predicted proteins | sample 1769961 | NCBI WGS metagenome assembly OUNM01 (sample SAMEA3914820, study PRJEB12502) | metagenome | biome: forest; material: soil | place: USA | collected 2012-03-12 | depth 0.3 m | reverse complement strand
TCATGCGCGCCTCGAACGGATCGACGGCGGGGCCGTGGAGGCCGCGCGCCTTCTCGTAATGCAACTCGAACCGCAACCCGTCGCGAGGGCGATAGCCTGGCGGCGGACGAAGCCCCATCACGAGATCGAACACATCCTCGCGATGGCTCGGACCGCGCGGGGCGCCGCCGCGCGCGGCGTGATGGACGACCAGCACCGCCATGCCCATCGCCCGCATGCGCAACAGCCAGCGCCGCGCCTTGTCCCAGCGCTCGGCGCCCTTGAGCGTCTCGCCGATCACGCTCGACAGGCTGTCGACCACCAGCAGCTTGGGAAAGTAACCGCTCTCCAGGCGGGGCTCCCACGTCATATCCGGATCGCCGTCGCAATCGAGATCGGGCAGTGCGCGATGCTGCAGGCCGGCGGAGAGGAAATGCAGCGTTGGTGGCGGCGGACCGAGGGCCGCGAGCCGTTGCTGCAGGTCCACGCCGGTCAGTTCGCCGTCGATATAGAGCACCCGGTGCCGGCCGTTGCCGGACCACGTCAGGAAGCGATCGCCCATGGCGGCGGCCCAGGCGATGCCGAGTGCCAGGAAGCTCTTGCCGATGCCGCGTGGCCCGTAGAGCAGGGCGAGGCTCTCGTCGGGCAGGATGGGGCGCAGGATCGTGCGCTTGGGCGACAGATGGGTGGCGAGGAATTCCGAAGCGGGCAGGGGCGAGGGCATTGACATTCTCCTTGCGGTTCTTATATGCGGGGAATGCGTAAAACGCAATTACAATTTCACAGGAGCAGATCGGAAGGATTCCGGAGCCCTCCTGAGAATTGCGAGAAGCGCTTCGACGAAAAGGTGGGAAAGTGGGAAAGACGGCGGCAAATGCCGATGCCATCGGCATCGAAGGCTTCCCACCCGAGGTGGGAAACGTGGGAAGGGTGGGAAGGATCAGCCTTCGAAGATCAGGCACGTGGTCGTGCCATGGGCGAGCAGGCGTCCCTTGCCGTCGGTGATGCGGCCTTCGGCAGTGCCGACGCGACGGCCGCAATTCAACACGACACCTTCGGCCCTGATCGGGCCGGTCTCCGATGTGATCGGCCGCACGAGCGAAATCTTGAACTCGAGAGTCGTCTGCGCAACGCCCTTCTCGAGAGTGGACTGCACCGCCAGTCCCATGCAGCTGTCGAGCAAGGTTGCCGAGAAGCCGCCGTGGACGGTGCCGGCCGGATTGAGATGACGGTCGCCGGGTTCGGTCGCGATCACAACTCGTCCGCGCTCCGCCTCGACCACGTCGTAGCCCAGCGTCCGCGCCAGCATGTTGAGAGGGAGCGTTCCGTCGGCCAGCCCTTTGACGAACTCCAGGCCGCTCATTTCCCTCCGCCGCTCCGCGCTGACGGTTCCGTAGCTCTTGTTCATCGGGCTTTCCTCCATCCGTTCTTTCCGTCTATCGGCGTCACGGACGAACGGCTGGCGGAAATCGGACCCGATCAACCAGGCGGATCAGAGAGGAACGGCCTCTCCGTCGATCAACGCGTGGCTGCAGCGCAGGCGCTTGGCTTCGGTTGCGACATCCTTCACGGCGGCCAGCGCGCGCACGACGGCGTAGCCCTTCGCCTGCCAGGCCGCGGCATCGCCCCATGGCGTCTTGAGCGCCACATAGAGGCGCGGGCGCTCGGGCGGCGTCTCGGACGCTGCGAGCACGGCGCTCATGTAGAGCGTGAAGCCGGTAGCGGGCTCGCTGCTGCCGTCCTCGGGATAGCCCGCGGCGTAGCGGCCGCCGCGCGCCAGCTCCTCGCGGCCCTTTTGCGCGAAGACGGTGAAGGACACGCCGGTCTGGTACTCGAGGCCGCGGTATTCGACGGGGTCGAGCGTGAGGGCGAGGTCGGGATCGGCGGCGCGCACGAGCTTCACCACCTGGGCCAGCCGCGTGGCTTCCGCAGCGCCCGCGGCGGGCAGCTTGAGCCTGGTGAGGTGCGCCACCGCCTTGTCCACGGGCCCCGCGGCACGCAGCAGGCCGATGAAGACGTCGGCGGCCTTCTTGTCCGCAGCAAGGGCCGCGGCGACGGCGGCTTCGTCCTTGCGGTCGAGCGCGCGGCGCAGCCTGGCGACGGCGTCGGCCGGCAGCTCGAGGCCCGCGGCGACGGCGGCCACGAGCGTGGGCAGGTTGAGATCGACGGTGAGGTCGGCAACGCCGATCGCGTGCAGGGCATCGACGGTCAGCAGCACGGCTTCGGCGTCGGCCTCGGCGGTATCGACGCCCAGCAGCTCGGCGCCGACCTGGGCGAATTGCCGTTCCGGCTTCAGCGGGTTGCCGCGAACGCGAATGACGTTGCCGCCGTACGAAAGCCGCAGCGGCCGCGGCTCGTGCTTGAGGCGCGTGACGGCGATGCGCGCGACCTGGACGGTCATGTCGGGCCGCACGCCCATCATGCGCTGCGAAACAGGATCCATGAGACGGAAGGTCTGGGCGGCCAGACCGGTGCCGGTGCCGCCCAGCAGCGACTCCTCGAACTCGACCAGCGGCGGCTTCACGCGTTCGTAGCCGAAGGCGGCGAAGCGCTCGATGGCGATGTCGATCGCCCGGGCCTCGCGCGCGGCGTCGGGCGGCAGCAAGTCGGCGAGGCCCGCAGGCAGCAGGCCACGGTGATCGTTGTCGTTGGCGCTCATGGGCTGGGTAGATACCCGATTGCCCTTCGGAAAGGGAGCGCGCTGCCGGGGTGCTGCAAATTGCCACCTTTCCGCCAAAATGCTGGTAACGCGGCGAGACTGCAATTAGTACGATTCGGGACTGATTGCTTCACGAGGGGTGAACCTCCGGGAGCCTCGCTTCGGGTCCTGGGGAGGCCCCTGTTCATCAGGGTGTACGTGTGTTCAAGCCGCAGACGGGCTTTTTCAAAGGACTTTTCGGACTTCTCGCTTTCACGATCTGGTCGGCAGCCGCCAACGCGCAGCAGCCGGCATTCACTCAAACCTTCCAGTCGGAGGGACCGGGACCCGCCATCGGGTCGGCAAATGTTGCCGGGAGCCGCGATTTCGCCGCCAGCGGCGAAGGCTCGACCTCGGGCGCGGTGCAGGCCGTGCTGACCAGCAAGACCGACGCCAACACGATGTTCATCGGCGGCGTCAACGGCGGCATCTGGGTGACGCACAATGCCGGCGCAAGCTGGACGCCGCTCACCGACAATCTCTCGTCGCTGTCGATCGCAAGCCTTTCCTACAACGCAACCAACGCGCAGACGCTCTATGCCGGGTTGGGCATCACCTCGAACGGCGCCGTCGGCGTTCCGGGAGGACTCGACAGCCGCGGCGGCTTTCGCAACGGCATCCTGGTCAGCAATGACGGCGGCACGACGTGGAGCGAGATGTCGACCGCCATCACGGGCAGCCTGATCGGCAAGAGCGTCGTCTCCGTCGTGGGCAACGGCACGACCGTGCTGGCCGCGACCGCCGAACCAAACGATGTGACACAAGTCGGCGCGCAGGGTTATGGCCTCTATCGCAGCGTCGGCGGTGGCGCCTTCACCCTCGTCGCCGGCGTGCCGTCGGGCGCGGCCACCGCGCTGGTCGGCAGCGGCACCGCGGCCAGTCCTTATTACGTGTCGATCAATACCGCTGCCGGCGGCGGCGGCGGGGTCTATCGCAGTGCCGACAACGGTGTCACCTGGACTGCGGCCACGACCATTGCGACCGGACAGGTCGGCCGGCTTGCGACCGCCGCCAATGGCGCCGTCGCGCTCGCGACCTACAACGTCGACGGCTCGCTCGCGCGCCTGCAGCTCTCGCAGAACGGCACGACCTGGACCGACCTCGCGGTGCCGCCGGTGATCAACGGCAAGCAGGCGGCGACCAATCTCGCGCTCGCGATCGATCCGACAGATACCCACGTGGTCTATATCGGGGGTGATACACGGACCTCGCCACCTTTCACGGCCACGGCCTATCGCGTGGTGCTCGACAGCTCCAGCGGACAGTCGAGCTTCGAGTCGCTGACGGATTCGGGTACCGCCGACAACTCCTCCGCGCATGCCGATTCGCGCAACTTCGCCTTCGACATGAACGGCCGGATGATCCTGGTCGGCGATGGCGGCGTCTATGCGCGCACCAGCCCGCTCAGCGACGGCGGTACGTGGACGGGCCTGAACAACGGCCTGGCGCTGCGCGAGTCCTATGGCGCCGTCTTCGATGCGATCAGCAAGCGGCTGATCGTCGCCGCGCAGGACAACGGCGTCGCCGTCCAGCTTCAGCCGCGCGGCCAGACGTACACGCCGCTGGCGGGCGGCGACGGCGTCAATGTCGCCGTCAACGACCACACCTACGCCGCGTCGAAAGAGAGCATCCAGTACTATTCCACGCAGAACCTTGGCGGCTTGACCCGCGTCGTCGTCGACGCCAACGGAACGATCGTGAACACCAGTTTCCTGCTGGGCAGTCCGACGTCGAACAATCCGGGGTGGAACTTCGTGAATGTTGACGCGACGCACACGGATTTCACCGAAGCCGGCGATCCCGACTCGGACGCCGGACCGTCGCCCGGCAAGCAGCTTCCTTTCTCGAGCCGCTTCGTGCTCAACCGCAACGATCCGACGCGGATCGCGATCGGCACCAACTATCTCTATGTCACGACCGACGCGCTGGTCTCCGACCCCGACAACACGGCGCCGCTGACCAATCTCGGCAACAACAACGGGCTGGGCGGCGTGACCGCGCTCGCCTACGGCACGAACGACAATGCGAATGCCATCCTGGCCGGTGTGAATGGTGCGGCGGGGGCGCGGCTGGTCTACAGCACGACCGCGGCCGCGGACTCGCTGCAGACGCTCACCAGCTACACCGGCGACGCGCCGACCGGCGTGGTCTTCGACGCGCGCAGCGCCGCGCGCTTCTTCGTCGCCGATTTCACCTCTTTGTGGGGCAGCACCAACAGCGGTGCGAGCTTCACCGACCTCACGTCGAACCTCACGGCGCTCAACCTCGCCCGTCCCACCTCGCTCGAGTTCATTTCCAACAACGGCGTCAATGCGCTACTGGTCGGCGGCCTGCCGGCCAACACCTCGGCGCAGAGCCCGATCGCGGTGGCGATGAGCGACGGGGCGGGGGCGCTGAGCGGCTGGGCCGCGTTCGGCCGCGGCCTGCCGAACACGATCGTGAACCTGCTGGCCTACAATCCGAGCGTCGATGTGCTGGCGGTCAGCCTCTTCGGCCGCGGTGTCTGGACGCTCTACGACGTCACTAGCTACTTCTCGACGGCGACGGTCCTGCAGTATGGCCTCGCCGACAACGACTCCGCGCCCGATGCCTCGTTCCTTACCGGCGCCCGTCCCTTGATCAAGTATGGCTCGGGCACGCTCACCATCTCGGGCACCGCGAGCTACACCGGCAGCACGACGGTGAACGATGGCACGCTGCTGGCGAACGGCTCGCTTGCCAGTTCGAGCGACCTGCTGATCCAGGCCGCGGGCACGGTGCGCGGCATCGGCACGCTGCCGCAGACGACGGTGAACGGCACGCTGGCGCCGGGCAACAATGCGATCGGGACGCTGACCGTCAACAACGGCCTGACGTTCAACGCCGGCAGCACCTATCAGATCCTGGCCTCGCCGACGGCGGCGTCCACGACCAACGTCACCGGCGGCGCGGCAAATCTCGGCGGGACGGTCGAGGCCATCCTGCAGCCCGGCAGCTTCCTGCCGAGGCGGAGCTTCACGATCCTGACCGCGACAGGCGGCATGACCGGCGCCTTCGCGGGCGTCACCAGCAACTTCCCGTTCCTGCAGCCGTCGCTCGCCTACGATACCAACGATGTCACCCTGACGGTGACGCCCGGCGGCTTTGCCCAAGGCGCGCAGACACCCAACCAGGCGGCGGTCGGCGCGGTGCTCGACGCCAACGTGGCGACCGCAAGCGGCGACTTCGCCGGCGTGATCAACGCCTTCAGCCTGCTCACGGCCGAGCAGGCGCCGGCGGCCTTCGAGGCGATCAGCGGCCAGAACTATGCGGGCTTCTCCACCGTCGGTGTGCAGACGGCGCAGCTCTTCATGACCAACTTCGCGCAACAGGCGGGGACGGGCAGCACGGGCAGCGGCACCGCCGGACGCATCGCGCTCGTCGACGCCTGCGATGTCGCCTGCGACGTGCCCCAGTATCACTGGAGCGCCTGGGGTGGTGCGCTGGGCGGCGTCGGCACCGTGGCCGGCAGCGCCAGCGCCTCGGGACTCACTTTCGGCATCGGCGGCTTTGCCGCCGGCCTCGACCGGCGCTTCGACTCCGGCTTCGTGCTGGGCGTGACGGCGGGCTACACCAGCGCCACGGAGTCGATGCAGACGGTGCCGGGCCGTGGCACCAGCAACACCGCGCAGGTCGGCCTCTACGGCAGCTGGAGCACCGGCCCGCTCTACGTCGACGCGCTGGCAGGCTACGCGCGCAGCGAGAACCAGATGCTGCGGCCGATCTCGATCCCCGGCCTCGCGCCCCGCACGGCGACCGGCCAGACGCGTGCCGACCAGTTCTTCGGCCAGCTCGAGAGCGGCTATCGGTTCGACCTGGGCGGTCCGCTCGATCCGTTCGTCACGCCCTTCGCGCGGCTCCAGGGCTCGACGGCGACGCAAGACGCCTTCACCGAGAGCGGGGCGGATTCGCTCGACCTCACGGTGGCGGCCCAGACGACCAACTCGCTGCGCAGCGTGCTGGGCACGCAGCTCGGCGGCGCGATCGATCTCGGCTGGCGCGAGAAGCTCGGCCTGGTGTTCCGGTTGGGCTGGAGCCACGAGTACGCCGACACATCGCGGCCGGTGAATGCAAGCTTCGCCGGCGCCCCGGCCTCGCCCTTCACCGTGGCCGGCGCCGAGGCACCGCGTGACGGCGCGATCCTCGGGCTGGCGGCTTCCACCGCCATCGCCGAGGCGACCAGCGTCTACCTGCGTTACGACGGAGAGCTGGCGGGCGGCAATACCAGCCACATCTTCTCGGGCGGGGTGCACGTCGCCTGGTAGACAGGCGGGAGTTGCTTCCCGCCACGGTTCGGCTATTGCTCCGGCGATGACCGATTCTGCCCGACCGGCGCTATCCCTAGTTGCCCCCTGTTTCAACGAGGAGGGCGTCCTGCCCGAGTTTGTGGCGCGGGTCGGCGCCGTCCTCGACAAGGTGGGCGGGACGGCCGAGATCGTGCTGGTCGACGACGGCTCGCGCGACGGCACTTGGGCGGTCATCGGCGCTGCCGCGGCCCGGGACCCGAGGATCGTGGGCGTCAGGCTGATGCGCAATCACGGCCATCAGCTGGCACTCACGGCCGGCCTCACGATCTGCCGCGGCGAGCGGGTGCTGATCATCGACGCCGACCTGCAGGATCCGCCCGAGTTGCTGCCGGAGATGCTGCAGCTCATGGAGCAGGGGGCCGACGTGGTCTATGGCCAGCGCCGGCTGCGCGAGGGCGAGAGCCTGTTCAAGCGCGCGACGGCGGCGGCCTTCTATCGCCTGATCGGACGGCTGACCGACGTCGAGATCCCGCCCGACACCGGCGACTTCCGGCTGATGACCCGGCGCGTGCTCGAGCTCTTGCTCGCCATGCCCGAACGCCACCGCTTCATCCGCGGCATGGTGGCATGGATCGGCGGCAAGCAGGTGCCGCTGCTGTACGACCGCAAGGCGCGCGCCGCCGGCGACACCAAGTATCCGCTGGCCAAGATGGTGCGCTTCGCCGTCGATGCGATCACCGCCTTCTCGGTGGTGCCGCTGATGCTCTCGATGACCATCGGCTGGATCATGGCCGCCGTCGGCTTCGCCTTCTTCGTCTATTCGATCGTGGGTTTCGTGCTGGGCTACAACCTGCCCGGCTGGACGTCGCTGATGGCCGCGATGGGCCTGCTGGGCGGCATGCAGTTCCTGATGCTGGGCATTATCGGCGCCTATCTCGGCAGGCTCTACGACCAGAGCAAGGGCCGGCCGCTGTTCATGATCCGCGACATCGTGGGTCGACCCAAGTGAGCGCGGAGTTCGATCGTCACGCCGCGTCGTACGACGGGGGTCTCGACAATCGGGTCAAGCGGATGATGGGAGGCCGGGCCGATCAGTTCACTTCGGTGAAGGCGCGCTGGCTGTTGCGCCGCGAGCCCGGCCTGAAGGGCGGCGGCCTGGCACTGCTCGACTATGGCTGCGGCGCGGGCGACTTGATGCGCGTGCTGGCGGGCCTCATTGGAAATGGGGCCGCGCGCGCGGCCTTCACCGGCTGCGATGTCTCGACCGGCATGCTGGCGGAAGTGCCGAAGCGCTGGCCGTCGGGCCTCGGCGCTGCCCCCGCGACGGCGCCGCAGGACGGCGCGCGCACGCCGTTTTCGGCCGGCACGTTCGACGTCGTGACGATCAGCGCGGTGCTGCACCATGTGCCCGTGGACGAGCGGGCGGCGGTCTATGCCGAACTCGGCCGCGTGCTGAAGCCGGGCGGCCGGATCTATGTGTTCGAGCACAATCCGCGCAATCCGCTGGTGCGCTACGTCATCGCCCGCACGCCGATCGACGAGAACGCCGTCCTGCTCGATACACGCGAAGTGCAAGAGGGCCTGCTGGGCGCGGCGCGTTACGAACTCGAGACGGACTACCTGATGTTCATGCCGCCGGGCCTGTCTTTCCTCAGCCCGATCGACCGGGCTCTGGCGTGGTTGCCGCTCGGCGCGCAATATGCCGTGGCGGCACGCAAGCCGGGCTGAAGGAGGGGAGTCCATGAACCGACAGACGTTCGAAGACGAGCTGAAGCGTGAAGGCTACGAGGTCGCCGAGAGCACCACGCCGGGCGCCAAGGTCAATGCCGAGCACAGCCATCCGTTCGACGTGAAGGCGATGGTGCTGCAGGGCGCCATGAGCCTGACGCGCGACGGCAAGACCGAGACCTACAAGGCGGGCGAGGTCTTCTCGATGCCGCGCGGCTGCACGCACTACGAAAGCTATGGCGAGGGACCCACGGTCACACTGGTCGGCCGCAAGCATTGAACGGATGAGGCCCGCTGAAGTGGGAGAACGATGAAGGCTCCGGCGCTCGGCTGGCAGTTGTTGCTGACGTTCGTGCTGTCGCTGGCGGTCCTCACCGGGCTGATCGGGTGGCTGCAGAACGTCAACATCATCACCGGCAACGGCCTCTACAAGGCGATGCAGGCCGAGCCCTGGATTGCCGACTTCCGCAACGCCCGCCTCGACTACGCCAACTACCTCTATTTCCCGCTGTACGGCGCGCTCGCCCATCTGCTCGACCTTGTCGGTTTCGAGCGCGGCGTTCCCTACCGGCAGTTCGCCTATCTCAACGCCTTCTTCGCGAGCCTCGGCTGCGCGTTCGTCTACGCCTTCATCCACCGCCTGACCGACAAGGCCGCTGTCGCGATCCTGGCGACGCTGTTCCACTTCGGCTGCGGCTTCTTCCTGCTCCTGGGCGTCATCGCCGAAGACATCATGCCGGGCTATGTGCTGATCCTCGCCTCGATGCTGCTGGCGGGGCTGTGGTTCGACCGCCCGACCTGGCGCCAGATCGTGATCGTCGCCGTGCTCTTCACCCTGGGCTGGCTGGTCGAGTGGCGCCTGATGTTCCCGACCCTGCCGGCGTTGGGCCTGGCGCTGCTGCTGAGTCAGGGCGGCTGGAAGGATCGCGCCCTCCGGATCGGGCTGTTGCTGGTCTCCATCATCGCCGCCACCGGCATCGTCCAGCAGATCTGGGAGGGCCACAACGGCGCGATCGGCCTGCCGGACCTGATCTGGACGGGCAAGGGCGTCGCCACCGGCTGGGCCGGCCTGTCCTGGGACAAGATTTGGATGATGCTGTCGGGCGTCGGCAACTACTTCCTGATCGTGGGCGGCTTTGTCGACCCGACGGCGGCCAAGCGTTCGATGGAACCGCTACTCGTCTCTGTCGCGATCCAGTCGGCGATCTTCGTGGCCTGCGTCGTGCTGCTGTGGGGGCGGCGCGACGACCGCCGGCTGCGCGCGACCGCGATCGTCTTCCTGGGCACGCTGGGAGCGGGGCAGGTGATGAACTTCTACGCCCAGCCGCAGGACCCGCAGATGCAGATCAACGTCATGCCGTGGCTCACGGTCGCGTGGGCGCTGCTTGCCGCGGCGTTGATCGCCAAGCGCGCGCACGTGGTCTGGTTGCTCGCTCTGCTGTCGATCGTGCCGCTTGCGTGGAACGCGAACGCCTTGTCCCGCTGGCGCGGCGGCGATGCGGGCTATCTCGCAGCGCTTGCCGAGGTCGAGCGGCAGTTCCCGCCCGACCGCACGGTGTTCGTCTACTGGGGCTACGAGTACATCACGATCTGGCAGTACATGCTGTGGAGCCGCACGCCGGACTGGGACGGCATGGCCGTCGTCGAGCGTGCGCCGGCGCGGGATCCGAAGTTCAAGTGGATCTCCGTCGACACCGGCGCGGTGCGCCATCCCGATCGTACGGCCGAACAGGATGCTGCGACCATCAAGCACGACATCGACCAGGCCCTCGACCTGGGCTATCGCGTCGCCGTGTCCGACATCTGGGCGTGGGACCTGGCCGAGCTGTCCGAACAACTCTCGGGTTTGTCGGCGGCGTGGCGGGCGCCTGCGATCTACGCCGCTTTGCACGACAACTACGAGGCGACCCTGGTTCTCACCGACCCGATGGTCGGCAGGTACTACGAGCTGCGGCGCAAATCTCCACATTGACGGCCTGCCTGCCCGCGACTATATCCGCCGCGGGCCACGCTCCCCCACCGGAGTGCAGCTCTTCTGTAAGGGAGAGAGGAAATGATGAAGCCGAACGCACGTCCGGCGCGTCCCGATTTTTCATCGGGTCCCTGCGCGAAACGTCCGGGTTGGACCCCGGAAGCCCTCAAAGATGCCGCCACCGGGCGGTCCCATCGTTCGAAGCTCGGCAAGAAGAAGATTGTCGAAGCGGTCGATCGCACCCGCGCGCTGCTCGGCATTCCGGCCGACTACCGCATCGGCATCGTGCCCGCCTCGGATACCGGTGCCGTCGAGATGGCGCTGTGGTCGCTGCTCGGCGCCAGGCCCGTCGACATGCTGACCTGGGAGAGCTTCGGCGAAGGCTGGGTCACCGACGTGATCAAGCAGCTCAAGCTCAAGGACGCGCGCACCTTGAAGGCCGGCTACGGAAAGATCGCCGATCTCGAGGCCGTCGACTGGACGCACGACGTCGTCTTCACCTGGAACGGCACGACCTCGGGCGTGAAGGTGCCGAACGGCGACTGGATCTCCGACGGCCGCGAGGGCCTGGCGATCTGCGACGCGACGTCGGCCGTGTTCGCCATGGAGCTGCCGTGGCAGAAGCTCGATGTCGTCACCTGGTCCTGGCAGAAGGTGATGGGCGGCGAGGGCGCGCACGGCATGCTGGTGCTCTCGCCCCGCGCCATCCAGCGCCTCGAGAGTTACACGCCGGCCTGGCCGATGCCCAAGATCTTCCGCCTGACCTCGGGCGGTAAATTCTCCGAGGGCATCTTCAAGGGCGAGACGATCAACACGCCATCGATGCTCTGCGTCGAGGATGCGATCGACGGCCTGAAGTGGGGCGAGAGCGTCGGCGGCCTGAAGGGCCTGCTCGCGCGCTCGACGGCGAACCTCGGCATACTCGAGAAGTTCGTGGCCGACCGCCAGTGGATCGGCTTCCTCGCGGGCGACAAGGACATCCGCTCCAACACCTCGGTGTGCCTCAACATCACCGCGCCCTGGTTCACCGCGCTGCCGGCCGACAAGCAGGCGGCGGCTGCCAAGAAAATGGCCGATCTCCTCGAGACGGAGAAGGCGGGCTACGACGTCGGCTCCTATCGCGACGCTCCGCCGGGTCTGCGCATCTGGTGCGGCGCCACCGTCGAGAAGAGCGATCTCGAGGCGCTGCTGCCGTGGCTCGACTGGGCCTACGGCGAAATCGAACGTGAATTCGGCGCGAAAGCAGCCTGAGGAGTTTCCCATCATGGCCAAGCCCAAAGTTCTCATATCCGATGAGCTGTCCCCGCGCGCCGTCGAGATCTTCGCCGAGCGCGGATGCGACGTCGATTTCAAGCCGGGCCTGAAGCCCGCGGAGCTGCGCGCGATCATCGGCAGCTACGAAGGTCTCGCGATCCGTTCCGCCACCAAGGTCACGGCCGAGGTGCTGGCCGAGGCCAAGAAGCTCAAGGTCGTGGGCCGCGCCGGCATCGGCGTCGACAATGTCGACATCAAGTCGGCGACCGCGCGCGGCGTCGTCGTGATGAACACGCCGTTCGGCAATGCCATCACCACGGCCGAGCACGCGATCGCGCTGATGTTCGCGATCGCCCGCCAGGTGCCCGAGGCCAACGCCTCGACCCAGGCCGGCAAGTGGGAGAAGAACCGCTTCATGGGCATCGAGCTCAGCTTCAAGACCCTGGGGCTGATCGGCTGCGGCAACATTGGCTCGATCGTCGCCGAGCGCGCGCTCGGCCTCAAGATGCGCGTGCTGGCCTAC
>OUNM011337735.1_pt1 | contig 12446 bp, 10 predicted proteins | sample 1769961 | NCBI WGS metagenome assembly OUNM01 (sample SAMEA3914820, study PRJEB12502) | metagenome | biome: forest; material: soil | place: USA | collected 2012-03-12 | depth 0.3 m | reverse complement strand
GGCCTACCCTGGGACGACGCCTGCCTCCACCACGACCAAAACGACCGGGCCATCAACACCCCAAGCCGGTGGCAGGCCCGGCAACCGATCTACCGCACTTCGGTCGAACGATGGCGGCGCTACGAACCGTGGCTCGGAGAGTTCGCGGAGTTGTTGAAGAATGCTTAACCAACCGTGGCATGAGCTTCCAGCCCATGGGACGCAATTACGCTCCGTCAGCCCGATCCGGGATGTGGCTATGGATAGCGGCCGTCTCCATTGGCATCTCATGATGGATAGCCGGTACTTCGGTGGAACGCTTCGCTTTAACCCAGCCCTCGCGGATCATCGCGTCGAGGCACTCGGTCAGCCGGGCGTGCAACTCGGCGTCAAAGCCGATCCCCGCCGCCGTCATCCTCTTCGCGATGTAAGGAAAGGCGACGTCGAGCCTCGAAGAGTGCTGAAGAGCGTCGATCATCCAGCCAAACATCCCTTCCAAGGGGAGAATCTTGCCATCGCGCCGGAGGGCGATAAAAGGACGAACGCCGCCATTCTCGAATCGGGCGATTTTGACCTCCTCCGCGCCGGTGAGCCGAAGAAGGAAGAGACTATTGCCGTCCAGAGTGCTCGTGGCCGGAGTCTCGGAAAGACGCCCTGTGATGGAGTGGAGCTGGTCCAGACGAAGCAAGGCAAGACCGGCCACCTCCATATCCTCCTCAACGAAGCCGCCCGTACCGAGCCACTGAAAGGCCTGGTCGCCCGTCAGCTCGAGTCCGGCATCGCGGGCGATCTCGCTGGTGTAATCCTTCAGCTCGGTGAAGTTCGCGTTGGCGCGATACCAGTAGTCGGCGAACCGGATGTGTTGACGGACCCGCCGTTCGTTGCGGCGGGAATAGTTCTCCGCCATCCAGGCGAAGTTGCCCCCGCGCTCGGCTTCCATGATGAGAAAGGCGGCCTCACGGGCGCTGGCATGGGCCAGGGTCATACCCGCGGAAAGAATGGGGTCCGCAAAACCGGCGGCCTCGCCGGTGAGCAGCCAGTTCTGTCCGGTCATCCGCTTCGCGACGAACGACCAGTCCTTCGTCGTGGTGAACCGATCCTCTGGGGTGGCGTTTTCGAGGAGCCTCTGAACGCGGGGCTCCTCGGCGAGTGCCTGCCGATAGAGCTGCTCCATCGTCTTGCCGGACTTCTTGTAATGTTCGGCGGGACAGACAAAGCCGATCGAAGTCCGGTCGGGGCCGATCGGGATGAACCAGATCCAACCGTATCCGAGCGAAAGAATCTGAATTCGCGTACCGCCGACCCCGAGCGAAACCGCCCACTCGGCGTTCCGCCAGTAATCCCAGCCCGCGACATTCTTCAAGGCGGACGGCTCCTCGACCTCGACGCCCATGCCGCGGCGAAGAACCCCCACGTGGCCGGTGGCGTCGACGTACCACTTGGCCTTCACCGTCGTGCCATCGGACAGAACCAGACTGTCGACGCGGTCGCCTTGTCGGCGAACTTCGCGGACGGCCGCTTGGTACCGAACCTCGGCGCCGAGCTCTTCGGCGTAGTCGAGGAGGATCTTGTCGTATTCGGACCGGTCGACTTGGAAGGCGGTACGAGTGCGCTGACCTTCGTAGCGGCCCGGCCTTGGCTCGTCGTCAAACTGGCCAAAGGGAAGGAAGTCGAAGTCCCAAAGATCATCGGTGGTGCCCCACCGATAAGTGCCACCGATCTTAATGGGGAAGCCGGCGGCCTCGATCCGATCCCAAACGCCCAGCTCATCCAGAATCCGGCCGATAAGCGGAAGCTGACTCTCGCCGATATGGTCCCGGGGGAACTGCTCTCGCTCAAGCACCAAGACCTTCGTCTCCGGCCGGTACTTCTTCAAAAACCCCGCGCAGGTGCTCCCCGAAGGACCGCCCCCGATAATCGCCACATCCGTCGTCAACTGCTCCATCGCCGCAAACCCCTACTTAACTGTATAGGTGATTTGAGGAAAGTGGGAGTCTTAGGGCGGGAAAGCGCAATTTATTAGTTGCTTGTAATGCTACTAATATAAGGTTGTTCAACCCATGTGGACTGCGCTAGCGTCAATGTCAGCCAAGCCATCGAATGAAGGAGCGCGAAGCGCGTAGTCGGAGGCGCCAGCCTTCGGACCACCTAACAAAACCCGCTGGCCAGCGGCAAAGAGGAACACCCCAACGGCCGAACGGTCGCCCCCTTCCAATTGAGGCCTCCTCTCAGCGTCCCCTCCGCGTCAATCCGGACAAAGCCGAAGCAACCGCCTAAGGCAGACACCCAGCTTTCCGCAAAGCCGAGCCCCAGATGGCGTAGCCAGCTTCGGTAGGATGCGTGCCGTCGAAGAACCGGGCGGGAGTCACCGACCCGTCCTTCTCCCGAAGCTGATCCCCAATGTCTAAGAAACTCACGCCCTCCCGACCGGCCAACGACCGGGCGAGGATGGCGTTCAACTCCCGGATGCGAAGGTCGAGAGGGTTACCCTTCTCGAACCCCCGGGGAAAGACGCCCATCACAACAAGCCGGCTGGCCGGAACCCTCTCGCGCAGCACATCGACGACGGCCTCGATCCCGGCCGCCGTCTCCGCCGGACTGTTCTCCCGGGCCGTGGAATCACCCACCAAGTTATTAGTGCCGATGTTGAGGACGATCGTCTTAGGATGAAGTCCCTGTAGTTCACCGTGGGCAAGCCGCCAAAGAACGTTCTGTGTTCGATCCCAGCCGAACCCCATGTTCAAAACTTTGAGATCGCCGAACGTGTCTTTCCAGGCCTGCTTTCCATTGACGGTCGCGGCTTTCGGCTCGCCCGACCAGAAGTGGGTGATCGAATCCCCGATCATCACCACATCGACATCGCCCTTTGCCTGAGTGTCAAGGATATCGGCATGGCGATGGAGCCAGTCGTAAGAGTCTCGCTCGAAGTTGACCTGGGGACTGATCGCCGAGTTGCGGGTGGGGTCACGAAGCGGAGAGACGTAGAAATCGTTATAGGTCCGGACCCACGCGTCGGCCATGATTCCGTGGCCGGAGTAAGTGGGATGAATCCCATCCCAGATCCAATGCTCGGCGGGCGCTCGCTTGAGCGCCTCGTCAAAGGCTCGCTGGTAGTGAACGACCGGAACGTGGTACTTGGCGGCCAGGCGTTCGACCACCTCATCCATCTTAGCGAGGGCATTGTGCCACCCTTCCGGGTCTTTGGCTACCATGCCGACATCCAGCACGAAGGGCTGGCCGAGAATCAATTTGACGTTGGGCCGGGCGTGAATCGTGTCCGCGAGAAGGCGATCGTAAGTCTGAAAGACGGGTTCGGCCGAGAAGCTGGCGAGGCGATCGCGAAAGGCGGAAACGTCGTTGATCCCGATCAGAACGCTGACGACGTCCGGCTTAAGATCGAGGGCGTCCGGAGTCCAGCGGGCGGCCAGATCGGCCACCGTATTACCGCTCACGCCGCGGTTCACGAAGTTAAGGCCGAGCGCCGGATAGGCTTCGCCATAGCGCGAGGCGATTGAGAACACATAGCCGTGTCCGAGAATATGGTTCGGATCCGCCGAGCGTCCTCGGTTTCCGTCGGTGATCGAATCCCCTTGGAAAAGAATCGTTTCGTGCGGCCCAAAGATCGGCGGAAGCGCCGAATCTTGGGCCAGAGCGGAAAGGAGAAGCGCGGCAGAAAGCACGTTTACATCCGAGGTGGGGCGGTCGTCTCGCGGATATCGAAGCCGCAAGGCATCATCGTTTTGGTCGTGGGCAGATCATCGCCGTTGATTCGAGCGATGAGTAGCTCCACCGCCTGTTCGCCGATCGCTTTGAGCGGCTGGCTAACCGAGGTGAGGCGCGGCCGTATCTCCTCGCAGAAGCGAGTGCTATCGAACCCGATGACCGAGAGATCTTCCGGAACCCGAATCCCGTGGGCTTCGGCGCGATTGACGAATCTGGCCGCCAACTCCTCGTTGTGGGCAAGAATCGCCGTATGGCGCAATCCTCCTTCGAGATACCTGTCGACCCCGGTGTAATTGGGGTCGGCGTCGATGAGGTCGTTTTCCGAGGCCTCGTAGCCATGATCGGCCATCCACCGGAAGAATGCGTCGCGACGGAGCAGCGACTCGCTGAACTCGCAATCGCCCTCTCTTCCGAAGGCGATCTTTCGATGGCCAAGCCCCGTGAGATGCTCAAGCGCCAGGCCGATGCCCTGCTCGTTATCGCAAGTGACGATGGGGAACTGGTCGGAGAACTCTTCGATCTGGGCGTGCACCATCACCAGCGGGGAAGTGCAGCCTTTCAGCATGGACTGGTTAGCCTCCGAAGGGATCGTGCTGTACCAGATCAAGCCATCGAAGCGGCCATCGGACATGGCATCCTCGGGCGTCTGGCCCATCAGCTTGGGGCAAAGGGTGACGGCGTAGCCGCGGCGGAACGCGCCGTCCACAATGCCGTCCATCAGCATTGCGAAGTAACGGGACCCTTCGCTAAAGGTAGGTCGGGCGAAGTTGACCCCGTGAAGGACGCCAATCATGTTGGTCTGGCGCTCCCGGAAGTTTCGCGCAAACACGTTCACACGGTAACCCAACTCTTTGGCGGCTTCGCGAACGCGCTCGGCGGTCGCGTCGCTCACTCGAACGGCGATGGCTTTGTTGTGGAGGACACGCGACACCACGGTCGGAGTGACCCCAGCTCTTGCGGCCACTTCACGCATCGTAACAGGCGTTTTCATGTTAGGGATTGGGGCCAGCTAAATTAAAGACTAATGAAAAATGAACGCTCTTCGGTCCTATCGAAAAAGGCTCCCGATCTCAACTCCGCTCGCGCGGACAGGAACGGCTATTCCTCGGTCGATTGAGGTGACTTTCTGCGTATTTCTAAACTACCCCTAATCGGCTCGAAAGGCTGGGCCTTTGCGCCGGAAAGAGGGAGCCCCCTCGATGGGAGGGGGATATCTGCAGGAGCCGCCGAAGCGAGGACCGGCTTACTTCTTGTCTCTCGTGATCTCGCCGTCAAGACTGCTCTTGAAGCCGGCGGGTCGCTGATTCGCACCGGCGGGAGGACCGGCAATTGCCGTCTTATCTCCGGTTTTGAAGGCCTTATTCTCAGCGTCGGTGGTGTTCTCGCTCGCTCCGCAGCCCACGAGGAGCAGCGAAGCGGCGAGGAGCAAGAGGTTCGTGGAGTTTTTCATCTTACGAACGGGTGTAGTTCCACATGTTCTTGGTGTCATCGGTGGGCAGGCTCTTCTCGTCCGGGTTGGTCGCCGCCGGGTTCATCGCCTTGGCGTGACCATCGGTGAAGGCGAAGATGCCCTGATCGCCGTAGACCGCGACGCTCCCGAAACGGTTGTTCTTGTTGACCGTCTGGGTTGCGCCGTTCACGTCGGTGACGGTGTACGGATTGCCGTTACGAGTACCAAGCGGATGCGCCGAAGGCGCCGACCAGTCCCAACCCGGGCCGGAGCCCACGATGAGCGCGCCGGTTCCCCAAAGGTTCTGACCGAAGTAGTGGGAAGCGAACATGATCGTCTCCGCGACCTTGTTGACCTGGGTCTGGCTTACAACGCCGGGACCGGCGTACCAGCCACCGAAGTCTCGGGTCTGGAGCATGTTGATGACGCCGACGCACTGGTTGTCCGTGCCGTTCCACTTGATGAGGGAGTTGCCGGCGTAGGAGATCGAGAGAGTCGTCTTGGGGTCCATCCAGCTCGGCCAGAAGGCGTGGCTCTTGGGGTCGGACGGGTCCACGAGCATCGGATAGCTCTTGATGTAGGGCTGGACGTTCCAAACCCACGAGCCATTCGGATACCACCAGTCGTTGCCCGATCCGAACGTGAACATATCGTCCGAGTCGCCGGAGTAGATGAGCGAACCGAGGGCAGTCTGCTTAACGTTGGAGAGGGAGGCCGTCTTCTTCGCCGCTGCCTTCGCCTGAGCGAAAACCGGGAATAGGATTGCCGCGAGGATCGCGATGATCGCGATCACGACGAGGAGCTCAATAAGAGTGAATGCTTTGCGCTTCATTGTGCTGTTCTTCTTCTGCTGAAAAGTTCGATTGCGAACTCCGCCGTTCGCATGGCTCGATATTGGGATTGCGAGGTCTAAATAACCGCTTATTCGGACCGCCTAAGCATGATACACCGATATACTACGATTCGATACACCGGTATATCACGGCATGCGTCCTTTTTAACAAATTGTTATCCCTGCTTCGTAGGAAGTGGGATAACCGGGAAATCGGATTCCTGCGATCAGTGATATCGTTCAAGCAAGATGCGTGCCGAAAGGCGGACTGGGTGTACTGGCCGGAAATACGATGAAATTCACTGACGGGAATTGGATGATGCGTCCGGGGATCAAGCCCCACTACGCGGCAGAAGCCTACGAGGTCCAGGATTTGGGCGATGCGCTCACGATCGTTGCGCCCTGCCAATCGATCCGCCATCGCGGCGACACGCTCCAAGGGCCGGCCCTCACCGTCCGCCTCTCCTCCCCCCTGCCCGGGGTCATCCGGGTTCGGGTCGATCACTTCCTTGGAGTGCAGGACAAAGGGCCGCACTTTGCCCTGGAGGAAGGGGCGGCGCCCGTCACGACCCTGGTGAGCGAAGAGCAGTTGAGCCTAACGTCGGGGCCACTCACGGCGAAGATCGATCGCAAGTCATGGCGCATCGACTTCCTGGGCGACGAAAAACCGCTCACGAGCAGCCTTCCCAGATCCACCGCGATGATGGAGACCGAGAAGGGCAAGTTCATGGTCGACCAGCTTTCCCTCGGCGTCGGAGAAAACGTTTATGGCCTCGGCGAGCGGTTCACCGCCTTCGTGAAGAACGGCCAGACCGTCGACATCTGGAACGCGGACGGCGGCACCAACTCCGAGCAGGCCTACAAGAACGTTCCGTTCTATCTCACCAACCGCGGCTACGGGGTCTTCGTAAACAGCCCGGACATGGTCTCGTTCGAGGTCGGGACGGAGAAAACGACCCGCGTCCAGTTCTCGGTGCCGGGCAACTCGCTTGAGTATTTCGTGATCTACGGCCCTACGCCCAAGGAGGTGTTGGAAAAGTACACCGCCCTCACCGGCCGCCCAGCGTTGCCGCCCCAGTGGTCGTTCGGCCTTTGGCTCTCCACTTCGTTCACCACGAACTACGACGAAGCCACCGTCAACTCTTTCATCGATGGCATGGCGGAGCGGGATATTCCGCTCGGGGTTTTCCATTACGACTGCTTCTGGATGCGTGGCTTCCACTGGACGGATTTCGAGTGGGACCCCTCCGTCTTCCCGGACCCACGGGGGATGCTCGCGCGGCTAAAGGAAAAGGGCTTGAAGGTCTGCGTCTGGATCAACCCCTACATCGCGCAGGCGGCTTCAACCTTCGCCGAGGCGGCCGAAAAGGGGTTCTTACTGAAGCGCCCGAACGGGGACATTTGGCAGTGGGATCTTTGGCAGCCAGGAATGGCCGTCGTCGATTTCACCAATCCGGAAGCGACGGCCTGGTTCAAAGGAAAGATCGCCGACCTGGTCGACCTCGGCGTCGACGCGATCAAGACGGACTTCGGCGAGCGAATTCCGACCGACGTTGCCTACTTCGACGGCTCCGACCCGGAGCGGATGCACAACTACTACACCGAGGTGTACAACCGGGCGGTCTTCGAGGCGTTGGAGGAGAAGCGAGGCAAAGGGGAGGCCGTCCTGTTCGCCCGCTCGGCTACCGTTGGTGGGCAAAAGTATCCGGTCCACTGGGGAGGCGACTGCTGGTCGACCTATGAGGCGATGGCCGAATCGCTCCGCGGAGGGCTCTCCTTGTGTCTCTCCGGCTTCGGCTTCTGGAGCCACGACATCGGTGGCTTCGAAGGCAACCCGCCGCCAGGACTCTATAAGCGCTGGGTCGCCTTCGGCCTCCTCTCGTCGCACTCGCGCCTCCACGGCAGCGGCTCCTACCGGGTGCCGTGGATGGTGGACGAGGAGTCGGTCGACGTACTCCGGTTCTTCACGAAGCTCAAACAGCGACTCATGCCCTACCTATGGAGCAAGGCCGTGGAGGCGCACCACACCGGCGTGCCAATGATGCGGGCCATGACCTTGGAGTTTCCGGACGATCCCGGCTGCGACGGGCTGGACCGGCAGTACATGCTGGGCGATGCTCTCCTGGTGGCGCCGGTCTTCTCGGACGACGTCGTGGACTATTACGTCCCGGCGGGCCGCTGGACGAATCTGCTGAGCGGAGCGATCGTCGAAGGCCCACGTTGGGTTCGGGAGTCGCACGGCTTCCTGTCCCTACCGTTGCTCGTTCGCGAGGGCACTCTGCTCGCCACGGAAGAGGAAGGGGGCACGCTGCTGACTTCGTACGGCGAAGGAGGGCAAGCGGTGCTCTACAACGCCAAGGGAGAAAATCCACGGATCTTCTCTCAGTCGGGGAAAATCTGAAACCACGGTTCAGAAAAATTAAATGACGCTTAAGAACAATGAAGATCGGAGCGTCGATCGCAACGGTGGCTCTGGCCACCGTTGCGATTCCCCAAATAGGCACGGAAACCCAATACCGCTCACCTAGCGGTATGACATCTTGCCCATGCGTCACGGCCTTCCAGGCCGTGGCTCGTCCGATACCTATCCATCCGAAGGCTGCTTCTTTGTCAGGATGGCGCTCGTAATCAGGTTAAAAAGACGGTCTTCCCGCGGCGCGAATGCGGGTTGGCCGACGAGCCAGGCGAGCGCCGACATCAGAGCGAACAGGTCCTCCCCATCCATATCGGCGCGCGCCGTTCCCTCGGCTTGAGCACGGAGCAGTAACCGTGCGCCCGCATCGTGCAGCGCCGTGCTTGAAGCGTGGAGCGCGGAGTTCGGATCCGCGTGGGCGTTCGCCATCATGTCGCAAATCCCGCTATAGGTACGCGTGAATGCCACCGCCTCGCGAATCCAAGGCACGAGGGCTTCATCGGGTGGGCTCGACGTTTCGAATTGGGTTGCCTGCTGCGTCAGTGCATCCGCCTTTACCCGCAGCAACGCATCGAACAAGGCGTCCCGTGTCGGGAAATGGCGAAGCAACGTGGCCAAGCCGACGTTAGCCCGGCGGGCGATTTCTCGCATGGACGAATCGACGCCATGCTCGATGACCACGTCATGCGCGGCGGCAAGGATATCGTTGTAATTCTTTCTAGCGTCGGCTCGCATTTCCTTGACAAGCGGATCACTGATCCATATATACTGAATCCGTAACTGGATCAGTGCTCCATAAGAGTACCGCCCAACCCACAAGGAATACAAACATGAGCGCTATCAGCATAAACAGACTGAACGGGAAGACCGCTGTGATTACCGGCGGCGCTACGGGCATCGGCCTCGCCGCGGCAAAACGCTTCATCGAGGAGGGCGCCTTCGTCTTCATCTTTGGCCGCCGGCAGGAAGCTCTCGACGCCGCTGTGGCCGAGCTCGGGCCCAATGCCCGCGCGGTGAAGGGCTCGGTCTCGGATGAGGCTGACCTCGACCGGCTCTACGCGGCGGTGAAGGCCGAGCGCGGAACCCTCGACATCGTCTTCGCCAATGCCGGAGCGGGAAGCCAACTTAAGCTGGGCGAGATCACCGCCAAACACATCGACGAAACCTTCGATGTCAACGTGAAGGGAACGATCTTTACCGTCCAGAAAGCCCTGCCGCTGATGGGTAAGGGCGGTTCGATCATCCTGACCGGATCAAGCGCCGGCACCACAGGCGCCCCGGCGTTCACCGCATACAGCGCGAGCAAGGCGGCCGTGCGCAACCTCGCGCGGACCTGGGCGGAGGACCTGAAAGGCACCGGCATCAGAGTAAACGTGCTGTCGCCGGGGGCGACAGCGACCGAACTCGCGAAGGAAGCGCTCGGCGAGGAGGGCCTGAAGGCCTACGGCTCGATGACTGCACTCCAGCGCATGGGCGATCCGGCGGAGATCGGGGCGGCGGCCGCCTTTCTGGCGTCGTCGGACAGCAGCTTCATGACTGGCTCCGAGGTCGCCGTCGACGGTGGCCTAGCGCAAATCTGACCTCGGCTCGGTTCCGGGGGCGCCAGCCCCGCTGCCACGTTAATCAATTTACACAACAAAACACAACGGAAAAACACTATGAAAAAATTAGAAGGCAAGATTGCCGTCATCACCGGCGGAAGCAGCGGGATCGGCTTGGCCACCGCGAAGCGCTTCGTGGAAGAAGGTGCGCACGTCGTCATCACTGGTCGACGAGAGAATGAGCTCAAGGATGCCGCCGCCTCCCTAAAGGGCAACGTTACGACCGTCGTGGGCGACGTGTCGCGCTTGGAAGATCTGGACCGGCTCTATGCCGTCGTGAAAGAGAAACATGGTCACATCGACATTCTCTTCGCGAACGCGGGCGCGGGAACAATCGCACCGCTTGCGGCGGCTACCGAGGCCCATTTCGACCAGACCTTCGACGTGAACGTGAAGGGTCTGTTCTTTACGGTACAGAAGGCCCTTCCCCTTTTCAAAGACGGCGGTTCAATTATCCTGAACTCCTCGGTCTCAAACGTCCTCGGGCTCCCAGGGTTTACCGCCTACGCTGCAAGCAAGGCGGCTGTGCGCAACTTCGCGCGCGGTTGGACTTTGGAACTGAAAGACCGGAAGATTCGCGTGAACTGTATGAGCCCGGGAGCAATCGATACCCCGGCCCTAACGACGACGACGGGCCTTACCGCCGAACAGGCGGAACAAGCGGTCGCACATTTCACCACGCAGATCCCAATGGGTCGCCGAGGCATGCCCGAGGAAATCGCCGCTGCCGTCACGTTCCTCGCCTCCGAGGAGAGTTCTTACATCACCGGTATAGATCTCGCCGTCGATGGGGGAATGGCGCAAGTCTGACGCCGACACGGTCCCGTGGCTGGCCCTTAGCGCTGCCAGGTGCGGGACCACCTTCAAACTTAGTTCTAACCCAAGCTTCAGAGAAACATTATGAAATACTCAATTATCGGTTTCGGCAAGATCGGCCAGGCCCTGGCCATGGCGTTTGCCCGCAACGGCATCGAAGTATCCGTCGCCACCACGCGCGACCCCGAAAGCTTCGCATCCGAGGCGGCCGCAATCGGACCCACGATCGTTCCCAAAACACTGGCGGAAGCCGTCAAGGCGGACATCCTCTTTTTAGCCGTCCGTTTCGAGGCGCACAAGGATGTCGCAAAGGCGCTCCCCACCTGGCCGGGGAAGACCATCATCGATGTGACCAACGCCTACGGCGTGTCCCCTGAGGAGCTGGACGGCCTCCCGTCTGCCGCCTTCGTCGCGAAGGCGTTCACCGGCGCTAAGCTCGTAAAAGGCTTCAATCACCTGGTAGCGGCCACCCTGGCGTCCGATCCGGTCGTCGAAGGCGACCACCGGGTCGTCTTTCTGTCGAGCGACGACGAGGACGCGATCGCTCCCGTCGCCGATTTGGCCAAAAAACTCGGGTTCGCGCCCGTCGAGTTGGGAAGGCTCGGCGAGGGTGGCGCGCTGGTGCACGCGCGCGGCAACACTTGGGGCCAACTCATCTTCCAAGACCTGTTCAAGAAAGAACAGTGATCGATCCACGGGCCGTGCCATTCGGCCCGCCAAGCACGATCCGTTACGTCTTACCCAGTCGGACATAACTGAATAAAGCGTTTAAAATATAGATAGTAATATAATTACTCAGGCTACCGAGATTTCACCGAGAAAAAACCGAATTTTGAACCTAAACGGCTCACCGGTCAAGATCGCGTTGAACCTAGCCAAAGTAAGGACTCCGCCCTTTTAGTGCCCAAATACAGGTTAGAAGGGACCGATATTCAAACCACTTGGGCAGGATCAAAAGGAACCCTCGTCGCGTGTTCCAGATGGCGAGCGGCGATAACGCCGATCAGCTCAGGACCCGCCGAAGCAACCCCGAGCTCGAGGGCGCGATGCTCGATCCATTCGATGATCGGGTCGACCGGCGTCAAGTCCGGGAGCGTGATGTTCAACGACACCTGGCTCATCTCCCGGGACGGCAAGGTCAGCCCCAAAGCGCGGACGCCCAAGAACGCCGGGTCACCCTCGGTTCGAAGGGTCCGGATCTCGGAAGCGATCTGACGTGCGGTCGTAGCCAACGGGTGCCGCAAATCGACGTTGAGGGCGATCAGCGGATCCCTCACCCCGACAACCGTGGCCCCCAGACGAGGATGAGCCCTTGAAGGGCCATAGTCCGGATGAAGTTCCCGCTCCAGCAGGCTACCAAAGCCGCCCCGGCGCAAGGACGGGAGGTCCCCCTCGTGCCGCCCCTTCTCGGATCTCTCGTAAAGAAAGACCGGAATATCGAACCGCTCGGCAAGAGTCTTGGCAAATGACTCGGCAAACTCAAGAGCCCCGTCGATGTCCTCCGGCCGAAAGGAGAGAAAGGGAAGTACGTCGAGCGCCCCGATCCGGGGATGCACGCCGACATGGCGATTGAGATCGATCGCATCGAACGCCCGCCCTGCCAGTTCCAGAAGCACCCGCCCCACGACTTCC
>OUNM010095657.1_pt1 | contig 12457 bp, 14 predicted proteins | sample 1769961 | NCBI WGS metagenome assembly OUNM01 (sample SAMEA3914820, study PRJEB12502) | metagenome | biome: forest; material: soil | place: USA | collected 2012-03-12 | depth 0.3 m | reverse complement strand
GCAGAAGGTGGTCGAGAAACCGGACGGGCTTTCGCTCGAGAACTTCCCCTTTGCCGCGATCAAGCCGATCCGCATCGGCGGCAAGGATGTCACGGCGTTCCGCATCTCCTATGTCGGCGAGCAGGGCTGGGAACTGCATATGCGCTACGAGGACGGCCTTGCCGTCTGGGACGCGCTGCGCTCGACCGGCGTCATGCCCTTCGGCGTCGAGACCTATGCCAACACGCGCCGCATGGAAAAGAGCCTGCGCCTGCAGAACGCGGACCTGCTCACCGAATACAATCTGCTGGAAGCGGATCTCGCCCGTCCGAAGGTCAAGGAGAACGACTTCTGCGGCAAGGCCAAGCATGTCGAGTACCGTGCCCGCGAGCACCAGCCGGCGATACTCTGCACGCTGGTGATGACCGACAACATCGATGCCAAGGGCGTCGCGCGCTATCCGGCCGGCACCATGCCGGTCATGGATCCGGCGACCGGCGAGACGCTGGTCGACGAGCTCGGCCGCCGCTCCTTCACCACCTCGGTCGCTTATGGCCCGACGATCGGCAAGAACATCGCGCTTGCTTATCTGCCCCGGGCTTTCGCCCAGGAAGGCCGCAAGCTCAACGTGGAGTATTTCGGCGAGACCTATCCGGTCGAGGTGGCCGGCGTCGGCTACAAGCCGCTCTACGACCCGGAGAACCTCAAGCCGCGCAGCTGAGGCCGGGGGACAGCGGCAACTGATCGGAAAAGCTTGGCCTTCCTCTGGAAGGCCTTGATACTCGGCTTGATGCGCGCGCGGCCAACGGCTTATGTGGCCTCATCATCAGTCCGCGAAAGCAACACGCCCGATGCGCATCCTGTCCGACGCCTTCATCCCGGAACTGCCGAGCCGCTACAATGGCAAGGTGCGTGAAAACTACGACCTGCCGGACGGGCGGCGCATCATCATCGCCACCGACCGGCTGAGCGCGTTCGACATCATCCTGGCTTCGATCCCGTTCAAGGGACAGGTGCTTACCCAGACGGCGCGCTACTGGTTCGAGGAAACCGCCGATATCTGTCCCAACCATGTGCTGGAATATCCCGACCCCAACGTGGTCGTCGGTACCCGCCTCGACATGCTGCCGGTCGAGATCGTCGTGCGCGGCTATCTGGCGGGGACGACCAGCACCTCGATCCTGACCAAATACAGGAAGGGCGAGCGGCGCTTTTACGGGCATAGTTTTCCCGACGGGCTGCGCGACAACGAAAAACTGCCCGAAGCGATCATCACCCCGACCAGCAAGGCGGCAAGTGGCGGCCACGATGAGCCGCTGTCGGAAGCCGAGATCATCGAACAGGGGCTGCTCACGCAGGCGCAGTGGGACACCCTTTCGCGTTATGCGTTGCGACTCTTCGCCCGCGGCCAGCAGCGCGCCGCCGAACGCGGCCTGATCCTGGCCGACACCAAGTATGAATTCGGCACCGCGCCGGATGGGACCATCGTGCTTGCCGACGAAATCCACACGCCCGACAGCAGCCGCTACTGGATCGCGGCGAGCTACAATGAGGCGCTCGAAAGCGGCGGCCGGCCGCAGAGTTTCGACAAGGATTTCATCCGGTCCTGGGTATCGGCGCGCTGCGATCCCTATAAGGAGCCGATCCCCAGCATTCCCGACGAGATCGTCAACCAGGCCTCGGCCGTTTATATCCAGGCTTATGAGGCGATCACCGGCGCAAAGTTCGTGCCCGACCTTTCCGGAAGTACCGTGCTGGAGCGCATCCGCTCCAATCTCGCGCGGTATTTTTAAGGGCGCCTCGCATCGAGGAAAATGTGACCAGCATGAGCTGGCTTTCCCGGCTTTTGCTCGCGGCAATTTTCGCTTAACTTCGCCCCATGTCTGCTTATGCCCGCGCCAGGCAGATCGTTTCAGGCAGTGCCGCCCTGGCGCTGTCGCTTTGGCTGACGCCGGCAGCTTCGCCCGCCGAGCCGGTCGACGTCGAGCTGGTGCTGGCTGTCGACGTATCGCTCTCCATGTCACCGGCCGAGCTCGAGATCCAGCGCCATGGCTATGCGGCGGCGCTGACGCACGACAATGTGCTGAAGGCCATCGCGGACGGCGCCTATGGCAAGATCGCCGTCACCTATGTCGAATGGGCCGGCACGACCTGGCAGCGGGTCATCGTGCCGTGGACGGTCATCGCCAACCGCGCTGACGCGGAAGGATTCGTCGCGCAGCTCAATGCCCGTGCGCCCGACAGCGCCCGGCGCACTTCGATTTCCGGCGCGCTGACCTTCGCCAGCGATCTTTTCGCCGAAAGCGGTGTTCAGGGCGCCAAGCGCGTCATCGATGTTTCGGGCGACGGCCCCAACAACCAAGGACCCCCGGTCAATCTCACGCGTGACGACGTGGTCAAGCAAGGCATCACCATCAACGGCCTGCCGCTGATGACGCGCGGCGGTTTCAGCGGCGCCTTCGATGTCGCCAACCTCGATCGCTATTACAGCGACTGCGTCATCGGCGGTCCGGGCGCCTTCATGATCCCGGTCAACGACTGGACGCAATTTCCCGAAGCGATCCGCCGCAAGCTGGTGCTCGAGCTTGCGGGTCCCGCTTCGCCGCAATGGGCGGTAGAGGAGGCGGCGCATCCACCTATGGTGCTGGCGGATGACGGATCGGCCGTCGATTGCATGGTGGGCGAGAAGATGTGGCGCAGCCGCGGCTGGGGGCAGCCATGAGCCATGCTCAAGCGAGCGCCTGTCTCACCATGCATTCCAGTGCGTCGGCCATGCGTGGCATGGAGGCGACTTCGCCGGCATCCTGAGGTACCCTGCCGGGGGTCTTGTTGGCGTCCATCAGATAGGTCTTGCCGTCATGGACGGCGAAGTCGAACTTGCCGTAGTCGAAACCCAGTTCCTTGCGTCTTTGGCGAAGATCGTCCGGGACAGGGCATGGCTCGCTGCGAAACACGCCTGCACCCTTCACAATGCGGTCGTGGGAGACAAAGCGGCCGCAGAAATCATAGTCGCCGCAAAAGAGCCAGTAGCGAAGCGCAAAGCCATCGGGCTCGATTTCGGGCAGGAAACGTTCAACCAGGAGGTCGGGGTCGTGGAAGACATCAGGCGGCAGGTCGCGGGTATGGTCGAAGACCTGATATGCTTTCATCACCTTGGCGCCGGGGAAGGGCGCAGGGCGGCCTGCGCGCCCGGCACGGTGGTTCAGACGACTTTCGGGAAGGCCGCCGCAGTTCAGCACGCCCTTGACGATGACCGGCCCTTCCCAGCCGTCGTTCGGCGCAACTCTCGCCATGCTGATCCGCGATTTTGAAATGTCGGTCACACCGACATTAAGACAGAACGGGAAGCTGCGCCCATATTCGATGTAGCTGGGATCGACCAGTGTCGCGTCGACATGCAGGATTGCTGCATCCCCATTTGTGTTCGCCGACGGTCCTTGGGCAATGGTCCACGAGTGGCCGTGCCCGCGTAGGCGCTCCAGTATCGCATGGATCATGTAACCGCTCTCGGCTCGCCGAAGCAGCTTTCGCTCGAGCAACCTGTCGTGCTCGTGCGTGATCACCACGATGTGTGCCATCCAGGCCCCCCGGCCTTCTTTCGTTTCAGCGGTTGATAATATAGAGAGCTGCGCCGGTGAAGTGCGGCGCACTACAAAAAGGGGTGAGGGGCATGTCCGATCTGTGGGCAAATCTTTTTCGAACTTGGGATCTCATAGGGCCACCATTGCGCCCGCATCCCGATGTGGCGGCGGTCATGAAGCGCGAGCTGCGGACCGATGACGCGGAAGTGGCGCTGTTCGGCGTCACGCCGGAGTTCGCCAGGCTCGGCAAGTCGCTCATCGCCGTCGACGCCAACCCTAATATGATCGGAGCGCTGTGGATCGGCGACGATGCCAGCCGCAAGGCGGTGGTCGGCAACTGGCTCGATCTTCCGTTGCCCGACAAGAGCATCGACGCGATCGTCGGCGATGGTTGCCTTTCGGCCGTCATAAGCGAAGCGCAGCGCCTCAAATGTCTTGAAGAAATGGCCCGTGTGCTGAAGCCGGGCGGTCGCGCCGGCATCAGGCTGTTCGCCAGGCCGAAGGAGACTGAGCCGCTTGCCGCCATCAAGGCTGACGCGCTGGCCGGCAGGGTGAAGGCGCTGGCCGAAATCGTGCTGCGTACCGCGCTGTCATTACCGGTCGCGGCGCCCGACTACGGCCTGAAGATGTCGGCCGTTCTCGACGGCATCATCGAGATGTTCGGCGACCGGGCCGAACTGATGGCGGCGGGCGGATGGCAGCCGGGAGCGTTTGCCTTCATCGACCTCTACAAAGGCTCCGACACCATCTGCTGCTGGCTGAACGAGGACATTCATGTGGCGGAGGCTAGGCGCTATTTTGATGATGTCCGCCTGGTCGCCAGCGGCGGTTATCCGGTGGCCGGGCGCTGCCCGGTGCTGGTCTTGAGTTCGCCGCGAACTTGACGGCGATGCGGCGAGACGCCTGGCGCAACGGGGATTGGACCATCGTCCAGTGCGGCGTCTGCTTCATTGACAAGCCTTTTGGCGTCTGTGAGACAATTTGCGCTCACCACATAAAAAGGGGAACCACAATGAACAGGACCACCATTTTCGCGGCGGCGCTGACGGCGGCCGCCGTGCTCGGCGCGCCGGCTAGGGCCGCCACGTCGCTGACCATCGGCATCAGCGGCTGGACGGGCTTCGCGCCGCTGACCTTGGCCAAGCAGGCCGGGTTGTTCGAAAAGCACGGGCTGGACGTGACGCTGAAGAAGGTGCCGCAGGCCAGCCGTCCGCTGGCCATCGCCAGCGGCGACCTGCAATGCGCCGCCACCACGGTCGAGACCTGGCTGGTGTGGAACGCCAGCGGCGTCACCACCAAGCAGATCTTCCAGCTCGACAAATCCTATGGCGCCGACGGCATCGTCGTGCGCAACGATATCAAGACCGTCGCCGACCTCAAGGGCAAGAACGTCGCCTCGTCGGCGCCGGGCACGTCGCCCTACTTCCTGCTTGCCTGGGTGCTGAACAAGAACGGCATGTCGACCAAGGACGTCACCGTCGTCAATCTGGAGCCGGACGCGGCGGCGCAAGCCTTCCTCGCTGGCCAGAACGACGCCGCCGTCACCTATGAACCCTTCATTTCGGCAGTGCGCGACAAGGCCGACCAGGGGCATATCCTGGCCACCACGCTCGACTATCCGATGGTGCTGGACACGGTCGGCTGCACGCCGGACTTCCTCAAGGCCAATCCCGACGCGGCCAAGGCGCTGGCCGACAGCTATTTCGATGCGCTCGACCTGATCAAGAAGGACCCGCAGAAATCCTACGAGATCATGGGCGCCGACGTGAAGCAGTCGGCCAAGGAATTCGAGGATTCGGCGAAATACCTGAAATGGGCCGACAAGGCGGAGAACAAGCAGTTCTTCACCAAGGAATTCCAGGACTTTTCCAAGACCGCCGGCGAATTGCTTCTGCAGATGGGCCTGATCAAGGAAGCACCCGATGTGACGACGCTCGCCGACACCAGCGCGGTGTCGAACTGATCGTCCAGCCTTTGCCCATCATGCGGCGGCGCCCGGCGCCGCCGCTTTCTCGCGGACAAAGGAAAATTTGAAGATGCGTCCCTTGCATGCGGTCTCGCCGGGCCTGCGAACCGTGCTCGGCATTTCGTTCTTCGTGCTGTTCGTGGCCTTCTGGGCCTGGATCACGCTTGGCGGGCATGTGAACCGCATCTTCCTCGCCGACCCGCTGTCGATGCTGAAGGATGGCTGGCGGCTGCTGGTCGAGGACCGTTTCTGGCTCGATATCCTGATCACCATCTGGCGCGTGTTCGGCGGCTTCGTGCTCGCCTCGATCGTCGCCGTGCCGATCGGCATCGCCATGGGCGCCTGGAAACCGGTGGAAGCCTTCCTGGAACCTTTCGTATCCTTCGCCCGCTATTTGCCGGCGTCCGCTTTCATCCCGTTGCTCATCCTGTGGGCCGGCATCGGCGAGCTCGAAAAGCTGCTGGTGATCTTCGTCGGCTCGGTGTTCCAGATCATTTTGATCGTCGCCGTCAAGGTCGGTTCCACGCGGCGCGACCTGGTCGAGGCGGCCTATACGCTGGGCGCAACCGACAACGGCATCGTCAAGCGCGTGATCATGCCGGCCAATGCGCCGGAGATCGCCGAGACGCTGCGGCTGGTGCTGGGCTGGGCGTGGACCTATGTCATCGTCGCCGAGCTGATCGGCTCGTCGTCCGGCATCGGCTACATGATCATCAACAGCCAGTCGCGGCTGGCGACGGGGCAGATCATCTTCGGCATCATCGTCATCGGCCTGATCGGGCTGTTGTCCGATTTCGCCTTCAAGGCGCTCAACCGCTGGCTCTATCCATGGAGCCTCGCGTGAGCAAGCTTCTGATCGAAGGGGTTTCGCGGACCTTTGCCGGGGTGAGGGGCGGGCAGCCGGTGCAGGCGCTGCAGCCGGTCGACCTTGCGGTAGCCGCCAATGACTTCATCACCATTCTCGGCCCATCCGGCTGTGGAAAGTCGACCTTGCTCAGGATCGTCGCCGGACTGGAAGCGCCAAGCACCGGCCGCGTGCTGCTCGATGGCAAAGCCGTCACTCGGCCGGGACCGGACCGCGGCATGGTGTTCCAGTCCTACACACTGTTTCCCTGGCTGACGGTGGCCGAAAACATCGCCTTCGGCCTGCGCGAACGCGGCATGGCCGAACGCGAGCGCGACGGGATCGTCGCTTCCTATGTCGATCTCGTCGGGCTGAAAGGGTTCGAGAACCACTGGCCGAAGCAGCTGTCCGGCGGCATGCAGCAGCGAACGGCGATTGCGCGCGCTTTGGCCAACGACCCGGAGATCCTTTTGCTCGACGAGCCGTTCGGCGCATTGGACAACCAGACGCGCGGGCTGATGCAGGAATTGCTGCTCGGCATCTGGGAGCGGCGCAAGAAGACGGTGCTGTTCGTCACCCACGACATCGAGGAAGCGATCTTCATGGCCTCGCGGGTGATCGTGATGAGCGCGCGGCCCGGCCGCATCAAATCGGACGTGCCGGTCGACCTGCCGCATCCGCGCCACTACACGCTGAAGACCAGCCCCGAGTTTTCCCAGATCAAGGCGCAACTCACCGAAGACATCCGCGTCGAGGCGATGCGGACGGCGCAGACGCAATCGGCGTAGAGGTCCCGTCGCTGCTTACGCCGCCAGCAATTGCTTGCGGTCGACGCGCTCCTGCTGCGGCGAGCGGGCGTAGAGCTCGCGGTAGCATTTGGAGAAGTGCGAGGCCGAGACGAAGCCGCAGGCCACCGCCACTTCGACCACCGGCATCGACGACTGGATGAGCAGATGCCTGGCGCGGTCGAGCCGGATCTCCAGATAATAGCGGGCAGGAGAACGGCCCATCTCGGTGCGGAACAGGCGCTCGATCTGGCGGCGGGAGAGATCGACATGGTCGGCGATCTCGATCAGCGACAGCGGCTCGGAGAGGTTCGCCTCCATCAGTTCGATGATGGTCAGCACCTTGGAATTCTGAACGCCGAGGCGGGCGCGCAGCGGCAGGCGCTGGCGGTCGGTCGGGCTGCGCACGCGGTCGGTCAGCACCTGCTCGCAGACGCGGTTGACCAGGCTCTCGTCGAAATCGTCGCCGATCAGCTTCAGCATCATGTCGAGCGCGGCGGTGCCGCCGGCGCAGGTGTAGATGTTCTGGTCGATCTCGAAGAGGTCGGCAAAGACGTTGGCCTTCGGGAAGGCCTCGGAGAAGCCCGGCAGGTTTTCCCAATGGATGGCGCAGCGCTTGTTGGAGAGCAGGCCGGCGGCCGCGAGGATATGCGCGCCGGTGCACAGGCCGCCGACGGCGACGCCGCGGTTATATTCCTCGCGCAGCCAGGCAAAGGCCGATTTGTTCTGGTAGCGCTCGACATTGATACCGCTGCAGACGATCGCCATGTTCGGCCTGTCGGGCCCGGCCATCTTCTTGCGCTCTTCCTCGAGCGAGGTGTTGACCGCGCATTCCACGCCATTCGACGCCCGCACCGGCTTGCCGTCGATGCTGGCGAGGCGCCAGCAATAGGCCTCGTAGCCGAGCATGCGGTTGGCCGAGCGCAACGGATCGAGCGCCGTCGCGAAGGCGATCATGGTGAAATCGGGGACAAGGAAGAACACAAACGATCTTTTGATCGGATGCTTTACGGCGTTCACGGGGAAACCTCACGCAGCCATGACGCGAACAGGATGTCGCGAACAGCATAGCGACAACAGGAAAAATCATTCCTGTCAATCGGGTAGGCGGCTAAGTGAAGATTATATTTGCGACATGGGTCGCAAATGGGCAATTCACGCTTCGGTAAAATGCCGTTGCCGGCCCTCGCAACCCCAAAGCCAATGAAAACGCCGCCTCGGCAGGACCGGGCGGCGTCGAATTCAGCTTGGAAGGCGGATGGGGTCAGGCAACGAAGCCGAGGCGGGCGGCATTCATGGCGCCGGTCTGGCCGGGCATGGTGTTGGCAAGACGCTGACGCTCGAGAGCGGTCGTCAGGTTCATTTCGCGGCGGGCGAAGAGGCGGGCAAAAAGCTTCATCATTATCTCCATTCGTTTGCTCAGACGGGTCGCCTTCGCTTGATGGAGTGGGGCAGCTCGTTTGCTGGCCGTGATATAGGCTTGCTTGAACAAAAACTAAATCGCAAAAGCGAAGCGCTTGATATGAAAAGCGACATCATTTGCGACATTTTTGGGCAGTCTGCCTTAAATTTACTATTTCTTACAATGCTTTAGCTTGAAAATTAACCCGCTATGCGACTGCTTCATATGCGTCATGCAGAGGCCGCATGGCTGCAAAAGTCGTTTGAAGGCAAACAAAAAGGCCCCACACAGACAAAAAGGCCTGCCGAGCTGACGCGGCAGGCCTTTAGCATTTAACGTTCACTGCGTTACTTCGCTCCGGCCCAGCTTCCGATACCGTGGCGCACGCCGGTCTTGGCGTCGGCGGCTTCCGGCCAGCCGATATCCTTCTGCAGTTCGGCCGGCAGCGCATGGATGGCGCGTTCGGTCTGATAGCGGGCGCGAGCCGCGCTGAATTCGGTCGCGAGGCGACCAATCGACGACAGGATAGACATCTTCTTCTCCTCGAATCGGGCAGGGAGGCGCCCGGCAATGGGTTACGTCAGGTGTGTTTCAGCTTCATTTCGTGTCGATTACAGGTCTGTGTCGTGGTCGTTTCATGGCTGCTAGTGGCAGCATCCTGTATCGATCGAGTTGACTATGCGCCCGAAGTGATGTTCAATCAAACGAAATGGAATGATCATTTGCATCAGAAAAATTGAAGGCAGGCTCCCATGAACGCCCCGCTCAATCATCCTCTGCCGCTGCTCGATCTCGACGTCCTGCGCACCTTCGTGGCGATTGCCGAGACCGGCAGCTTCACCACCGCGGCAACCGCGGTGTTCCGCACGCCGTCGGCGGTTTCCATGCAGATCAAGAAGCTGGAAGATATTCTCGGCCGCTCGGTCTTCGCCCGCGACGCGCGGTCGGTGACGCTGACCACCGATGGCGAAATGCTGCTCGGCTATGCCCGCCGACTGTTGTCGATCAACCGCGAAGTGGTGTCGAAGTTCATCATCCCCGACATCGTCGGTGTGGTGCGGCTGGGCTCGCCGGACGACTATGGCGAGCGCGTGCTGCCGCATGTGCTGAAGCGCTTCGCGAAGTCGCACCCTTCCATCGCCGTCGACGTCACCATCGACCAGAGCATCAATCTGCGCCGCCGCATGGACGACCGCGCGCTCGACATCACGCTGCTTACCAATTCCTACAAGACCAGCGCCCTCGGCGCCGAGGTGCTGCTGACCGAGCCGATCGTTTGGGCCGGCGCCAAGGGCGGCTGCGCGCATTTGCGCGAACCGCTGCCGGTGTCGCTGTGGGAGGAGGGCTGCAGCTGGCGGGCCGGCGCGCTCGAGGCGCTCGGCCGGGAAGGTCGCAACTATCGTGTCGCCTATATGAGCGCGCACACGGCCGGCCAGCGCGCCGCCATCATGGCCGACCTCGCCGTCGCGCCGTTGCCGCGATCGTTCCTCGGCAACGACATGGTCGAGCTTTGCCCGAAGGACGGCATGCCGGACATCGGCAACTACAGTCTCGCCATGGTGGTGGCGCCGGACGCCAGCGCGCCGGTGCAGGCCGTCGCCGACCATATCCGCGCGACGTTCGAGCTGTTCCGCGAAACCGGCAAGTTTTAGAGCGAATCACCGTTTCACGGAAACGGCGAACCGCTCTATCTCTTTGCTTTGACGCAATTCCGGACGGAAGGCTACGGCGGAGTCGCCGAGCCTAACCGCTTCACACCTTTCCTGGAATTGCTCTAGCTATTCGGCGGCAGGCGCTGTCCGTGCCCCGAAGGCGGGCTTTGCCTTGCGGCGTGCACGGACCCGACGCGGCGTCGGATTCGTCAGAAAGGCGACCATGCTGTCGCGGGCGCGGCGCGCTTCCGGCATCTCGATCAGCGGCCAGACGTGGAACATGCCTTCCTCATAGACCACGTCGATCTCGACACCGGCGGCGCGCGCGCGTTCGGCGAAGATCAGATTGTCGGGGCTGAGCAGATCGCGCGAGCCGGTCAGCAGCAACGTCTTCGGCAGCACCGAGAGGTCGCCGTAGAGTGGGCTGATATGCCAGTCGGAACGGTCGAGCCCGGCGCTGTAGAGCCGGATCGCCTCAAGCCCGCCCGGAATGCCGAGCCAGGGATCGTTGCGCTCCGCCTCGAACACTTCCGGGTTGGACAGCGACATGTCGAGACCGGGCGAGATCAGCACATGCCGCGACGGTAAGGGCAGGCCTTCCTCGGCCGCCATCATGGTCAGCACGACAGCCATGTTGCCGCCGGCGGAATCGCCCATGAAGACGATATCCTCGGCGTCGGTTTCCTCCAGCATGCGCCGGTAGACGTCGCCGACCATGCCGAACATGTCGTGGAAATTGTGCTCGGGCGCGATCGGATAGATCGGCACGGTGACGCTGAAACCCAGTCGCTCGGCCATCTCGGCGATCAGCCCCCAGTGATAAGAGGTGATCTGGAAGACATAGGCGCCGCCATGCAAATAGAGGATGCGGCGGCGCTCGCCCGGCTTCGCCGCGATTTCGTAGACCGGAAAGCCGTCGATGTCGGTCTCGGTGATATCCAGGCGGGCCTTGAGCAGGGCCGGCGGATGGTAGTCCTCGGTCTTGCGGGCGTAAGCGATCCAGCGCCGCAGGTTTTCCGGGCTGGCAAAGGCCTTCTTGCGGCTGTGCCTGAGGACGAACGAGACGAGATGGCTTTTCAAACTGGGCATGCGGATACACGAACTTCGACAGAGCCGACTAAGAGAAATTCCCACCGCTCTCCGAAGATTTGTACCTCAGTTAAAAATGTCAAGGTTTGTGCCGAAGCAACCCCCAATGTGGCCTAGTCCCCTAGTGGCGATTCATCGCCTCGGCAGCAGCGCCGCGCGCAGTTTGTTGTCGCTTGCCGCCGGGGCCGCGTTCCGGCCCCGGCGCTTGCCGAGCAGCTTGCATTTGTCGGCGAAGGTCATCAGCGCGGCGTGCCCAGAAGCAGCGAATGAAGAGCCGCCTGCGGGTCGCTCGACGGCGAGACCGGCCAGCCGATGTCCTTCTGGACGTGCGCCGGCAGGCTGTTCAGCTGGCGAACCGCCTTGTTGCGTGCATGGGCCTGCCTGATGGTGACACCGAAGCGGCCGAGGTTTCCGAACATCGACATTTTTCATCTCCCTTTGAAGAGCAGCGGCGGCCAAGGACAATCCCCGGCCGCCGTCCAATGTCCGTTAAATGGCTCACGTATGTATCGGGTGCATTTCGCGAAAACAGCGTTTCGGTTTCCGGATCGGTTCGATCCGGAAACATTTGCATGCAAATGAAATAGGACGTGCGCTGGCTACTCGCGGCCGCGCCGTGCCGCGCGTTCCTCGCGTGAACGTCGGCGCGGGGTGGCGTCGCCGGCGGTCCCATCCTCGCTCATCGCCTTGCGCGGCGGCAGCTTCACCGCGGCCGCCAGCTTCGGGAACGGATCGACCTTGTTCGGCAGCGCCATGGCGTAGACGAAATGCTCCTGGAACTTCGGCTCCAGCGCGGTCTCGATCTTCTCGATCCGGCTCACCGTCTCCTCGATCTCGCGGCGATAGCCGCGGTTCAGCAGCGCCATGCGCGCGCCGGCGCCGGCGGCGTTGCCGACGGCCGAGACCTTGTCGAGATCGCAGTCGGGGATGAGGCCGAGCACCATGGCGTATTTCGGATCGATGAAGGAGCCGAAGGCGCCGGCGAAATGGATACGGTCGACATGGTCGGTGTGCTGCTTTTCCATCAGCAGCTTGGTGCCGGCATAGAGCGCTGCCTTGGCAAGCTGGATGGCGCGCACGTCGTTCTGCGTGATGGTGATCTTCGGCTCGCCATCCTTCAGCACATAAGAGAAGGTACGGCCGTTGGCGACGATGCGCG
>OUNM010111682.1_pt1 | contig 12458 bp, 14 predicted proteins | sample 1769961 | NCBI WGS metagenome assembly OUNM01 (sample SAMEA3914820, study PRJEB12502) | metagenome | biome: forest; material: soil | place: USA | collected 2012-03-12 | depth 0.3 m | reverse complement strand
CACTGGAATTACGACCCATGATCCGCATAGAAAACCACCACAATTTTGCGTGGAAAGAAATGTGGGAAGGAAAAGACGTGATCGTGCATCGGAAAGGGGCGACGCCTGCGGCAAAAGGGATCTTAGGTATTATCCCAGGATCGATGGTGCAACCAGGGTACATCGTGCGTGGAAAAGGAATGGCAGAAGCCATCCATTCGGCCTCGCACGGGGCAGGCAGAAAGATGTCGAGGTCACAGGCCAAGAATTCGATCACGCCGAGCATAATGAAGAGCCAATTGAAAAAACACGGTGTCATATTGCTAGGTGGGGGAATTGACGAAGCCCCTATGGCCTACAAGGACATCGAAACGGTGATGAAATCACAAACGAAATTAGTGGACATAGTAGGAACATTTCAACCCAAACTAGTGCGTATGGACGGTTGAGCAAACGAACAAAACGATGAATATTTATTACACCATCGACGAAAAATACTTGAAGGCAATTGAAAAGCTGGAGTATGGGAACATTCCCAAAGCCAAACTTTTGCTTCAGGAGATTTTGGAAGAAGAGCCTGGCTACGGCAAAGCACATTTCCACATGGCGTGTATCTATTACGAATACTTGGTGGAATATCCTTCTGCCGTCAAGCACATGGAACTGGCCTTGCAATTCGAGCCTGATTTTCCAGACGTATACCATCGGTATCTGTGGATGCTGAACGAACTGGGTTGCCATGAAAAATTGACAACGCTGGCACAAAGTGCCTTGCAAGTAAAAGGCATTTGTAAGTCGTGTGTCTACGTGGAACTGGGAAGCTCTTATGAGAAAAACAGGAACTGGGGCCTTGCCTTGGAAAATTACCAAGAAGCCTATTTGCACGCCCTGTCGGAGTACGACCTTCGCCGTTCGAAAACGGGAGCGGAAAGGGTGACGGAGAAACGAAGGGCGTTGCAAAAATGGAACTATGTAGTATCCTAGCGGAAGGGCGACAAATGTCGCCTCTTTCGCTTTTTCGTACATTCTAGTAAATTGAGACCTATGGATGAATTTTTAAAGAAAATCGGATTACAAGAGGAGATTAAGGCTGAGATAATCATTAGTCCTGAAGAATTCAAGAAGCAATTCCATAGGCATGTCATGGAAGACAGAGGGAATTTCTTTCCTGATATATGGAATGCTTTCTCTTCAGAAGAACGAGAATTCAGGGGGCATCTGAATTCCTCTCATTTTTCTATCCGCAGAACCAAAAAGATGTTTGAAAACAATTCTTTAATGGCAAAAGCAAAGTGTACTTATACACAAAATGGGGATGTTCTAGTGATCGATGCCCAAATCAAATCACCTGTCGTCTTTGTGAGTGTATTAGGAGTCCTACTTCTCTTCGTATATGTCTTTTTCTTGAGTGCCCATTTCAATTCCGATACGGCCAATGAAAATCTATTCCTGCCTACCTTTTTGGTCTTCCATGCATGTCTTATGCTAGGCATCTCCTATTTTATGATGAGACGGTCCGTGTATACATTAAAACATGATTTGGAAAGAGAATTCCATTTCTGGGCAACAAAACGATAACATCTTCGCTTAAACCGAACCTTTTTCTAAACAAAACTCTCTTTATGCTACCCCACCCCCATTGGCAATCCCTTTTTCAGGAGCCACAAAGGCCAAAGTGCCGTCTTTGTCTTCCGCCATGAGGATCATGCCTTGGGAAGTAATCCCTTTTATCTCTCGCGGAGCCAAATTGGCCAACAAACATACTTTCTTGCCAATGATTTCCTCCGGCGCGTAATACTTGGCAATGCCGCTCACCACTGTCCGTTGATCGATTCCGGTATCCAATTTCAATTTGAGCAATTTGTCAGTCTTCGGCACTTTCTCTGCTTCCAAAATGGTGGCCACCCGGATGTCCATTTTTTGAAAATCATCGAAGGTGACGTTCTCTTTTTGAGGGTTTACAACAGTATTTTCCAATTCGTTTTTCTTTTTGGATTCGGCTAATTTTTGGATCTGCTTGTCGATCACCTCGTCTTCCAGCTTTTCGAAAAGCAAGGAAGGATTTCCCAATATATGTCCGGGTTGTAAGACATCTTTTGAGCCCGCTTTTTCCCAGCCTAATTTTTCCATGAGAAGCATCTTCCCGAGTTTTTCAGCACTGAAGGGCATAAACGGTTCACATAAAATGCCAAGATTGGCCGTGATTTGCAGGGCGATGTTCAAGATCGTGGCCACCCGGTCCATGTCGGTTTTGGCCAGTTTCCAAGGTTCCGTATCGGCCAAGTATTTATTTCCTAGACGTGCCAGATTCATCAATTCCACTTGGGCCTCCCGGAAACGGTACAACTCGATCGATTGGGCGATTTTTTCCGGAAAAGAAGCCAATTGGTTTATGACTTCCTCATCATACGCTGTCAAGGTGTGCAAAGCAGGTACTTTCCCGTCGAAGTATTTCTGGGTGAGCACCAAGGCCCGGTTCACAAAATTGCCCCAAATGGCCACCAATTCGCTGTTATTGCGCGTTTGGAAATCCTTCCACGTAAAATCATTGTCTTTGGTCTCCGGTGCGTTGGCGCACAAGGCATAGCGCAATACATCCTGTTTGTCAGGAAACTCTTCCAAATATTCATGGAGCCACACTGCCCAGTTGCGTGAGGTGGAGATCTTGTCTCCTTCCAAGTTCATAAATTCATTGGCAGGGACATTGTCTGGTAGAATATAGCTTCCTTCCGCCATCAACATGGCTGGAAAAATAATGCAATGGAACACAATATTGTCCTTCCCAATAAAATGGACCAGCTTGGTGTCTTTCGACTTCCAATAAGGTTCCCAGTTTTTTCCTTTTGCATCAAAAAGCTCTTTTGTAAATGTGATATACCCTATCGGGGCATCAAACCAGACGTACAATACTTTGCCGTCCGTGTCGGGCAATGGCACTTTCACGCCCCAATCTAAGTCCCGTGTCATGGCTCGGGGATGTAAGCCTTGTTTCAACCAACTTTGGCACTGGCCTGCCACATTGGTTTTCCATTCTGGATGCGCATCTACGAATTCTTGAATTTGCGGCTGCATCTTGTCCAAGGGCAAGTACCAATTTTTGGTTTTGCGCATCACAGGTTTTGCCCCGCTCAATGTAGACCTTGGCTGGATCAAATCCGTTGGGCTCAAAGAAGTGCCACAACGCTCACATTGGTCTCCATAGGCATTCTCATTGCCGCAATTGGGACAGGTCCCCATGATATAACGGTCGGCAAGAAATTGATTGGCTGTTTCGTCAAAATATTGTTCGGTCACTTCTTCCACAAAATGGCCGTCTTGGTAGAGTTTCGTAAAAAATTCTTGGGACAATTCGTGGTGGGCCTTTTTGCTCGTCCGTGAATAGATATCAAAGGAGATCCCAAATTGCTCGAAAGCCTCTTTAATCTGGACATAGTATTTGTCCACTACTTCTTGTGGCGTTGTTCCTTCTTTCTTGGCCTTGATAGTGATGGGCACGCCATGTTCGTCCGTACCGCTCACAAACGCCACCTCTTTTCCCTTGGAGCGGAGATACCTTACATAAATATCGGCAGGCAAATAACATCCTGCCAAATGCCCGATGTGGATGGGGCCATTGGCATAAATAAGGGCTGCAGTAACGGTATAGCGGGAAGGATCTTGGATCATGGAATCAAATGGGACAAAATGGCTACAAAAGTACTTGAAGATTTGGTTATTCTTCCCAACAATCCAAAGGGAAATGTTGGGCAATGACATCAAAATCTACATCATTGTGTACTAGCTGGCAATTGTGGGAGATGCTGTACCAAGCGATCAAACAATCATTGGGTCTCCTTACCGTGAGTCCTTTATTTTTTAGGGATCGATAAAGAGTCGCCGCACCCTCTGCGGCGGCAAATGGGTCATTTTCTAATTTTTCTATTCCAAGTGTAATGAGACTCTGTATTTCTTTGTACTCCTTGTCTGTCCTGATACCTTGAAGGATTTCTTGAAAAACAGGCGGGCACATATAAATATTTCCATTGAAAAGACAGTCTTCCAAATGATTTGTTTTCGCGGTCTTTGTCCCTTTTAGGAAATCAATCCAAATAGATGTATCAAAGAGCATGTTTATTCTTGTGTACGCATTTCATTTAGATCACCCTCCCACGTTATTTTGCCTCTTAGGGAAATTAATTTACGCCTACTAGTTGCTTTTATAAATTCAGCTAAGGCCGCTTCCACTACCTGCTTTTTCGTTTTCAATAGACTTAACTGCATGGCTTTACTCATCAAATCATCGTCTATCTCGATGTTCGTGCGCATAGATTTCCGTTTTAGTTATACACAAAAATAGCGAAATTTATACACATATTTCTATCCGAAGGACAGTAAAAATCGGCAGAATTCTCTGTCTTGGTACCTAGACTAAATCAATTGCATCTTGGCCACCTTCGGGTCCACAATGGCTTTGTCTTGTTCAAAATCAAGTTTGATACGCCACTTTTGCAAGGTGGCAGCCCCAATAATGGCTTCTTCACTCAACCCTGGCACTATCAAAAATTCATCACTCAAAAGTACATCGCCCATGTAAAAATCTAATCTTACAGCACTTTTCACTTCTATAAAATGCCCCTCCGCTGCTGTCGCTATTTTTCTGGTTCTCCCTAGTGCGACAGGTAGTTCGATATCCCTTACATAATCAGGGTTGATACAACTTAGATTTGCCCCGCTATCAAAGAGGGTATATAATCTTTTCTCTCCCTGGCTTCCCACAAATAACAATGGTTCCTTGATGATAGACATGATGACGCTGGTTGATAAATGCAAATTTAGTCTCTTTTCGTATCAAATTCCATTTTTATTGGCCAGACGTAAGGAAGTAATGCCACAGTACAATCCCAACTGTAATGGTAATATTGAAGGAATGCTTGGTCCCGAACTGCGGGATTTCGATGAAGCCGTCACATAGTTGTAGGACCTCCTCCGCTACTCCGAATACTTCGTTTCCAAATATGAAAGCACTCTTTTCTTCTTTCGGAAACCTTATTTTATCCAAAAAGACACTTCCCTTTACCTGTTCGATCGCATATACCTTCCTGCCATCTTCTTTCAATCGCTGAACGCAGGCCACGGTAGTAGGCAAATATTCCCAATGAACGGAAGCAGTGGCTCCCAACGCTGTTTTATTGATTTCGCGATGGGGAGGTTGTCCTGTAATGCCGCAGAGGTATACCTTTTCTACCCGAAAGGCATCTGACGTACGAAAAATAGAGCCGACGTTATGAAGGCTCCGTACATTGTCAAGAACAAGAACAACCGGCTGTTTTTCAGTGGATTTGAATTCGTCCACTGATAACCTGTTCAACTCGTCCATGGACCATTTTAGGGGATCGTGTGTCGACATAGGAGTGGGTTAGGAAATCTTTCGTATTTTTGAACCAATTAGGAGCAATCGGAATTATATAAAAACGATTTGATAGAATTTTAACTTTGCAAAGATGGCACACAAAGCAGTAGAAATCACGGATGCAAACTTCGAGGAAATAATAAAATCCGGAAAACCGGTTTTAGTCGACTTTTGGGCAGAATGGTGTGGACCATGTAAAATGATCGGTCCAGTAGTAGAAGAATTGGCTGGCGAATACGAAGGAAGAGCCGTAGTAGGCAAGGTAAATGTAGATGAAAATGCTGCAGTATCTGCCAAATTCGGTATCCGCAGCATTCCCACGCTTCTCATATTCAAAAACGGAGAGATCGTAGACAAACAAATTGGAGCAGTGCCAAAAGCGGTACTCTCTAAAAAATTAGAAGCGCAAGTGGCCCAAGTAGCCTAAAAATAGAGCATACCAATAAAAAAAGCCTGCTTCACTCCTGAGTGAAGCAGGCTTTTTTTATTCCCATTCGATCGTTGCCGGTGGTTTGGAGCTGATGTCATATACAACCCGGTTCACTCCTTTTACTTTGTTGATGATGTCGTTGGATACTTTGGCGAGGAATTCGTACGGCAAATGCGCCCAATCTGCCGTCATGCCGTCCACGCTGGTCACTGCCCGCAACGCTACTGCATTTTCATAAGTACGTTCATCTCCCATGACGCCCACAGATTGTACCGGCAATAAAATGGCACCTGCTTGCCATACTTTGTCATACAGGTCAAACTCTTTCAATGAAGCGATGAAGATGTTATCTACTTTCTGAAGCACTTCGACCTTTTCGGGAGTGATCTCTCCTAAAATCCGAATGGCGAGACCAGGGCCCGGAAAAGGATGACGATTCAAAATAGCGGAATCAATTTCCAATTCCTTTCCTACTCTGCGTACTTCGTCCTTAAACAAACTACGTAGCGGCTCGATAATTTGCAGTTTCATCCTAGCCGGCAACCCGCCCACGTTGTGGTGTGATTTGATCGTGACAGATGGTCCGTTTACTGAAACAGATTCGATTACGTCCGGATAAATGGTTCCTTGGCCCAACCACTTTACATCTTGGATCCGATGTGATTCTTCGTCAAACACATCGATGAAGGTCTTCCCAATGGCTTTTCTTTTTTCCTCCGGATCTGTTTTCCCTTTTAATGCCTCGTAAAACTTGCTTTTGGCATCAACCCCTTGGATGTTCAGCCCCATATGTTGGTAGCTGTCCAAAACAGATTGGTATTCATGATGGCGCAACACGCCATTGTCCACAAATATGCAATACAAATTAGGACCGATGGCTTGGTGCACCAACATGGCCGCCACAGAAGAGTCGACACCTCCAGATAAGGCCATCACCACTTTATCGTTTCCCAATGTCCGCTTCAAACTCTCGACCGTTTCAGCTACGAATGCCTTCGAGGTCCATGTCTGGGTACAGTGACAAATATCCACGATGAAATTTTTCAGGATCAACTTGCCCTCCGAGCTATGGGTCACTTCTGGGTGGAATTGAATGCCATAGGTTTCTTCCCCAATTAATTTGTAGGCCGCGACTTTGACACTCTCCGTGCTGGCAATCAATTGAAAATTGGCGGGAATGGACATGATAGTATCTCCATGTGACATCCACACTTGGCTTTCCTTGCTGATTCCTTTTAATAAATTAGTGGTATCGGAGGCAGTCAACTTCGCTCTTCCATATTCTCTCGTGGTAGATGCTTTTACTTCTCCGCCATATTGTTTTGCCATCAATTGCGCCCCATAACAGACTCCTAAAATGGGCAGCTTTCCCCGAATAGGCGAAAGATCTACTTCGGGCGAACCAGCGTCGCGAACAGAACACGGACTTCCTGATAAAATTATCCCCTTTACTGAAGGATCTAACTGGTCCAATCCTTTGTTAAAAGGGTGGATTTCACAATAGGTATTCAACTCCCTTACTCTTCTAGCAATGAGCTGAGTATATTGCGAACCGAAATCCAGTATAAGTATTTTTTCTTCCACGACTTATTATAACGAAACATCAAAGTTAATCAAAGACACAATACCCCATTCAAAATAGATTGGTTTTTGCAAGTTCCGGCGTTTGTAATGCGCGTCACATTTCGTAATTTTAACATCCATAAGCGCATCTAAAACGACGAGAAATGTCTTCCAATACCACTCCGCTTGGATTTGTGATGTTAATAGACGATAGTAAGATTGATAATTACATCAATACGAAAGTGTTGGAAATGACGGGCAGGACAAATTCGATCAAGGCATTCGACAGTGCTTCTGAAGCCATTGAATTCTTACAGTTTACAAAAGAATATCCAGATTTGATTTTTTTGGATCTATACATGCCCACTATGGATGGTTTTGATTTTTTGGAGGAATTTCAAAAACTTTTCATGGACAAAAAGAAGATCAAGGTAATATTGCTTTCCGGTGCCTATGACACTCCCGAAGTTGAACGCCTTAAAAAGTATGATTGGATCTCTGGCTACCTTGTAAAACCTCTTACCTACGAAGCATTGAATGCGGAACCGATGCTGCTTCTTTAAACTTTAAATTTACGTCCATGCTTCCTTGTTACCTGCCTTTTGTGCGTTCAAAACAACTGATAAGTGTCCTATTGTTTATTTTTGTATCAGCCTGTCACTCTAAAGGGGGTCAATCCAAATTAAGCCCGGACGACTTTGAGTCCATGCTGCTAAAACAACCTGGAATTTTGCTGGATGTCCGCACTCCCAGTGAATATGAAAACGGACACTTGGCAGACGCGTTAAATCTTAATTTCCTGGACGGGTCGTTCAAAAGAGAAGTGTCAAAACTATCCCCCTCTTCTACTTTTTATGTGTACTGCCAAAAAGGAGGAAGAAGCAACGACGCTGTAAAACTCTTGGAAAAGAAAGGGTTTCACCATGTCTATGAATTGGATGGTGGTTTCCAAAATTGGAAAGAAAACGAGAAGCCCATAGAAGGGGAAATAATGGAAAGAAAAGTGGAATTAAGTTTGGCTGATTATGAAAAAATCACGTCTTCTTTCCCTCTTGTACTCATCGATTTTTCTGCCCAATGGTGTGGTCCGTGCAAAAAATTGAGCCCTCTATTGGAAAAAATAGGTCAAAAACGCGCATCCCAATTTAAAGTACATATGATCGATGTGGATGAAAATCCGCTCGTGACTCAAAAAAATGAAATAGAGGTACTTCCCACGTTGCTTTGGTACAAGAATGGCAAATTGGTGAAACGCGTATCGGGCCTCCGTTCTGAAAAAGAAATCAATCAGATGGTCGATGAACTGAGCAAATAGTATGCCTTCTCACTTTGTTTTGCTCAGAATTCTTCCCTCCTAAAGCAATTGCTGAATAATAGAATCTTCCGTAATGCCATCGGCCTCTGCCCGGAAATTGCGCACAATACGATGTCTCAAAACGGGTTTTGCAATAGCTTGAACGTCTTCTATATCAGGAGAATATTTGTTTTTAAATAAGGCATGGCATTTGGCCCCGATAATGAGGTATTGGGCTGCTCGAGGACCCGCTCCCCATTCCAAATACTCCATCGTTTGTTTTGGTGCCAATTCTGAACCTGGCCTTGTTTTATGAGTCAATTTTACTGCATACTCGATGACATTGTCCGCAATGGGTACCTTTCTTACGATGTCTTGAAATTGTGCTATTTGTTCGGCATTCAAAATAGCTTCTACCTTCGCTTTATAGTTGGCTGTCGTTCTCTTTACAATGTCTACTTCTTCTGTAAAACTAGGATAGTCCAATCGTATATTGAACATAAAACGGTCTAATTGTGCCTCTGGAAGCGGATAGGTACCTTCTTGTTCAATGGGGTTTTGCGTCGCCAACACAAAGAAAGGCAATGGCAACTTGTACAATTTACCGCCTATAGTCACCGAATATTCCTGCATAGCCTCCAGCAAAGCCGACTGCGTTTTTGGGGGTGTACGATTGATCTCATCGGCCAAAATAATGTTGGAGAAAATAGGTCCTTTTATAAACTTGAATTCTCTATTCAAATCCAAGGTCTCGGAACCTAGGATATCGGAAGGCATCAAATCCGGCGTAAATTGAATGCGCTTAAAATCAAGATGCAAGGCTTGGGAAATCGTGTTGATCAACAATGTTTTCGCCAAACCAGGCACTCCCACCAACAAGGAATGCCCTTTACAAAAGAGGGACATGAGGACAAGATCCACTACCTCTTCTTGTCCTACAATTACCTTATGGATTTCTTTTTTGAGCCTTTGGAAAGACTGGTGCAATGCATCGGCTATTTCAACTTCGTTGTTCATATTAATCCTCCAACACTTTACAGTTTGAATATTCTGGCTTTATATCGATATAGACTTCTTTTTTTGCCTTTTCGAACCAATCATTTACGGCTTTCGTCTTTTTTTCTTCCACTGCTGCCGCATAGATCTTTTGATAATCCTCCTTCAAATTTGCTTTATGGGCATCTATTTTCGACTTGTACCAAATAATGCGGACCGCATCTTTGCCATCGGGCATCCGAAAAGGGATAGGGGACGAAATCTGGTTGACATCCATCGAATCGATCGTGAAAAACACAACAGGGTCTAGATTTTCTGTTGCAATTCGGGGACTATTGTCTTCTTGATTATTGAACATGCCACCCGACGAAGCTGTGAATTTGTCATCCGAAATTTGCTTGGCTGCCTTTTCAAACGTGATGCTATCTGTCATGATTCTCATCCTTACACTATCAAGAAAATGTTTGGCGTCCTCTAAATCTCCTCTATTAGAGGCCGGACGTATTAAAATATGCTTTGAATTGAACTCGCTTCCCCTTCGCTCTATCAATTGAATAATATGCAAGCCAAATTGAGTCTCCACTACATTGGACAATTCACCAGGTTTCAATTTTAAAGCCGCTCCGACAAATGTTTGATCCAAGTCTTCGCTCTTTTGAAAACCTAAATTTCCCCCCGTATTTTTTGCTGCCGGTTCCTCCGAATATTCCCTGGCAAGAAATTCAAAATCTTCCCCCTTCAGGATTCGCTCCCGTATTCCCATCAATTTTGATTTCGCCTCCAACATTTGTTTCCTCGAAACAGTAGGTACTTTTACTATTTGACCCACTTCTACTTCCTTTGAATAGAATGGCAAACTATCTTCCGGAATGTTGTTGAAGAAACGTTTCACGTCCGCAGGCGTCACCTTCATCTTCTTGGTGATTTGATCCTGCATTTTCTGCACAACCATTTGATCTTTTACCTGCCTTTTTAAATCTGCTTTCAAATCCAAGATCGACCTATTGTAATAGGCCTCCAGTTTCTTTTCGGATCCCACTGAAGCAATAAAATATTGCATCCTTCTCTCTAATTGCTCTTCTACTTGGCGGTCGTCCACCACAACGGAATCTATTTCTGCTTTCGCCAAAAGCAATTTATTAATGATCAAGGTCTCTAACACATCACATTTTATATCCGTCCCTTTGTATCTTGTTTCTGCCAAGAATTGTTTGTATGCTAATTCTAGCTCCGACTGCAAGACGATTTGGTTGTCGACTTTGGCAATTATTTTATCGATCAATGTAACTTGAGACTGGACGAGAAACCCTTTTATCAAAAAAAACAACAACGTAATGCGACGTCTCATGTATCAATAGATTTCTATTTTATTGTTTTGTTTGGCCTCGGCCAACACCTGTTCGTTTAGTTTGCTTAGTAGTTCCATCTTTCGCTTGTTCAGCAAGATTTCACGGATGTCCGTTTCCACATACAGGAAAGGACTGGGTTGCTTGGCAAATTTATAATCAAAAACGCGAATCAAATGCAATTTATCTTCCTTTTCCATCGTCACCACTTGCTTTGTCCGAGCAGCATCTGCCAATACCTTCGCTTCTCTTAAAAAATAAGTCGGTACCTGGGTCCAATGCTTATTATCCAACGAAAATGTACTGGCATAACGCAAGCATTGGCTTTTCAATTCTTCAAAATCATTGGGTTTGTCGGAAGCCATTGCATCTTTCAATTTCCCGATCTTAGGAGTATTAGAAGGGATCACCACATAGTAGGCCAACAAGATGTCATGCGATAATACAAAGGAGGACTTATTTTTTTCAAAATAATCCCGCATTTGGTTTTCCGTTATGACCGTATCCAGATTCTTTTTGACGTACTCCCTTTCGAACCGTAGATTAATCAAGTTATTTCTGAATTCACTTGTTTTCGCCTCTATATCGGTCATATCCACGAGTCCGCTTCCGATCGATTTTTGCAACAAAGCCTTTTCCAGTGCTACCCTATCCAAGTAAAGCGAGGCAAGGCGGATGCTGTCTTCCCGCGTCCTAGCTCCTCGTGTAACGTCTTCTATTTCTGAGGCAAAAACTTCCCGGTCATACACTTTTGCGATCACTTTGGGAGCTCCTTTTCCTACTTCAATTCCATCAGCGGACTTTGAGCAAGATCCTGCCAAGAAAGTACCCCCCAAAAAGAAGATAACCCTTGCTTGTACAAAGCAAGGGTTAATCAGTGCTCTGCTTACAAAAAAATTATTTTTTGATAAGTTTCTTGAATTCATCTTCGTTCAATGTAACTGGATATTTTTGACGAAGTTGTTTAATCCACTCCTTTTCCAAATAATTCTGATAATCGGAAATTACCTGCCCTCTTCCTTCGTCCAAGCTTTTAGGAGCAGGATCCAATATTGCCTTCGACCAAATGTATACGAAACGCGGCCCTTTTTTGAAGGAATATTCTCCTACTTTCCAATCAAGTGAATCCAAAAGTGTGTTTTCCCCAGGTTGGAATTTCCCGGAGGATACTTCCAAAGACAAAGGCTTTTCGGCATTGAACACTTTTTCTAGCACTTTAGGCGAAGTACTGAATACCTGAAAAACTACTTTGCCCGCCAATGGATTCGGTTTGCTCACCACTTTGGTCTTTTTGGGTTTTTTCATGGACGGCGTCACAATAGACGTAATGTCCTGCACCAACTTTGAATCGCGCTGCAATTGTCCCGGATTTACTTTCTTTGAATGCAAGTAAGCATAAATGCTGTCCAACCTCCTCGTTCCCAAAACATCCGCCTGGTCTTGGTAAGCAACCACTTTTAT
>OUNM010249277.1_pt1 | contig 12463 bp, 9 predicted proteins | sample 1769961 | NCBI WGS metagenome assembly OUNM01 (sample SAMEA3914820, study PRJEB12502) | metagenome | biome: forest; material: soil | place: USA | collected 2012-03-12 | depth 0.3 m | reverse complement strand
GAACTGACCATGGCGCTGGAAGAGATCCTGGTGAAGACCAAGCACGACGCTGCCGTGCAGATCATCGTGTTCCACGGCATCGGCGGCAATTTCTCCGCGGGCATGGACATGAAGGATTTCTTCGACAGCTCCACCCGCCCGCCGGAGCTGCTGCGCCGCGCCCGCGCAGCCACCGAGCACTGGCGCACCCGGCTGCTGCGCGCCATGCCGCAGACCATCATCACCGCCGTGCAGGGCTACTGCTTCGGCGGGGCCATGCCCATCCTGGAGTCGTCGGACGTGGTGCTGGCGGGCACGGACACGAAGTTCGGCCTGCCCGAGATCAACTTCGGCTTCGTGCCCGGCGGGCCCATCGCCAAGTCGGTGCAGAACATGATGACGCCCCGCGGCATCGCCTACGCCGCCCTCACCGGCCGGCCCTTCGGCGCCGAGCAGGGCAGGCACTGGGGCCTGGTCAGCGAGGTGGTGGAGGGCGACCCGTTCGCGCATGCGGTGGCCCTGGCCCGCAGCATGGCGGCCGACCGCAACGCGCACAGCCCCTTCAAGCTGCCGGCGGAGGACTTCCTGTGAAACATCCCACCATCGCCGCCCTGCTGCGCCGCAACGCGCTGCTGTACGCGCAGCGGGAGGCACTGCACTACAACGGTGAAGGCGTGACCCATGCCCAGCTGCTGCAGCGCGCCGCGCGCGCGGGCAATGCGCTGGCCGCCCTGGGCGTGCAGCCCGGCGACCGGGTGGCCGTGCTCTCGCGCAACACCCTGGGCATGCTCGACGTGCTGTGCGCCTGCGAGCTGTTCGGCTACATCGCATTGCCGCTCAACCACCGCCTGGCCGACCGGGAGCTGGCCGGCATCATCACCGACGCCGAACCCGCGGTGCTGCTGGCCGACCTGGCCTTCACCGCCAACGCGCGTTTCCTGCGCGACAACGCCCAAAAGCCGCTGCCCCTGCTGCTGCTGGGCGCGGGCACCGGCGACGCAGCCGGCGAGCAGGACTTCACCCCGCTGATGGCCGCCGCCAGCGACACCCCACCGGCGAACGACCCGGCGCCCGAAGACACCGCCTACATCATCTACACCAGCGGCTCCACCGGCAAGCCCAAGGGCGTGATGCTGTGCCACCGCGGCATGGTCGAAGGCGGCCGGGTGCTGGCCGACGCGGCCGGCGTGCGTACCGACAGTACCCAGGTCGTGGTGATGCCGCTGTTCCACGTGGGTGGCGCGGTGCAGCGCATGGGCTACGTGGTGCGCGGCGGCCGCCTCGTGCTGCACGACAAGTTCGATGCCGAGCGGCTGGCCCGCGAGATCGATGCGGGTGGCATCACCGACCTGCACATCGCCCCCACCATGCTGCGCTCGCTGCTGGACGTGATGGACAGGACGCCCATCGACGTCAGCAGCCTGGAATCCCTCAAGTACGCCTCCTCCCCCATCCCCGAGGACACGCTGGGCCGCGCCATGCGCGCCTTCGGCCCGGTGCTGCAGCAGTACTACGGGCTGACCGAAGCCGGCGCCATCGCCAGCGTGCTGCCCAAGTACGTGCATGCCGAGGCCAAGGCCGGCATCGGCGTGGAGCGCCTGCGCACCGCCGGCCAGGCCCACCTGGGGGTGGACGTGCGCATCCGCCGCAGCGACGGCAGCGAGGCCGCCGTGGGCGAGACCGGCGAGGTCTGCCTGCGTTCCGAATCGGTCATGACCGGCTACTGGCGCAATCCGCAGATGACGGCCGAGGCCATCGAGAACGGCTGGCTGCGCACCAGCGACGTGGGTTTCGTGGACGCCGAGCAGTACATCACCATCATCGACCGGCTGAAGGACATGATCGTCTCCGGCGGCGAGAACATCTACAGCTCCGAGGTCGAACGCGCGCTGGAGACCCACCCCGCGGTGCTGGAGACGGCCGTGATCGGCATCCCCGACCCGCAGTGGGGCGAGGCGGTGCATGCCTGCGTGGTGCTGCGCCCCGGCGCGGCGGCGATGACGGAACAGGACATCATCGACTACTGCAAGAGCCGCATCGCCAGCTACAAGAAGCCGCGCTCGGTGGAGTTCCTGGACACCCTGCCGCGCCTGCAGCATGTGCAGAAGATCGACAAGAACACCATCCGCAAGCGCTTCTGGGGCGACCGGGTGCGCAAGGTGAACTGACATGGATGGCACGAGCAATTCCCTGGGTGGCGATGCGGACCTGACCGACGACCAGCGCATGTACATCGACAGCCTGCGCCGGGTCATGGCGCGGCTGGCCACGCCCGAGTACCTGGCGCGCATCGACGTGGAGGCCGCCTACCCCTACGAGATCTACGATGCCTGGGTGGAGCTGGGCCTGTTCCGCATCGGCTTCCCCGAAGCCTACGGCGGCATCGGCGGCGACCTCGACGACCTGATGCTCATTTCGCAGGAGCTGGCCTGGTGGAGCTACGACGTGTACAGCGCCTACAGCGTGCCGCTCTATACCGCGCTGACCCTGCTGAAGACCGGCACCGAGGAACAGAAGCAGGAGTTCCTGCCGGCGCTGCTGGACGGCAAGATCCGCCTCAGCAGCAGCATCAGCGAGCCGGGGGCGGGCTCCGACGTGAGCGCACTCACCACCAGCGCGAAGCGGGTAGACGGCGGCTGGGTGCTCAACGGCCAGAAGCTGTGGAACACGGCGGCAGGCTCGAAGGACAACACCCTCATCGTGCTGGCCCGCAGCGACAGTGCCGCGGAGCCGCGCAAGGGGCTCTCGCAGTTCCTGGTGCCCAACGACACGCCGGGCGTGGAATGCCGCAAGCTGCAGATGCTGGGCCGCCGCGCCACCGGCACCTACGAGGTGTTCTTCACCGACGTATTCGTGCCCGACCACCACCTGGTGGGCAGCGTGCCGGGCAAGGGCTGGGCCGGCCTGCTGTCCTGCCTGCAGACCGAGCGGGTGCTGACCTCGGCCGGCTACGTGGGCTCGGCGCAGAAGGTGGTGGACATTTCCCTGGCCTATGCCAGGGAGCGGCAGCAGTTCGGCCGGCCCATCGGCGAGTTCCAGGTCATCGCCCACATGCTGGCCGACATGCAGACCGAGGTGGATGCCTCGCGCCTGCTGACGCAGCGCGCCGCCCGGGTGCTGAACGCCGGCCGCGACGCCATGCGCGAGGTGTCCATGTCCAAGCTGTTCGGCTCCGAGACCTATGCCAAGGTGTCCAACCAGGGCATGCAGGTGTTCGGTGCCTACGGCTACAGCATGGAGTATGAAATCCAGCGCCACTTCCGCGACGCCCGCAGCACCACGGTGGGGGCCGGCAGCTCGCAGATGCAGCGCAACGCCATTGCGGCGACGATGGGTCTCAAGGCGCGCTGAGTCCTCTTTTCCACGCCTGCCCTGCCGCTTGCCGGCAACAGGGAGCCGCGCTCAGCGTTTGCCGTAGAGCGCCGGCAGCGCATCCAGGACCCGCCGGATGGCGGGCCGCGCCTCCATGGCCTGTCGATGCCGCAGCAGGCGCGGCAGCAAGCCCACGTCCACGCCATCCTTTTCGAGCCAGCCCCCGACCACATACAGGTACGGGTCGCTGATGCTGTAGCGCTCGCCCAGCACCCAGGGGCCGGGCGACAGCCTGGCCTCCACGATCTGGAACAGGTCCAGCATGTTGCCGGGCACCTTGGCCACCATGGTCTGCTGCGCGGCGGCGTCGTCGGACCAGCGGTAGGCGCGCCGGCCGTGCGCATGCGCCACGTGCGCGGATGAGGACAGGAAACAGTTGAAGGACTGCGCCTGGCCGAAGGTGAAGGCATCGTCGCCTGCGCCCACGGCCGACGCCGGATAGCTCTGCGCCAGGTAGGCCAGGATGGCCGGAACCTCGGTCAGCACGCCCCGCTCCATTTCCAGCACCGGGACCCGGCCCAGCGGGTTACGCCGCAGGTATTCCGGGCTGCGCTGCTGGTTGTTGGCGAAGTCCACCGGCACGACGCGGTAATCGGCACCCGCCTCTTCCAGGCACAGATGCACGGCCAGGGCGCAGGTGCCCAGGCCTGAATACAGGGTCAGGGGAGCGGTGGAAACAGGCAAGGCGGCACCCACGGTTTATTTGAGCTCGAATCCCAGCTCATGGATCGCAGCGCGCAGCGCGTCGCGCGTGCCCAGCGATGCGCCAGCCTGCAGGCGGGCCACCTGCTGGGGCGTCCAGCCCTGGCGCTTCATGCCCTGGCCGTCCTGGAAGCGGTGCAGCGCATCGTCATAGGCGGCGATGCCGGCGGCCTCGTCCGGCGCGCCGTACTGCTCCACGTGCAGCACGGCCGACTGCGGCAGCCGCGGCTTGACCGAGGCCGGCCGCGCCGGGTCGGGCCAGCCCACGCACATGCCGAACACGGCCATGACCTGCGGCGGCAGGCCCAGTTCCTTCGCCACGCCCACGGCGTCGTTGCGCATGCCGCCGATGTAGCAAATGCCCAGGCCCATGGACTCGGCCGCCACGGCGGCGTTCTGCGCCGCCAGCGCCGCGTCGATGGCCGCCATCAGGAAGGCCTCGGTGTAGTCCAGTCCGTCCATGGCCACGCCCTGGGCCTGGCCCACGCGCTGGGCGCGCGACAGGTCGGCCAGCCACACCAGGTACAGCGGCGCGTTGGCGATGTACTTTTGCCCGGCGCCAATCGTCGACAGGCGCTGGCGGCGTTCCGGGTCGCTCACCGTCATCACGCTCCACAGCTGCAGGTTGGACGAGCTGGAGGCCGACTGCGCGGCCGCGACCATCTGCTCCACCGTGCCTGCCGGCACCGGCTTGTCGGCATAGGCCCGTACCGTGCGGTGGCCGAGCAGGTTCTCGATGACGGCATTGGCCGGCGCGAAGCTGTCGGAATGCATGCCGTAGCGCTCGGCGAAGTGGGCGGACGGCGAAGAGGGAACGGCGGACATGGCGGGTTACCTGCAGAAAAAGGGACAACAAAGAAAGTGGCTCGGGCGCGATTCTGCCGGGGTTCGCGCAAATCTGCAGGCCGCTGGTCGATCGACCCGGGTCAGCCGCCAAAGGCCCCCTGGTCGTAGGCCAGAGAAAAGTCCTCCCAGTCCGTCTGCACCTGCGTCGCGGCCTGCCGGGCAATGTCCAGCAGGCGGGTGCGCCACTTGCGCCGCGCCGCGAAGTCGCCCAGCGCGTCGGCCGTGGCCGAGCCGCCCCGGCCGCTGCTGCGCAGCTGGGCCCAGGCCAGGCACTGGCCCATGGTGTGGACCAGCCGGGACAGGTGCGCCACCGACAGTCCCGCCAGGGCCACCCGGTCCTCGGTGGGCTGCAGGCCCCGCAGCACGAAGGGATGGTTCTGCAGCACCACCGGCTGCAGGAAGGCCATGCTGACCGCCTGCATGCTGCGCTGGATGGCGACCACGCGGTGTGCCTCGTCGGCCCAGCGCGGCTGTTCCACGGGCACCTGGGGCGCCGGAGCCGAGGGCATGGCCCGCTTGAGGTCGAGCAGGTAGTTGCCGTCGGGCGAACCCTTGCCGCGTACCAGCACGATGTAGCGCTCCACCCCCAGGCTGCCGGTACCGGCGATGCGTCGGGCCACGTCCAGCACGTCGTAGAAACGCGGGTTGTCCTGCGTGGCGGCGAAGCCGGCGAAGAACTCGACCACCGCCTCGCGCTGCAGCTTGGCGCACGGCAGCGCCTTGCCGCCTTCCAGGTTGAGCAGGCGCCGCCGGCCCTTGTGCACGGTGCGGCTGTCCAGCAGCGCCACACGGTGGCGGCTGCGGGCCTTGTGCAGCAACTCGCCTACCGGGCCGGTGGCGGTTTCACGCTCCACCCAGCGCGCCTTGCCGTCCACGATGGCGGTGGCATAGGCATCCAGCAGCACCTGGCAGAGCTGCAGCGGTGCCTCCACCTCCCTGGCATCGGTCAACAGGGTGCGGCAACCCACCAGGATGCTGGCGAGGACCCGCACCAGGTCGCAGGTCATGGGGGCCAGCAGCGCCTCGTCGAAATCGTTGAGGTCGAAATACACCTGCCGGTTGTCGCCCTTGTAGCTGCCGAAATTCTCCAGGTGCAGGTCGCCGCAGCTCCAGGCCGGTGGCGCCTTGCGCAGTACGCCCTCGTCATGCGGCAGCCTCGCATAGAACAGGTGGCAGGTGGCCCGCAGGAAAACGAAGGGGTCACTGCGCATGGCGCGGTATTTCAGCGCCAGGCGTTCCGGGTCGCGCCCGGTGTTGAACTTGCGGATCTGCTGGAGGGCATTCATGCCGCCGAGTATGTCGCAAGCGCCGCAGGAGCGCCTTGGGCGACAGGGCCATGGGTCGCAGGCTGACGGCCGGCAGGCGGCTTGGCTGTCCTGCGGAGGACCGGCACCGGGCTAGGGTACACCTGGGTTACCGCTACTTCCTGCCGTGCCCTGGAGACACCGACCTTGAACCCCGACATCGCCCGTTACCTGCAAGGTACCGCCCGCGCCCTGGCCAGCCTGGCCGCGGCACTGGCGGTCGTTGCGCTGGGGGGCGCCCCGGCCTGGGGAACCGGCCTGGCCGCGTTGCGGCCGGAGCTGCTGGGCATGCCTCCCCTGTCGGCGCTGGGCATGCTGGCGCTCGCCGTGGCCGTGGGCGCCGCCACCGGGCGCCATGCGCGTACGTCGGCTGTCAGTGCCGGGGTGGCGTTGACCCTCGGCGGGCTGGTACTGCTCAGCTACGCAGGGCTGCATGCCGATGTGCTGGGGCCCTTCCTGTCCAGCCACCTGTTCGGCCTGCCGGCCGAAGGCGCCGGACCTACTGCGGCCGCCAGTGCGGCCGGGCTGGTGCTGGTCGCCGGAGCCGTACTGCTGCGCGGCAGGCCGCACCTGGCCGACTGGTGCGCAGGCCTCGCCCTGGTGCTGGCCGGCACGGTGGTGCTGGCCTACTGCTATGGCGTGGACGACCTGTACGCCCTGCCCCTGTTCAGCGACATGGCGCCGCGCGCTGGCGTGGCGCTGGCCCTGCTGGCGCTGGCCGCCCTGCTGGTGGACCCGGCGTGCGGCTGGTCCTCGGTGCTGGCGTCCTCCTACCTGAACGGCGGCACCACCCGCCGGCAGATGGCCTTCACCCTGGTGCCACCGGTGGCCGGCTGGCTGCTGCTGAAGGCTACCGACAGCGACCGGCTGGGCTATGGCGCGGCCATGGCACTGCTGGTGGTGGCCACCGTGGTCCCCATGGCGCTGATGCTGCTGCGCGATGGCCGGGTCCGCATCGCACTGGAGGGCGAACGGCGAGCCAAGGCCCTGCTGCAGGCCAACCAGGCGCGCGACATGGCCGAGCGGCTGGAGCGCCAGGCCGCGCAGCTGGCGCGCGAAAGCGCCGAGCGCCGCCAGGCCGAGGCCGCCCTGCACGGCGCCCAGCGCATGGAGGCCCTGGGGCAGCTCACCGGCGGCATCGCACACGACTTCAACAACCTGCTCATGACCATCAGCGGCAACCTGCAGCTGCTGCACCGCCGCCTGCCGGAAGACCACCCGGGGCGCCGCCATGCCACCAATGCCACGGCGGCGGTGGACAAGGGCAGCAAGCTCACCAAGCAGCTGAAGGCCTTCTCGCGCAGCCAGAAGCTCGACATCCGCCCGATGGCGCTGGACGAGACCATGGCCGGCGCACGCGAGCTCATAGGCAATGCGCTGGGCCCCTCCATCGAGGTCCGGACCGACCTGCACAGCGCCGGTGCCTGGGCACTGGGCGAACCGGACCAGCTGGAGTTGGCCATCCTGAACCTGGCGGTGAACGCGCGCGATGCCATGCCTGATGGTGGCAGCCTGCGCATCGAGACTGCTCTGGTTGAAACCTCCCTCGGCCCCGGCACGCCGCCCGTGGACTGCGTGGCCATCCGCGTGGTCGACAACGGCAGCGGCATGGCGCCCGAGGTGGCAGCGCGCGCGGTGGAGCCCTTCTACACCACCAAGGAGCGCGGCAAGGGTACCGGCCTGGGGCTGGCGCAGGTCTATGGCTTCGCGCGCCAGTGCCGGGGCGACCTGCGCATCCACTCCCGGCCAGGCAAAGGCACCACGGTGGAAATCCTGCTGCGCCGCACCACCGCGCCGGCCACGCTGCCCGGGCAGCCGGCGCCCCAGGCGCCGCCGGCGGCCACACCAGACACCCCGCGCGAACGCCAGCCGCTGCTGGTGATCGACGACGATGACCAGGTGCGCAGCGTGATCGTCGAAGCCATGGACGCGGCCGGCTACGACGTGGTGCAGGCGCGCGACGGCGGCAGCGGGCTCCAGACGCTGGAACGGGTCCGGCCCGTGGCCGCGGTGATCGACTTTCTGATGCCCGGCATGAACGGTGCCGAGGTGGCGCGCCGCGCCCAGGCACGCCAGCCCGGGCTGCCCATCGTGTTCGTCAGCGGCTATTCGGACACCGTGGCGCTCGACGGCATCGCGGGCGCCGTGGTGCTGCGCAAGCCCTTCGACGTGGATGCGCTGCAGCGCGCGGTGGCCTCTGCGCTGGCATAGGCCTCAGGCCACCGTGGCTTCAAACACCCGCAGGTAGTTGCCGCCCAGCACCTTGCCCACCTCCTCCGGCGACAGGCCCGCCGCCGCCAGGGCGCGTCCGTAGTCCGGCAACTGCTGGTAGCGGGTAAGCACCGGCGGGGAGATGAAACCCAGCATGTCGGTGCCCAGCGCCACATGGTCGATGCCGACCACGTCGGCCATCTGCCGCACACCATCGGCCATGGCCTCCAGGCCGCTGAAGTAGCCCGAACTGGGCCACACGCCGATGACCCCGCCGGTGCCGGCAATGGCACGCGCATGGTCGGGAGAAATCTGCCGGGTGCGCGGGTTGAGCCGCCCGCGCACCAGCGAGGTATGCGACAGCACCAGGGGCCTGGTGGTGACCGAGGCCGCGCGCTTGACCAGGTCGTAGGTGCCATGCGCCACGTCCACCACCAGGCCCAGTTTGTTGCAGCGGCGTACCACGTCGGCACCGAAATCGGTCAGGCCGCCATGCACCGGCGGCTCGGTCTGGATGTCGCCCAGCTCGTTGGGCCGGTAGTGGGTGAGCTGCAGTTGGCGCAGCCGGTGTACCGACCAGGCCTCGTCCACCCGGTCGACCTGGCCTTCGAGGAAATCCGCCCCCTCGCTGGTGACGATGACCGAAGGCCCGGCAGAGCGGGCGTCGCGCAGCTGCGCCGCTGTGGTGATGACCTGCAGCCCCTGCTGCGCCACCAGCTGCTCCAGCCGGGCGAAAGCCTGCTGCGACAGGGCATACATTTCGCCCGGCGCGGGATCGCGGTAGGGCTCGATGCGCTTGCGATCGGTCGACACCCGCGTGGCCGAGGCATCGGCCACGATGGCCAGGCAGACCACGTCCAGGCCGCCTTCGCGCATGGGGCCGGCCAGCGGCAGGAAGGGGCGCAGGCCGCCCGTGGCAGTGTTGTGCGAGAGCGTGACGCGGCCGGCATGCGAATGGATGTCGATGGTCACCGGGCCGGTGCCCAGCGCGCGGCCGGCGGGCGCAGGCCCTGCCGCGGGGGCCGTGGCCTGGGCACAGGAGGCCAGCGGCAGGCAGGCCGACAGGCCGGCTGCCGCGGCGGACAGCAGCAGGCGGCGGCGTTGCGCCGGGTAGCGGGCGGTGGGGGCGTGGTCCACGGTTGTCTCCTGCGGCGCGCCAAGGTGCGACCGTGCCGCAGTGTCACACACAATGGCACCGGCCTGCATGGCCGCGGGGCATGCAGAAAAAAAGGGCGGGTGCATCGCTGCACCCGCCCTTCTACCGGTCAGGAACGCTGGATCAGAGCGCGGCGTCCTTGGCCTTCTTCAGCGGGCGTGCCTTCAGGCGCACCGATGCCGGCTTGGCCGCGAACCATTGTTCGGCGCCGGTGAAGGGGTTCTTGCCGAAGCGGCGCTTCTTGGCGGGGATGTCCTCGGCCACCAGCTTCACGATGCCGGGCAGCACGAAGTTGCGGGCGCCCTTCTTGTGCAGCGAAGCGGTGATGGCGCCTTCCAGCGCGGCCAGCACGGCCTTCACGGCCTTGGGTTCGACGGAAGCCTGCGTGGCCAGGTGCGCCACCAGCTCGGTCTTGTTCATCGCGGCGGCGATGGGCTTGAGCTTGGCAGGAGCGGCCTTCACGGCCTTGGGAGCGGCAGCCTTGGCCGGCGCCTTGGCGGCCTTCGGGGCAGCCTTGGCAGCGGGCTTCGCTGCCTTCACGGGGGCCTTGGCCGCAGCCTTCACGGGAGCCTTCGCGGAGGCCTTCACGGTAGCCTTTGCAGCGGACTTGGTGGACGGGACAGCCGCCTTCTTTGCGGCGGTTTTTGCAGTTGCCATGGTATTTCAGGTTTCCAAAAAATAAACCACGCTCCCTGCGGAGCGGGTACGTGATTGTCCACTACCCGCGCGGAGTCACGGAACAGACAAGCTGCCGGGCTATAAACACCCACCATGTGGCTACTCGACAGCCTGCTTTTCCCCCTGCTCAACGCGCCCGCCGATGCGCACCACGGCTGGCTCGTCTTCGCCGCTTTCGCCTCCAGCGTATTCCCCTCGCTGGCAGCTCTCGTGCTGGCCAGCCTCGCCGTGCAGGGCCGCCCCGGCATGCGTGCCGCGGTGGGCCAGGCCCTGCTGTCCATGGCATTCGCCTGGCTCGCGGTGCATGCCATCCGCAAGGGCTTTCCAGCGCCCCGGCCGGCCGCCATGGGCCAGGGCCTGCAGTGGCTGCCGCACGGCGTGACCTCCAGTTTCCCGAGCCAGCATGCGGCCGGCTCCTTCGCCTGCTGGTGGGGCCTGGCTGGTGCGGGCGGCAACCACCGCCTGCGCAAGCTGGGCGCGGCCTTCCTGCTGGTCGCCGTGGTGATCGCCTGGAGCCGTGTCTACCTGGGCCTGCACTTCCCCACGGACCTGCTGGGTGGCGCACTGGTCGGCATCACCATGGCCGGCCTCGCGCACTGGCTGTGGGACCGCCTTGCCCCCCACGCATTCGCCCGCTGGCAGGCCCTGCCCCTGGCAGCCCGCCGCACCCGCGGCGAACTGGCCGAGGGCTGAATTCTTCCTGAGGTTTAGATCCGCACCGCGAATGGTGCAGAAGCGTCGCGAGCGGCCCGAGGTCGCTGCGAGGAACGGAAACGTACTGGGGTACGTTGAGTACCGGAGCTGCGAGATCGGGCCGCGCAGCAGGCTTATGCGCCATTCGCGCCGCCGGGGCGCTTCCAGTTGGTGACGAAGGGGATGAACTGGTCCGAAGGAATGGCCTTGGACAGGAACCAGCCCTGGATCTCGTCCACGCCCACGCCGACCAGCAGGTCGAACACGTCCACGGTCTCCACGCCTTCGGCCAGCATCTCGTAGTTGAGGATGTGGCCCAGCGCGATGATGGCCTTGACCACGTCGAAGGCACGGCGGTCCTTGGCGATGTTCTTCACCAGGGACATGTCGAGCTTGAGCATCTCGGCCGGCAGGCCGCTCAGCGCCGACAGGTTGCAGTAGCCGATGCCGAAGTCGTCCAGCGACACCTTGATGCCCATGTCGCGGATGGCCTGCAGCGTGGCCAGCGTGGAGTCGCCGGTCAAAGCCACGTTTTCCGTGCACTCCACCTGTAGGCGGTTGGGTTCCACGCCGTGCACCGCGCAGGCATTGCGCAGCACCCGCAGGAAGTTGGGATGGTCCAGGTTGCGCGCCGACACGTTGACGGCGATGGAAATGTCGTGCCCCTGCCGGCGCCATTCCGCATGCTGCGCCATGGCGGTGTGCAGCGCCCACTCGGTCACGTCGTGGATCAGCGCGGTGTTCTCCACCAGCGGGATGAACTGGCCGGGCGGCACGGGGCCGTATTCGCTGTGCGTCCAGCGCAGCAGCGCCTCGGCGCTCTTGAAGCCGCCAAGCGCCACGTTGTACTTGGGCTGGTAGTGCAGGTGCAGCTCACCCTCGGCCATGGCGCGCGGCAGGTCGCGCAGCAACGCGTAGGAGCGGCGGTACCAGGCGTCGGCCTTTTCTTCGTAGGTCAGGAGCGCATTGCCGCCACCCTTGGCCTGGTAGAGGGCCGCCGTGGCCTTGCGCGGGGCGTCCATGGCGGTATCGCCATCGAGCGTGAAGGCCACCATGCCGGCACGCATCTGCAGCTCCACCACCAGGTGGCCGCTGGCCAGCGGCTCGCGCATGGTGGCGACCAGGGCGTCCACGAAGTCGGCCTGCTCGTCGATGCTGCTGCCTTCCAGGATGAAGGCGAAACGGGCGATGCCGACGTAGTAGATCAGCAGTTCGCGGTTGACCATGTTGCGCAGCTTGCGGGCTGCGTCGCGCATCAGGCCTTCGATCGGCAGGTGGCCGACCGCGCGGTAGGCGTCCTGCAGCGACCCGTGGTTCATGATCTCCAGCAGCACCAGCATGCGCTTCTGGCCGGGGTACAGCACGGACAGGCTGCGGATGTCCTCGGACAACTGCGCGCCGTTGGGCAGGTGGGTGATGCCGTCGACCCGCACGGCGCCACGGAAAAGTTCGACCTGGGACACGACCAGCGCGGCCAGATCGGCCAGTTGCAGGCCCTGCTCCTCGCTGAAGGGGTGGGGCT
>OUNM010133767.1_pt1 | contig 12464 bp, 5 predicted proteins | sample 1769961 | NCBI WGS metagenome assembly OUNM01 (sample SAMEA3914820, study PRJEB12502) | metagenome | biome: forest; material: soil | place: USA | collected 2012-03-12 | depth 0.3 m | reverse complement strand
TGTGGAAGTAGGACTGGCCGCCGGCCTTCTGCGCTTCCTGGAAGTACTGGTTGACGCGCAGCGTCGGCCTGGTCACGCCCGCGACGCGGCTGTTGTCGATGATCTCGATGCCCCAGGTGCGGTTCTTGAAGTAGTTGACGACGAAGTCCAGGTAGTGGCCGGGGCCCTTGTCCACCGGATTGCCGTCGGCGTCGACCGTCTCGTTCTTGCCGTAGCCGATCTCGTTCCAGTCCTCGCCGCGCTCGCGCGCGTGACGCCCGCGCCCGACGACGCCCAGGCGCGTCACCAGCGTGCCATCCGCCAGCGTGAATTGAACCGTTTCCAACGGCTCCTGCGACGCGGGCAGCAAAGGCACGTAGTCGGCGCCGCTGGCAGGCACCGGCAGCGCCGACGTCGTCAACGTTGGAAGTTCGACGATCGGCCCGGACGCGGGCGCGGCCGGCGGCGTGGACGACGGGTCGGGCGGCAGGTCGGGCTCGGGGGCCGCGGCCACCGGGCCGGGCGCCGGCGCGGGTGCGGGCTGCGGCGCCGACGCGGGCGGAGGTCCGCCGACGGGGTCCGTGCTGCCGGAGCCGCCGGATCCGCCGCCGCCGCACGCCGCCACCGCGGCGACCGCGACGAACAGGGCGACCCAGGAAGCGGCCTGCTGCGGTCGCGGCAGGTCAGCGAAGAGGTGGTCAGTCATGGGTTGAGTTTCTTGAGCTTGTGTTTCGTCGAGGGACGGCGCGGCCGAAGGTCACGCGAGGCGACCTTGCGAACTGCCGGATGCAGCGGACAGCGCAAGGATCGCGCCAGCTGCTTCCCGAGACCACGTTCACCTCGAGAAGCCGGGTGCGGATGACAACGCGCGACATTTCGCGGCAAGAAGTGTCAGCACGCAAGCGACAAAAGATGGCAGGCGCGTGTCGGAGTTGACAAATTTGGTCGTCACGAAGACGTCATGTACGGGCTGCGCCGCTGACGCGCGCGACATCCGGGATCAACCCGCGGTGGACCGTGACGCCGACACGGGCCGGGCCCTGAAGCCTCGTCGCCGCATGACGAAAGTCATCGGAATGCCGACTTCCGCGCACGCTTCGCGGTTCCACGGAACCACCTTGTCCATGACCATCGACACGCCCGCGACGCATACCTGATGGTGTATTGGCGCATGCAGGTCGAGATGGCATTTCGGCAGCGGGACTGTCAATACCCGGTTGAAGCGATGCACGGGAAATCGCAGGTCCACATCCCTCTGAAGGCGGTTTCGGCGCTGGTCGATCGGGTCGGCGAAGGGCCGTTCCGAGGCCGCTTCCGGCATCTCCATGCCAGGCCCCGCCGCGGCAGAAAGCGATCGCTGCGCGTGCCGTTTTTACCAATGGAGAGGGCCTGCGAAACACGCGTCTTCCGCCTGTCCAGTCAAGCGCTTGGACTCGCGATCTCTATCGACCGCCATCATCCGATCAAGGCCGACTCTTCGCGCCTTGGAATCGCGCCTGCGGCCGCGCATACCCCTAACGGATACCCTGCCCCCTAACACCCGGAGGGCGCCTTTTTGGGGGATGAAGCGCGAGATTCACGACTCCATAATCCGACGCGACAGCAGGGCCCCCCGCGTTCATTGTTGAACCTCATGCTCCACGCGACGGATTGAAGTGAGACGCATCCGGAACGAGCACGACAGGCGGACGCGGGATGTCCTGCAAGGCGACCCGTCGCGTGAGACGAGTGGCCGAGAAAGCGGATCGATCAGGTGTAGTCGCTGCCCGTCGCGTGCACCCGAGGACTGTGAGTCGACGAGCAACGCTGAAAGGCCTCAAGATGCTTGAAGGACAAGACTTCCTGGACGAGCCGACGCGCCAGGATCCCTCCCCGGCCGCGCGCTACGGCGCCATCGATCACATCGCGATCGCGGTCAAGGATCTCGACGACGCCGTCGACTTCTTCCGCGACAAGCTCGGGTTCTCGCTGATCCGCAGGCGCGTCGTCCAGGGCCGCCGCACCGGCATGCTGTCGGCGGAGATGGAACACAACCAGATCAAGTTCGTGCTCTGCCAGGGCACGGAGCCGGAGTCGCAGGTCTCGCGCCTGATCGACAACTTCGGCCCGGGCGTCGCCCACATCGCGCTGTCCGTGCAGGACGCCGAGGCCGCCGCCAGCCAGCTGGCGGGCTTCGGCCTGGGCTTCGACACGACCGTGATCAAGGGCAACGGCCTGCGCCAGGTCTTCTCCAGCCGGGACGCCAACACCGGCATGAGCTTCGAGTTCATCGAGCGCCGCGGCGAAGCGGAATTCCTCGATGAGAACGTGCAGGAACTGTTCGCGCAGCTGGAGAGATCCGGCGCCTATTGAAGCCCCGCGCCCGTGCGGCGCCGCGGGTCAGCCGCGGACCAAGGAACGAGACGATGAACACCGAATTGAATTCGCGTGCTGGGCGAAGCCATGCCCGCCTGGACGTGATGAACTATCTCAACGAGATCGCGGGCCGCCATCCGACGGCCATCTCGCTGGCCTCCGGCCGACCCGCCGAGGCCTTCTTCGACTTCGAGCAATGGCTGCGCGGCGTGCCCGACTTCGTCGCGCACCAGGCGCGCGAGCTCGGCCTGCCCGCGCGCAACGCGTTCGACCTGCTGGCGCAGTACGGCCGCACGAACGGCATCATCAACGACCTCGTCGCCCGGCAGATCGCCATCGACGACGGCGTCGACTGCAGCCCGCAGCAGATCCTGATGGCCAACGGCGCACAGGAGGCGCTGTCCCTGCTCGTGACGACGCTGTGTCAACACCCTGACGACGTCCTGCTGGTGCGCAGCCCCTGCTACATCGGCATCACCGGGATCGCCGACCTGAACGGCATCGAGCTGGTGCACTTCGGCAGTGAATCGGGCGACGACGAGCGGCTGGCGGCGCTGCTGGCGCAGGCCGTAGCCGGCGCGCGCCGACGCGGCAGGAATCCGCGCGCGCTGTATCTCGTGCCCACGTTCGACAACCCGACCGGCGGCGTGCTCGACGAGACGACGCGGCGCGACATCGTGTCGTTCTGCGGCGCCAACGACATCGTCGTGCTGGAAGACAACCCGTACGGGATGTTCCGCTTCGAAGGCGAGCCGGTGCCCTCCATGCATGCGCTCGACCGCAGCGGCTGCGTCATCCACGTGGGCACCTATTCGAAGACCTTGTGCCCGGCGGTGCGCGTCGGCTTCGCCGCGCTGCCGCACCGCCTGTTCGGCGACGCGGCCGCATCGGACGCACTGATGGCGCGGCTGTCGCAGGCCAAGAGCTTCGTGTCGGTCAACACCAGCCAGCTCAACCAGGCCGTCGTCGGCGCGCTGCTGCTGTCCGAGCAGTGCAGCCTGCGCCGGCTGGCCGAGGCTCCCACGGCGCATTACCGCGGCAATCGCGACGCGATGATCGATTGCCTGGCGCGCGAATTCGAGGACCTGCAGGACCTCGTGCGCTGGAACCAGCCGCAGGGCGGATTCTTTCTCTGCGTCACGCTGCCCTTCCCCTTCGGCCGGCGCGAGGCCGATCTGTGCGCGAGCCGCTTCGGCGTGCTCGTGATGCCGCTGTCGTTCTTCGCGCTCGACGACGCCCAGGATCGCCAGGTCCGCCTCGCGTTCAGCAACGTTCCCCGCGAGCGCATCGCGGAAGCCGTGCGCCGGTTCGGCGCCTTCGTGCGCGGGCGGCTTGACGAGATCGAGGCTGACGAAACCGCGCGGAGTGCACTGCAATGAGTCCCCTGCCCTTGACCGCCCTGCCGGGCGACGACGCCGCCCGCGACACCTTGCCCGCGATCCTGCGGCTGCGCGCCCTGCGCGAGCCCGACCGTCTCGCGTACCGCTTCTTCAAGGGCGCGGCGCTGGAGCCGGCCACGCTCACGTTCGCCCAGCTGTGGGAACGATCCGCCGCCCTCGCGCAGCACCTGCAGCGGCTCGACCTGGGCGGTCGCGGCGCGCTGCTGGTGTGCAAGTCGCAGCCCCACTTCGTGGTCGCGTTCTACGCCTGCCTGATCGCCGGCGTCATCGCCGTGCCGACCGCCGTGCCGCGCCGGCAGAACCTGCAGCAGCGCCTGGAGCTGCTGGCGCAGGACGCCGGCGTCCGGGCCGTGCTGTCGGATGCGCCGGAGGTCGACGGACTGGCGATCGATGGGCGCCTGCTGCCGAAGATCGACCTGGACGCGTGGAGCGCGCAGCCGGATGACGTCCGTGCCGAGCTGCCGCCCGTGCCGCGCGATTCGATCGCGTTCCTCCAGTACACCTCGGGCTCGACGGGCGACCCCAAGGGCGTGATGGTCACGCACGCCAACCTGATGCACAACTGCGCGGAGATCCAGCAGGCGATGGGGTTCACGCCGGAGTCGTCCATCTTCACGGCGCTGCCGCTGTTCCACGACATGGGCCTGGTGGGCGGGGTGCTCGAATCGATGTTCGCCGGCTGCGTGGGCAACTGCATGGCGCCCACCGAGTTCGTGCAGTATCCCGAGCGCTGGCTGCAGATCCTGTCGAAGTTCCGCATCACGATCACCGGCGGCCCCAACTTCATGTTCGACCTGGCGGAACGCACCGTCCAGGCCGAACAGATGGACGGCGTCGACCTGTCGGCGCTGCGGGTCGCGTTCTGCGGCGCCGAGCCGATTCGCGCCGCGACGATGGACCGCTTCACCCGCAAGTTCGCGTCCTGGGGCTTCGCGCCCAGCGCGTTCCACCCGTGCTACGGCATGGCCGAGGCGACGCTGTTCGTCTCCGGCAAGACGCTGTCGACGCGGCCGGCGGTGGCCGACGTGGCAGGCGCACGCGTCGTCAGCTGCGGCGTGCCCGAAGGCGACACGCAGGTGCTCATCGTCGATCCGGAGACCCATCTGGAAGTCCGCGACGACACGACGGGCGAGATCTGGGTGCGCGGCCCGAGCGTGGCCGCCGGCTACTGGCATCGCCCGGCGCTCACGGCCCGCACGTTCCACGCCACGCTGCAGGGCGAGCCGGCGCCGCGGCACCTGCGCACGGGCGACCTCGGCTTCCTGCGCAACGGCCAGCTCCATGTCTGCGGCCGGTTGAAGGACCTGATCATCGTCAACGGCCGCAAGTACGCCCCCCAGGATCTCGAGGAGGCCGCCGGCGCCGCGCACGCGGCCTTGCACGAAGGCGCCGCCGCGGCGTTCTGCTTGCACGAGGACGGCCTGGATCGCGTGATCGTGGTCTGCGAGCTCCGGCGCGAATGGCTGCGCCGCGTCGAGCACTGGACCGAGATCGCCGCCGCGCTGCGCAGCGCGGTGACCGCCGGTCACGACGTGCGCATCGACGACGTCGTGCTGCTGCGCCCCGGCACGCTGCCGCGCACGTCCAGCGGCAAGGTGCGGCGCGCGCAGTGCTGCGCCGACTACCAGTCGCAATCGCTGGCGGACGTCCGCCGCGCGGGAGAGCCGGCATGAACGCGCACGTCCTGCCGCAGACAGACGCAGCCTCGCCGATGGAGGCGCAACTGCTGCGCCTGCTGGCCGGCGTGCTCGACCGGCCCGTCGCCGCGCTGTCCGTCGAGGCCGAATTCGCCGACCAGGGGCTGGACTCGCTGCTCGCGCTGCGCTGGTCGCGCGGCATCGCGGACGCGCTCGGGCGCGACGTCGAGCTCGAGTGGTTCTTCGATTACCCGACGGTCGCACGCTTGGCGGCCTTTCTCGACCCGAACCACCGCTGCGGCGAGACGCCCGCGCCCTGAGCGCGCGCGTCACGCACGAGCCCGCCGAACCGCGCCAGGGAAGCCTCATGAACGCACCGCAGTCCTTGCAAGAATGGTTTGCCCTGTCGTGGCCGCAGCGCACGCGCTGGTTCCTGTACCAGCTCGACCCGCAGTCGCGGGGCGCGCACAACAACGCCTTCTCGGCACGCATCGTCGGCGCCCTGTCGGCCGACGCGCTGCAGACGGCCTTGCTGAGCCTGGCCGAGCGCCATCCGATGCTCCGCCTGCGCATGCGCTCGCAGGGCGGCGAGCCGCTGCAGTGCGTCGCTGCGCGGGCGGTCGCCCCGCTCGAGGTGGTCGACGCGCGCGGCTGGGACGAGGCGGCGCTGCGCGCACGCATCGGCGATGCCGCCGCGCGCCCGTTCGACCTGTTGACGCAGCCGCCGCTGCGCGGCCATCTGTACCAGCGCGGCGACGGGGACGCCGTCCTGCTGCTCGTCTTCGACCACATCGCCTGCGACGGTTGGTCCTATTGGCGCCTGCTCGACGAGCTGGGCCGCCTGCTCGCCGATCCGGCCGCCGCGTGGATGCTGCCGCCGTCGACCGCAAGCTACGCGCACTACACCGCTCAGCAGGCGCAATGGCTGGGCGAGCCCGCGGCGCAGGCGCAGCGCGCCTACTGGGAGCGCTGCCTGGCGCACGCGCCCGAGTCGCTCCAGCTGCCGCGCGACGCGGTCGCGGCCGTCCCCGGTGCGCCGCGCCAGGGCGCGCTGACGCTTCGCGTGTCGCCGGCCACCACGACCGCGCTGCGCGGACTGGCGCGCCAGCATTCCGCGACGCTCTTCACGACGCTGCTGTCGGCGTTCCACATCCTGCTGCACCGGCTCACGGGCCAGTCGCGCATCGCCATCGGCTCGCCCATGCCCGGCCGCAATGATCCCGCGTGGGACGACACCGTGGGCGACTTCGTCAACCCCGTCGTGATCCTCGCGGACTTCGAGCAGGACACCACCGTCGCGGCGCTGTTGCGCCAGGTGCGCGGCAACACCCTGCGCGCCATGCAGAACTCGGACTACCCGTTCGGCCGCCTGGCGCGCGAACGGCTGGCCCCGGGAGAGACGTCGAGCGCCGCGCTGTTCGAGGCGATGTTCGTGCACCAGCAGGCCCGCGGTGCCGGCGACCTCGTCTCGCTGTGGCGCGGCGACGCGTCGACGCCTCCCGTCGCCTGGGGCGGCGTGCACCTGGCGTCCTATCCCGTGCACCAGAGCGGCGGCGACGACGGGCTCGCCATCGTGCTGGAGGCCCTCGAACTGGGCGACGAGCTGCGCTGCGACTTCAAGTTCGATGCGCGCAAGTTCGGGCCCGCGACGATGCAGCGCCTGGTCGCCTGCTTCGACTCCCTGCTGCAGGATCTGAGCGCCGACGCCGCGCGTCCCGTGGCGCGCTTGAACCTGATGGGCGCGGACGAGCGCCGGCGCATGCTCGACGACTTCGGCACCGGCACCGCGCCGGCGGCGACGGGCGGCACGATGCACGGCCTGTTCGCCGCGCAGGCGCAGGCGCGCCCGGACGCGCCCGCGCTCGCGCAAGGCGACGCCGTCGTCACCTACCGCGAACTCGACCAGCGCGCCGAACGCATCGCGCGCCGCCTGGCGACCCTGGGCGTCGGCGCCGAGTCCCGCGTCGCGATCTGCCTGCCGCGCTCGTTCGACGTCGTCGCCGCGCTGCTGGGCGTGCTCAAGGCCGGCGCGGCCTACGTACCGCTGGATGTCGACTACCCCGTCGCGCGTCTGGCTCACATGCTGCGCGACGCCGCGCCCGCGGTGGTGCTGACGTGCGCCGACGCCGCGCCGCGGTTGCGGGAGGCCTTGCCCGAGTACGCCGGCCACGTGCTCGCGCTGGACTCCGACGCGGCGTGGCTGTCGGCGGACGCCGGCGACGCGCGCCTCCCCGACGAATCCGCGGCCGGCGCCCTCGCCTACGTGATCTACACCTCGGGCTCGACGGGCGTGCCCAAGGGCGTGATGGCCTGCCACGACGGCCTGGCCAACCTCGCCCGCGCGCAGATCGCGGCGTTCGACGTGCGCGCCGACAGCCGCGTGCTGCAGTTCGCCTCGCTCAGCTTCGACGCCTCCATCTCCGAGATCGCGATGGCGCTGTGCAGCGGCGCGTGCCTCGTGCTCGCGTCGCGCGACGAGCTGCAAGCGGGGGCTCCACTGCTGCACACGCTCGAGCGCCAACGCATCAGCCACGTGACGCTGCCGTCGGCCGTCCTCGCCTTGCTGCCCGCGGACGCCGCGCTGCAGCCGCTGCACCTCGTCGTGGCCGGCGACGTGTGCCCGCCCGCGCTGGTGCGCGCCTGGTCGCAGCGCCATCGCGTGTACAACGCCTACGGTCCGACCGAGGCCACCGTCTGCGCCACGATCTTCGCCTGCGCGGCCGATCACGACGGCCCGGTGCCGATCGGCGCGCCGATGGCGGGCGTGCGCATCCGCATCCTGGACGACCATGACCAGCTGGTGGGCGTGGGCGTCGTCGGCGAGATCCACGTCGGCGGCATCGGCGTGGCGCGCGGCTACCTGAACCTGCCCGACGCCAGCGCGCAGCGCTTCGTGCGCGACCCGTTCGACGCCGATCCCGACGCGCGCCTGTACCGCACCGGCGACCTGGGCCGCTGGGACGCGCTGGGCCGCGTCGAGTACGTGGGACGGCGCGATTTCCAGATGAAGATCCGCGGCATTCGCATCGAGGCCGGCGAGGTCGAGAGCGCCCTGCTCGGCGCCGACGGCGTGCGCGAGGCGCTGGTGCTCGGGCTGCCGGATGCGCGCGGCGATCGGCGCCTGGTCGCCTACGTCACCGCGCGGGACGGCCACGTCCTGTCGGTGGACGCGCTGCGCGAGCGGCTGGCCGGCACGCTGCCGGCCGCTGCCGTGCCGTCGGCCATCGTCGTCCTGGACGGCATGCCGCTCGCACCGACCGGCAAGGTCGATCGGCGCGCGCTGCCGGCGCCGGACTTCGGCGCGCTGTCGCGCCGGGAATACGAAGCGCCGCGCGGCACGGTGGAACGCCACGTCGCGCGCGTCTGGGAGCGGCTGCTGGGCATCGATGGCGTCGGCCGCAACGACCACTTCTTCGCGCTGGGCGGCCACTCGCTGCTGGCGGTCCAGGTCGTCTCGGCGCTTCGCCTCGAGCTGGGCATCGACGTGCCCGTGCGCACGCTGTTCCAGTCGCCCGGCCTGGCCGACTTCGCGCACCAGCTGGCGCAGGCACGCGCCTGCGGCGAGGCGCCGATCCCGCGGGCGGCCCGCAGCGGCCCGCTCGCGTTGTCCTGGGCCCAGCAACGCCTGTGGTTCGTCAGCCAGTTCGACCGCCACGCCAGCGCCGCGTACCACATGGCCGGCGCGCTGCGCCTCGACGGCATGCTGGACGTCGGTGCGCTGCGCGCGGCGCTGGACCTTCTGGCGGCACGCCACGAGACGCTGCGCACCTCGTTCCCGGACGACGGCGGCACGCCGGTTCAACGCATCGCGCCCGCCGGCACGCCCTTCGCCTTGTCGACGCGCGACCTGCGCGGGCTTGCGAGCGAGCAGCGCGCCGCCGCGATCGACGAAGCCCTGGCCGAGGAGGCCGCGCGCCCCTTCGATCTGGCCACCGGCCCGCTGATCCGCGCCTGCCTGCTGTCGCTGCAGGACGACGCGCACATCCTGGCGATTGCCCAGCACCATGTGATCTCGGACGGCTGGTCGGTCGGCGTGATGATGCGCGAGCTGGGCGAGCTGTATGCCGCCTGCCTGGCGGGCGACGCCGACCCGGCGGCCTCCCTCGAGCCGCTGCCTCTGCAGTACGCCGACTTCGCGGCGTGGCAGCGCGATTGGCTGCAGGGCGAGCGCCTGCGCGAGCAGACCGAGTTCTGGCGCGCGCAACTCGCCGGCGCGCCCACGCTCCTCGAGCTGCCCGCCGATCGACCGCGCCCGGACGAACAAGGCCATGCCGGCGCCACGCTGGAGTGGACGCTGCCTGCGGCGACCGTCGACGCCCTGCGCGCCCTGGGCCAACGTCACGACTGCACCCTGTTCATGACCCTGATGGCCGGCTGGGCCGTGCTGCTGGGACGCTGGTCGGGCCAGGACGACGTCGTCGTCGGCACGCCCGTGGCCAACCGCGTGCGCGCGGAGCTCGAGGGCCTGATCGGCTGCTTCGTCAACACGCTCGCGATCCGCGTGCGCCCCGACCCGGCGCTGAGCGTCGCGGCCCTGCTCGATCAGGTGCGACAGGTGTCGCTGGACGCCTTCGGCCACGAGGACCTGCCTTTCGAGCAGGTCGTCGAGGCGCTGCAGCCGGCCCGCAGCATGGCCCACCACCCGCTGTTCCAGGTGATGCTGGCGCTGAACAACGTGCCGCAGTCCGACGCGCTGCGCCTGCCCGGCATCGAGGTCATGGCCCTGCCGCGCGTGCAGCACACGACGCAGTTCGACCTGTCCATCTCGCTGACCGAGACGGGACACGCGCTGGCGGTGTCCATCGAGTACGCCACGGACCTGTTCGATCGCGCGACGATCGCGCGCCTCATGCGCGAGTTCGAGCACCTGCTCGTCGACATGGGCCGGGACGATGCGCGGCCCGTGGGCCTGCTCAGCGCCATGAGCGCGCAGGAACGGCAGCGCGTGCTGCACGACTTCAACGACACGCGCGCGCCCGTGCCCGAACACGCGCTGGTGCACGCGCCGTTCGAACGCATCGCGCGCTTGGCGCCTGCGCGCGAGGCGCTGGTCTGCGGCGGCGAGACGCTGAGCTACGACGCGCTGAACCGGCGCGCGAACCGCATCGCGCATCGCCTCGTCGCGCTGGGCGTGCGCCCCGACGACCGCGTCGGCCTGTGCGTGACGCGCAGCGTCGACATGATCGCGGGCATGCTGGGCATCCTCAAGGCCGGCGCGGCCTACGTGCCGCTGGACCCCACGGATCCGCCGCGCCGCCTGGCCCTGATCCTCGGGGACAGCCGGCCGCGCGCCCTGCTCACGCAGCGCGCGGTGAAGGATTGCCTCGCCCAGGCCGATGCGATGCCGGCCATGGTCACGCTGGTCCTCGACGATCCGCTGGAACGCGCGCAGCTGCTGGCATGTGACGACGCGGATCCGTCGTCCGAGCGCCTCGGCCTGGGCCCGCGACACCTCGCCTACCTGATCTACACCTCCGGGTCGACCGGCCAGCCCAAGGGCGTGATGGTCGAACACCGGCAGGTCACGCATTTCATGGCCTCGCATGTCGAAGGCGCCGAACTGAGCTCAAACGACCGTGTGCTGCAGTTCGCGTCCTGCGGCTTCGACAGCTCCGTCGAGGAGATCTTCCCGACGCTGGCCGTCGGCGCGACGCTGGTGTTGCGTCCCGCCGACCTGCGCATCCCCGATGCCGCGTTCGCCGCGCTGCTGGCCGAGCAGCGCATCACGGTCGCCGACCTGCCGACGGCGTTCTGGCACCTGTGGTGCGGCGAGATCGCGGCCGGCCGCAGCCTGCCCGGCCTGGATCTGCGCCTGGTCGTGGTCGGCGGCGAGGCGGCCGAGTCCCGCCATCTCCAGGCCTGGCTCGCCTCGCCCGCGACGGCGCACTGCCGCTGGCTCAACACGTACGGCCCGACCGAGACGACGATCCACTCGACGCGACTCGCGATCGACGCGCGCGATCACGTGCCACAGGGTGCCGTCTCCATCGGGCGGCCGATCGCCAACACGCGGGTCTACATCCTGGACGCTCAGCGCCAACCAGTGCCGATCGGCCGCGAGGGCGAGATCTGGATCGCCGGCGCCGGCGTCACGCGCGGCTACCTGGGCCTGGACGCGCTCACCGCGGAGCGCTTCGTGGCGGATCCGTTCGACACGCGCGATGAAGGCGCGCGGATGTACCGCACCGGCGATCTCGGACGCTGGCGCGAGGACGGCTGCATCGAGTACCGAGGCCGCAACGACTTCCAGGTCAAGCTGCGCGGCTTCCGCATCGAGCTGGGCGAGATCGAGGCGCACCTGGCCGATTGCGACGGCGTGCAGGCAGCGGTCGTCGTCGCGGCCGGCGACGGCGATGGCGGCCAGCGCCTGGTCGCCTATGTCGTGCCGGCGCCGGGCGCCGACCTGGATGCCTCGGCGTTGCGCACGACCCTGGCCGGCGAGCTCGCCGAGTACATGCTGCCGGCCGCGTTCGTCATGCTGGAGCAACTGCCGATGACGTCCAGCGGCAAGATCGATCGCCGCGCGCTGCCGATCCCCGGGGCGACCGCGATCGCGAATCGCGCCTACGAGGCGCCGCACGACGGCGTCGAGGCGACCCTGGCCGCGATCTGGTCGGCGCTGCTGCACGTGCCGCGCGTCGGGCGCCACGACCGCTTCTTCGAACTCGGCGGGCACTCGCTGCTGGCGGTGCAGCTGCTGGCGCGCATCCGCGAGGCGCTGGGGGCCGAGCTGTCGCTGCGCGACGTCTTCGCCCACCCCGACCTGGCCGGCCTCGCGCGCGCGGCCGACGGGGCACGCACGAGCACGGAGGCCGAGGATGGCGCGACGCCGTCGCGCGCCGACCGCTCGCAGCCGTTGCCGCTGTCGTGGGCGCAGCAACGCCTGTGGTTCCTCGACCAGCTCGATCCCGAGGCGGGGGCCGCCTATCGCATGGGTGGCGTCGTGCGCCTGCGGGGGCCACTCGATCGCGCGGCGTTCGGCCAGGCACTGAACGCCGTCGCCGCTCGCCACGAGATCCTGCGCACGCACTTCGATGTGCGCGAAGGCGAGCCGTCGCAGGTCATCGGCGCGCCGGAGGCGGCCTTCCCACTG
>OUNM010592369.1_pt1 | contig 12475 bp, 13 predicted proteins | sample 1769961 | NCBI WGS metagenome assembly OUNM01 (sample SAMEA3914820, study PRJEB12502) | metagenome | biome: forest; material: soil | place: USA | collected 2012-03-12 | depth 0.3 m | reverse complement strand
GGAGAGAGGAGAGAGGAGAGAGGAGAGAAGAGAGAAGAGAGAAGAGAGAAGAGAGAAGAGAGAAGAGAGAAGAGAGAAGAGAGAGAAAAGAAAAAAATAAGAAGAAAAGATTAAGAAGAAAAGGAAAGAGATAGAGAGAGCCTCCTCGTAGTGTGCCGCCGTTGCAGTGAGGCCACTGACCTGGCCCGCTTATAAACGTGTGGGCGTCGACAAACAAAGGCTTACGAAACTCCTGGTGTTCTTCTTCCAAGCCATCTCCCTCTCTCAGTGTGGTTTTTTCGGCGGGCCATCAGTCCACTCCGAGTAATTCACCAGTTGTCGCTCTGGTGCATCCCTTGGGAGTCGAGCGATCTCGCACAGCCCATCTTTCTTGACGAGAAAGAACAAGCTCACTTTGCTTTGCTTCGAGCTTGGTGACCACGATACGCGTAAAGATCTGCGTTCGAGAAGGTCACATCGAAGTCGGCCATACTGATAACCTGGCTTCTATCCCGCCGCTGTTGTTGAGGGAGTTGCAGACCCCTTGACCTCTGCGTCGCCGAGACCTTCTTCACCGAGGAATTCGCGGACGACAACCACCAGGTCGGATGTCAAGTTTATACATAGGTAGTCAATACTCTTAGTTGCTCAGAATGATGTGGACCGATGTGAGAGAGGCAGAGCGTAGAGTTTGAAGAACGCAGAAGTTGAACGCGAGCTGCTTAAAGCTTGTTGTATGGGTGTGTGTATGTGTCAAGAACTAATATATACAGCAAGAAGGTTCAACCAGCAAGAACAACAGCCCAACAAACCACAGTTCCTCGTACGTATCGTCAAGAAACTCTGGACCCCCATTTTCACCCATACCCCTCAACTATCCGTCATCATCGTCATAATCATCATCACCCCCACCACTCATTTACCTCCAGCTATCATCCACCTTCTGCGCGGCACACGCGCCGCTCGCCGAGATGGTCAGGCTACGGTTCGGGTCCGACTCCCACGTGACGGAGCCGTCCGAGTTGACCCTGATGTACTTGTACGTGACAGTTTGGCCAGCCTTCATGGGCACCGTGATACTCCACAGCGGGTTGCTCGCCGTGTACGAGACGGCCGACAGGGTCACGGCGCTGGCGACGTTCCAGCTGCCCAGCTCGGCCGACGAGCCCACCACCTTGATGGTCTGGCCTATTACCGTGGTCACCTTCTCGTTGAAGGTGACGTAGACCTCGGCGGCATTGAGGCAGGTGGTGGGGAACGGCGATGGCGCAGTCGACGCTGCCGGGTTGGCTGTCTGGCTGGCTGGGAACACGGGCGTCGGGGCCTGCGAGTAGGTGCCGGCCACTTCAATGCGGGAGCAGGTGGAGGGGAGGGTGTTGCCGCTGGCGGCGGACCAGCCCGCGGGGACGATGCCGGCGCGGCGGTCGGCGGCCGACAGGAATGCCGCGTACGACCATGTCAGGTCAGCGGCCGAGAGCGGGGTGCCCGAGTTGCGGTCGAACTGCTCCGAGAGGGTGCCAGTTGAGGGAACGTGGCTGGCGGCGAAGTCGACGAAGCCGTCGGCATAGGCTGAGACGGCGCTGATGATGGCTTGGTAGGTGGTCGAACCCGAGGTGTACGTGCCGGTGGCGGCCGAGGAGACAAGCTCCTTGAAGAAGGCCAAAGAGACGGATGTTACCGTGATTGAGCCCTGTTGCTTCCAGACGTAGAGCGCGTCGTAAAGCTGCTCGGCGACGGCAAAGTTGGCAAGGTACCAGGGGTTGCCGTTGTAGAAGACGTCCTCCGAGTAGCGGCCGACTGCAACCGCCTTGCCCGCGGCGATGCCCGCGTTGATGGAATAGGTAGAGCGGAAGCTGTCGACGTAGACCTTAAGGTTGGACAGCGCCTTGTCGCTGCACGGCTGGAAGGTCGTCGCATCACAGCCGATTGCCGGGTCGAAAACGTGGATAGCGGTCAGAACCGAGTTGACATCCTTGCCAGAGCGGCTGGCGGCAATGTTGACTGCGCCTGGTTAGATCGGGCACAGGCAACGCGGGCCTCGGGACTCACGATTGGAGACGACGTAGCCGCCGGAGTTCCAGAAGCTCTGCTGGTAGCACAGGACGTGGGGGGCAACGGTAATGCACGCGCGGCACTCGGTGCCAAGTTGGGCAGCAAGAGCAGCACCCTCGACCAGAGCTGTTTCGGTCGGTCAGTACGGATGGATGGCAATGGTCGAAAGCAGACGAAGAGTTGTACTGACCACGATGGGTGGAGGCAACAGTGAAAAATGAGTTGCCCGAAACCTCCTCCCACAGATCAAAGCCGCCCTCGCTCCTAACTAACTATCAGTATCCAGGACCAATAGATAACGTAGGACGATCGGGATTCGGGGGGTTGGGAAGACGACATACCAGTACTGGGCAGTGTAGGCGAGGTCATTCTTGATCACGGGCCACACGACGTTCAGGGCCGTGGACTTGTACCCGTTGTTGATCAGCCAGCGGGCGTAGCGGATCATGGCGATGGACCGGAGAGCCGGACCGTCTCTCTGGGGACGGCCCCAGTCACCCGAAAAGCGGGTGAGGTCGACCATGAACTTGGGCTCGCCTAGACCGGAGCCGTCCGCGAGGCTACCTGAAGGGTTCGAGACGCCCTGGAGCTTGGCCTGGGCGATGACATAATTCTGGATGGTGCTCTGCAGGCTGGACGAGTAGTTGGCGGCAAACGAGTCCACAATGCCCGTGAGCACCAGGGCGGCATCTCTCGTCCATGTGTACCAGTCTATTGCGAGGCGGTGTTAGTAATGATATTATACGGCTGCGGGCGCTCTGGGAGACGGTGGCACTGACAATCTGGGTTGGACTTGGAGGGACTGGCGATCACCGCACCCGCGGCAGCTCCGGACGCGGCGCAGCCATTGGCACCGATGTTGCAGAGCAGCTTGCTCCATGCGATGGGAGTCTCTGTCTGAATGAACGAGTCGACGGACCGCTTGAGGATGGCGCCCTCTCGCTTCACGCGTAGAGTGGCATCCGGGCGGCCGATGACGACCTGGACGGCGCAGGTGCCGAGAACAAGGAGCGAGGAGAGCATGGCGGACAGAGTGAGACTGGACGCGGATGCGGACACGTTGAGTGCTGGGAGGTGGTCCTGGAGCTGGACGACGAGGCCCGCCATGCTGGGCCGGTCTTATAGTCGCCAACGGGCATCAACCATCAACCCGTGGCAGCCCCCTTTGCTCGACAATATCCACACTTCCGCATCGGGACCATCCGACCGCAATAGCAGTGATGGGCACCGCAACGGAGGGATCGATCGCACCAAGGCCGGGTCTTGATGGGACCTCGCCAGGACCTCGGACCTGAGCAGGGCTGTGTATGGACGGATGCAGGGAGGCACGCAATGTTCTCGGTGTTTCTCTGGAGATCCCACGCCGCTGCCACGTGCTGATGCTACGTTCGGCGCCCTTCCTGGCGTAGATTCGGCCGGTGCCGGTGGCTTCGATGCTGCGGCCGGGGCACGAGGGTGGTTTCCCGGCCTCTGCTCAGATTGCCAAGGACTGGGGTGGGGGAGCTCGGTGCCTGGGAGCCGGGGATGGTGCTGTGGGGGCGCCGGGGGTCCTCAAGCGAAGGCCTGGAGAAGCACCGAGTGTCAAGCCGTCGACGTCACATACATCCCCAGTACAGAAGGAGAGTCGGGGTGCTCTCCGTAAGTACCTGCCCCGGACTGCACTAATGGCGTGCATTGTGGGGAGGCGGGAGCGGGGGGAACCTGGGACGAACGGGGCAGAGACGGGAGAAAAACAGTCGTCGTGCGGGAGCTGCCGAGGTCGCACAAAACAGGGCGTAGGATGCCCATTGAGCTCACGAACTGGGCTAGGATATGAAACACTCTGGCAGCCGAGGACAGGCGAAAAATCGACCTCCTGACACTGTATGACGCTCGGAGACAGCGCCCAGTAGGGCGGGCAGTGAGCTCCTTCAGGGCAGGCTTCGGACGCAGCCGACTCCCCACAAGCCGGAAGATGCCCGCCGTTCGCGAGCACAGCACACGTGCCTGCCAAGCAGCTTGCCATACCATAGTAGCCGTTCGATGAGCTTCCGTTGATCGCGCTAATGAGTCCCGTCCGCATCACATCAAATCGGCCCGTTGCTCAACGTGGGGAATCGGACTCGCAGTGCCGTCCCCGCATCGGAACTCGGCTGAGAGCGTCCAGTGGGGCCCGCCACGCCCATGCGCGGCCGCCTCAACCAAAACGGCAGCTCGCGCCGACGCAGCTTTTTCCGTCATGCGATACTTCCGTTCTTCGGTATCGATCACATGTGTTACTTGACGTTGGCGGGTGGTGGGCTGTGTCAAAGTGTGGCCGTGGAGTTGGGTCGGAGGATACCGTCCGCGTGTATCCTCCTGGCCCTTGATCGCGCTTTCATGCATGGAAGTTGACCCATCCCAGTGCTGGAGGCTGGAGCACAGGCGGCCCCCACCCACATTCAGCAACTCCCGGACAGGCCGTTTTCTCAGTTCCGCCAACCCATGCATGGGGACGGAATAATTCTCAGCTGCAGGTCATTACCCAAACTCAACCACAACGCGTCCCGCCTGCATCAGGGAGCCAGCCACGACAAGCCCGAAACCGACAAAATGCCTCGCCAATACTTCTCTCCGTACGCCCCGCGCAGGCGCCGGTCGACCAGGCTCGTGCTGATCTGGGTCTCGCTGTTCCTCTTCGTCCTCTATGTGACCTGGTACCTCACGCGCCACCGCGAGCAGACGAAGCCCTATGTCGAGGAGTTTATGCACCCGGGAGCAGTGAGGGGGGCTAGGGAGGCCCGGGGGGCCGGAGACGCCGGAGCGGAGGGTCGATGAGTGAGATGGAAAGAGAGCAGTGGGACGGGTGCACTGAGGCGGCATTCACGGGATGGGAGTGTGCTGGGATGATCTCGAGCTAAATCGTACGTCCCGTCTGTCCTGTCTTATCTGAGAATTGAGGATTGTCCGTGTCTGAGAGGCACCCAGAAGAGTCTAACGCCGTTTGCTTAGCTCCTGCCTGTCCACGCCTCAGACCCGAGGTCCGGCCTTGTATATGATACCAACTACTCGGCTGTTTCACGATGACCGAATCGTGTTGTTGGATGCGGCGCGACCAGAGTTGGTCGGTGTCGTCACAGTGTATATTTAGAACCGCACGGTCCAGAAGGGCTGCAAATTCGCTCATGCAACACAGTAAAAGGGACACTGTCCCGTCATCAACTCTCTCACCCCACCACGCCCCTCAAAGTTGCAGCCTTCATTAATCTCTCGAGTCCTTTTAAGTTTAACACCACATCTTCACAACACCCACACAGCATAAGCTGTGATGAATTTATGACCATGGACCACCAAAACACCATTGTGATAGGCATCAGTGGCGTCTCGTCGAGCGGCAAGACGACACTCGCGAGGCTGCTGCGGGACCTGTTCCCCGAGACCTTCATCCTCCACGAGGACGACTTTTACAAGCCCGAGTCGGAGTGCGTCTCTCTTCTCTCTCCTCGTACTCTTAAGTCTTAGTCTACTCTGCCGCTGACTCCCCGCAAGGCTCCCTATCACCAATGGACACGTCGACTGGGACTGCCCCGAGGCCATCTCCATCCCCGACATGCATGATGCTCTCGTTCACATCCGCCAAACGGGCACATTCCCAGTAAGTAGCAGCCCTCTTCCCGCCGCCAACACCACAACCTCTCCCTCCGCCGCCACCCACCGTGCCAACCACGGCTGCTGCTGTCCCCCCTCCCCTCCACCCTCACCCTCTCTTCCAAGAACACAACCTCCCACGAAACCAACTCCAACGACGCGCTCACTCACCACCGCCACCCCTCCCCCTCAAAAACAGCCAACCCTCGATTCCAAAGAAGATCTCAACACAGTCGGCACCCTCCCCCTAAACCCCTCCCAACTCGCCACAACAACCGCCAAAATCGCAACCTGGCTCCAGCCAGGCAACTCGGGCTCCCGCATCTTCTCCCAAAACCCTAAAAAGAAGATCAAGCTCTGCCTCCTCGACGGCTTCCTCCTCTACGCCCCGCCGCCCCACCCCCTCGCGGCCGTCCTCCCCCTCCTCGACATCAAGCTCTTCCTGCAGGCCGACCGCCGCCGCGCGGTGGAACGGCGCGCCGCACGCGACGGGTACGTCACGCTGGAGGGGTTCTGGAAGGATCCGCCGGGCTATGTGGAGGATGTGGTGTGGCCGAACTATGTGGCCGCGCATCGGTGGTTGTTTGAGGGTGGTGAGGTGGATGGGGGGCGGGTGGATCGTGGGGTGTTGGAGCGGGAGGGCATCTTTGCGGCGCCGTTTGATGGGGAGAGGGAGGATGGGGGGTTTGGGGAGGTGCTGGAGTGGGCGGTTGGGGTGGTTATGGGGGAGTTGGAGAGGATATGTTTGGGGGAGGGGGTGGATGGGACGGAGCATTAGATCAGAGACTTAGAAAGGGACGGAGTGAGAGAATGGGTGAATACAGGCCGGTGAGCTCACGTATATTGTATTTGGCAAATTCAAGTCTCAGCCAGCAGACCGTCTGGCCGTGGCGAACATTATGCAGTTCCTTCCTCCTTGATAAGCTTCAGTAGGCCTTGCAAAGACGCAAGCTCAGAGGGTGACACCACCAGCTGTTGCTCCCGTTGCAAGCGAGCCATGACAGCCTTCCGGTGTTTCGCTGCCAAAAGGCGACTCAAGTTGAAAGCGACTTCCCTCTCCAGCTCTCGAGTTGATTGCCGGGAAGTATCCAAAGAAGCTGCTCCAAACGCGGCGAGGCAGAGTTAAGGTCAGATTAGAAAGAGAGTAGCATCTACCTACACGCGAGCCCTTTTTCTCAGGCGGGCCAAGCGACTTGCTGTCTTTTGCTTCCAAGCTATCCGCTGGCGCAAGAAGTTGGCTGCTTAGACTAGCTCGACGAGTAGACCATCGGTCGGACGTACTATGCTCGCCAACGTTCTTAGATACCTGAAACATTTTCTCTTCTCTTCTATTTTCTTCTTTCTCTTCTCTTTCTGTTCTATTTTCTATCTAATCTTCCCGTTTCCTTCTTTCTTCTTTTTCTTCTTCTTCTCTTATTCTCTTCTCTTTTTCCTCTTTCTTCTCCCTTCACTTTTCTTTTCTATTTCCTTCTTCTCCCTCTTTCTTCTCTTTCCCTCTCCTAATTCCCTTTTCTTTTTCTCTCCTCTCTTCATACTATCGTTAACATTATGCTTAAGTAACAGTCGTGCTTTTTGGGCGGAGGAAATTGCGGTAAGTGCGTGGTAAAGAGGCTTATGGAGGTTTGTGAGCCCGCGCTGGACTCAGGAGTGAGAAATGGTGGATGGACCACCTGGGTAGTGTGGCTGGACCGGAAAGTTCCCACGGCAGTGTGTCCCGGCCCCGTTGTCCGGCCCCACTTCTCGGTCCTGCATCTTCTCGGCCCCGCCTTTTCTCCCGCTTTTTCGGAAGGTTCCACAATTTGCCGTCCTCCATCCCAAAAACCCCCAGGCCCTCTCTCAACTGTTACACGATTCACCCACTGCACGACAGTCAACAGAACGGACTTCCACCATTGCAAGCTCGCACTTAAATCCCCTCCCTCAGCGGTTACACAATGTCCCGCAACCCGCCGCCCACCCTCCCCTATCACCCCTCCCCTTCCGCCTCTCATGCCTCTCTCCCCTTACCACACCTCCGCCCGCCCACCTCCCAACCAGCCCAAACCAGCGGCTTAGGCACCACAACTGCCAACCGCCCAATACCCTCCCTGCGCAGCCGGGAATCCACGCGCGCCACGGACCGCACAGAGGCTCTGTGGGCCGAAATGCAAGCCACGCTGGAAGGCGTGGAACTCTCTGCGGCCGGCGGCAACGCAGGTGGCGGGATCGGTGGCAGCACCAGCACGGCGCGCGTGTTCGGTCCGGACCACGAGCGCAAGCTGGACGAGCTACGGGTGGCGCAGATCGCGCTCGCCCAGGCGTGGGCGAGGAGCGAGGCGGACGAGGCGATTGAGACGACTGGTGGCGGAGCGGGCGGGAAATCTGGGATAGGAGATGGCGGTGGTGGTGGCGGCGCTGGCGTGTCGGAGGGGAGGAGTGTGGCTACGGATGCGCCGCCGGGCGGGATTGGAGTGAGGAGTGCGGCTGGGACGGGGAGTGCGAGGCCCGGGAGTAGTGGGTTTGGGGTGAGTGGTGGGCAGCAGGACAGATTGGGGGGGCAGAAGGTGGAGGAGGAGACCGAGGTGGATATCTTGCTCGCGAGGAAGAGGAGGGAGGCGAACGACCGGTACTTTCACAGGGTGAACCAGGGGGTGCTGGACGTGGTGGCGAAGCTGGAGGAGGTGGCCATTGCTATGCGGGCGGTCGAGCAAGAGAGCAAGGAGCTGTGGGGGGACGGCACTGAAACTATTTCAGGAGATGAGAAGCCGTAGTCATGCCGGCACTTACCAATATTAACTCAACTTCATGCTGGGATAAGTCATCGGATACTAACCCGGGAGCCAGAACGCGATCAAGGCCAGCTCGTGTTCCTTCGCTTACTCCCCACCCACCACCCTGCCTCCCTCTGAAGTGGTAATGCTATCTGCCGGCAGCACCTGGCCTTCCTCTAGCATACATACTGGTTGTCGTCTGGTCTGGAAGTAGTGAGCCACAGCACCACCATTCCCTTTACCAAGATGTCTCGTCTTCGGCACCCATGCACGGCAAAAAGAAGGGTGCGGTCCATGAGACATCCGATCCTGGAGGGAGGGGGCCTCGAAGAAAAGGAGAAAGAAAGAGTTACGTGCGAATGATGTACTCCTTCTGCCCCGACTTTGTGTGAGGCAGCTGGCAGGTAGGTGGAAGTACCCGATCGGAAGAAAAAAGAAGATTACAAGATTCTCAACAAAAGTCCTCCGCAGCAAATCCTTCCCTGTCTGGCAGTCTCTTCACCTCAGTAGCTTAGAAGATCTAGATTTTCTGGCAGTAACCCCACGCAAGATCTGCAGAGCCACTCGAAAGTATCTGCCATATCCTCCCAAAGGAGCATACTCTGCCGCCCTCCTCACGCTGACCCCTGCCCTCCGTCACCGCAGTTCTTGTCAGTAGTGCGCCATTCCCATGCCTCCGCAACGCCAACCCGCCCTCCTATGCCTTGTCATGGTCAGCCTTAGCCCTCTTATCAGGGCCGTCCAACCCAGTCTCAGAGGACGAAGAAACTCTCCCATTCGTCCTCGTCCTCCTCCCTCCCCTCCTAGTCCTCCACCCTCCCCTCCTAGTCCTCATCCTCTCCTTCTAGTCCTCTTCTCTCTCATCTTTGTCCTCCTCGCTCTCCTCTTCGTCTTCCTCCCTCTCGTCTTCGTCCTCCTCCCACTCCTCTTCGTCCTCCTCCAACTGATCCACGTCCTTTTTGGCCGTCTTTAACATGTCTGACACCCGCCTGGACCACCCCGAGATGACCGCCTCAATATCCGTAATCACCTGCTCCACAGGGCGCTGCGCCCAGATGCAGACACACCGGGCGCGATCCTGCGCGTACTCCATGGCTGCATTGTGATCCCCAGTTTTGTCCAACTTCTTCAGCAGTTTCTTGATGGCGAGTTCCTCGGTCGATCCACCACAAAGCCCCGCCTGCTCCTCCTCTAGAGAGTCTTCCATGCGTTCGGCGATCGTCTCCAGGGCTTTCCGGAATTGTTGGATGATTTTGATCTCGAAGTCATTCTGGTTCGCCAAGCTCGCCAATATCGGTCTCGGATATAGGCCAGGGGCACTCTCCAGGAGCGTTGCGATGACCACCAGCTGCGCCAGGTCGTGGGCGGCGATGATTGAGTTAGCAAGCGACTCATCGTCTTGAGGTCGTTCTCTCAGCCACGAAGTGCAGAAGGCTGTGACAGTGGCCAGTCGGTGGGCGGGCTTGACGGTCAGTCCGCAAATGGCACCGGCGGCGAGGCCTTCGGCCAGGTCCATGATGCAGGCCGCGTTGGGCTTCAGAGATGATTTTGTAAAGATCTCTCTCTGTCTCGTCGTTAGCTGGCTGGAGCTGACGAAGACACCTTTCTGGAGGTTGACTTACGTTGAGCACCCGGAGCATCTCACTAACGGCGTACTTGTTGACTTCTTCTGGCCGATAGAAGAGGAACTCGATCTCGTCTCGGTTGTGGTACTGGAATTGCCGCAACATGTCTTTGGTGCAGCGGGACGCCTGTTGGAGATACGTGGGGTCCTTGGTGTCTTCGTAGGCCGCCAACAATCTGAGGATCTCCTCTGGATGCTGGAGGTATGTACCTATACCTGGCCAAAGAGCCGCCGACACCGAATTCTCGACCTCGGTCAGAGTGTTGATGAACTCCATCGTGGCGATGCTTGTATTCTAGACCGAGGCAAAATGGTTGTTAGCGGATTGAGCACATATGAGGGGATAGCGGAAAATATTTACTCGTGGGCTGAAAGAAGTCGAGTGAGGTTTTGGCGATGCGGTTTCGAAGGTCGAGGACGAGATGGTCGTCGGCGGATCGAGCGCGAAGGAGGTAATAATGGGTGATGTTTGCTTGTGGGCTGAACGTAGTCGTGGAAGGTTATGCGCCAAGGGCTTGCAGATGACTGTGGGAGAGACGATGATGTTGTGGGTGGGAATGGGAGGTGGAAGGTGAGGCGATGGGTATGGAAATTTGTTTGGGGGAAATTCCGAAGCAGAGGTTCTTGGGCAGTTTCCTGCCAAAACCCTTCCAAACTTCCATTGCAATTTCAGCCTGGGGGTTTGGGTGCTTTCCTGCTAGACCATTCCATCCCAAGTTTACCTTGGAATTGTTCCCTTTGTTTTTCCACTTACGCTGAAATTTCTTCGCTAAAGCGTTTCCAGTTGACGGGAACCGGCAACCATTTTCGATTCCAACTCTTCTCAACCTCACACCTCTAAGCTCCCAACCTTGCTTTTTCTGCTTTCAATCTCTCCTCCCGTCGAGAAATGACTACAGATTTTCTTCTCTACAACAGGCAATTTCATCCCGCACTCATACGTACGAGGCCCTCTTCCAGATCGGCCGCGGCGGGCCGTCAGCGAACGGACAACATCAACCATGGCGTCCCCGTTCGCTTTTTGCGATGGGACGAAAGAGCTGCCCGCGGACGTCTACCTGGTAGTCAGCTCGAATTCACGCGTCTCGAGGACGCGCGGAGCGCCGCCGCCGCCTCCAAAAGTATGCGGATATAGTTTCGAGAGACGGACGGCGTATCAGCGGGTCCGATTCTCAGATACGCAGCCCGCGCTACTCGAAAAGCTCATCGCGTTCATATCCAGCCAGAGCGACGATTCCCTGACTCCAAACATTGTGTTCCGGGAGACGATCAAGTCAGGATTCTACAGGCTCGGAATACTCCGCCTTCCACTGCTGCCGAGAGCAACAACAACCTCGAAGATCTTCAAGATTAGGCGATCTTGGTCGAAATCTCGTCTCTCTTTCCTCTCTTTTTTTCTCCTGCTTCTGTTTTCGCCTTTCGCCACCCACGATACTACGGACGCTGACGCGAAGGCAGGTTCACCAAGCCCCAATCGGGATAGGATCTCTTCTCGTTCCCTACCACCGACGACGGCAACAACGTCGTCCAGGCCAAGCTGACCTCGTAAGCTGCCCAAACCATGGAGTCCCTCATGGCTCACCGCCGGCCGAAACATTGCACTGACTGGAAACAGACGGATTTCGTGAGGCCGAGAATCCTCCGGATCCTTCCGACCTGCTCGCTGCTGGCAACAGCGGGAACACCGACCCCGACCAAAAGTATCCGCAGGCGCTGGACATATCATTCTCTGCCCTGCCGCCAAGAACAATCAACGGCGTCATCGCTGAACAAACGACCCGACTCCCGCCAGGGTGGAAGCCCCCTCGCCCGGCCTCGACGTGTTTCGGCTTGGACGGGCTCGAGATCTAGTTCGTCTAGCCCTACGGTACCGACCAGGCACGCCATGACGCCCACGTGCCGGACGAAGACGCGTGGCAACTCTTCCTCAACGCTGTGAAGAAGTTTGGTGCGCCAGCCGACGCTCAGCAAGCCGGCTCCCGACCCGAGCACCGCGTCTGCGAACAGACGCTCAGGTTAAACCTTACCCCTGGCGTATGGGGCACGCTGCTCGCCAAACCGCGGAGGATCTAGCAAGCAGAGAGAAATGGGGACAGAGGCGGTTAGAGAGCGGAGCAAGTTGGAGCGTGGAACAGGTTAAAGCGGCTCAAGAGCGGGTAGGTCACAGCATGGATGGGCTGTGGAAGCGTCGAGTTCGCCTCTTGCCTTTCCTTTATCACTTTCTATCACAATATAGATAGGTATCAAAAGCGTCGAGTGCTCTCTAATTGCTTCTTCTTCCTCACGATCTACATCCTATCTATAGGTAGACTATCGATAGATTACATAGCGAATGTATTAATAACTTTTCTTTTCTCTCTCTCTTCTCTTTTTCTCTTTTTCTCTTTTATTCTTTTATTCTTTTATTCTTTTATTCTTTTATTCTTTTATTCTTTTATTCTTTTATTCTTTTATTCTTTTATTC